>ERZ808054.86-NODE-86-length-116592-cov-6.596387_pt1 | contig 116592 bp, 109 predicted proteins | sample MGYA00380201_ERZ808054 | MGnify/ENA primary metagenome ERZ808054 (study PRJEB31490, sample SAMN06133419) | mouse gut metagenome | isolation source: Z5_2 | host: mice | place: China: Chengdu | collected 2015-05 ...
GTGGTGGCTCTAAAGTGTTAAAATCCGAGGTGGCTCTCAAGCGATAAAACGGTGGCTCCGAAGCGTTAGAATATTCAGTCACGGTTGCGCTGGTGACTTCCTTCCACTTGATTGTGACGCTCTGCTTCTCCGGGATGACATAGCGGACTGCGGTATCCACTTCCTCAAGGGTGTACGGTGTGGAGCCGGAAATGAGGATACCCGAAAATATAGCGACACCATTCTTGTCGGTCATTACATACTCATCCACAGTCGCACCGGAAAGGGACGTTCCATATAAATGGAACCTCATGCCCTCCACCAGATTATCTTCGGAACCCTTAACCACTTTCAAATCGCCGCGCTTTAAGATGTTAGAAAATGCAACCTTTGCGGTTTGCCCGCCTGAAACAGTCACTTTCTGTGTTTTCTGCGTTTCATAGCGTTCCTCTGTCAGTTCCGTCACAGTGTAGGTTCCCGGATTCAGGTTCTCCACCTTAATCTTTCCGTCCTTCCCCGTAACAACTGTCTTGTCAATGCCGTTACCCGTAACCTGAAACCTTAAACCCTCCACGATTCCGTCCTCGGATGTTTTCACAATCTGCACATGACCGTAAGGGATTTTCACGCTCAGGTAAACCGTGATGTCGGCTGCGCTCTCCACGCCCACCACGACGTCCTGCAAGGATGCATCGCCATAGGCTACCAGAGTCCCACTGACCGCCGGGCTTCTCTTGGTTGCAGATAAAAGCACATCCTCCGTCACCGCTTTTGGGGAAGTTATCGTGAGCGTATTCCCGGACGCACTCACAGACACGTTGCTGTTGGAAGACGTGAAGTTGTACTTGGATAAAACCCCGTTTGTATCCGTCAGTTTCACGACATATTTGTCCCCGTCCCATGAAAGCTCCTTCACGACTGCGTTCCTATCAGTGGACGCAAAGCTTGGGATTGTCCCATGTTCCTGCATACCCGCCACGATCTGGCTGTACGCTGCGGACACGCCGCCATTCGCCCCGTTTGCGCAAATGCTGTTATAAAACTTGCTGTCTGTCTGGTTATACGGGGCGTCGGCGTTCCTGCACCCGGTCACGATCTCCCATATGACCATCTGCGTGGCAACCACCTTTTCGTCCTCGGAACCGGGAAGGCTCCCCATGCTGCCTTGTGAGCCATACAAAAGCGCAAGGTTCACGGCGTTCCTCTGGCTTGCGCTCAAGGCGTTCCATGCGTCGGACGCATTTGCCCGCAGCGTGTTCCCGGTGTGCAACGACACTCCCGGCTGGATACAGAAGGCAGGCTCCCCGTCCGCATAGATACGGGTTCTCGCATTCCCCGCCTCGCCGCAGTCCCTCCCATCATGGGTGACGCTCTGCTGGTAACGGATCGTGTTGCCCGCCCCATCATGGCAGTACGCAAACGTAATCTTCGCTGTTTCCGATGCTGCCGACACGGGCATGGACGGAAGCACGGAAACAATGGATGCCGCTGCCATCATCATGGCAAGCCCTCTTTTTAACCTTTCTTTTAACTTCTTCAATCTACTTACCTCCATTTTATTTTTGGGCATAAAAAAATCCCTGCGGTATGCAGGGTTGGTAAACTGTTGGTTCTGCTGTGCCAGCCAAAAAAGGATAGCCACCAGCTCCATATTGTTTTTTCGGCTGGTATTCGGCTGGTAACTGAAGGGGGTAGGGTGTGGGAAGGGGGAAACGGTAAAAAAGGCTATCCACAAAAGGGCATAGTTGCCCCACGGTGGAAAGCCTTATTCGCTACCGTTCCCTGTCCTTGCTCCGCTCCCGTTTCCGGTACAGCTCCAATGCCTTTACAATCGTATCTTCCATCTGTTTCGCAGGCGTCCCCGGTGAAAAATATTTGCTGATACGCTCTTTCGGCATACGAAACTGTTCCTTCTGGTTTCCCTTTTCCTCTGACAAGATAGAGAGAATGACGTCCTCATTCAATCTCCCTTCCTCTGAAAATTTACGCATTTTAATCGCCTGCGCATGTCTCGGTGTGCAGTCCTCTAACTGCATGGTGTCAAGCAGGATTGTCTGTTGCTCTTTCGGCAGGTAAGACAACTCTACCGCCGGACGTATGGCAATTTTACCGTTGTCAACCATATCCAGTATCGGTGTGATTAACTCGGTTAAACGGATATACCTCTGAATTTGGGTATTGCTGTCCGGTGATTTTTCTGCCAAAAGTTCTCTTGATGTTTTTCCCAACTTCTGTCCCACTGGGACAGAAGTTAAATCTGTACGCTGTCCCTGACGATTCATAGCAGATAATTTCATCTTATAAGCAAATGCTTTTTCTGACGGTAATATCTGCTCCCTTTGCAGGTTTGAATCTACCATAATTATAATGGCTTCATCATCAGTCAAGTCACGGACAATGCAGGGTATCTCTTTTTTCTCTGCCAGTTCGCTCGCCATTTTCCGCCTGTGTCCGGCTATCATTTCATAACCGCCCTCCGACTTTTCCCTGACAAGGGCAGGCACTAAAACACCATACTGTTTCACGCTTTCTGCCATATCCGCCATGCTTTCGTCCATCTTCACCTTGAATGGATGGTTTGGAAAATCGCTGATTTCTTCCAACGGGATTTCCCTGACGGATTCCCGGCTTGCGTTGTCCCGTTCCTCCTGCGTGCTGAACAGGTCAGCGGCTGAGGGAAGCGGCATTTTTATCTCTTTCGCCACTGCGTATCACCTCCCTCGTAAATGCTCCATACGCCTTTGCCGCCGCACCGTTTTTATCATAGCTGTAAATGCTCTGCCCTGCGGCACTGGTTTCCGCCGCTTTCACCGCAATGGGGATGACTGTCTGGTACACTTTGATAACCCTCCCATAATTCTGCCTTAGATTGTCGGCTGTGGCACGGGCAAGGTTGGTACGCATGTCTGCCAGCGTCAATAATACACCGTCCACCTTTAGTCCGGGGTTAATCTGCCGCTGCACTTTCCCTATGGTTTTCATAAGCTGCGTCATTCCCTTTAAGGGGAGATAGTGCGCCTGCACCGGAACAATCACGCTGTCTGCCGCTGCAAGCGCATTGATCGTGAGCATACCCAAACTCGGCATACAGTCAATCAGGATATAATCATAATCCTTTTTCAATCCGCTAAGATAAGATTTCATAGTGAACTCCCGGCTCATGGCGTTTACAAGCGTAATTTCCATGCCAGACAACTCAATATTCGCCGGAATCAGGTCTACGCCCTCATCATGGTGTAAAATCCCCTCGTCTGCTTCAATCGGTTCATCACGGATAATCTTTTCCATCTGCGTTGCCAGCGTGACAGAAAGATTGTCCTGGTCTGCCCAACCCAAAGAGGTTGTCAAATCCCCCTGCGGATCGGCGTCCACAAGCAGCACCCTCTTTCCCTCATTTGCAAGCCCTATCCCTAAGTTTACGGCAGTCGTGGTCTTGCCCGTTCCGCCTTTCTGGTTTGCAAGGGCGATTACCTTACATTTAGACATCACGGTTTACCTCCTTTCCTGAAAAATTTAATAGCCACTCTGTATAAAGCAGAATGGCTATGTATGGGTTTTGGGCAATAAAAAAACCGACTGATTCTCGTTTTGAAAATCAATCGGCTATGTAATGTATATGTTTATTTCCCTTGTTGTACGTCTATATCAGACACCTCGGCAAAAAAATTGTTTGTATAATTATTTATTACTTGCGTATTCTGAGCAGTTTTCTTTTCCACGTCAGTAAATGTCATACCCTCTCCCACAATCCCATTCTCATCAAGAAGTAGTGCCCAGTCTAATATTTTATTTCTTACTGTACTCATTATTCTATACAATTCACTTTTATGAAAGAAAAATTGATATTTTGTAGGCATATAATCCATATTCTCATTGAACCATTCCGTCAACTTAGCATTTACAGATAAGCCTACTGTACTGTCACTTGTATTATATACATCTTGCAACTCTGAAATTGAAGCAGGAATAGGCATCTTGGAAATCATATCTGCTATATCAGCAGATAAAACCATTGGAATCCAACCATGATAAGGATTCCACGCTTTTATTTCTCCTGCTATATAACGATATTCTGGGACTTGACCTTTATAACCATTTTGTTCTTGGTTAATCCATTCTTCAAATTCTTCTAAATTAAGTTTTCTAGCAACTAAATATGCTTTTCTCATTAAAGATTCAATAGAAATATTATCTTCCAATGCTTCTCTTTGAAGTTCTATCACTATTCCCACTTTTGTTCACCACCTATACAATTGCACTTACAAGGCTGATAATTCCAGAGGCAATTAAACTGCCCGCTACGCCAATAGACAAGTTTTTAATATCTGTCAATAATATTTTTATTCTACTCGGATTTTCTCTTTTTTGTAATAATGTTTCTATTTCGTCAATCTTACTTCTTATCTCTGGTGCCTTTTCCCCATATTCGTTATCAAATGTACTATCATACTTTTTAATTTGTTCTAAAATTTTCGTCAGTTTATCATAGTCAAATTCTTGCATTACCGTCTGCTCTTGCGATGAATTATTTGTACCTTGCTGTATTTGCACCCCCGTAACCTTATCATAGAAATTGTTTGTATTATTTATAATTTTCTGCTGCTCACCCATATTCTTCTCACCCGCTGTTAAATCAGTATTTTTTTGAATATCCATGTTAATCACATTGCTAGATTGGTTTATTTTCAAGATTACATATTTCTCTATTACTCCGTTTTTTAATTTTCTTTCTATAAAATCTCCCTCTTCAAAAGGTATATTAAATTCTTGTGTCAGTAATTTATTTACTTGACTTTGTAAATTTACTTTTATACCTTCGTAAATTTCCCCGTTCATTTTAACCAAATTTACTGATATTAAATCTCTAAAAAGCAATCTCATTTTTTCCTCCTCATAATACTTTTGTATTATTCAAGTCAAAATTCAAATTCTACCTATATATTGCAAGTATACCAGAAAATCCCGCCTTATAAAAGACGGGATTCCCTATTTAAATTATATACACTTCAACCGTGAGGTCTTTCCACTGCCCCTCTCGCAGATAATCACCATTCGCCCTGCGAAAAGCCAGTGCCTGAGCGTAATCTATCGTGAAATCGAAGTATAGATTACTTCCCCTCCCCACTGCATATAGCCGCCTGCGCTGCCGCCAATCTAGCGATAGGCACTCTAAACGGTGAGCAAGACACATAATCGAGTCCGATCTTATGGCAGAACTCTACGGAAGAAGGATCTCCGCCGTGCTCGCCGCAGATACCTACATGGAGCTTCGGATTTACTGGCTTGCCGAGTTTCAGAGAAAGCTCCATCAACTTGCCGACACCTGTCTGGTCAAGTTTTGCGAACGGATCGTTCTCGAAGATCTTTGTGTCATAGTAAGCATTTAAGAACTTGCCAGCATCGTCTCTTGAGAAACCGAATGTCATCTGTGTCAGATCGTTTGTACCGAAGCAGAAGAAATCAGCATCCTTAGCAATCTCATCTGCTGTGAGCGCTGCTCTTGGAATTTCGATCATTGTACCTACTTCATACTCTAACTCAATGCCTGCTGCTGCGATTTCAGCATCTGCTGTCTCAACAACAACTTTCTTTACAAATTTCAGCTCTTTTACTTCACAAATGAGCGGAATCATAATCTCAGGCTTAACGTTCCAGTCAGCGTGCGCTTTCTTTACTTCGATTGCCGCACGGATTACAGCCTTTGTCTGCATCTTGGCAATTTCAGGATACGTTACAGCAAGACGGCATCCTCTGTGACCCATCATCGGGTTGAACTCATGGAGGGAAGCAATCAGTGTCTTGATTTCCTCTACGGATTTGCCCTGTGCGTTTGCAAGCTTCTCGATGTCCGCTTCATCTGTAGGAACGAACTCATGAAGAGGCGGATCAAGGAATCTGATTGTAACAGGATTTCCTTCAAGAGCCTCATACAGTGCCTTGAAGTCACTCTGCTGGTAAGGAAGAATCTTCTCAAGCGCTGCTTCTCTCTCCTCTACTGTGTCAGAACAGATCATCTCACGGAATGCTGCGATTCTGTCCTCTTCAAAGAACATATGCTCTGTACGGCAGAGACCGATACCTTCTGCACCAAGCTCTCTTGCTTTCTTTGCATCTGCCGGTGTGTCTGCATTTGTTCTTACCTTCAATGTTCTATACTTGTCAGCCCATGCCATAACTCTGCCGAACTCGCCAGCGATCTGTGCATCAACTGTCGGAATCTGACCATCGTAAATGTTACCAGTTGTACCGTCGATTGAGATGAAATCTCCCTCATGGTACTCTTTTCCTGCCAATGTGAACTTCTTGTTCTCCTCGTCCATAGCGATGTCGCCGCATCCAGATACACAGCATGTACCCATACCACGTGCAACTACGGCTGCGTGTGATGTCATACCGCCGCGGACTGTCAGGATACCCTGAGAAGCCTTCATACCAGTGATGTCTTCTGGTGATGTCTCAAGACGTACAAGGACAACCTTCTCGCCTCTTGCATTCCAGTTCTCAGCATCTTCTGCTGTAAACACGATCTTACCGCATGCAGCACCCGGTGAAGCGCCAAGTCCCTTGCCAGCCGGTGTAGCAGCCTTCAATGCTGCGGCATCGAACTGAGGATGCAGTAATGTATCAAGGTTACGAGGGTCAATCATAGCGACTGCCTCAGCCTCTGTCTTATGTCCCTCATCTACTAAATCGCAGGCAATCTTCAAAGCTGCCTGTGCTGTTCTCTTACCATTGCGGCACTGTAACATATAGAGCTTCTTGTTCTCAACTGTGAACTCCATATCCTGCATATCATGATAGTGGTTCTCGAGTGTCTCGCAAACCTTGATGAACTCTGCATATGCCTCTGGGAACTCCTGCTCCATCTGCACAATCGGCATCGGTGTACGAACACCTGCAACAACGTCCTCGCCCTGTGCATTCTTTAAGAACTCGCCCATGAGCTTCTTCTCGCCTGTAGCCGGATCACGTGTAAATGCTACACCTGTACCAGACTCATCATTTAAGTTACCAAATACCATCGGCATTACGTTTACAGCCGTACCCCATGAATAAGGAATATCGTTGTCACGACGGTATACGTTTGCACGAGGGTTGTCCCATGAACGGAATACAGCCTCGATCGCAAGCTTTAACTGCTCTACAGGATCAGAAGGGAAGTCCTTGCCAAGCTGGTTCTTGTACTCAGCCTTGAACTGCTCTGCCAGTGTCTTTAAATCTGCTGCTGTGAGATCTACGTCGTACTCAACACCCTTCTCCTCTTTCATCTTGTCAATCAGCTGCTCAAAATATTTCTTACCAACTTCCATAACAACGTCTGAGAACATCTGAATGAAACGTCTGTAAGAGTCATATACAAAACGCTCGAATGCAGGATCAGAATTGCCCTTGATCATCGCATCAACCACTTCGTCATTTAAGCCAAGGTTTAAGATCGTATCCATCATACCGGGCATAGATGCACGTGCACCTGAACGTACAGATACAAGTAAAGGATTCTTCAGATCGCCAAATTTCTTTCCGTTTACCTCTTCCATCTCTTTTACGCCAGCCATAGCCTGAGCCATGATCTCGTCATTGATCTTACGTCCGTCTTCATAATACTGCGTACAAGCTTCTGTTGTGATTGTGAAACCCTGTGGTACAGGGAGTCCGATGCTTGTCATCTCCGCAAGGTTTGCACCCTTTCCGCCGAGAAGATTACGCATGCTCATGTCGCCTTCTTTGAATGAATATACCCACTTTTTACTCATTGTTTTTCTCCTTTACTGAATTGCTTACTTTTCATTTGGTGCCTTCGTCATCCTAAGCACACCGCATGTATAAATGATAAACATAATATGGCTAATTGTCAAGAATTTATCAAGGAAATTTATAAAAAATTGTTATTTTTTTCCTATCTATTACAGCTTCATGATCTTTCTCTCCTCTTTGTCATACAAATATAACGAATACGAGAGTATTTCTTCTGCACTGACTTGTGTATCATTGATTTCTTTGATCATATTTTTGATCTCGCTGCTCTCCTCAAGATGTGCTGTCGGCAGAAGCAAAAGTTCATGTACAGACGATGGAATAATATAAAAGCTGCTGCCCACAGCTTCTGCAAAATCCCGGACCAGATTCGGATACAGCATACAGGCCGCACCTTCGACTCTGCGTTGATTGCTGAGCACATACATCGGGACATTGTCCGAAAATGCTTCCTCTCTGTACTCAGCAAATTCTTCTGGATTCTCCGCTCTCGTGATCTCACCTAGCACCTCGGACATGCTCTTGATCTCATATTTCTGAATCCGCTGTGTGTTTTCTTTTGCCGCCTGATACAGCTTCTCCACCGAGATATCCCACAGTTTCAGATGCACATTATGTATCAGTATTGATGCCGTGCCAATGTCCTCCTGCGCAACCATACATTGAAAAACGATAGACAAATCCAGAAATTCGATGTGCGGGAGATCCTCGAGCAGCTCTTTGTTTTTCTCTGTGTTGATCAGCTTGTAGACGATGCGGTCCTTCACGCGCTCATAGTCCAGAAAATACCGCATATCGACACTCTGGTTGACTTTGTTTCTGTGATAGGTATCCATCACATCATTCACGACATTGAGCAGTGTTGCCCTGCCCTTCATATATTCTTCATAGTAATTGTTGAGATAGATGGTTGGCGAGATATTGCTGTCGTCCTGCGTCACCGTGAGCCCCCTCAGCACAACGCCATTGTTTTTTGTGACATCATTGAGCCGCACTTTATAGCAGTCTCCTGTCCTTCTCTCTACTTCCTCCCGCACCAATGTTGTAAAATAGGTAAATTCCATGTTGATTCATACTCCTTTTTCTGATTTTTTTGATAGACAATCCCCTCCTCTGAGTCTCTGTGCACCAACTGCTGCCTCGCAAAGAACGCAAAAAAGACAACAAGAAAAACGCGCTAAAACCATTTCTCTCATTGTCTTATCTCATCTCTGATTCATTTACGATAGATTATACTCTTGACAGATATTCGCCTGTTCTAGTGTCGATCTTAATCACATCATTTGTCTCAACAAACAGCGGTACATACACTGTCGCACCAGTCTCCACTGTCGCCGGCTTGGTCGCACCTGTCGCTGTGTCTCCCTTAAAGCCCGGCTCTGTGTCTGAGATCGTAAGCTCTACAAACAAAGGCGGCTCAATCGCAAACACATTGCCGTTGTGTGAGCATACCTTGACCATCTCATTTTCCTTAACAAACTTGAGCGCATCGCCCACCTTGTCCGCATTGAGACCAATCTGTTCATAGTTCTCTGTATCCATAAAATAGAATAAATCGCCATCTGCGTACAAGTACTGCATCTCTTTTCTGTCGATACGCGCCTGAGGACACTTCTCTGTCGGTCTGAAAGTTTTCTCCACAACGCCGCCGCTGATAATGTTTTTGAGCTTTGTTCTGACAAAAGCTGCACCTTTACCGGGCTTTACATGCTGAAATTCAATGATCTGATAGATGCTGTTCTCATACTCTATCGTAATACCATTTCTGAAATCTCCTGCTGATATCATAAAAACTATTCCTCCTAATATTCACTTTTCACGTTTACAATCCGCTAACCATTTTATAACAAATTCAGCAAAATTTCAACTATTATTTTTGACATTTCGCAAGGATAAAGTCAATCGCCATGCCATAACCCTCCAAACCCTGCCCGTAAATTTGGTGGTCGCACACCTCCTTGGTGACGGAAATGCGCCGAAACTCCTCTCTCTTAGTGATGTCCGAGATATGAATTTCCACCTTAGGGACTGTGATGCTGGCAAGTGCATCACGAATAGCGTATGAATAGTGCGTAAATGCACCCGGATTGATGACAATGCCCTCTGTGCCGTCAAAATAAGCTTCTTGTATTCGGTCTATAATGACTCCCTCATGATTGGACTGAAAGCATTCAATCTCACAGCCTGACGCGGACGCCTTATCCTGTATCATATCCACAAGACTCTGATAATTCTGCGTCCCGTAAATTCCTTTTTCCCTGATTCCTAGAAAATTCAGATTCGGTCCGTTAATCACTAATAATTTCATATTCTGCCGTCCTTTCCATTATTTATGCGTCATTCTTCACACACTGTTCAGCCACTTCGGACTGTTTCAGCGCATCGACATCAAGAATCAGCACCGCGCCCTCCTCGTACAAGGGTCCACGCGCCGCGATCATCTCCTCAATCCGCCTCATGGGATCATCGCACTGTAGCAATGGTCTGGTGGTGTCTCCCTTGATTCGATTGTAGATTGTCGATGGGCTGGCCTTCAGGTACACCACCTTGCCAAGCTTTGATAAAAGCTGCCTGTTCTCTGCACGCAGGGGCATACCGCCGCCAGTTGACAGAACCATACGTTCTCTTTTCTCATCAATCAACTGCCTTAACAGCGCTGTCTCCATATCCCGAAATGCCTGCTCCCCCTCTGTCGCGAAGATCTCATTAATACTCCTGCGTTGTTGCTGCACAATCATCTCGTCCGTATCCAAAAAGGTATACGCATTTAATTTGGCGACATTTTTTCCAACCGTCGTCTTGCCGCTTCCCATATAACCTGTCAGAATAATATTTTCCATCTGTATCCCCATTCACACCAATATCGCGTACTTAATCCATGATAAGAATCTTCTGCTTACGCATACAGTTTATCTTTTATTGCCTGATACACTTTCTCTGCACTTTCCTTGGTCACTTTGCAGCCTGTCCACATCTCAAAGGCATCAATTCCCTGATACAACAGCATTTTCAGCCCATTGTACGCCACACCGCCGTTGGCGGTGACAAGGCTCATAAATTTGGTCTCCCACGGCGTATAAATCAGATCATATCCATATTTGACATAATGATAAAAATCGCCGTCCTCAAGAACTGCCTCCGCTGTCTTTGGCGCAAGGCCTACGCTGGTGCACTGTATCACGATGTATCTGTGCTCTGCCCCTGTCAGAAGCTTTGGATATTCACTGAGCGCCATCGCTGACACACAGTTCTTCCCATACCTGCGAAGAGCTTCGTTGACCTTTGCCGCGACTTCCTCTGCTTTTGCGGCGTCTCGATTTAATAAATACACCTTTTTTGCGTCGCTGCTCGCACACTTGAATGCGGCTGCCCGCCCCGCACCGCCTGCGCCAAGTATGATGACCTCCTCCCCTTTGAATGAGATCCCCTCCTCGTGCATGGCGCGCCAAAGCCCGCCCATATCTGTATTATGGCCGATAAAACCTTCCTTGTCTTCCCGCGCGTCACGCACAAGTGTATTGACCGCCCCGGCGGCTGCCGCACGCTGTTCCACCTCCGTCAGATAAGGCAGCACCGCATTTTTGTAAGGTACTGTGACATTCATTCCGCAAATATTTAATCCGTATGCCCCTCTGAGCGCAGTCTCAATCTGTCCTTCTGCCACATGAAACGGCACATACACCATGTCAAGGCCAAGCGCGTCGGCAAACATGCCATGCATAAGCGGTGACAGTGTATGTTCTATTGGATTACCTATAATTCCATACACTTTTGTTTTTCCGTTAATTTCCATCTGTAACGCCCCTTTTTCTATGCTCATCAAACGTATCTATTTTTTCACAGACTGCTTCCTGCAAGCGCGCTGGTAACAGATCAGCACGATTTTTTCCAAATACCGTTTCAGCACGATCTGTATCTCTTCTTTGGGGTGAATTGGCTTGACTAGAATCGCGTAAATCCCCGCCTTGTTCGCCCCCCACACATCCGTAAAAATCTGGTCGCCCACAAACAATGTATTTCTATTATCCGTTCCCATATTCTTCATAGCCTGTCTGTACTTCTCAGGTTTTGGCTTGCCTGCCTTGTAAATATACGGCGCCTCCACCGCATCACAGAACATCTTCACGCGCGGTTCTTTGTTGTTGGAGAGCATTGTCACCTTGTAGCCGATACTTTTCAGACGCCGAAACAGTGCCAGCGCGCGCTCGTCTGCCGGAAGCCCATGCGGCACCAGTGTATTGTCAATATCAAAAATAATTCCTCTGTAACCCTGTCTGTACATTTTCTCGAAATCAATCTGATACGTAGAATCCAGATATTCTTTCGGATAAAAACATTCCAGCATCAAACAATCCTCCTCCTGCGGTGCTTACACACCCTTTGTCTCAAAAACGGGATACTTTTCTAACCATCACAAATTCGCTGCACTGGTCAGTTACCTGTCCCATCACAAATTCGCTGCATCGAGCAGAAGCCGGGTGTACTCGGCTGTCGGATACCGATACACCTCCTCAACCTTCCCCTGTTCGAGAATCTCCCCGCTCTTCATAATGAGAACCCTGTCACACATCTGGTAGACCACCCGCAGATCATGTGAGATGAAAAGTATGGAAATCCCCAACTCCCTATGAAGCTTTAATAATAGCCGGATAATCTGTGCCTGTATCGTCACGTCCAGCGCGGATACCGGCTCATCAGCGATCAAAAAATCCGTATCACACAGAAGTGCAGCCGCGATCGCAACGCGCTGCCGCTGTCCGCCGGAAAGCTCTGTGGGATAGTGGTCCTTTAGCTTCGCATCAAGCCCCACCCGCTCAAGCATCTGATCGACCTTTGCCACCCGCGCTTCTTTTGACAGCCTGCCCTCTCCCTTTTTCATGCGGAGCGGCTCCTCCAAAATCCACCCTATTTTCTTCGACGGATTGAGTGAGCTGTATGGGTCTTGAAAAACCATCTGCGGATTGGGACAATCCAGAGAAATCTCGCCGTCATACTGCTTCTGCATTCCAAGAATCGCCTTCGCAAGAGAGGTTTTCCCGCAGCCGCTCTCACCGACAAGACCTAAGATTTCCCCCCTTTTCATCGCAAAGCTCACGTCCTTTAGCACATGCTGCACATTTTTTTCCGCTCCCTTGCGAAAACGCGCAGACAGGCTTTCTTTATTTTTATAATAGACATTTAATTTCTCAACACTTAAAATAGTATCCATAATCCCCTCTGCAACGCGCCGTCACACCAATTTCTCTAATTTGGGTATGGCGCTGATCAACTTGATCGTATAATCCTCTTTCGGGCTGTAAAATATTTCCTCTGTCTTTCCGGTCTCTACCATGCTGCCGTTATGCATCACAATCACCCGGTCACACAGGCGCTTCACCAGACTAAGATCATGTGAGATAAATAAAACTGCCATCTTTTTTTCCTGATTGAGCCGCTGCAAAAGCTTCACAATCTGTAACTGTATGGTCACATCGAGCGCTGTCGTCGGCTCGTCGGCAATCAGAAGCTTCGGCTCACAGATCATCGCAGAAGCGATCATCACACGCTGGCGCATACCGCCAGAGAGCTCATGCGGATATTTTTTATAGACAAGCTGCGGATTGTCAAGCTCTACCTCCTCAAGCGCCTTGATGACACGCATATACCGTTCCTCCTTGGACAACGCCGGTCTATGTATGCGAAGGCTCTCCTCCACCTGCCAGCCGATGCGCTTGACCGGATTTAAGGACGTCATGGGTTCCTGAAAGACAATGCCAATCTGATTCCCCTGAAGCTGCCGCAGCGTCTCGCGGTCTGTATGCAGCAGCTCGTTTCCTTCAAAGAGGATTTTCCCCTCCATTTTCATGTCATGGCGCCTTAACAGTCCCGCAATTGCCATCGCGGTCATGGATTTTCCCGAACCGGATTCACCGACAATTCCTAGAATTTCTCCCTGATGCAGCACCATGTTCAACTGATTCACGACACGTTCTGGCACATCATGATCATGAAATTCTATATTCAGATTTTCTACTTTTAACAATATCTGTTCCATCTGTCTCCTTCACTATAAATGATCTGTCATGCCAACACTTTGATACGTTCCTTATTCTACCACAGTATACACGAAAAATCCATGCAAAATTTGCATGGATTTTTACGCGGAACGCCTGTAATATATCAACAAGCCAACCATCATAAGAATATTGATAAAAAATACGATAATGCTGCCCTCCATCTTGCAGTTCCCGCCTGTTAGAATTTCACTTCCCTCGAAAACTCCCGTGAAAACATGCGGATAATCCTCTGCCAAGGAAACCCCACCCAAAATGACAGCACCGATGCCATTCCAGACAAAATGCATCATGATGGGTGTGATCAATGATTTTGTACCTTCAAGCACAATCGTCATCAAAATGCTCATTGTCAGAACATTGCATACAGGAATCAGTCCTGCCTCAAATGCACCGCCATGCAATACTGTAAACAATGCCGACGATACACAGGCGGCGGCGAGCACATTATAATTTGCCCTGATCATCTGATACAAATATCCCCGCACAAGCAACTCCTGCATGATTGTATTCAGCAAGACGGAGACAAGCCATAACCACAGTCCCTTGACATTTATATAACCTGTTATCCTAAATGCGCCGGTCGCAGCCATGAACAAGAACGGAATGCCTACCCAGATCACGCCGCCTGCCATTCCTGTAACACTGTTCTTTATCAGATTGGAACTAGGAAAAATACAGATTTTTCTTTTTTCTGCAAGCCAAAAGCAATAGCTGACTGCTGCCGTACACAGAAGGGGCAGCAGCTCTGCCCAAAATCTCCAGACAACAGGATTTTCATTCTTTGGTGCTGTGAGAACGCTGACAAGCAGTGCCCATCCAATCACAAACAGGAGTGCTTTCAATATCGTAAACCCCAATTTTTTCATAATTTCCTTCTCTCATTCTTTCCCGCTACTACTTTGTTTGATAATGAAGTCTTATGTTTCCCATGCTGGCGTTGACTTCGAGCTTTCCGGCATTACCTGACTGGTGGTACTTCGTCCCCTCATTCTGTCCATTGACACGCACCTCGCCCATTCCCGTTTCCATTTCTATTTCAAAGTTGTCAAGGTTCTGGTTCACGTTAATAGACGTATCGCCCATAGCGTTGTCTGCGCTCAAATTCTGAAAAGTACAGCCTTCTATTTGAATGGAACCCATATCATTATCCACCTCAGACTCGCCAAGTTCGGTGTCTTTTACTATAATTTCGCCCATACTGGTGTTGAGCGTTGACTCGTCAAAGCTGCATTTTTTAAAGTTGAAGCTCCCCATATTGGTCAACGCATCACAAGCGGAGGCGGTGATTCCCTCCACGCTGATACTTCCCATCGAGACCTTGATCTCCATGTTCTTCATCACCGCTTCTTCCGGCACTGTCAATGTCATGTCGCACCGTTCATTTCTCATTCCTCCCCACCATGCCCTTTTGGGCATTTCCTGCTTGATGTGAAGCGCGTGATCCCTTACTTCATACTCCAGTTTGAGCGTGTCTGTATACTCACCGTGGAGATAAAATTTCTTTCCTGTCTCAATCGACAAATCAATCATATCCGCATCGACATAAATCGCATCAAAAGCGTCCAAATCTGAGCTTGCCCTCGTGATTCGAGCGTCTCCAAAGCGAAAACCTCCCCGCAAGCTAAAGATGCCATAATAGTGAAAAGTACCGCCGACAACACAGCACACTGTAATAATTGTCAGGACTGTCATCCATATATTTTTTTTCATACTCATATTTTCCTCCTAGCATAAAAGCGATCAATACGTATCCTGCGCACTACCAAATTGCACGAATCAACTGTTGTACCACTGCGGCAATCACCCACACAATCCATGTGATGTGCCAGTCAAAACTCAAAAAGCTCCAGCACAGATAGATACAGGTCACGGTCGGCCAGTAGACAGACATCATCTGCGATACGGTATTATTTTTATAGTTTACCTGTTTTTGTGACGGCACAAAGCTGCCTCCCATCGTATCGCTTTTGTTTAATGAAAGAAGTGTTGTAAATCCTGCATTCACATTTCCCGCCGCCACGAACAGAAATACCCCGATTCCGATCAACACAAACATCAAGACAGGACCCATTCCGATTCTTCCTGAAAACAGGCTGGTGATAATCACCACTGGCAGCACACTCAGAATACACAAAATAACGCCAATGGTGATCATCATCGCATGTGTCACGCGAAAGCTCTCCCGCCGGTTGTGAACGTACTCTGCTGTCGCAAAGTCCACACTGCATCCTCTTTTTTTCAAAAAATTCCATTTTCCCATGACAAAACCTGAATACATAAACAGTGCCACCGCTGCCGCAATCGACAAAAACATAAAGCACATGCCATAGACCCCGCCGCGCAAGCTCCAACTACTATCCAGCAGATATCCGCAGCAGCTAACAATGCACAGCAGTACGCCGAGTGCCACCGTACAGGCAGTGTGTGCCTTGTCATGCAGATATTCTTTGGCCTCTGCGAGCGTGACATGCCGTAGATTCCCTGCCTGTTTCTGATTCTCCTGCAATACAAAATTGCTGATGCCAAGCTCCTCCGCAAGCTCGTCAAGGTTGCCAAACTCGGAAATCACGATGCCGACTGCCTCGTTTTCTGTCTTTCCATCCTTGATTAGCTCTGTATATTTGTCCTCCATCATCTGCCACAACTCATTTTTTGCCTTCTGTACCTCAAATGTAATCGGAAGTCTTGCAAACATTGTCTCCAGATAATTCCTGATTGTCTCCATACGCTCATACCCCTCCATTCTCTTTGATAAACTTCTCTACAACTTCCTTTGTCAGTGTCCACTCCGCACATTTCTCACGGTAATACTGCCTGCCCTGCTCTGTGATTCTATAATATGTTCTGCGCTTCCCATTGATGGCAGCATTCTCAGAAAAGGCTTCGACAAATCCATTTTTTTCCAGCCTAGTAAACGCGGAATAGAGTGTGGTCTCCTTGATCACATACTTTTCATCTGTCAGACTCTTGATTTTCTTTGAAATCTCATAGCCATACGAGGGCGCCTCCCACAGCAGATACAAAATCATCGTGTCATTGTACCCGCGTATGATGTCGCTGCTGATACTCCCCATAACAAACCTCCCTTCAATACAGTTCTCAAGTGCTCTCTGTCTTATCTCCGACAGACAATGCAACGACTGTCATTGATACGTCTATCGTTGCTACGATAATCATTGCTACGTTTGTCGTAGTATTAGCATAGCACAGAATATTTTTCCTGTCAACAGCTTTATGGCAGAATAATATGGGACTATAAACAAAAAAAGCAGGAAAATAACCTAAGGCTTTGGTTATTTTCCTGCTCATAAATGTTTACTTATAATTTATATACATTGCGTTGGGCAATAATTCCCGATCAGGGACAGCTCTGTTGGCTACTTCCAAAACAATTGAATAAATCTCTGGTGTATTTTCCAAAAAAGAAAAATCGGTAACATTGGGTGTGCATAAAAATAAATACGCAAGCTGTGTGCAGTTGCCCAGCACAGAAAGATCTGTTATCTTGCCAAATGCCGACGTGCCAATTAATTGCAATGTGCGCAGTCTGGTCAATTTTCCGACAAAATCTACATTCTCCACTTCTTCCTCTGCAAAGATTATCAACTCACGCAGCCCCGACAGTTCCCCCGCAAAAGAATAATCCGTCAAGTCAAAGACCTTCATTTTCAGAATTTTCAGACCCGATAAATTCGCCAAATCCCTGTAAGAGATTTTTTCTTCTTTTTCCAAGTCAATATCCAGTCTCCATTGATTGATATCAATTCTTAGCACCGTTGGTACATCTGCTGTTCTGACACATTTTACTTCTGTGATCACCGCCAAATCGCTCATCATCAATGGTCTATTCTCAAAATGTTTCCGTTCCTCGTCCCCAAGCTGCCAAAGCTCCGCCAATGCACTTCGGAGTGCGCGTTCCATCTTCGGCTCTTCAAACATAACTGCATGATCATCTGGATAATTCTTATCCGGCAGTCTTGCATAGGTATAAAACATGTCCATCGCCCATGAAAACATATTGTGAAGCGCTGGATAGTCCCACTCATCTGCTCCAGCAAAATCTGCCATTCTGCAAAATCCATCAAACACTGAACCGCCAAAATCTATGAAACTCGCCCCAATATAACGCGTCACATCTTTTAACACATCATTGTCAGCCTTCTCACGAATACCGATTGCCTCCAGCATATTGACTTTCTCGAGACGGATAAACACTACAATCTCATAAATCTTATCATACGCGTCAAAATCAAAGGTGTAGCCATATAAATCACTGCCCTTGTCCAAATGGTACTTTTCAAAAGTTAAGTTATATACACGCCCATTGCACAATTCACTGCATCGTGTAACCTCACTCACAAAATGCTCCCAGTCCTGTGTCAGTGCATTTTCTCCCATTTTGTTGATTGCAGGCTTTGAATACACCTCTATATATGAAGGCTTCTTAAAGATATAGCCTATGTCACCGGTAAAGCACTGGTTGTCAACAATTGGAGGATTTGCTATATACACACTTCTTCCATCCTCCACATACTGCCTCGTCGCTGTATCTTTTAAGATATACAACTCCCCCTGTGCATCTGTAAGGACACAATAGTCCTCTCTTGCCGCATTTTCTGGAAGTTCTCTAACAGGTGCGTACGCAGATCTTACCGCTTGCGTTTGTCCTTTTGATCCGATTTCAAAATTGTTTTCGTGGGGATTCCACAATATACAAACAGCATTTTCATAGGCTTCTCTATCCTGCCTTGAAGCTCTGAAATGAACAGGTTTTGTGATGATCATATCTGGAAATCCATCGCCATTTGCATCTTGAAAAGTCACTGTATCAAGTGAATTGATACATAATTTTACGTCCGCGAACTGAATCAGGCTTCCTGTCTGCAAGTCCGTAACGCGCAGTTTATAGGTCTCCTCCGAACAAACATAGTCCGCCAAATATGTTTCATATCCTGTCTCTGGAATATTCTTTGCATAATGAAAACTGATACCAAGTCCCGCACTCTTCCCCGGAAACGCAAGTTCATACTCTGCTTTTTGCAGCATACCAAATTTCTGCGTCTTGACATCCCTGCTTCTCCAGTCCGCGTCAGTTGCCCTCATCTCTGTAAAAGTCCGTTTGGGTTTGTCAAACGTCGTTTTTCTGCTATCATGATCAAGCCAGTATAAATCTTCCTCATCCAGCGTGCGGCCTGCCAGCTCACGCGTCTCCCATCGCTGCGGATAACGCACAAACGCATCCAGCAGCTTTTGAGCATTATCTGACGTTATATCTTTTAAGGAAGCTTCACTGCACACCAGCCCGTATATATGTTTGTCCTTGACAATCAACTCCCGTTCCTGCTTCTGTGAAAACCGGTAAAACAAGCCTTTTGCACAAGTTACTGCGCAGATTGGATGCGCTGTACTCTCATAGCGGCTTAATTCATGATACAAGTCAAGGGCATGGAAATCTTCTTGCAATGCACACTGGTAATACACCCAGTCTGCCTGTTTTCCCGCAAGCTCTCTTTCGACTATATAATCCTGCAATTCCTGTGCTGTCTCGAACGTTTTCCATGCTATTTTTTCCTTCTTCATAGAAATCTCTGCACACGCATAAGGATTTTCTGACATTTCTGTCATCAGATACGCTGGAAGCCTTTTTTCCAATAAACCGATATCGAATGATTGACCCTCGATGTTTGTCCTTCTTCCAAAATGAACAAACACCAGAATACTTAGACTGCATACCATTATAAAAATGAACAACTTTTGATAAACTTTCATCTATAGAATGCCCCTTTTCTCTTTTGTCCTGTTTCATCCAGCGTGCTGACACTAGATTATATTATCAGACAAATGTATCAAAGTTGCATCATTTTCTATCGTTATGCTTTCAAATGCCAGTACACTGCCACATCACTTTGCTCCCCTGTCTGCAAGAAGCGACAGCCCCAGTACCATCAATATAATCATCAGCCCCGGAAACAGCGCATACCACGGTGCAGAAAAAAGATACGTCTGCGACTCGGACAACATACTTCCAAGACTTGCGCTGGGCGGCTGGACACCAATCCCCAGATAGCTCATACCCGCCTCGGCAAGCACGGCATTGTTAAAGCCGATCATAATGGAGGAGGTCAGCACCGGCATGGCATTGGGCAGAATATGCACAAAGATCATGCGAAGCTGCCCCACACCGGCAAGCCTTGCACTCTTCACATAGTCCATCTCTCTATATTTGATAAATTCTCCTCTGACAATGCGGGCAAAACTCGGTATGAACGCAATACCCAGCGCACCGATCACATTATATTTACCTGTGCCAAAAATACTGACAAAGACCAGCGCCAGCAGGATACTCGGAAAGGCAAACACCACGTCGTTCACGCGCATCAGCACCTCGTCCAGCAAGCCGCCAAAATATCCCGTAAACGCCCCCACAATCACACCACAGACTGTTCCAATCGAAACAGTAGCCGCGGCGATCACAAATGTGTTGCCCATGCCCTTGAGCACCCTTGAAAATATATCCCGCCCGAAATTGTCACACCCCATCAGATGCTTGAAAGACGGCGCTGCCAGCTTCGCAGTGCTGTCCATCTTTGTGATGTCATACGGCGTGTGGACAAAACCGATTAATATCAATAACAGCATCGCACCTGTTATCACAAGACCTATGATGAAATTGGGAGAATAGATCTTTTTCCTTTTCACGTAAAACCTCCATGATTCCGCTGCGCAGAATCTCAAATCCAGATGAAAAATGCCTTCGTACTTCTCACACTAAACGCTGATACGCGGGTCAATCAACTGGTACACCACGTCCACAAGAAAGTTTGTCACAATTACCACAAAGGCAATCAGCACAATAATTGCCTCCACTACTGGATAATCTCTGTAGGATATGGAGGTCAGCAGAATGCGCCCGATGCCCGGTATATTAAACACCTGTTCAATGACAATGCTTCCCACAAGCATGTCCGCAAGCGTCATTCCCCACAGTGTAATCACAGGAATCATGGCATTTCGAAGAACATGTCTATATAAAACCTTGTTGGTATTGTTTCCTTTACTGTAAGCCGTTCGCACATAATCCTTCTTCGACTCCTCAATACAGGAGCTCCGCAGCAGCTTGACCGACATGGCGATCTTTGGCAGTGCGATTGCAAAACATGGAAAAATAATATAGGCGAGAAATCCCCAGAAATCTGTCTCATAGGAAACAAACCCACCGGGTGTAAATAATTTTAAGATCAGACCAAAAAAGTACGTGATTAAAATTCCCATAAAAAAGTGCGGAACCGACATCACAATCTGGTTGAGCGCCATGACGATACGGTCAATCCGCCTGCCGCTGTACTTCGCCGTGTATATGCCGATTGGCAGCGAGATCACCACCATGATCATAAAAGAAATGACTGCCATCACCACAGTAATCGGCAGCTTGGACACAATCATGTCCGCAACGGGCAGATGGTACTTGTACGAAGTGCCAAAATCACCGCTCACAAAATGAACAAGCCACTCCAGATACCGTTCCAGAAACGGTCTGTTTAACCCAAGCTGCTCGCGAAGCGCCGCCAGACTCTCCGGCGTGGCATCTGTTCCCAGTGCAGCGAGTGCCGCATCTCCCGGTATCAGATCAAAAGCAAGATAGACGAGGAACGAAATACACAAAAGCGTGATGATCATTGCTGCCAGCTTTTTCCCAATGTATCTCATATCCTCGTCTCCTTTTATTTATCTATAAATTATAAATCCCCAATCACAACAGTTTTTGCTTTGCATTACTGTACATCTAATTTCGAGAAATCCTGAATATATAACGGATAGAATGTATACCCAGTAAAGCCCTTTCTGACTGCGACCAGCTCGCACATATCCTGAATATAGACATTCGCAGCCGTCTCTGTAAGGATTGTCTCGCATTTCTTATATGCCTCTGTTGCCTTCTCGTCATCCATCACTGCTTCCGCAGCAAGCGCTTCCTTGTAGGCAGCATCATATTCCTGATTGTTATAATTAGTAAAATTATTGTGCGCATCTGAGCGGAATCTGCTGAGCATCGCACCCGCTGTCAGCGTCGATGCGTCCACACCGACCAGCGTCGCCTCAAAATCACGTCCCTGATACACGTCATTGAGCCATGTCTCCCACTCGATAAGCTCAATATTTGCGGTGACATTGATCTGCTTTAACTGCTCTGCAACCACCTGCGCAGTATCAACATGCTGCTGATAGTTCGAAGGCACCTTCATTGTAAAGCTGAATCCATCTGCATAGCCCGCCTCACCAAGAAGCGCTTTCGCCTTCTCGAGATCTGTCGTGTACAGGTCGTTCAATTCCTCGACATAGTATTTCCCAAATGCCGGGAACATACTGCTTCCGACAAGTGTTCCTTTTCCTTCCGACACAAAGTCGAGAATCTCCTGCTTGTTTACTGCATAGCACAGCGCCTGCCGCACTTTCTCATTGTCAAACGGCGCTGCTGCGTTGTTGAGGTACATTGCCTGCACGAGATTCATCGTCCCCTCAAGCACTTCAAAGTCATCGCCAAGCTCTGCCGCCTGTGCCGTGGAAATTCTTGCGACCAAATCCACAGCACCGCCCTCGAGATTCATGACAATCGAATCGGAATCAGCGAGCACTTTCAGCGTGATATCCTTGATATGAGCTGGTTCTCCCCAGTATCCGTCAAACCGCTCCAGCACCACATTTTCCTGTAATGAGCGCGACACAAACTTATATGGACCTGTCCCGATAGGATTTGTCTGCAAGTCTGTCACGTCCGCTGGAACAATGGCAGCCTCCACTGTTGACAGAATCGCCATAAATGGACTGCTCGACTCCTTCAACGTGATGACAACGGTGCGCTCGTCAGGCGTCTCCACGCTCACGATATTAGAAAACGCCGATATAACAGGTTCTCCCCCATTAAGACCGGCGCAGGTTTCAATCGAATATTTTACGTCCGCCACAGTCACAGGATTTCCATTGTGAAATTGGATTCCTTCTCTCAACGTGAATGTATACACAAGTCCGTCCTCGGACATGGTATAGTCACTTGCTACTGCGGGAACCAGATTGCCCTCGCTGTCCGGCTTATACAAGCCCTCATAGATATTGTAGAGGATTTCCTGTGTACCTGCTCCTTGTGATAAGCTTGGCACCAGACTGTCCAAATCCTGCGGGATACCTATAGTGATGTGTGATGCATCGTTCTCCGTATCAGTTGCTTCGCCCGACACCTCTGATGAAGTGTCCGTCTCAGCATTCGCCACGGTATTTGCCTCACTGCTGTTTGCGGCAGACGTGTCTGCAATCTGTGTAGAGTCTCCAGCCGCCTTATCACCTGAGCATCCGCTCAGTGCAACAGTCAGTGTAAGCAACATACTCGCAAAAAGAACTTTTCCAAACTTCTGTCCTCTTTTCGTCATGTCTTTTACTCCTTTTCATATGCTTTATTTAATTTTCCCAGTATGGGCGAACTCTATGCTTCTGCGTCCGCATACGCACAAAGCGCCATACCAACATATAAAGTACAGTCACGACACTGCGTGTACCGCCTTTTATGTTCTGTTAAATTTTATAAGAATCCATACAAAAAAACAAGTCATTTTTTGAAATCACCTTGTTTTTTATTGTATACAATTAGTCAGCTTCTTTGTCGAGCACCTTTTTTAGCTCGTCCATAAAGGTATTAATGTCCTTAAACTCACGATACACTGACGCAAAGCGGACATATGCTACTGCGTCCAAATCCTTGAGCTTGTTCATAATAAGCTCGCCTATAATGCGGCTGCTGATTTCTTTTTCCTCACGGTTTAGGATATCTGCCTCCACCTCGTCCACCAGCACTTCAATGTCATCCGTGCTGACTGGACGCTTGTGGCAGGCACGCAGAACACCAGTTTCAACCTTGGCACGATCATATGCTTCCCTGTTATTGTCTTTCTTGATGATGATAAGTGGTATTGCTTCCACCTTCTCGTAAGTTGTAAAGCGCTTATTGCACACATCACAAACACGTCTCCTGCGTATAGAACTGTTGTCCTCAGCAGGTCTGGAATCAATCACCCTTGTATTTTCATAATTACAGAACGGACACTTCATATTGTTTCCTCCGAATAGTTCCTTTCAAGGTACGAGTTAAGTATAATTTATGTGCACATCAATGTCAATTGCATCAATCCTTTATATATCTACCAGAATCAGATCTGGACCAATCTGCCGGATACAGTTATACGGAATGGCAATCACCGAGTCATCCGTAAGCATCGACCAGAAGCCTTTGCAGCCAGGCACAATGATCTTACAGATACAGCCCTTGCACTCGTCAATCTCCAAATCACACACATGTCCAAGCCTTCTACAATCCTTGATACAGATTACTTCTTTTTTTCTCAGTTCCTTGTAGCTTACCATAAAAAGTTCCCCCTTCACGGCATTGTGCATTTATCTATTATATGCATCCTGCCACAAAGGGGGACTCCTTTTAAGCTTTCAACTCAATTTCCGTGATGTCCATGATCTCTTCCGCATTTTTGGCAAGCAACAGCATATAGCTGCCTGCGTCTACCCTAAATTGATGTGAAGCCTCATCATAGTATGTAAATGCCTCCCGCTCAAGCATCAGGGAGATTTCTCGCGTCTCCCCGGCTTCAAGATAGATTTTCTCAAATGCCTTCAGCTCCTTGGCTGCCTTCTTAACCTTTGGATACTTATCTGCGACGTAAATCTGTGCAACCGCCGCACCGGCACGACTGCCTATATTCGATATGTCAAAGCTTACTTTCACCGCCTTGCTCTCCACAGTATCCTCCACAACCTCAGCTCGAATCCCCGTCATCACGAAATCTGTATAGGACAGACCATAGCCAAACGGAAAAGCGACTGGCACATCATACGTATCAAAATAACGGTATCCCACAAAGATATCCTCATTGTAGTGCACTTTGTCACCACCCGGAAATTCGCCTAGAACCACTGCCGGGCAGTCCTTTTCGCTGATTGGAAATGTCTCCGGCAGATGCCCGGACGGATTCACATCGCCAAAAATCACTTCCGCGAGTGCCATACCGCCTTCCATGCCCGCATACCAGCTATAGACAAGAGAGGACACATCGCCAAGCCATGCGCTCATATCCACAGGAGAACCTGCCACAAGCGTCACTACTGTGTCTGGTCTTACCTTCAAGAGCTCAGAAATCAGCCGGTCCTGATCATATGGCAGCTTCATGTCTGCTCTGTCCTGTCCCTCAGTGTCATAGTCATGGGTCAGCCCGCCCACAAAGACGACTGCGTCGGCATCCTTTGCCGCCTCAAGTGCTTCCCGCATATATTTTTCGTTCATTTCCAGCCGGTGCTGCTTCTGTTCTGGCGAAACCTCAATCGCCACTGGTGCCGGAGATTCTACATTATCCTGATCAAGACTGTCCGCCTGCCCATTTTCACTGTCTCCTGTACTTGCCCAGATATTTCCGTTATCTTCATTGAAATATCCTGGTTTATATACAACCTCTGTATTGCCGCCCAAAAGCATTTGAATCCCCATGAGCGGTGTGATCTCATACAATGCCTTGATTTCTGCGCTTCCGCCGCCCGATGCATGCTGCCTGTTGGCATTCTCTCCAACCACAAGCAGTTTCTTGATGCGCTTCCTGTCCAGCGGCAATATGTTTTTATCATTCTTTAATAAAACAATCGATTCACGCGCTGTCTGACGCAGTGACGCCTTGTCAGAATAGTCATTGTAACCGCCTGCACTGCGCTCTCCATCAAGCATATGCAGTTCGTTCATCACGTTCAAAATATGACGGACCTTCTCGTCAATCTTAGCAAGCGCTGTCTTCTTGTCCACTTCTCCGCACTCGATGAGATCAATTAATGGCTGTGCCATATAATACTTATCGAAATCATTTGTGACAGACATCTCTATGTCAAGTCCATTCATCAATGCTTCCTCTGTATCATGAACACCGCCCCAGTCCGACACAACGATGCCCTCAAACCCCCATTCCCCGCGCAGAATTTGATTGAGCAAAGAATCATGATGACAGCAGTGTGTTCCGCGAAGCTTGTTGTAAGCACCCATGATTCCTTTTGCCTTGCCCCTTCTCACTGCTGCCTCAAAGCCTGGCAGATAAATCTCCCTGAGCGCCCGCTCGCTGACCTCCACGTCTACGTCCAGACGCCGCGTCTCCTGATTGTTCACTGCAAAGTGCTTCACACACGACGACACGTCATTCTCCTCAATTCCCTGCACCAGCGGAACAACAAGCTCTGAGACAAGATAGGGGTCCTCGCCCATGTACTCAAAACTCCGCCCGCACAGCGGTGAGCGCATCATATTGATTCCCGGCGCCAGTATCATATCTTTGCCGCGTCCTCTTGCCTCCTTGCCAAGCAGCTTTCCAGTGGAGTGGGCAAGCGCCCTGTTCCATGTCGCAGCAAGCGCAGTATTACAGGGCAGATAAGATACATAATCGTAACTGAGTCCCACCTCTTTCCACGAATCATTGCCGAAATCCTTCCGCACGCCCCGCGGACCATCTGAGGTTATAAACGGCGGAATACCAAGCCGCTCGACACCTTTGGTCGTAAATAAGCCATTTCCGTGAATCATATCTACCTTTTCCTGCAAGGTAAGCTGTGCAATCAATTTCTCAATTTTTTCTTTTGTCATCAACTCTTATCCCCCTTCAACCGAATCCTTAGTACAACATTCATCGCAACCGAAAAGATAAATAACAACAACCCCAGTAACTGTGATACCGCAATCTGAGTTCCCGGAATCAACAGCCTGTCAGTTCGGATTCCCTCGATGACAAAACGGCCAATCCCATAACCACCAAGATAGAAAAGGCACATCTGACCGTGATATTTTTTACGCTTATGATACAGAAGCATGATGACCAGAATCCCCAGATTCCAGACACCCTCGTACAAAAAAGTCGGATGCACCTGTATAAAATTGACATCCCCCATGAGTGCCATTCCGTCAAGCTGTGATTTTGTGATATCCCAAGGGCGCACTGCATCGACAGGCAGCCTCATGGCAAACAGAGAATCCGTGTATCCGCCAAAGACTTCCCTGTTAAAAAAATTTCCCCAGCGCCCGATAATCTGTCCTAAAATCAATCCATACACACCACAGTCTCCGATCTGATACGGTGAGAGCTTCTTGATCTTAGCGTACACAAAAAGCGTGATAAAAGCGGCAATCACTGCCCCATAGATGGCAAGCCCGCCCCTTCTTAGATTGAAAATGCTCAGCAGGTCCTTTTTGTAGAGGTCCCAAGAAAAGACCACATAGTAAATCCGCGCCCCGATAATCGAAAAAATTACCGCATAGATGCCAAAATCCCAGATAATATCGGTATCCATCTCCTCTGCTTTTGCCATTCGCTCCGCCATCAGCACGCCAAGTATGACGCCGATGCCGATTATCATGCCGTAAAATGTAATCTCGAAACTAAAGATGGAAAAGCTTTTGGGCAGATTTTCCAGATAGATTCCAAGATGTGGAAAGGCGATATCATTTACTCCCATTGTATCAGGCATATCTTTTTACCTCACTGAATTATTTTTATACATTAAAACGGAACAAGATCACATCTCCATCCTTCACAACGTACTCCTTGCCCTCCAGACCGACAAGCCCTTTGTCCCGCGCCGCCGCAAGAGAGCCATTCTCCAGCAGATCCTTGTAATTTACAACCTCCGCCCGGATAAAGCCGCGCTCAAAGTCTGTGTGAATCTTGCCTGCCGCCTGCGGTGCCTTGGTGCCGACTTTAATCGTCCACGCGCGGCATTCATCTTCGCCTGCCGTGAGAAAGCTGATCAGTCCCAACAGCCTGTAGCTTGCCGCGATCAGTTTGTCAAGCCCGGACTCCTTTAATCCCAAATCTTCGAGGAACATAGACTTTTCATCTTCGTCAAGCTCTGCGATCTCCTGTTCGATTTGCGCGCAGATCACAAAGACTTCAAAACCTTCCTCCGCCGCATACGCGCGGACTGCCTTCACGCCCTCGTTGTCTGCACCGTCATTTGCAAGGTCGTCCTCCGCCACATTTGCGGCAAAGATCACCGGTTTATCTGTTAATAAATTATACCCAGTTCTCCACAAAACTTCCTCGTCATCTTCCGTCACAAAGCTCTTTGCCATTCTGCCTTCTTCTAAGTGTGCCTTGATGCGCTCTACAAGCGCAAGCTCCTTCGCCTGTGTCTTATCATTTTTCGCACCTCTGGACACTTTTGCAATCCGTCTCTCGAGAATTTCAATATCTGAAAAAATAAGCTCTAAATTGATCGTCTCGATGTCCCGCAGCGGGTTGATGCTTCCGTCTACATGCACGATATTCGAGTCCTCAAAGCATCTCACGACATGCACGATCGCATCAACCTCACGAATATTGGCAAGGAACTGGTTGCCAAGCCCCTCTCCCTTTGACGCACCCTTGACCAGCCCAGCGATATCGACAAACTCAATCACAGCGGGCGTCACTTTTTTCGTGTGGTACAGCTCACCCAAAAGCCGAATCCGCTCATCTGGCACTGTCACCACGCCCACATTTGGGTCTATCGTGCAAAATGGATAGTTTGCCGACTCTGCACCAGCCTTTGTCAGCGAATTGAACAATGTACTTTTTCCTACATTCGGAAGTCCGACGATTCCTAGTTTCATTTTATACAATTATCCTCCTTAAAAGCCTTTATTATATATATTTCTTAAAAATCCATTTTTCTAACCGCACCAATTCCGCACCAAATTTGTATAAAGATATGTATTCTTGCATGATGTTTCATATAGCACGGTTCGATTCAAATTGGCGAACCGCCTGTGTCAGGGAATTATCGGTGACATGAACATAACGATCCATAGTTGTTTTAATGCTTGCATGTCCAAGAAGTTTCTGAAGGACTTTGGGCTGCATTCCAGCTTCAATCGCACGAGTAGCGTATGTATGCCGGAGAGCATGCATACAAAACCTCTTGATGCCTGCCTCATCACACAGCTTATACAAATGCGTATCATAAGAACTGTTTTTTGCAGGCTCTCCTGTGCGAAAATTTATGAAAACCAAATCTTTCATAACAAGATGTTTTGTTTCACCATTTATCCGATCTATATATTCCAAACGGTTTGATAATGTATCCGATTCCTTTCTGGAATTTCGCTCATTATAGCAATCATTAAGAATTTGATATGCTTTATCTGTCAGTGGAATAGTGCGATAACTATGAAATGTTTTTGGCGGTCCTGCCCTCCATATATGTGTCTGATGCCTGTACTCCAATGTCTTGCTGACCGTCAAGGTATGATTCTTCCAATTAATAGAGTCCCACGTAAGCCCGATCATCTCTGATGTCCGAAGTCCTGTTTCCAACAGTAGCGCATACTGACGGTAATTATGTGAACGTTTGGCAGCTTCGAGAAACCTAGCCTGCTCATCAACTGTAAGAAAATGGATATCACTCACGGCACGGACAGGTTTCGTATACTTCACGCCGTCCATTGGATGCTTTGAAATAACATCATTATTTACAGCCGCCCGAAACATAGTTCCCATTGTAATGTATGTTTGTTTGATGGTAGAACCTGCATATTTTGATTCCATACGGTTCAAAACTACTTTACAATGCATCGGCTTTACATCTGATATAGACATATTCCCAATAACCGGCTGAATATTCTGGACATAACGTTCCCTGTAATTACGTCTGGTATTAGGCGCAAGACCACAAATCAAGTTTTCCATCCAATATTCAAACCAATCGTCCACAGATACATCATCTACTATAATTGCCAAATTGTGCTTATCCTCATACTGCAAATCAGCAAGCCAGTTTCTCGCTTCCGGCAATGTATCAAAATGTTTTTCCCGGCGTTTTCCATCTCTGGTACAATAACGCGCCGAATATTTTCCGTCTTTTCTCTGACAAATTCCCTTTCCACATTCTTTGCCCTTTAAATTTTTTCCCATATTATGAACTCCTTTCAGTTAAGAAAAAGAGTCCAACACGATTATATATTATATCATATCAGACCCTCTTTCTTCAATCATATTTTTTCAATAAATAGTATTAAATATCTATATTACTGCTTTTTCGCTGATATATTTTTCAAATTCTTTCCTTTTAACCAACTTCCGTGTCCCTATGTAAAGCACAAAAGGACAATTGGGCTGTTTAAGCATAGCATCAATTTTGTTGATTCCGATATTGCTATACGCCGCTGCTTCACGAATTGTTAATGTCAGCTTCTGATAAATCGGAACCCGTTCAACCTTTGAACTTCCTATGTCATCATAGATTAAAACATTTTTTTCACTCATTGCAGTTACTCCTTTCACGTAAATTTAACTATGTATATCTAACTCGTTATGAAAACCAATCATACACAGATGATGTTTCATATCTAAATAAAGAATATATAATTTGCAAATTAGGATATACTAAACCACTGTAACGTCTTATATATCTTCCTTTTTAGTCAAAAAAACTCTCTTGATTTGATCTATGTCAAATCCGTTTTGTTCCAATAAGCAAACTGTCTCAGGGGATAAATCTTCCGCAGACTGTGGCAGAACTGTTCTTGGAAGCTTTGCATCTAAACCTCCCACAATGTTTAAATCATATAACCGTTCAATGAAGCGTTTTGCCCTGTTCCACCCCAAGTTAAACTTCCCCATAAGCATGTTGCATGATATTGCATCCTGCTTTAGAGTCCATAACATAATCTCTGCAAATAACTTATCTTCCATATTAATATGCCCCTTCTCTACTATGGCTTTAGCAGTTAACCTATCTCCCGATACTAATTCTCTCTTTTGTAACTCATCTTCTTGGATAACAAATTTAAATTTATTTCCAAGTGAATATTTGTTCCACCACTTTTTAACAGCAAACAACATTCGCTGAAGTTCCTGTTTTGAAATATAAATACCCTGAATGCGTTTCGGCTCTGCATATTTAGGTGACTTGAATAGCATATCTCCCTGTCCTGATAAATTTTCAGCCCCGCTTTCCCCAAGAATCGTTTCCGAATAATTTCTCTTTGCACATTTGAATGCCACACGAGCCGTAATATTTCCCAAATCCACTTTCATATTTTGTACTGTTGGATTTTGGGCTGCCAAAACCACATGAATTTTAGCATGTCTCCCTCGTTGCAACAAACCCGATATCACATTTACAGCCATTCTAATTACCTGTTTATCCTCCATTCCCACAAAAAAAGCTTGAAATTCATCAATAACTAGTACTATCCATGGAAGTGTATTGAATTGATCCATATTTTCCATCTGAATCTCAATCCGTCTCTCCATCTCGTTCATTAATGCAGCTAACGCCCTATATGCCGTTTCCCTGTCCCGTATAACTGGGCAAGATAAGTGTGGGATTCCATTAAACTGTATCAAATCCATCGCTCCTACATCAATCAGAATAAGATTAATCTTGCTAGGTGATTTATAATAGGAAAGGCTTATTAACAATGACTGCAAGCCTACTGTCTTCCCTGAATTTGATGCACCGGCTACCAAAAGATGTGGAAATTCACTCAGATCTTCAACGATCAAATTACCAGCAGCATCATATCCAACTATATAAGGCAACTTCCGTGATTTCACAATTTCAATGTACTTTTTCGATAATACAATCCGTGGCAAATGTGGATACTCCATTTTTTCGTCTGAAATAATAATAAAAATTTTAAATTCTTCCTTAATCACTTGAAAAACTGGAAGCTTTAGCCGAAGCTGAACATCTTTTGCATATTTTTGAAGCTGTATCTCTCGTGTGTTTCCCTTGAGTTTCACTTTATAAAGAATATAGTTAGGAAAACATTTCCAATCTACAATATTGATATTTACCCCATGCTTCTGATACGCTTTCTTTACTTTTTCCGCTAGTTCATCAACTTCAATACCAAGTTGCCATTGTTTATTCAGGTTTATTTTCATTTTTATAATCCGCCTTTCTGCGAAAGGCACCGATAGGGTATGAAACCTTCACGGTAAACGCAAGCTTTATAGATAAATTGTGAACCGTACATGTTGATACAATATATTAAATCATTTTATTCTAACACGCTTGCATTTGACAGGTGATTAGTACTGTTTACCTGTTTTAGTTTTGTATAAGTTTTATAATAAACACAGCTCATATTTATTGAAAATGGATACGTGCGTTTACCGTGCTGAAACCTTATTTCGGGCTTTCGCTTTTCAAAATTTTGTGATATAATTTTCCTCCCTCAAAATATAAATATGGCATTCCGGCATCAGTATCAGATGCACCCATCTGTTTGGTTTTAATGTGCAGGTGCGCCAAAGTAGTTTTAAGGTGGGAATATTGATATCCAAGGCTCGCTATGCGAGTTTATTTGTGTTGCTACACCCTATAAAATGCCTGTTTTTTGTTTGTTTTAAACTTCTCCCTTCCGACATTGGTTCTTTCTTCTTCTTTTTATTTCTGCCACATTTGTAAAAATATATAATTATAAAAATTTTTACCTGCTACTTTGAAGAGAAGAAGTAGAAGAACAAGTCTAAAAAATAATAAATACAGAAAGTAACTATTCATCACTTTCCACGTCAGCAAAAAACTTGAAATGGTACTTCTTTGCCCTTTCCGTTTTTACAATTTCATTATAATCAAATAAAATAATAAAAATTGGACGGTTTGACGCAAAACAAAAATAAGGTTCGGAACACTCCGAACCTTACAAAAATTAATTTTTTTTAATTTCTCTTTTAGATGATTTCCAAAATAGTGTGTCATTAATCATGTTAAAATTAATTAATATCTTTTTCATTTCCTGTTTTTCTTTAGTATCCATATGATTCCATCCGTTCTTCTGTATTTTTTGCCATATCTCATTTGATTCATGATACAATTTCATATTGTAATATTGACAAATAAACTCTTTCACTTCTTTATAGGTATTATAACTTTTCTCACCTTCATAATCACACAATATGTACTCTGCATGATATTTGAATAATTCATATGCTTTAGCACGAATAATTTGATATTTTAGTAATTGAATACCGTATTTATGAATATCTACATCTTTTCCTTCCTGTATTTGTTTGCACAATTCCTGCTCTATCATAAGTAATGGTCTATAATACTTATTTTTTACACAGCAATCCAACTTTCCATTATTTTCAAAAAGAAATATTACTTTTGGATGAAACCGTCTACTAAAAATATTTTTTATATCCTCTTTTGATATGTTCATATACAGCATTGAATATGCCAGCATCAGCATAAAATCTATTCTTTTATACGCTTCAAGATAATAATATTCCATTACTTTATTTAGATATATATTGGCAGATTCATTATCCGCCGGTAAACTTTTATTTATAAAATCGTTATATATTTTAAGATCTTCAAGCAATCTTTCATAAGAAGTATTACTATCTTTCATAGGCTGACGCCGATATTGTCTATAAGTAATCATACTATGATTATAGTAAAAAGAATCCCATATAATCTTTGGTTTCTTTTTTGCCACATTCTCATTCATTATAGGCGTACTATATTTTTCGTACATATCAACATCAATCGCAAATTCCTTTATTTCCTCACTAAGCTCTGAATATTTTATCATATTATAATGCTGTTCCATACCACGTGTTATTACTTTTCGAATGGAATCAGAATAACTATTATCACCATATAGTCTATTACTCATATCATTCGCATAATTTAAAAGTGTGATATGTTTTGACTTTTTAAAATACTCATCAAATAATATATCAAATACCAGTTGTTGTACTATCAATTCTTTTTCAGCATCATTAATATTTAAATCCAAATAGCTATGTTGTCTACCTATAGAAGCTACGGAAGTTGTACGAAAGGTTTCCACAATTGCTACTATTAATTGTCTAAATGCATTGCTCAATTCAGTAATTGAGGTTACTTGGCGTCGTTTCTTTTTTTCACCCAGTTCAAGCTCATTGTTAACCATATCACAAACAATTTCCTTATCCAAATATTGATAGCTTGTAATAAATATAAAATCTCTGCGATCAAAACAATCAAAAAAGTTCCCGTTATATGTCTTACCTGTTAATTCTTTAATAAAAGTACACATTTTCTCATTCTCCTTTGTGAAACAGTAATTTTTACATCATCATTAATGCCTATTTAATCTACTGGGTATCAGTACCGCCCTGACAATAGAGATTGCCACCGGATATAAAGCTCCCGTTCCTTTATTCCTGACAGGTAATGTTTTTAACCGCTCCATATCAATTTCTTTGTCCACAGATTCATCAATACATTTTACAAGCATCTTAATATCCACATACCGCAGCTTGGAAATCCGATAAGCATCTCCAAAAGTTATCCTTCTTTCATCAAGCAGCCTGACAATGGAATCAGTTAATTCATCTGGAAGTCTAACAATACTCCTGTATTTGCTTAACGTTGCGGTCGAAATACCAAAAACATCAGCCATTTTATCCCTAATAGATTTATTCCCACCTCTGTCTAACCTCTGTCTACTTTGGACAGAAGTTTGCTCCTCGTGTTGTTCAGAATTTCTCTTTTCTAAATCCGTCCGCCTTCCCGGATGGGATTTTTCCTTCATAAGCTTTTCAGCATATCTGACCGCTTCAATTCTTTGTGCGTAGTCCCATTCATGAAAAGACTGCCGATTAAAACTGGTTCCATAATTAGATTTCATTAACTCAGTCCACACTTCTTTGATTTCCCTGTCCACCGCCATTACTCCTTCCGATTTTTATTTTTATTATATATCACCGGACTTTCGCACTCAAGTTAAAATATCATAAAACATTACTGTCCTTTACGTCAATTATGGCATCGGAATAATTCATTTAACAAATACTCATAGATATTTTTCATATACTCTATATCATGCCGCTTACTTATAGTAACAGGCGACACATTTATCTTCGCAAATTCCTCCATCACCTTTTCTATGTTCCTACAGTTCATCGCCTTCTGTGCAAGATACAATGATTTCTTCTCTGGAATCAATGCCAACAGCCTTAGCATTCTCCTTCTCAATACACTATCCCTTACCTTATCGCGTACTATCTCCACTGCCCTATTCTTTTTATAATAATCCCCATACGGTATGATATGCGTAAACACATCTAAAAATATTTCACTGCTTTTTTCAACCAGTTTTGTAATCTGACCAGACACATCATCTGTTCCAGTATAGCATCTGACTGCTTTAGGTTTCATCAAACGCACTTCTGTACGAAGTATTCCTTCTGACTCTTTGAACATTGATCTCATCTTCTTTTTAGTAATATCCTTATCTACAAGCTGATTTCTAATAAATCCTTCCAAATCATAAATCCAGAAACCAATATCATTACTGTTTCCTTCCATACAAAAACTGTCAATATCCTCAAAAAAGTCATACGCTGACTTTGAATAACCTTTCACTCTTCCAATTCGTTTTAATACCTTCAAATATGCTGATACGTTTTCCCGTTTGTTGACATCAATATTTGCTGTAAATGTTACACCTGATAAAGTAAAATCATCTATCTTGTATTGAAAGTCAAAATACTCATTAATGCATTTATCCAGTTTTCGGATAAGCCTGTCCAAATCAGATAAGCTACTGTCTGATACAAGTCTTGAATCAATGGTTAATTTGACTTTCTTTTTATATTGGCTGTCACGATATATGATTGTAATCCCTTTAGAGGTCATAGACTCGTCTATATATTCTTCTTTATCCGTTTTCGTATAAATTGATTTTTTGTGTTTCCTTTTGAAAATTTTCTGGAATCTTTCATTATCCAATGTTATTGATAGTTCAAATATTTGATTTATGTACATACTCCATTCCTCCATTATACAATTAATTTTTACAATGAGGTTCTTATCAATACATCTTTATATCGAGTTTTGTTCACGATATGACGAAAATTGTCAATTCCAATAATTTTCAGTGGTGTACTTTTTATTTTATTCGAAGTTCCTGTATAAATCAGGACTTCGTCTATTTGTTTTTAAATAACTTTTTTCCATATCTTAAATGTTTTGTCGTCTTGAAGTATCCCATCAACTATTTCTTTCACATATTCTTCCTGACATAATTTTTTATAATTTGCAAGCAAATTGGGAATATTTTCAATTTCCCATTCGTCTGGTATTGTTACCGGATTAATACCCAGTTCCGCAAGTTCTCTGAGTGACCTCCTAAAATATTCAAGATTTCTTCCTTGAAGTGTCTTTTTTACTTTGCTAATTCCTCCATAATGACGCACCTGATCTAATGTTTGTATCAATCTAACTATTTTCTCCCATTTTGATGTTTTTTCCATAATAATTTTTCTTGCAGCAGCAAGTGTATAATAATCACCCGTCTTTATGACTTTATTAAAATACTTCGTTATTTCTTCGTCGCATCTTTTGTCAGATAATATCAAATTCATCATCTCGCTCCTGTTAACCTGAATGGCGTTACTATTAATCAAAGACACTTCTTTTAAATTGTTCATTAGACCGGACTTTTGCTCCTCGATTTCTTTTTTAAGATATTTTGACATCGTATAAACTTTTGGATATTTATACTGGACTTCAAAACGGATAATATCATAGGAATCTTTTAAGTCTTTACAGTCTGGAAATTCTTTTTTCAGTTCAGCATATTTCCAATAGCAATTAATAACAACGGATTTTCCTTTTAGATAAAATTGATTTTCTTCTTCATATTCTTCTATGAAGTTATCTGGAACATCAGCATACTTTATAAGCTGCATTATCCTGTTTGGAAGTTCTCCTTTTAATTCTGGCAGACAGTGAAACTTTAATTCAGAAACGTCAAAATTAATGCAGTAATCTATTCTGTTCAGGGAATACTTGTAAAATCCTCTCAATATTGGAGAAATCTTCTCTGCCTCGTGGTCAAAACGAAATACAATATCACTTGTATATGACTCATTTGCCGCTTGGATATAACTTTTTTCTCCAATCAGTATTTTAGGATTTATTGTTGCTTTAATACTGCAAGGTTTGTATTTTCCTTCTTCCCAAAAACCTATATTGCTAAATCTTATTCTCCATGAAATCCCTTTACTCTGTTCAGGATAGACTATTTCATAATGTCTTCCATTAGGATCCTTGCTATAGTGAGGGCATTTTATAATACAAATCTTGCCTGTTTTATCTCTATATCTTTTGAAATTCTTAACCAATGATTCCACTTCCTCCTGTGTTAAATTTTGGGACACCGTAAATGTATGATAACCACACGACGTAAACATATGCACACCTCTTTCTTTTTTATTGTAATATAGGGTTGATAAAAATAAGCCACCTATATAAGATGTTATATATCAAATATAGAACAATATATAATATAATAAAATAAATAACACGAAATAGTTGTAATATATTCTATAACAATACAGTACATCATAACTTATAATTTTATTATACGATTAAATAACACGATTAATATACCCGATACTGTCAAGTTCTTAATATAATAACTCTATAGATATAGAATATGTTAATATATTTTTAAAGCATTTAATATAATTATAAATTTATACTGTGGCAGTAAAAGATCTTTTTACAATGATAACTAATTAGATATCCTATTTTTTGAGAATCCAATATTAATCAGATTTTTTAAGATTGGCATATTGAACAAAATATTAGAATTATAATTCCAAAGATACAAAAACACTACTTTATATTTATTTATAGATAAAACTTATGATATCTATCTTACAAATATATGCCAGTCACACTAATAGGTATCATCTCCCTGCTAAAAAATAAAATATACATTTTATCAAAAAGGCAAATTTATAATATATTAGTTCTTTGAATGATATTCGTGGTGTACGTATGCTATATCACTATATATTTTTAAATACCACATATAAAACCGGAACCCTGTTTAAGAGTCCCGGTTCATTACAAAACTTTACAATTCAAAATGTTGTTTTAGGGCATGCAAATATTCCTGATTGATACTATTATTAGGGCATGCAAGGAAGATCGTTTTTTCAAGAATCTTGCTTTTTCCTATATGAATATCTAATTTTGATAAAATGTCCATACCTATAAGGATATTTCCGGTTCTATCGTAGCTTATCTTTACGAAGTCGTTTTCGATACATACTCCTTCAAAATCAATACCGAATGTCCCGTGACGAAATGTTATGGATTTTAATTCCATATACTGCCCATTCCTAAATTTTTCCTTATCAGCTTCTCTTTTTTCTCTCGTATCATTAACACCAAACGATATTTCTTTATTTTATCATCACTGCAATCAGTCTGCTTCATCTTCTGTGCCTTTGCTGCCGATATTCCAAGTTTTAAAATTGGTATCGACGTATACGGACAACCAGTATCTATTTAAATATTTACATCCTCAATTGATGTAATATTCAAACTTTTTATCGTGATATTTACATCTGCCCGTATCTCATTATTATAGTTCAATTCAAGAAGAATATATTTATTCTTCATAATAAATATCCCCTTCCAGTTCCATGCTGTTATTGTATACCGGACATATTATGTTATCCTGTTCAAACAGCCTGTCAGACTCCTCATTTGTTTCTCTGCCTATAAATCCTATTGTGTAAATATCTGACCCTTTATTTTTAACAAGCATAATCCATGTATCATATATACCACTCAGTTGCTTTTTATCCCTTATTTCCATGCCAATATACAAATCTTTTAATTCCAGCTTTTTGTTCACAATGTCCATACAGCCGCTCCTTTTCTTTAACACTCCATTTCATATAATATTAACTTTTCAACCATACTAACACAGTTTTATCCTTTTTACAATCTGATTGTTGCTACCTACACTCACTAGCGAAAATTTTACCATATCTCTCTTGACTACTGTATCAACTTTGACCTGTGTGATTTTATGGAAAAATGTAATCCCGAGCTGATTATTCATCTGATCAAAAGGGAAAAATACCAGCTTTCTATAAAGAATATACGAAATATAGTGAAACAGCTCACTGAATACAAAGCACGCCCGGCAGCTTTTATTTAACAAATAATTCTGTTAACATCAACTGTTATATCAAATACATGCAGTTACAGGAACTCTCCAAGCAGAAGATACAGCACGGGAAATTACCCATTCCTCAGACGACTCTTGACGCTGCATATAATATTATCCGTTTTAAAGTCCAGTATAAATGGTTCAAACTATATTCGCTTTCCAGAAAAATGCAGTCTATTACAGATCACAATTTTAAAAAATATAAAGATCTCCTCTCCCACGTAAGCTGTCGTGAAGCTGTCAGCCAGTATTTCAACAAAACAATTACTGGTGGTGACTGGTAGACTTTAAAGAAAGCTGTTGGTATCATATCATCTCAAAATTATAATTGCCAGAAAAAGCCAGACTAATTAACGTCTTAAAGATGGTAAACTATTTCCGCAATATAGAAAAAGCCAAGGAAAACTTTCAAGATTCTAAATTAAGAATGTTTCTTCAAACATTAAATGATTTATCAGATATTAATATCAATCCTGTCACTATACCTAAAGAATGGGGGGATTAAACATATCTCAAATCTTTTATATACTTATTTTGAACAGGCTCGAAAAGAAAAGGAACTATTTCCGTAAATAACAATGGACTGGAAACTTTTGAAGTCACATAATTTCCAGTCCACAATGATATATTTATAAATCTTTATCTGCTTGTAATTTCTTTACTTCGTCAAGAGAAAGTCCTGAAATATTAACTATTTCTTCCAATGCATATTTGCCTGCTGCTATCATACGAAGAGCAACTTCTTTTAAGGATTCATTTCTCATATCCTCCATGACCTTACACATCTCACTCACCCCTTTCGGATTTTCTTTCAGATACCGTGTCCGTTCTGCCATCAGTTCAAAATTCATATCATCTGCCCTTGTACAGTTAAAGTCATGCATCAGCCTGCCAATATCAGATTCTCCCCTGTATTCACCATTCACATAAAGAATATGTTCCCCATCTTCAAAGAAATTCCCTGCTGCAAGATTCATCCGTTCAATCGGATAAATCGGTTTCCCCATACCGAAAAAATCTTTCTCAGTAATAAAAATAGTGTACGTATCTGGTAATTCCTTAAACTCCTGACCAGAATGCAGGTTTTCAATATCAAGTACACTGGAATGGTATCTTGCCCTATGTGGCTCAGCGCCTTTGTCAGCCCTTTGTATTTCTAAATCGTACTTTTTCCTGTCTGAATCCACTCCATACGCGTCCAGACAAACAGAGCGTGCTCCTGCCAGCCGTTTCATGTCCTTCTGCGTTTCACAATCCGTAATAACCAGATCCTGTTTTCCTGTAATAATGCGTAAAACAAGCTCTGCCAATGGGATATTATCCTTAAATAAACAGCGCATATATTCGTCATCTATTGGACGCAACTGTTCCAGACGCTGTAAATCCTTTTGTTGCTTTGTCAGTGCCAACAATTCCACCTTCTTTCTTCTGCCAGATCTCTTTTGTCTGTAAAAATCTTATAATCATACTATCACAAGTCCCCCTTATTTTCAATCTAATAATCTTAACCGCTGTCCTAAGATATACTACGGAGTTCTCTTTTGTAATTGTAAAAACTCTTTCATGAGATTCCTGCCTGTTTTATGCTTTCTTCATCTGTTAAGGAACCGCCAAATGATTTATTATGTCTAAGGATAATGTCCTTTGCGGCTTTTGCTTTCCGGGTTTCATAGGCTGTTCCTTTCCGCTGACCAATCTGTCTGCCATTCAGACGTGCTGTTTCGATACCCTCTTTTGTCCTCTGGTGAAGATCAGATACTTCTTTCTCTGCCTGCTCAAATGCAATGTGTATCTGTTCTCTTGCAAGTTCCATCAGATATTGATTAACTCCCCTGCTCATGCGGCTTACGGAATCAAAGATTATCATATCTCCTGCCTGTACTTTGTCCAGAATCTTTTCCAGCTCTTTCCTTCCCTGAAATTTGGTTCCGGTGTAGACTTCCTTTACTATCACTGCGTTTGGATATGCAGTCCTTATGTTCCGTTCCTGTCGTTCAATGTTCTGTCGTCCTATTGAGATTCTGCAATAACCAAATTCTCTGCTCATGATACCACCTCTGTTGTTATTTCTCCGATACTGCCTCCCTCATACTCTGGCAGATCAGATAAACTATCACAGTCTATAGAAAATATATTTCCCTCCGGTGAAAAATGCAGATTGATACTGCTGTTACCACACACATAAAATACTGCATCAGATGGAATATATTTTTTAACATACTCGCAAAACTGTTCCACTGTGATATTGTTGCCATGTTTCCAATATTTAGGGTCATACTTATTCATAAATTTCAGCCTCCTTAACTTCCCCATAATCAAGAATATCTTCTATCACATATCTTGTTTTTACAAAAGAATATTTAACGCAAACGTAACCATGCTGCCATATACAATACTGCATTCATTCTTGTTGTTACAACCGCTTGCTTCATGGATTCTCTCTGCCGCCTTCCTAACGGAATTTTCTGAAATATAATTATCTCCACATCTCATTTAACCACCCCTTCAAAAAATGAATGTAGTAAATCTAACGTTGATGGAAAACATAGTAAAACTATTCCTAAATCAAACATTAACCGAAAAATATAGAGTACTACTTCTAACGGTCGTCAGTTTTACCACCAAAACACATAAATAGAAAAACTGGAATGAAAACAAACCAGCCTTTCCATTTATTGTTATATGTTTTTGCATGTCAGAGCTTAATAATCCTTCCCTTATCCTTATCATAATAATATAAAGAATACGATAATCGCTCCTCTACACTTACCTGTGTATCGTTAATCTCCTTTATCATATTCCTGATCTCCCCGCTCTGCTCATTCTCTTTTGTGGGCAGAAGCAGACATTCATGTACAGATGACGGAATGATATAGAAACTGCTTCTGATTTTTTCTGAAAAGTTTTTCATCAGATCAGGATATAACATACATACTGCACCTTCTATCCTGTTTTTATTACTCAGCACATACATCGGCACGCTATCTGAAAATTCTTCCATATATTCCTCCTGATCAGACCCGTCCGAATTTTCCGCTGTCATAATCTCACGCAGAACCTCTGTCATGTCTTTGATCTCATATTCCTCAAGTCTGGGCGTGTTCATTACTGCATCGTGATACAGCTCCTGTATTGTGATATCCCACAGCTTCATATGTACATTGTGTATCAGTATTGATGCCGAACCAATGTCCTCCTGTGTAACCAGACACCGGAATATAATGGACAGGTCAAGAAATTCCAAGTGTGGTATATCTTCCAGAAGGTCGCGGTTGCTTTCTGTGTTGACAAGCCTGTATACTACATTCTTCCTGATATTTTCATATGTGAGATACTGCTGTATATCCACGCACGGACTTTTCTTTCTGCTTTCTTTCACTACATATTCTGTAATAGAGGAAAGCGTTATGTTTCCATTTTTATACTGCCTGAAATGCTCATCGAGATAAATGATCGGCGCCACAGGAGAATTATTTTTTTGTATTCTCAAACCAGTATATACCACACCGTTATTTTTGTCCGATTTACAGACTGTGACCTGATATCCATTTCCCAATTTTTCTATTATGCTGTTTTTTACGATTTCCAGAAAATCTTCTATCTTCATACTGCCCCTCCATTCCTGCTGCATCTGCCCTCCGTTATAAATGCTGCACATCATAACAGTATAATCCCTTTGGTTCTGACCATTCAAAATGATAAGATCATATGTTGCCTTTTCTACATCTATCATTTTCTCTTATACCTTCCTGAAATACAGTAAATGCAGTGGAATACAGTATCCCACTGCACCTCTGTAATTGTTCTTTTTATTATGCTGCTGATTTTGTCCTTGCAAGGGCAAGCATCACTTTGTTATACAGTTCCTCCGACATCTGCCGTGGATCCTCTATATGATACCGTTCTTTCACTGCCTCCATTGCAACGCCTGTCCGTTTCAGTTCTGCTGCAAATCCGTCCATCTGTTTCTTTGTAAGGGACTGCTTTTTTGCACTATCTGTCTTGATGGATTCCTTGTCAGTTTCCTTTTTAGCTGGCTGCTTTTTACCCTCCACTCTTGTATCCACAGCTCCCTTAGCAGCAGTTTTCCATTCATAAATACAATCTCCCTTGTCATTTGTTATGGTAAATCCTGCGATCTCACGCGATTCGCTGTATTCAATCGAAGCAACATGAAAATTCTCATTGCAGTAATACTTGTCATTCTTTCTCTGAATCTGTACTTTTGATGCTGGTATCCAGATAAACGGTGCAGAATATAACTCGCGTCCAATCCCCCAGTTGAAACAGGCACGTTTAAAACTGTCCGATGCCTGTGATTTTTCTTTTTCAGCATAATTCGTAGTGCCGACATCCTGCTTTGCAATCCATTCCCCGGTTTCCTTATCACGAATTTCAACAGTGCAGTACAGATTACCGTCTATGCACTGATGGCTCCGTTTCCACCCAAATACACCAAATGTTTCATCAAGAATTTTCTGGTCTACCCTTGCGTCCTTGTATAATAACAGGCTAAGACCTTTTTCATTGAGTACTGCTATGCGGCATTCAATTTCGTCAGCTCTCAAAAGCCTTATTTCTTTTATGCAGCTTTCCATTCTTATCATCTTCCTCTCATTCTTTTACAAATTTCTGAATCTCCTCCTCAACATGCTGCTGCATTTCACTGTAACTGCTGTCATATTTTTTGAGCCATACTTCATACAGATTTGACAAGATCCCTTTGTGCTGCAAAAGAGTTCCCAGAATATCCTCTGAAAGCACTTCTGCCTTTTCTACTAGAATTTCATAAAAATTTGACACCGCATCAATCTCATAACATCTGTCAAAGATTTCTGTATTTGTGCATCCTAGGACAGAAGCCCTGAAAGCCTGATATTCACCATACAGCCTGTCTAAGAAATGTTCCTTCATATCTAAATAATACCTCCTGTAAAAAGGACAGCCCTGTAACAGACTGCCCTTTTATAAATACCTTTTTGTGACTGCCTTTTATGCCGCCCTGACCTGAAACCTGCGCGATTCGGACTGTACTGCATAGTCCCTGTAAATATCCGGCTGTTCCTCTTTCATGCGCTTTGTGTCAAGCCTTGTTGACTGTACACTGCTCCACGATATCCTGTAATTTCCGCTGGTTGCATATTCATTCTCTTTCATGCACAGTTTTACTTCCTGCTCAATCATGCTCTGTTCCTGTTTCAGCCGCTCAATCTGTTCCATAATCTCAGCCCTGCGCCTTAATTTATCCTCAAATCCCTCCAGTCTGATACTGCTTCCTTTTCTGGCAGCGTGGAAATACTCATTGAGTACCTCGTTGCAGATGTCTGAACCATCTGGCGAAGGAAGCACCCGCGGCACAACGTGACTTTCCCAGAAATTCTTTTCTATCGCAATCATCTGCGCAATCAGGTCATTATCCCAAACCAGCTTACGGTAAGTAAATTCCCGTCCAAGAATCACGGCTGCGATATACCATGTACGTTTTCCTGTGACAGCCATGTAATGATAGCACTGCATAATATAATGAAGCGGAATATTCCCGTCCTTCCACTTGTCCGTATTGTATGCGCTTGCAGTCTTGCATTCCAGCCCTGCATCTTCACCAACTACAAGCCGGTCTACATCTGCAATCATAAATGGATATTCCGTATTTCGGTACATAAAGTTGGAGCGCCGGACTTTTAATCCTGTCGCCTCCATGAAACGCTGTGCCACATAATCTTCAAGGTCATGCCCCTGACGGACTGCCTCGTTGTCCAGTTCCTCAACACTGCTGCTGGTCTTGTCATAATACACCTTCATGGGGCTGCCAAACGGATTTACCCCGCAGATACTTCCTGCGTCAGAACCCCCAATTCCCGTTTTCCTAAGACGAAGCCATTCTTCATTACTCATTCCTGTTGTTGCATACTTTTCATACATTTTTCATCTTCCTTTCCTGTCAGCACTTTTTTAATACCCTGCACGCATTACCTTTTGATCAAGCTGCACATATCATTTCATATGCTTTGTCAATCAGCGGATTCCCCTCAATCGTCTTTGCAAACATATTCTCCCTGTAGTTCGCTGTTTCCCTGATTGGTTTTGCATGGGTGGCAAAGTCTGAAACAGCACAGATAAAACGATATCCGTTCTTTCCAACATGCTTTAAATCCGGGGCATCAAAATAGCGTATTTTCAAATCCTCACGGATACGGCGGATATTTTTCTTATGAATCTCACTCGGCTGCTCGTCCATTGGAAGCAGCATATCTATGTATTCCATCACCTTACTGTCAGAGAGTCTGATCTTTGACAGTGCAGAAATCTCCGTACCAAGTTTCCCCATATACTTCTCTGCCAGTAGTAAAGTATTGTGTGCCTCGTCCATCTTTGCTGCAAGATCGCCCACATGGACAGTTGACCAGATTCGTTTTGCTGTGGAAAGTGCCATGTTAAGCGTATTCTGGCATACCACACGCACGGGTGTCATTGCGACTTTAATAGCGCCGCTGCCATCATGGGAACTGCTGAATACCAGATAAGGTTCTATCTGTTCTCCCTCGATAATGTATTTATCTGGAAGTTTTGCAAGCAGCCATATTCTGCGTCCCTCCTGTAGAGAACCTGCGGTTTCGTATTTCACGCCTTCCCCCAGCAGTGCATCTGTGAACGCAAAGGCTTCCGCATTCTGCACAACCCTGTAACGGTCGCTGACCACGCCAAGGATTTTATTATCTATATCCCTGATATTTGCCTTGTAGCCGGGGATTGGCTCATATGCACTGGTCATAATCGGTCTTTGAACCACATTCCAGTCAAGCCCTGATGCTTGCAGTGCCTCCTGTGAGGATAATGCGGATTCAACACGAATGCCAAGTCCATGCCACGGCGCTACTCTTGTGTAAAACATTGTTTCGACATTTGCTGCCATTTTTCATATCTCCTTTTCATTATAAATTTTTCTTGTTTCCTGAATGGAAACAGCGCGACAAAAAACAGGGGCACCTTTATGGTACTACCCTGTTTTCAGTTCTTTTATTCAGTTTCATCGGCATCGCTTAACAGATAAGCATTGTCACTAATACTCTTTACCACTACATACATTGTAGAAAGCACCAGAAGTATCACGTTGAATATCGTTTTCTTTGACAATCAGTATCACCTCATTTCTTTTTATTCTATAATTAGAATATATATTTGAATAAAAGGGATCTCTGATATCTCACGAAACCCTCATTTTTTCTTTTCGGAATCTGGGCATTTTCCTGACAACTGTTTTTGAAACCACTGGTACGACTGATAGCCATTTACCATGCACTGTGGACATGGATTTTTTACAGTCTGTATCAATCCCAGTGTATACGGACATTTGTGGCAGGGTTTCTTTTTTAAATCGTTCATCATTTCTTCCTCCTTATAAAAACAATCGTAAGTATTTGCGAAACTCTAAAACCATTGAATATACTGGTTGCTTTGCTCAAAGTAAGATAAGTTCTCGTCAACTATTCACTCTGACCATTTGTATCTACAACTAAATTATCAGGTTTAGTAATATATCCAATGAAATTATTATTTATATTCGATGATATGGATATGTCTAATAAAGATGTATTTAAAATATCATCTGATGATATTAATACTATCAATAAATTCATTAAAGGTATATATACAAATTATGCATCTCCTGAAAATGAAAAGAAAAAGATTGTAGATGATGTAAAAGAAATGGTAAAAGCATTAAGAGAAGCATGTGATGATTCTGAAAATATGAAAGAATTAAATTATTTATCAGAAGCCATATCTGATTATTATAATAATAGATTTTATCATGAAATACAAAATTCAGAAGCTCACTGGATAATAGAAAATACTGATGTTGAAGCTATGATGAATGCTGATAAAGAAACAAAAGCAATGTATGAGAAATTCTTTGTAAAGAAGTTAAAGAAAATTCCATCTGATTTAGTAGCTTATATTTCTATTGAAACAGAGGCTATTAAAGATGCTAATGATAAAATGATGATTGCATCATATTGTCTTGGTAAATTGGAAATTGTTGAACGGTATATTGAGTTATTAGAAGTTGGAAGTAATAAGTATGTAGTTCCTCACACAAAACCACAATTGGAAAATATACGTACACAACTTCTTGCATGTTATAAAAAAATAATGGCAACTCCTATACCTAGTATAGATAAAAGACCTATTATAGATATTAAATACCCAGATGGCTATGAAGGATAATAAAAAAAATAAAGGATGGCTATTATGTCATCCTTTATTTATACTTTATTTATACCAATGATGCCAGAGCCTTTTCAAATGCTCCTCTGTCTTTATATCTGTATTTAAGCTGAGTCATAGTTATGTGACATTCAATTTTGTAATCGTTACGTTCAATAACTAAATCTATGCTGTCATTCTCTTTTAAGCCAGATAACCATTTTACTGGTAAACATGAAATTTCACGTAGATCAAAGTAATTAACCATCCCACTTGGCGGTGTGCTTTCTTCAACTGCAAATCCATGATTGTTGATATCATCACTATCTGCTTCTTTGCTGACATACCAGAGATCTACAAGTTTATCAACATCTGGATTAACTGGTTCAAGACCTGATGCAGATGTAACTTTGTTAAGCTTGCTCAACCTTGCTTTTCTAACAGAGGGCACTAATATATCTGATAACATATACGCTCCATTAGGTATAATAAATGCCTCAACATCTGTCATCTTAATAACTCCATTTTCCATTTTCAACATAATGATTCTCCTTTCATTATAGAAACAATAGAGCCTAGTAATATTATATTACTAGACCCTATGTTTCAGTTATTCAGTTTTCAGTTACTACTTTTAGAACTATTTCTCAATGGAAATGATTTTGAACACTGGGATATTATACACTGTATCAATACCCATAAATTCACCTTCCATTGAAACTAATTGTTCGTTTTCTGACAATCCGACTTCTAGAACGTTGTCGACATCCACTATTTCGACCTGATTATAAAGTTCATTAGGATAATCTATGCTGCATCTGTAAGTAGGCAAATCTAATGTTTCGTCATCATCAGGATCTGTATCAGGGTATAATGTACTTTTCCACACATACACTAAATCTTCATATACATCAAGATTTTCCATATGGTATGATGTACCCCGATATCTGTCAGGATCGCTCATAAAATCTTCAATGGTAGCTTCCATCATGTCATCTTCATAACCAAATGCATCATCAACATCAGATGTTACTTCGGTATGAATTTCTGTATATGTGTCAGTATCAACAGTGATGTCAGACTGTAACTCAGACTGTAATTCAGACATTGAGCTTGTTACTTCTGATACTGGTGTTGAATCTTCTTCAACATATACATTAGTTTCAGTGTATTGAGTATCTATCGGATTTAATACCGCTGTTGATTCATCTTTCGTTATCAACATTTTTCCAATTGCAGGAACAACGAAGATACCTACTACCAAACCTACTACGATACCAATAATAATAGCTACTCCTGAACTATTCTTTTTATCCATGACTAAACCTCCAAAGCAAAATAGGAATATTAAAATTCCCAAGTTAATAATTAACATGTTCAATATTCAATTGTTAATACTGATGCTTACTTTTTATAACAAAAAACCTCTCATCAATCTTAATTGTTTTACCAGAATAATTATTAGGTATTTTTTATATTTCTCCCAGCCGCCAATCCCAGCACTACCATAACTCAAAGTTTTTCATCAATCATATTTGAACCTCCCAGTATCCTATGGCATCAAAGTATATTTTGATCGCTGTTTCTGCACTATTGAATCTTATTTTCTTTCTAGCATATGTTTAACAGACTTTCTATTCTGATGCCATCAATTCGTTTTTCGCCTTTTATAGCTCATTCGCCTATACAGTCCATTCTACCACACCCTACACTTCTATACAATATCAATATTAGGAATTTCACAATGAAAAATAGTTATGAGGTAACGAAAATGAATTATGCTTTACTAGGACAGCGTATCCGCGCAGCCCGTTTATCTGCCGGAATGTCGCAGGAACAGTTGGCTGAAATGGTAGGTCTTACCAGCCAGCACATATCCCACACGGAAGTTGCTTCTACAAAAATAAGCCTTCCTGCGCTTGTAAAAATTGCAAATGCCTTAAATACAAGCATTGACAGACTGCTCACTGACAGCATACACGATTCCAAACCGCATCTGATGGACGACGTGCAGATGACTTTTTGTGACTGTGACCCTGATGAGATCTATGTTATGCTTGAAGCTGCCAATGCAGTCAAACGTTCTATCCGAATACGAAAACTCAAGCGCACAGATTGAATTTTTAAATATTTTTTATATTCATCTTTCATCTAAATTCTACTGGTCTATTTAGTATACCACACAATACCCCATATAGTAAATATAAAAACTTCAAATAGAGGATTCTTACTTTTACTTTGTGCTAATACAATAGTTAATGGGGTGATTACATGAACTATAAGAGGTTAGGCGAAAGAATACGAGAAGAACGCCTGCGCTTAAATCTGACACAGGCACAGCTTGCAGAAGCAATCGACATATCTGATACTTATATGGGAGCAATTGAAAGGGGAGAACGGAGCCTCACATTAGATACGCTTGTAAGGCTCGTTAACAGGCTTGGCGTTACGATTGATTATTTGCTGTCCGATTCTGTTATGGACTCTGATGCCAATATCATAGAACAATTTAAACAAATTATTGACTGCCAGCCATTAGAACGCAAACAACTGGCAATCAATGTATTGCGTGCAGTCTTTTCTTACTTTGAAAACGAGAATACATAACAGATTATTCCAATTCTATTTTTCCAGTGCGAAGATTTCTCACAAAGTCTACATCATCTAACAGATGTTTTACAGCCACATTGACAAGCTGTTCAACTGATATGGAATATTCGACTGACAGTGTATGTAACCTGTCATATAACATAGGATTTGTGAGTGGAACCATAAAATTCTCTTTCAAGTTTTGGCTTTCATTATTAGTATCCATATTTTTAATATTCATTTTGAACCTCCTTAAAACGAAAATTCCCGCACCAGTTCTGGCGTGGGAATTATTTTTACTATATTTACTTTTTCAAATCCTGATCAAAGTCCCCTTTCCAGTCTGGCATGAACCTCTTTCTCCCCCATTTGCCTTATAAGATTCCGTTTTCCATAAAACTGTAATACTCACTGCCGCCAATAATAATATGGTCTAAAAGCGCAATACCCAAAAGTCTGCCCAATTCGTTAAACGCTTTTGTCACTTCTATGTCCTGCCTGCTGGGTTCTGTATCGCCAGAAGGGTGATTATGACATAGAATAATGCTTGATGCCCCAATCAGCAATGCCCTTATAAACACTTCTCTTGGATTCATGCTGGTCATATTCACAGTACCTTTTGAGATAAGAAAAACTCCAATAAGTTTTTTCTTGTTGTTTAACGCGAGCATATAACAGTGTTCCTCACCCATTGTATTTAAAGATACTATCGTATTGAGCAGTTCTGTTACAATATTTGCTTCACGGATATCAACTGTTTTGTAGTTTACCGCTCTTTCTTTTATAAGGACTGTCTTGTAATCTTCTATTCTGGTATCATAAAAATTGATTCTCATAATATAATCCCCTTCTCTGCCATAGCTGCTGCCTTATACGCTACACTTTCCATTATTCTTTCCTTCCCCGTTCTGCTTAAAAGACTTTTCTTTCCTTGTTGCATTATCCCTTACAATTACTTGCGGATATTTTTTCAGTAATTTATCTTTCCGATGCAGTGCTGCTTCCATATCGCAGCAGGTATATCCCCATTCACAACGCTTTCCTTTTTCATCAAGTGCATAAGTATCTACACCTTCCCATGTAAAATCGTCAAGGTGTTCATTGACATAGGTATGTTCCTCAATGATAAAATCTGCCAATAACCCCGCCATTGTGTGCATTGCATCATTACTTTCATGCAGCGTTTTAAATATGCCTATTCTTTGTTTTTTAATGTTGACTGAATATTCTATCCAGATATCAAGATATATACCCTCATTTCCACCATAAGCAAGTTTACTGCCTAATTCATACTCATAAGTTGTAATAGAAACAGGACTGCCTGTTGCATGACCATATTCAAGAATATCTGGGATTCTGCCTTTCTCTTTTAGAATGTCATAGACCTTGTTAAATAGTTCTTCTGTTGTCATTGGTTTTGTCATCGTTCAAATCCTCCTAAAAATACAATAAGAAGCATTCCAGTTATCCGAAATGCTTCTTATTTTTAATCAAATTTTAAATTATATTCCATTACAGTATAAATCAGCCAATAATCATGATACTATACAGGCTGTTTTCCAAATGTTGCTAAATATATTTTTGCCTTTTCTAATGACAATCCAGCCTTATTCTGTAATCTCTCAAGAATGACATTATCCTCAATTCCATCTTCCTGACCTAATTCAACAATCATTTGCGCTTTGCTCTGCTTGATTACCCGTTCAGATTCTGTTTCAATTATTGTTCCACCCATAATATTCACCAACCTTTCTTCATTTTTATTTCCATTTGTTATATGTGTAATAATAGTATTTACAAATCCCATCAGATCTGCTATCTCATAATCCGATAGTTCATTCTCCCGATGCAGTCGAATCATCTCGTCCCGAAAATACATCAGATCATCTACTGCCCGATTGACTGATCCCCCTGATGAAATGGTCTGCTCATATCGTGCAATATAAAACGGTATATATGGAAACAGCCTCTTTTCAATGATATACTCCTTGGTTAAGTTCTCTAATACTACGTTATCTGATATATAATCAACAGTCTGACCATTTGGAAACGTAAAAGTAATTGTTGTCGTTTTCGGCGTTTTGTCTGTCTTTTTGATATAAATAACAGAAAACTGCGGCATTGGAATGGTTGCGTGACCAATATCCCATGTTGCAGACTGTCTGGCAACAATAAAAGCGTATTACGCTATCCTGATTGCCATAGAACCATCATCATAACTCTGACACTCCAACAGGTATATTTCTCCCCCAATCCTAATTAGAAAATCTGATATCTGTTCTTCTATCTTCCTGCTTCCGTCCTCCGTTTCATTTTCAGTGATATACCCCTCTGAGGGTAAAACTTCCACTTTCGCATTCGTTGGATAATTTCTGTGAAATATGTCGTTGATAACAGAAATAAACAATCTCTTATGTTTCATCTTCATCGTCTTAAACACGTTGTCATAATCTGGTGTTTTTTCATCTGTTACTCCTTTCCCTTCTTTATATTATAGCATGTAAATGTAGAAGCGCAATTATATTTTTGACAGTGTTCCAACCAGAACTTTATTAATTCAATTTTATGTGCGGATTTCACTTTAATACGGTAAGAGTAATACGTTTTCATCTCCTTTCTCCAACTAACTCCATTCTAAAATGATATACAGTAAACGCAGATATGAAAACATCAAAATTCGTCTAAGATTGAACCAACAAATCCCCATGCCATAATTGGCACAGGGATCATCTTGTTTCTATTTTATGTGTTCCAACATAACTCTTTATATTTTTAGGAAATTTTTATATACTTTCGTAACTTTATCTTTCCACTATACATGAACAAATCCAAGCCATTTCTGAACCGTTCCAACAGAAACATCAAAAGCTGCTGCAATAACGCTTAATGGAGTATTGTTCTCATACATAACTATTGCTGCCTTTTTTGCCTGCTCTGTAAGTTTTGCATCAATCCGATCCTTTAACATTTCATCTAATATTTCACCCATAGCATTATCCTCCTCTATCGCCTTGCGCAATTTTCGATTAACCGCAAAGATAACTTCAAGCAATGCTGCAACATTATGTCTATCTCCCGGTGTTTCCAACTGACATGAATCCTCAATTAATTTCCTGACCTCCTGTTCTTTCACATTTTTTGAAAGAAGCCTTAAATATCTATGTGTTTCCTCCTGCAATTCCTTTGTAACAATAATCTGCGTAGCAAACAACATTGTTCCTGTAACATGATATATGCCAGAAAATCGTTTTTCAACGCTACGACCTGACTGCCTTAATTTCTCAAATAATTCTCTTGGATAAGTTTCCCTGAAAATGGATACTGTCAATTCATTTTCTGGAATTGCATCAACTGTTCCCCCTAATCCCTTGTAGATGCAGGCATATCCAATTGTTTTAAAAAAGTCGTCTATACTTAGAGCATCATCTGGGCTTTTGTATTCCAAAATATTATATTTCCTAAAAAGCTGTCCAATTTCGTTTTCAACTGCAACATCTCCCTGTTTCTTAATGATAAGCATATCTATTCGTAATGGTTCTTTACTAAGCTGATGCTCATTCTCAAATATAAGGTCAGACTTGTTCTGTTTTAATTCCAACTCAACAGCTCCATAAAATCCCGGATGCCAATGTATAATCTCTGCCTTTTCTGCCAACATTTTCACTTCCATTCTATTTATATTATATTTTCTTTTTATTGAAAAATCAATGATACAATTGCATATTGTTTATTTGTCAAGGATAAAATATTATTATTCATTTTTCTCTTTATCTACTCTTATAAAGTTTCATGTACTCTTTTGTGAGTGTATCTATCTTACCCATATATTAACTACCTCATCATTCATACATTCTTTTTCTATCTCGTATTATTTGTTATTTTGTAATACTGCTAATGCCACTTTTGTTCTGTGTTGAACTCTTTCTCGCAAATACTATCGCACCAATTCCGCACCAAATTTGTATAAATATATATAACTTTTCATGGAATTTTATTAAACTTCAAATTTCGCAATGTTTCTATATTACTGGGTTTTATAGATATATATTAAATATAATAAAGATATGAAACCAGCCTCGCGTATTACGATTCCCAGTTTCATATCTTGTTATACCTGCCCAGAAATCCTTGATTTTCAAGGTTTTCTGCCTTTCTCTATATTTTTACTACACATTTTTCAAGGCATGTTCGACGCTTTTGGCCGCTTTGACCTTTTTATCCTCGGTCATACTCATGTCAGACCAAATCAACTCCTTTCCGCTGTATGCCGCAAAAAGAGTCTAATACAAGCTAATATTATATCATACCACCTAGCATTTTGGAATAATCAAATTGAATTTTCTGCTTATTTTCTGCAAAATTGAGCAGAAAATAGTGCATAAAAAAAGTGTAAAGCCTTTATAATATCATAAGACCTTACACCCTTTTGGTTCGTGGTTACTGTTTCATTGTTATTCTTTAATTCTGTCAAGCTCTGTTATATTGCCCCCTGAAGCTGTCAGTATTCTTCAACAGATATTTTCAACATTTCTTTTTTATTTTGAGATCGGTATCTCAACATTGTCTTGATCATACGAAGTCTGAACGATGAGCGCAGCCACCTCATCAACATCAAGAACACGGTCATAACCAGCTATGTGGTAGGCATTCTTCTTACTATGATCGGTGTATCCAAACCTGCCGCCATCGGTTAAGTATGGCAGTCTTGTCCCATCTTTTAGTACCACTCCTTGTACTGAAGGAATGCCATGCTCATCTTCACTTTCAGCAGGTGCCGTACCGACCGAATAATTCACCCTCATAGAAATAGGAGAAATACTGATATGATCTATCGTAAATTCTGTTCCTTCCACTTTCTTGCCCACCTGTATCGTTTGAGATGAACTCACATCTGGAAGCGTTATGTCGAAATTCCAGTTTCCTTCCAATACCGGCGTAAACGCTGCCTTGGAAAGTGTTCCCAGATTTTTAAAACCGACATGGATTGTCTTGCCAAGGAATGAATCGTTCTCATTCGCAACATTTGCCCGAATAATATACTCCATATTTCCATCGCTGTCCGTATAATGGCAAATCGTACTTCCATCTTCGTAACTCGCTATCGCAGACCCATCTTCATACACTGGCATACCGTTTTCATCAGGAATAATACCATTATACATGGTTCCAGACATATTTACCCATGCGTCCTCAGCCTCCGGGTTCTCTCCCTGATAGATCGTTATTGTATCAAATCCCGGTTCCTCTCTCTCTGCCACCGCATAACCCGAAATACGAAACGACATGTATGCAAATCTCTCATCCACAACAACCGTATCCGGCTCGATTGTGACACCGTGATCTGTCACAGCAAGGGATACATTCTCTGTTTCTTCACGGTACACTTTTGCGATATTCTTTTCTGTAAGCTCCTGCTGCTGTTCATCGGATGCCTGAATATTTCCGTTCATGCCTCGTCCCCAATAGTGGTGAATGGCGGCAGCGGCACTGATGCCGCTAACTGCTACGATGCAGACACCCACGATGGCAGCAGCCTGTGTTTTAAAGGATTTCTTACTTTTTTTATTTAATTTTTTCATAGAACCCGTCTCCTTCTGATGAATCATTTCAAAGGCTTGATTTGTTTTTTTCAACACAATTTCGGACAATTCAATTTCTTCAAAAAATACGTTTTTCTTATTTGACATTTTCTTATTTGACATTTTGATCCTCCTGACAATCGCGATAATATGCTTCCAGTTCTTTCCGTCCTCTTGAAACTCTTGTCTTGATGGTATTTAATGGTACTGACAATATTTCCGCAATTTCCCGCAGCTTAAATCCCTGACTATAGTACAATTCCATAGGAAGCCGATACCGTTCATCAATCGAGGCATAGGCCTCCTTGAGCTCTACATTGTATTCATCGCATTGTAACGGTTCTTCATATGCTTCTATCGTCTCGTAAACTGCATTCTGTCTAAGAATGTCATAGCAATGGTTTATAAGGATTCTTGTCATCCATGTCTTAAAGAACTCTGGTTTCCTCAGTGTCGCTAACTTTTCCCAACAGGTGAGAATTGTATCCTGAAGAGCATCTGCTGCATCTTCTTCATTCATCAGGATCGCAATGGCAGTTCTATACATATCCTTCATATAAAACTGCATTAGTTCAATAAATGCGTCTTTATCGTGTCTCTGCGCCTTCTTTACATAACTCTTTGTTTCAATGCTTTTCATCAACCTTCTCCTACGCGCGTATGATTGTAAAACAAATGCAAACGTCCTTTATTCGTTTTACAATCATTAGACGCCAGATTTTGTCTTTTGGTTTCAAAATTCTTGAAAATAAGTTATATTTCAAAATAAAGAAGTATTGGACTGTGCAATTATCAATTGCAAAGTCCAATACTTCTTTTCTCCATGCGCTACAGCGCTTCCATACGTTTTAAAAATTCTTTTACATTCTGCTCGATATCGCCTTTAAAGATCGCAGAGCCTGTGACGATCACATTTGCTCCGGCATCGAGGTTCATCTCCAGATTGCCGAGCGTCACACCGCCGTCAATTTCAAGCTTGACATCGGGATACCGCTGGTTGATGACAGCCCGCATCTTTTTGATTTTGTCAACACAGTCCATGATATAGCTCTGTCCGCCAAAACCGGGATGTACCGTCATAATCAGCACCATATCCACCAAATCCATGTAGGGAAGCACTGCCTCCACAGGCGTCTCAGGATTGATGGCAAGTCCGGTCTTTACGCCAAGCGCACGAATCTTTGAAAGCGTTTCCGGGATACAATGACACGCCTCCACATGAATCGTCACACCATCTGCACCCAGCCGAATCAATTCTTCAATATAGCGCTCTGGCTGCTCGACCATCATATGTACATCCATAAAAAGTTTTGATTTCTTCCGCACGCATTCTAGGACAGGCATTCCAAAGGATATGGAAGGCACAAACATTCCATCCATGACATCAATATGCAGATACGGCGCACCTGCCTGCTCAACCAGTGCAATCTGCTTTCCAAGTTCCCAAAAATCAGCCGCCAGTATTGAGGGACATAAATAATTCATCTTAGTATTTCCTCTTTTCTTTTTCTTTTAACTCTTCATAAAAAGTAACGTAGTTTTCATATCGGACTTTGCTGATATGGTTTTCTCCTAATGCTTCCCTGACACCGCACACCGGTTCATGAATGTGGGCGCAGGTCATAAATTTGCATTGTGTCTCATAAGGTTCAAACTCTGGATAATATGCTTTCAATTCCTCCTTCTCGATATCAAACAGGGACAACGAGCTAAAGCCCGGCGTATCCATGATGTACGTATTGTCCGAGACTGCGATCAACTCTGAATGCCTTGTCGTATGTTTTCCGCGCGCGATCTTCTCACTGATCGCTCCGGTCTCCATCTGCGTTCCCTTTTGCAGACAGTTCACCAGTGAGGACTTCCCCACACCGCTCGGCCCTGCAACCGCTGTGGTTTTTCTGTGCAGTACCGCTGCAAGCTGGTCAATCCCTTCTTTTTTTTCGGCACTCACAAACAAAATACGACATCCGCTTTCCTTGTAAATCTTTTCGATACATTCCTGCTGCCCTGCATCTGCTAGGTCTTGTTTATTAAAACATAGAATGCATTCCAGCCCCTGTCTACGCATCATAATCAAGAATCTGTCCAGCAGGTTGTAGTTCGGTTCTGGTTTTGTCATGGCAAAAATGAGCAGTGCCTGATCAATATTGGCCACTGCGGGACGTATCAGTGCATTTTTTCTTGGCAGAATCTGTGTGATATTCCCCTCCGCGTCCTTGACATGCGTGATCTCCATCTCCACATCATCTCCCACGAGCGGTTTCATATTTTCTTTTCGAAAGATGCCCTTTGCCTTGCATTCATAAATCCCCTCACCGGGGACATGAACGTAATAAAAACCTGCGATTCCCTTTATTATCTTACCCTGCATATCCTTACCTGCATATTCTTCATGATCATAAAAAGCCTAATTTTTTGTAAACTGCACACTGCGCGAATCATTCTTTGGTTCTGGAACGACCTGCGTTGTCTGGTTGCCGTCTGCGTCCAGAATCGCCACTTCCTTGTTTGCGAGATAGGTGACAATCACTGTCCCGTAAGCCGATGAAACCTTCAGGTCATTGATATTGATGGACACTGGAAACGCGGTGACATTCTGTGCGGACCATAAAACCTCCGCCCCGTCAGCCGTCATTAGATGTACCTCCGCGGGACCGCCTACATAATCCTCCGGCGCCTCCACTGTCAGACGGCAGCTATAGGTTGCGATCTCACTTCCGATGCTGACTTTCAGATCGACCTTCGCACCCACCAAAACATTTGTCCCTGCCTCATAACTCTGATAACAGATTTGCCCCGCCGGATAATCCGAGCTGTACGACTCCTCAATATTATTCACCACAAATCCAGCAGCTTCAAGCACACTGACCGCAGCGTCCTTCGAATTGCCAAGCACCTGCGGCATACGTGCCTGCGCGCCGTCTCCGCCCACGCTCAGGACAATCGTCACCTCCGACTCGATCGGTGCGATGCTGTTTCCCTCCGGCGACTGTGAGATGATTGTTCCCTTGGCGTACTCTGCCGAGCTCTGCTCTGTCTTGATGACCTTAAAGCCCTCTTTTGTCAGCGCAGCAGTTCCTTCCGCCTCCGACATCCCCTCGACTGCCGGAACGTGAATCCCTTCTCCGCCCGCGCTGACAGTGAGAATGATGGTCGTATTTTTGAGAATTTTGTCATTAGCAAGCACCTTCTGCCCATCTTCAAGCGCTGCTGATATGACTTGATTTTTAGCGTACTGTGTCGATTCCGTAAAGGTTGTCTTGCAGCCAAGCCCAACCGCATTTAATGACTGTTTGATCTCGTCAAGATCATGACCCTCAAATTCCGGCATCACCGCACGCTCGGCATCATCGCTGGTATCTGGGCTCTGGGTGGACGCATTGCCAATCTGTTCAAAGATACCTGTCGCCTGCCCTACAAAATATAACAAAATACAGCCGATAATCACTGCTGCGATCACCGTGAGGACGGTCTTAAATCCCTCCGCTTTCGGATTATAGTCATACTCATTCTTTCCAAGGTTCTCAGGATACTCATAATCGTCATACACATAACCGCCCTTTCGCACATTCTGCCTGTTGACGACCTCCTGCTCATAATCCTCCTCGTAGTAATCATATGCTTTGTTTGTTCTGCCTTGGCTGGTCTTTGCGGCCGCACTCTGCTGCGGTTTTTTCTTTTTGCCGGCTGTACTCTGCTTCTTCTTCGCCTCCGGCTTCTTATTTTCTAATTTTTTATTTTCTGCTTTTTTATTTTCTGCTTTTTTTACCGGTGTTTTCTCTGTCTTTTTCTCCGGTCTCTTTTCCGTCTTTTTGGCGCCTGTGCCGTTTGCTGCTGCTTTTGACGGTTTCTGGCGGTCAGTTTTTGCCGGCGGCTCCATGACCACCTCACCGTAATAGTCGTCATCCTCATAATATGCAGTGACGTAGGCATCCATCTCATAGCGATTGCTGCCCCTTCTGTTTGACGATGCCTGCATTCCCTGCTCAGGCATCATCTCCAACTCCGGCTCATCCATATAAGTTTCTCTGTGAGGCACTCGATCCTCCCAGACCGTGTCGAGCACTGCGGGCATAGGGATTGACTCTGGTGCGGTGGGCACCACCTTGGTCTTTCCTGTCTCATCCTCCGAGTCTACCTGTGCGATCACTGCATCTGGATTGATCAGAGAATGCTTTAGATCCGCGATCATCTCCCCCATGCTCTGATATCTTCTGTCCGCACTTTTTTGCGTACATTTGATGACAATGTTCTCCACACTCGCGGGAATCTCAGGCACAAATTCCCGCAGGGACGGCATCGGGTCCTGGATATGCTTGATCGCGATCGCCACAGTGGTATCTCCATTAAAAGGCACTCGCCCTGTCAACATCTCAAACATTGTGATACCCATGGAATAGATATCGCTCTTCTCATCGGAAAACCCGCCTCTTGCCTGTTCTGGCGAAGTGTAGTGAACAGATCCCATTACATTGGAAGTGATCGTATTGCTGGACGCCGCTTTGGCAATGCCAAAATCAGTTACCTTCACTTTGCCCTCTTTGGATATCATGATGTTTTGAGGCTTTATATCCCTATGTATGATATGATTGTTGTGCGCTGCTTCAATTCCCATTGCGACCTGTATCGCAATGCTGATGGCTTCCTTGGTCGTCAGCCGTACTTTCTTCTCAATATATTTCTTGAGCGTAATACCTTCTACCAGCTCCATCACAATATAATGAATGCCGTTCTCCTCCCCCACATCATAGACATTCACGATGTTTGGATGCATGAGTCCCGCCGCAGCCTGTGCCTCCACACGGAATTTGGACACAAAATTACGGTTTTCAGAAAACTCCTGTTTCAGTATCTTCACAGCCACGAACCGATTCAGCTTTTGATCCTTTGCCTTATATACATCTGACATCCCGCCAGTACCAATCTTTTCAAGCACCTCATAGCGGCTGCCGATCAGCATTCCCAACTTAATCATTCCGACCTCCAAACGGTTCCACAAGAACCACAGCTATATTATCACGTCCGCCATTTTCATTGGCAGCTCCGACTAGGCGCCTGCCCGCATCCTCCAAGCTGCTGCTGTCCATGACAATCCTGTGTATCTCGTCATCCTTCAGCATATTGGTGAGTCCGTCTGTGCACAGGAGCAGCTTTTCTGCTGGTCCGATATGCACATCAAAAAAATCCACAAGGACATACTCTTTTACACCGATAGCTCTTGTGATAATATTCTTATCTGGATGTACTCTCGCCGCTTCCCTGTCAATCCCTCCCATGTCAACCATCTCTTCCACAAGAGAGTGATCTTTGGTGATCTGCGTGATAAAATCGTTGATGACGTACATTCTGCTGTCTCCCACGTTCGCGACAGTCACATGGCACCCCTCAAACGTAACTGCAACTAAGGTCGTTCCCATACCTTTATACTTACTATTCTGTCTGGAAATCTGATTGATATGTGCGTTGGCGTCATCGATTGCCTTTTGCAGAATGTTCTCTGCATCATACTCATCCGTATACTGTTCGATCGCTGACACTGCCTTCTCCACAGCATGTTTTGACGCATAATCGCCTGCATTATGCCCTCCCATACCATCTGCCACTATAAAAAGGTTTGGAAGATTTCCCACCGGCTTATCTGAAGTATATAGATAGTCCTCGTTAATTTCCCTTCTTCTGCCTATATCCGTTATAGAAAATAACTTCACTTTTTCTCCTCCAATCAGTGAAAATGATTCTATCACTTTTCACACTTCTTCTTATATTAGCACATGTGTAATCTTAATTCAAGTCTCCAAACCTTCTCCGAAGCTGCCCGCACGCACCGTCGATATCTCTGCCCATTTCCCTGCGGACAGTGGCATTGATATGTTTTTTTTCTAATCTATTCTGAAAAAGAAGGACTTTTCTGCGCTCCGTTGCGGTATACTCGCGCTCTTTGATCGGATTGACTGGTATGAGATTCACATGACAGTTCAGCCCGCCGATCAGCTTGCACAGATTTTCTGCATCTGCCTCCGTGTCATTGACACCGCCCACAAGGCTGTACTCAAAGGTGATACGCCTGCCTGTCTGCTCAAAATAATAACGGCAGGCGTCCATAACCTGCTCCATCGCATATTTATTTGCAATCGGCATAAGCTCCTGTCTCTTTTCCTGTGTAGAACCGTGGAGAGACAGTGCCAGCGTGATCTGTAGCTTTTCATCCGCAAGCCGTCTCATGTTCTCCACAATGCCGCAGGTTGACACCGTAATATTTCTTTGACTGATATTGAGTCCGTTCTCATCGGAAATTATCTGCAAAAAACGGAGCAGATTCTCATAGTTGTCGAGCGGTTCCCCGGTACCCATCACAACAACATTGGAAATCCGCTCCCCAGTATGCCTGGATATCGCATAGATTTGGTCAAGCATCTCTGACGGCGCCAGATTTCTCTCCAGACCGTCGAGCGTCGAAGCACAGAACCGGCATCCCATACGACACCCCACTTGGGAGGAGATGCACACAGAATTTCCATGATGGTACTGCATCCAGACGCTCTCAACATAATTCCCATCTGCCAGTGCAAAGAGGTATTTTCTGGTGCCATCAAGCTTCGAGGTCTGCACTGTCACTTCCCGCAGCGAAGTATATGGATACTTCTCCAAAAGCCGCTCCCGCAGACTTTTGGGGAGATTTGTCATCTCATCATAGTTCCGCGCCAGCTTTACATGCATCCACTCATAAAGTTGCTTCGCGCGAAACGATTTTTCCCCCATCGCTTCCACAGCCAGCTTTACCTCCGGCAGCGTCATCGATTTGATATCAAATACTTCCTTCTCCATCTCTACTCCCCCTGCTTACACAACACACTGATAAAAAATCCATCCGCATCGTGTACTCCCGGCAATAGCTGCACATATCCTTTTTGAGCAGTCTCCGTATGTAAACAGTCAGGGAGTGCAGCGTCAAGCGGCATCGGTTTGAGCGCCAGCTTGTCTCGCAGCCACTCAAAGTGCTGCTCGTTCTCGCTTTGATCAATGGTGCAGGTGCTAAACAACAGCCGTCCACCTGGCTTTAGATAGCGCACCGCCGTCGTAAGAATCTGTTTTTGCAGCACAACGAGCGCTTCGATCGCATTTGGCGTGACATTGTACTTGATATCACGCTTCTTTCCAATGACGCCCAGACCGGAACAGGGGACATCGGCAATCACGATATCTGCTGTTCCAACAAGCTGTTCCTCCACCACAGTGGCATCTGCTGCCTGAACGGTCATTTGTCTCAATCCGCATCTGTCAAAATTTTCTATCATTCTATTGATCTTGTCCGCCGAGACATCTCTTGACAAAATAGCATAGCTGACATCGCATTTTTCCAGAATGTCCGCCGCGATCATGGATTTTCCCCCAGGTGCTGCACAGAGATCAATTACTTGCAGCGTCTCCTTACTGTCTCTCAATCCCCTGCTCTCTATATACTCCTCAATGCCAAGCGCTCTGACAGCAAGCATCGAGCTGACATCCTGCACCACAAATGCACCGTCTTGATAATATGGCAGTCTTGTGATATCGTCCGTTCCTGATACACTGTACGCGCAGGAAAGATACGCATGAGGTGCCATCGTTCCACCCTGCGCCGCGAGCGCCTGCTGCACAGCGCTGACAGCCGACGCGATATCAACATCTGTCTGTGCTGGCATCTTTCGAAAGCGGACTGTCACCGGATGTTCTTTTAAAAGTCCGGCAAGCACAGTTTCTGTTGTTTGAGCGCCAAGCTGGTCTGTCCACAGATTTACAATCCACTCCGGCATAGAGTATTTTACAGACAAGCTCTCATACGTGATACTGCCTTTATTGCGCGCTATATTCCTGAGTACACCATTCACAAAGCCTTTTAGCGAGGTAAACCCTTTTTTCTGCGCAAGTTTGACAGCCTCATTGCAGGCGGCAGCATCTGGTACTGCATCCATATACAATATCTGATACACACTCATGCGCATGAGCGCACAAATCACCCGCTTCATCTTGTCTGTCTTGACCTTGGAATACTGGTCAAGCACATAATCCAACTCGATCTGACGCTCCAAGGTCCCCTCGTAAAGCCGTTTGATAAAGGCCTTCTCCTGCTGCGGCAGATAATTGTACTTCTTCAGCACATCCCGCACAAGAATGTGAGAATATACATTCTCTGTCAAAAGCATCTCCAGCACAATCATGCGCTGGTTTGTACTTTGCGTTTTATTTTGTCCCTGAACCATCTCAGTCATCCCGTCTCCCAAACAACATCACAAGGCGCAAAAGCTGTAAAATCGATGCCGCCGCTGCCGCAACATAAGTATATGCTGCCGCCCTTAACACCTTTGCACTTTTTTTGCGCTCATCACTCGTCACAATCCCATACTGTTCTATGCACACAAGCGCTCTCCGCGAAGCATCAAACTCCACCGGAAGCGTCACTACCTGAAAAAGCACTGCGAGCGAAAATACCCAGATGCCGATATTTACCAACACGGGATTGCTGCCCAGCAGCAGGCCAACAAGTATGATTGGGATTCCCAGCTTTGACCCAATGTTCGCTGCCGGAACCAGCGCAGTTCTGACATTGAGCGGCGCATACCCCTCATGGTGCTGCATGACATGTCCGCATTCATGCGCCGCGACACCTATTGCCGCGACAGAGGTCGAGCCGTACACACTGTCCGAAAGCCGCACCACCTTTTTCGTTGGGTCATAGTGATCCGTGAGATTTCCCCTGATGTGCTCCACACGCACATCGTGAATGCCCCTGCTGCGCAGAATTGCCTCCGCAGTCTGTGCACCAGTCATGCCAGACATGCTACGCACCCTAGCATATTTGCTAAATGTCGAATTGACCCGCGCAGACGCAATGATGCTGAGCACTGCTCCAATTAACACTAAAATATACGTAGAGTCAAAATAATATCCAAAACCAAATGGCATAGCTTCTCCCTTCTATATCACCTAATTGACTCAGTTCCTAAAATCATACCTTCCTTCCACGGATTTCCCAGCAGAAAGCTTTTGGTATCCATGCGTTTCTTGCCTTCCATCTGTAACTCATAGATTCTTAAATTTCCTGCACCACAAGCCACATCAAAAAAGTCTTTCCCAACCAAAACAATTGTTCCAGGCTGTTCTGTGCATTCCCCGGCTGTCTCCACCGCATCACTGCGCCAGATTTTGACCGTTTTTCCCTGGCAGGAAGTATAAGCGCTCGGCCATGGGTTCAACCCTCGGACAAGCCGCTCTATAGAGACTGCATCGGCAGACCAATCTATCCTTCCTTTTGATTTGTCCATCATCTTGACATAGCTAACAAGACTTTCGTCCTGCTTGATCGGCGTGATTTCACCCCGCTCGATTTTCGGCAGCGTCTCCACGATCAGTTCTGCGCCCGCCTGGGAAAGCTTGTCAAAAAGCGTCTCTGCCGTCTCCTTATCCTCTATGATAACCTTTTTCTGCGCAAGTATGTCTCCTGTGTCAATGCCAGCGTCCATCTGCATAATCGTGATACCAGTTTCTTTCTCCCCATCTATAATACACTGGTTGATCGGCGCTGCTCCCCTGTATTTGGGCAGCAGTGACGCATGGATGTTGACACAGCCAAATTGCGGCAGCTCCAATATTTCTTTTGACAAAATCTGACCAAAAGCCGCCACCACGTAAACATCTGCCTCATATTTTTTGAGTTCTTCAATCGCCTCCGGCGTCTTGATCTTGACAGGCTGTAAAACCGCAATCCCGTGTCTGACAGCACACTCCTTGACAGGCGTACACTGCACCTGACCGCTTCGTCCCTTTGCCCTGTCTGGCTGTGTCACAACAGCCGTCACCTCATGACCTGCTTTGATCAGCGCCTCCAACGCTTCCGCTGCATAGTCCGGTGTCCCCATAAAAACGATCTTCATCTACTCATCTTCCTCCACCATTTCCACATCCATCAGCGGACCTTCAACCTTCTCCACGAACAGATGTCCGTCAAGATGTTCGATCTCATGAATCAGCGCTCTTGCCAGAAGCTCCTCTCCCTCAATCTCAAACTCATTGAGCTCTTCATCCAGCGCGACTGCCCTGACATAATTGGGTCTTGTCACGGACCCTGTCTTTCCCGGCACGCTCAGACATGCTTCATTTCCTGTCTGTTCCCCACTTACCTCCAAAATGCGAGGATTAATGAGCAGTATCGGGTCATCACCTGTATCGATCACAACGATTCTCTTTAGGACACCCACCTGCACCGCAGCGAGTCCCACACCATTTGCCTCGTACATCGTCTCAAACATATCATCAATCAAATCCTGCACTCTCGGTGTGATCTCTTTCACTTCCTTTGAAATCTTATTTAATACGGGATCTCCCATCTCTCTGATTGTTCTGATTGCCATAATCTTATCCTTCCCTTTCTTCTATATCTTAACTCTTTTTCGTCGGATTAATAATTCATCATCGGGTCAAAATCAAACTGCACACTGTCCGCACTCCACTGCATTTTTTGGATTGTCTGCTCCAATGTATCCCTGACTGTCGTCAACATCTGATATTCCCGATGTTTGATATAAAAAATATATCGGTATATATCCTTGATCTTTCCTATACATGCTTCTGTCGGTCCTATGATCACGAAACCCTGACCGCCAAACTGCTGTTTTACCTGCTCTGCAAGCGTACCCGCCTGCACGGCGCCTGCCCTCTCATCATCAGCTAGTACCAACACTGCCATCATATGTGCGACAGGCGGATACATCATCAATTCGCGGTAGGCGATTTCCTCCGCATAAAAATGCTCATAGTCCTGATTGGCAGCATGTACGACTGCATAGTGCGCTGGCTGATAGGTCTGTATCACAACCTCTCCTGGAAGTGCACTTCTGCCCGCCCTGCCTGCCGCCTGTGTAAGCAGTTGAAACGTGCGCTCACCTGCCCTGTAGTCCCCTGCGTGCAGAGACATATCTGCCGCCAAAATACCCACTAATGTAACCTTCGCAAAATCATGCCCCTTCACAATCATCTGCGTCCCCACAAGGATATCCGCCTCCCCACATGCAAACTGAGACAAAATCTGTTCATAACTATCCTTGCTCCTAGTCGTGTCCGCGTCCATCCGAAGCACGCGCGCCGCCGGAAATTCCTTGTGCAGAAGCTCCTCAATCTGCTGTGTGCCTGCCCGAAAGCCAAGGATATATTTGGACCCACACTGTGGACAATTTGTGACTCCTGGTATCATATAACCACAATAATGACAGATAAGCCTGCTCACATTCCGATAACGTTCTGTGTGCTCCGACAAGGATACATCACAGTGCGGACATTTCATGACATGCCCACAAGCCCGACAGGAAACAAATCCCGCATATCCTCTGCGGTTGATAAACAGAATCGTCTGCTCCCCCTTTTCCAGACGATCCTTGATCAGTCCATAAAGCCGTCTGCTGAAAATAGAACGGTTCCCGCTCTTGAGCTCGCTGCGCAGATCCTCCACATACACGCTAGGCAGCTGACCACCTGCTAGCCGCTCATTCAGCGTAAAAAGCTTTATCTCCCCTTTTTTCGCCCTGAAATAAGACTCAATGGACGGCGTCGCTGAGCCGAGCAGCAAACTGGCATTCTTCATGCGGCACAGCTCGCCCGCCACCTCCCTTGCATGATACTTTGGCATACTCTCGCTCTTGTAGCTGCTCTCATGCTCCTCATCAATAATGACAAGTCCAAGCCGCTCAAACGGTGTGAACAGTGCAGACCGCGGTCCAATCATAATATCAATATCTCCCTGCGCCGCGCGCTCATACTGATCGGAGCGCTCACCCGCAGAAAGCCGGGAGTTCATCACAGACACCCGTTCGCCAAAACGCCGATAAAATCTGACCAGCGTCTGATAGGTGAGTGCAATTTCCGGGATCAGCATGATTGCCTGCCTGCCCTCGTTAATCACCTGTTCAATCAATTCCATATAAACTTCAGTCTTACCGCTCCCCGTCACCCCATGAACCAGATATGTCCCGCGGACTCCCGACTTGAAATCCTGCATGATACTGTCCACAATCGCATTCTGATGATCGGAAAGCCGCTTTTTCTTCCATCCTTCCAAATCCGCTATGTTCTCTGGCAGCACCTTGCGGTAGGTGTCCTCCGCCTGCACTTCAATCAATCCTGCCTTCTCCAATGCCTGTATCGTCTTGTTTGTGACATTGCACTTCCCAGTGACCAGTGTGTGCGGCAGCACTGACTGACTGGCAAGTTCCTGCATCAGCCGCGCTTTGGCACTCTGGTGTTTTTTGGCAAACTCATCAGCTTTTGCTGCTGCCGTCTTGGCATCTACCTTGCAGACAATGGTTCTTCTGACCACTTGCTTTAGCTTTTTTTTGACTGGAAGTACTGTCTTTAGAGCGGCAATCATGGTAGAGCCATAATTCTCGCGAATCCACCATGCGAGCTTCATTGAATCACTCTGTGCGGTGATACCATCCTTCACGATAGAATCCACCGCCTTTAATTTGTGCTCGTCATACTCCGCACGGTCGGTAATCTCCATGACATACCCTTTAATCTGCTTATTGCCCATACCAAAGGGAATCATCACAGCCATTCCGACATCCAGATGTCCCATGAGTGCCTCCGGTATGCGGTACTGAAAAAAGCGGTCAACCTTCTCATGGGATATATCCACGATAATATTCGCAAATCTGCCTGTCATGAATTCACTCGTCTCCTGTCCAGAATCTCCTGAATGATCACCCGCTCATCCATCGGGTACTTAACCCCCTTGATTTCCTGATAATCCTCATGCCCTTTTCCCGCAAGCACGATGATATCTCCCTGCTCGCCGTGTGTGATGGCATATTCAATCGCCTCCCTGCGGTCACAGATTTCGAGGTACTTCCCGTCCGTCCTGCCAATCCCCGTCTTGATATCCTCTATGATATCCTGCGGCTCCTCATCGCGTGGATTATCCGATGTAATGATTGTCAAATCTGCCAGTTTTCCGCTCACCTCACCCATCTCATAGCGCCTGAGCTTTGAGCGGTTCCCGCCACAGCCAAACAGACATACCAGACGGTTCGGATGATATTCCCGCAGTGTGGTGAGCAGGCTTTCAAGCGCCATCGCATTGTGCGCATAATCGATCATCAGTGTAAAATCATCCGACACCTTTACCATCTCAATCCGGCCCTTTACCTTTGCCCGCAGCAGCGCGTTTTTGATATCCTGCTCCTTCACGCCAAAATGCCTGCATATTGCAATGGCTGTCAGCGCATTATAGGCGCTGAATTTACCTGGTATATCTGTCTCAATTTCCATATTTAACAGCCCTGACACCTTAAAGTCAATGCCAAGATATCCTGCCCCCGTCACCAGCTTTAGATCACTCCCGCGCAAATCCGCGTGCGCATCAAAACCATAAGTTTCCAGCGTGCAGGTATGCCCTGCGGTAATCTCATGCCAATGCTTGTCGTCGCAATTCACAATCCCTACGCTGCACTGACGAAACAGCATCGCCTTGCATGCCAGATATTCCGCAAAATCTGCATGCTCTCCTGGTGCGATATGATCTGGCTCAATGTTGGTAAAAATACCATAGTCAAAAACAAAGCCCTGCGTCCGATGCATTTTAAAACCCTGTGAAGATGCCTCCATCACAACCACCTGACACCCTGCGTCTCTCATCTCCTTAAAGTAGTGCTGAAGATCATATGATTCCGGTGTAGTATGCGATGAGGGAATTACCCTGTCACCGATGATCGTCTCAATCGTTCCGATCAAACCTACTTTATAGCCCGCTTTCTCTAGTATATACTTCACAAAATACGCTGTCGTCGTTTTTCCCTTCGTACCCGTCACGCCGATAACTTTCATATACTCCGCCGGATTGCCAAAGTAATTTGCCGAGATAAATGCCATCGCATATCGGGTATCCTCCACCTGAATCACAGTGATGTGCGCCCCTGCCGGAAGCACTACTTCCTGGCTGACCACCAGCACAGATGCACCTTTTTGCGCTGCCTCTGCCGCTGCCGTGTGTCCGTCAAAATTTGCACCCTGTATGCATATAAAAAGACAGTCCTTCGTAATCTCTCTGGAGTCGTTTACCACCTCAGATACCTCAACATCTGTACTGCCTTTGATACACTCATATTCAAAGCCTCTAAGTAACTCCCTGCACTGAACCATATCACTCACCCGCCCCTTTGATTTCTTTCCTTATTATATAGGAAACACTTACTTTATCAGCATTTACTATCAATATATTCAAAATGGATAAACCCTATCCTAAAGAATACCATATCCACCTCTTTTTATCAAGGAAATTCGAGAATACAAAAATCTGATGTCTTGTATAAGCCACTTACGAGACATCAGATTTTTCTATAACATATGACATTCTTCTCAATCTGTTTACATCATGCTACTATTTTTTTTAATTCAGTATTTTCCTACTTCACTTTCATCCTGGAACACATTGCTCGTCATCCAAATCCTTTTCATAAAATACAAGCTTCACACCAAACAAAAATTCCTCCTCGTCAAGCTGATACTGCGCTGACACCTCTGGACCACAGCTGTTTGACCCAATACCATTCTGCGCATAGTCAAGACATACTATTGTGCTTCCTGACGCTTCAAGCTCGTAGTCATGTGCCTTTTGCTCCAATTCCTCCTGTGTATAAATAGATGCGTTAAAAGAAAAAGGATGATTGGAAACTGCCGCAAGAACATACCTGCCATCCGAAGCCAGTACATAGTCACAATCCATATGGCTTCCGTTCTCCTGCGGACGGATATACGGTTCGTGCAAATCCGTCACCCTCGCACGGTACATTCCATGGCTTGCTGCCCTGTTCTTGTCCGCATAGCTCTCCGAAGGCCCCATGCCATAATACGTGATATCATCAAACGCCTGATTGAGTGCCAGACGAATTCCAAAACGCGGCAGAGCAGGAAATTCCATATTGCGCTTCACCAAAATATCTGCACAGATTCCGCCGCTGTTATCTATCTGCCATGTCATCTGCACATCCATCATGCGCTGCACGGACGCTGCCAGAATCGACGCTGCACAGCTTATGATCACGCGCTCCCCAGTCTGACAGACCATCGTCTCGTACGCCCTTGTATACGCCTGGTCATAACATGCCCTTTTCCATTCCTTTTTCAGATACATGTCATTGTCAGTCGGTGCCCGCCAGATATTCAGCTCCATCGGGCGGTCCAGATACGCCTTTCCCGCATAATATATCTGTGAAAAAAGTCCCGTGCGCTTATCCAAGATATAGGTAAAATTCTCACCCTCACAGCAGATCTCGGCATCATTCTCACACACTGTAATTTTTTCTGCCTCGGACCTGCTCTGCTCCATCAGCCGCACCGCTGTCTGATTTCTGCAATCCTCTGTGTTCAGAAGTACTTCATCAAAGCCCAGTAAATGCCCCGCCGGAACCAATTCTGTCCCCTTCCTCAGATGATAATATACCTTTAAATAAGCCCTTCCATGACGCGGAATCGCAATATCCATGCTTGTGCTGCCTATCTCGCCCGGATTTACAGAGAACGGCATCAAAACCCCCGCCTCCACACAGACTCCGTCACAATTGACCTCATACCGAATCTCGGCATACACTGCCAAATCTGTAAATTCCATATAGTTTTTGATCTTCAGCTCCTGTGTGCGCTGCTCAAATGACACAACTCTGGCTGGGCGGTGCACATTCTTATACTCCAAGAGTCCCATGTGCGGTGTGCGGTCAGGGTACACCAAACCATCTACGCAAAAATTTCCGTCATGGATTGTCTCGCCGTGGTCGCCGCCATAATAATAGACCGTTCTTCCCACATCGGTCTCTCTGTACGCAATCGCATGGTCACACCACTCCCACACAAAACCGCCGCACATCACTGCATTCTGATCAATCATCTCAAAGTAATCCTCAAAATCCCCTGGTCCATTTCCCATGGAATGACAGTACTCACATAACAAAAACGGTTTTTTGGGATCCTTTTTCAAATAAGTACGAATCTCCTCCAAGGAGGGATACATCCTGCTGTATAAATCCAGATTTGAATAATCATATTTCTTATCTCTATTACGGTATCTGGCACTCTCATAGTGCGTCAGCCGCGTACTGTCAAACGTCTTTGTCCAATGCAGCGCCTGCTCAAAGTTACAGCCATAGGCACTCTCATTTCCCATGGACCAGATGACAACACAACAACGGTTCTTGTCACGCTGAACACAGCGCTGCACCCGATCCATAATGGCTTCCTCCCACGCGGGATTGTCCGCAATTGGTTCATTCCAATGTTGAAATTTATTCGCATCACTGAAATCCCGATAAAAAATTTCAGAAGGTCCATGACTCTCAATGTCTGCCTCGTCGATCACCAGAAACCCATATTGATCACAAAGCTCATAAAAGACAGGCGCATTGGGATAATGACTCGTGCGGACTGCGTTGAAATTGTGCTGCTTCATGAGCGTTAAGTCCTGTCTCATCTGTTCCAGACTGATCACTGGTCCTGTCACTGGATCCGAGTCATGGCGGTTCACACCGCGAAACTTGATAGCCCTTCCATTTAGACAAACAGTATTTTTCTTTACACAAATCTCACGTATTCCCACCGTATCTGTAATCGTCTCTGCCTCCGTTGCAAGCACCAATTTATAGAGATAAGGCTCCTCTGTATTCCACAAAATCGGATTGGCGATCTGCACCAAAACCTCTGTTGTGTTTTGGTCCGCCGCCCCCGCCACCTTTGTCTCCGCCACTAGGGTTCCATCCGCACTGTAGATGCATACCCTTGTTGGAATAACCTCGTCAAAATATTGAAGCTGAATCGAGATGTCTGCCTTTTTGCTCTTGATATCTGCCCCGGCTACAGTCTTGACAAAATAATCCCGAATCGCCTGTTTCGGACGCTTTAACAAATACACATCGCGAAAAATACCACTCATGCGAAATTTGTCTTGATCCTCCAGATAGCTGCCATCGCACCACTTTAACACCAACACTGCCAGCCTGTTTGTTCCCTCTGAAATCACGCTGCTCACATCAAATTCACTCGTCGCATGAGACACTTGGCTGTATCCAACATATTGTCCATTCAACCACACATAGAAGCAGGAATCCACACCCTCAAAATTCAGATAAACCCTTGGTGCCTTCCAATCTCCATGATAGTCAAAGGTATACACATATGTGCCGCAGGGATTATCCTGAGGCACATACGGCGGATCAAATGGAAACGGATAGCGAATATTGACATACTGGTGCGTATCAACCCCCTCCATCTGCCAAGCGCTAGGGACATTGATCAGACGATCGCCATCGCTGTCATATTCCATGGCATAAAATGCATCCTTCAACGCATAGATACTGCTGTAATAACGAAATCTCCACCTCCCGTTTAACATCTGTATACGGTCCGATGCCTCCCGTCTCCCGGCAAATGTATCCACCTGCCCCGAAGCGGGGATATAATACGCCCGCGTCGGCATTGTGTTCTCATGTAGGATGTTCAAGTCTTCGTAATATCTTGGTATCATCATCGTGCATCCTCCTATTCCATTTTCTATATAAGTTCATTATATTTCCTTCCTGTCCAATCTTCCATAAACTACATTAGACAAAACATGCACATAATGATACAATAAACCCATACAAAACGATATTTCAGCAAATGACTATTGCACCGACTGTACGATACCTTAATAAATTACTATGCAGCCTGCACAGTTGCATACATTTTTCACGAGAGGAGCACACCAGATGTACATTAACTCAGCCTATTTAAACAATTCACTCGTTGATTTTATGGACAAGAGCAAACCGCTCATCGTGGGCAGTTGCGGTACATACCATTTATACACCAATCCCCGTCTGCCAACCTACCGTCCCAAGGGCAGGCTCGACTTTCAAATTTTATATGTTGCCTCCGGGAAAGCCCATTTTTATTTCAATGATGATGGCACAGACACTGTGGTACATGCTGGAAATATGGTGGTCTACCGCCCCAAAGAGCCTCAGAAATATGAATATTTTGGCATCGACCAGACAGAAGTCTACTGGGTTCATTTTACAGGAAGTGATATCAAGAATATGCTGCGCGGTTACGGCATCACAGATGAGATGCATGTCATCAACACTGGAACTTCGCTGGAATACACGCGTATTTTCAAACAGATGATCTTAGAATTGCAGCGCCACCAATCCGATTACCCGGAGATGCTGGCTCTATTGCTACGGCAGCTTTTGATCTTGATACACCGCCAGTTAACCACGAAAAATAAGATTAAGAATGTCTATCTGGATTCAGAGATGGAAAAGGCAATACAGTACTTTAATGACAACTACAATACAGAAATCAATATCGAGGAGTACGCTGCGTCGAGAGGCATGAGCGTGAGCTGGTTTATCCGCTGCTTCAAGCAGTTTGCCAGCACGACGCCGATGCAGTATATCGTATCCATACGCATTGCCAACGCACAGGTACTCCTAGAGACTACCGATTATAATGTGACGGAGATTGGGAATATTGTGGGGTATGACAATCCGTTGTATTTTAGCCGGATATTTAAGAAACAGAAGGGGGTGTCACCTTCGGAGTATCGGGTGCAGTTGAAAAAGGGAGGAGGCTGATGTCCTACACAACAGCCTCCACAATCGTTCTGCCGCCTGTTTTGATCTCGCGGACACCAGCCTTTTTATTTTTATTAAAGTTAAAACTGAGCATATATCCTTTATCTTTTTGATAATATTCTAGGTAGTCCAACAGCTGCTTCTCACCACGCTCATTATATTCATTGCCATGCCAGATTTTGAGCTCGACAATAAACTGCTCTCCGAGGTAATCTACAATGACATCTGTGCGTCTTTCATCTCTTGTCTGCGACTCCAAATAATAATTCCCTGTACCATTGATAATCGGCTTTAGATAAAGCAAAAAGATCTTGCGCCCATATTTCTCAATAAATTTTGCATCCTTTTCATTGCATATTTCAGTAAAATAATCCACAAACTTCTTCAATACCAGCGTCATATCGAGCCTGTTATTTTGAATAAATCCGATCCTGTCACTGCCGCCCTGTGAGTAGGCATCACTCCCTGCCTCCTCTGCCATAAACAGATTCAGCAGACACATCTCAAACATACGATTCGCGATTGCCACATGACCATTCTCTTCTTTGAGAAATCCGAACATAACTCCTAAATTAATCGATCTATGCTCAGGACTATATGTGATCTTTTTCCCACGATATAGAATGTCTTCAATCACATCATGAAGGTCTGTATACATGTCAAGCTGTTTCACCATACTCTCAAACAATAACGAGCCTTCTTTTAAGATCAGCGTTACCGCTTTTTCCACTCCTTTTTTTGTCCATGCCTTCTCTAAAGTTTCAAATCCCGCACTACCAGCTATTTTTTCATCAATTCGCTTACAGATTAAAGACACCAACACAGGATAGCCTGAGGTATATGCATAGATTTCTTTCGCAATCTTCTCCGTGTTCATACCCGTATGATAATCACATTCATACTCCTCAAGCATCTCAGAAATCTGTATCAGTGAAAAGCTCATATCCACATCAAAATCCGCCGCGATATTCCACGGACTGTTATATTGATGCTCCGACTCAGGACGCAGCTTTAATTTCAAGTTCTTAATACTATAGACGCCCACAAGAATCACAGAATGAAATGCTGGCATTTTATCACGTTTTAGATAAGATGCTCTAAGCTGCGCCAAAAAATCAACAAATACCTGATTATTGCTTGCGCTGTCCACCTCATCAATCATTAAGACAACCGGGTACAAACTGCTTTTACAGATGCTGCCAAAACATACAAACAAATCCTTTAAACTGTTGTCCCTTTTTTCTGCAAACGCCCTGAGTGGTTTTAATAAAACTTCCTTATTTCTCATCTCGCTGATTTCAAGTGTCTCAATCAACACCTCTGCAAACGCACGCACAAATGTGGAGGCATCCGCAAAATCCTCTGTTCCAAGCTGCTGAAAATCCACTGACAGGACGAGATAGTCGTCTTTTAAATATTCCTCCAAAGCGTTTAAGGTCGTCGTCTTTCCATATTGGCGTCCGCGGTTCATGACAAAGTAGCAGCCGTCATCTATATAATTTTTTTTAATTTCCTTCAATCTACGATCCAGCTTAACCATATAATGCCGGTACGCATTACAAGCGCCTGTTGTGTTAAATCTGCGTTTCATTTTGTATCCTCCGCTGTCTCAAAATGATTATTATTATTTTAACATTTTTGAGGGGGGATGTAAATATAGAGGCTTATGATCGACCTCTCAGCCACACATCTCTCTTGGTGACATAGAGTGCCTTGAAAATATCAATGTCCTCCAGGGTTGTGATTTTGATATTCTTGTTTGAGCCACAGGAAAAATGAAGCTCTTTACCAAGCGCCATCATCAAGGTATTGGTATATACTGCGTTCGTGATTCCCCGTTTCAGTGCTTCCTTGTGTGCCCAGAGCACGCTTCCATAACGGTACGCCTGCGGCGTCTGAACGCGCATAATATCATTTCTGTCAATTCCGACATGCCCTGCTTCGCCGTCCTCTGTGCGCATGATCGTCTCCTGACAGCGGATTGCAGAGAGTCCAGAACCATATTCCTTCGCCTTTTCAATACAGTCCGTGATAATCTCCTGCGAAATCATGGGACGGACTGCGTCGTGGATGATGACGATATCCTCTTCTTTGCAGGTATCCTCTAGGGTGAGCAGTGCGTTGCGCGCAGAGGACTGTCCGTTCTCACCCCCACTGACAATCCAGCGTAGCTTTGTGATGCCTGCCGCTGCTGCGTAGCCCTTCAACACATCATGCCAGCCATCGATACAGGAGACAATGATACCATCTACTTCAGGATGTAACTGAAATGCTTCCAATGTATAGATAATGATTGGTTTCTCATATATGCTGATAAACTGTTTCGGAATGGACTGCTCTGTGCGTGAGCCACTTCCACCTGCTAAAACCAGTGCTACGTTCATATATCCCTCCCTCTTCCGCTATATATCCCCATTCTTCATAGCATAGAGCGCCTTAAACATGGCGACATCCTCCACTGTGTTGATTTTCAGATTCTTATCAGAGCCTTTTGAAAAATAAACATTTCTTCCAAGCCGTGAAATGATGTTGTTCGTATCATTTTCATGCTCGATACCTTTTTCCAGCGCCTCCTCATGTGCCTTTTTCAGTTCTCCGAGGAAATACGTCTGCGGCGTCTGGATGCGGCGAATCGCATAGCGCGAAATGGAAATCCTGCCTGTCACGCCGTCATCTGTCATCATTACATTATCCATAGAAGTCACCGCCGCGACACCCATGCCTTTCTTTTTGCAGGTATAGATACTGTCAGAGATGATTGCATCTGATACCATGGGACGAATCGCATCATGAATGATGATGATATCTTCTGGCGAACTCTCTTCCATCAGCCTGTCCACGGCAAGCTTTGATGTTTCCTGTCCGGTCCTGCCGCCTGTTATAACCCATCTAAGCTTACGAATGCCAAACTGCTTCGCGTAGGCCTCCACCATATTCTCCCATCCTTTCAGACATGCGACCATGATTGTGTCAATCTCAGGATGGTTCTGGAACGTTTCCATTGTATATACAATAACAGGACGGTTGTATACATTGACAAACTGTTTTGGTATGTCCATTCTGAACGTCGGATCTGTGCCTGCTGCCAGTAATAATGCTATATTCATTGTGTTCTCTCCCCATTTACAATTATTTTCTAACAGCTCCTTGACAGATCACGCAAAATTTTCACAGTCTTGTGCAGTCCCTGTTCCATGGAAGTCAATGCCTTCCAGCCAAGCTGCTCTATTTTGGTCGTGTCCAATACCGCTTTTGTCGCAGTGGAATATCCTGCTTTCTCCGTGGAATCAGGCAGTTCAAAGATCACTTTTGTACCAGCCTCTTTCGCAAGAAGCTGCGCCAAATCTTTTAGTTTCATATCAGATGCACTGTCGGCAATATTCACCGCACTGCCGCTCTTTCCTTTTAACAGCAGGCAGAGCGCTGCCGCTGCCGCATCCACCACATAAGTATAGGAGTATAATTGATTTCCTTCACTCTTTAATACGATGTCCTCGCCTGCCGTAGCCTTCCTGATAAACTGCGCGATTGCTTTGGAATCCTCCTGCGACATTGTCGGCCCGTACACGCGCGAGAATCTTCCTATTACAAAATTCTGTTCTTTCTGCGCTGCAAAAGCATTACAGAGGGCTTCTCCAAGACGTTTGCTCTCCGGATAACCTGCACGAGTCGTATTGCAGTCAATATACCCCAGATCGTCCTCGCCGAATTTATCCACATCATTTTTGTTTTCCCCATAGATTTCCACAGAAGAAAAGAAGAAAAAGCGTTCACATTGATGCATTGATGCATAGTCCAGCAGATGATAAGTACCCTGTACATTGGCTGTAATTGTCCCGATGGGATCTGTCACATATGCGTTGGGATGCGTATTGCTGGCAGCGTGCAGAATGTAATCCATATTCCCTAATTCTGGAAGTGGTGTGTTGATGTCATGGGAAAGATAGGTAAAAAGCGGATTGTCCCAATATACTCCAAACCGTTTCCTTGCCTTCTGCTCATTGCGGCTGACCGCATAAATATGTATCCTCTGCTCATATTCTTTGTTCCGTTTCATCAGGATATCAATGAGCGCAGAAGAAATCATGCCTGATGCACCGGAAATGAGAATCTTCTTATCATTTAGTAGATCCCATGGAAGATTCAAGCTAGATGCCTGCTCGATGTCTGACTGATAAATTTGATTGGTTATTAAGTTCATTACGATCTCCATTTTTCAACAAACTTTATTCTATATATCTAATTGCCTCTTGTGATATACACTCTTCCAAAAAATGATGATTAAAATATTCCGTATCATCTCTGCTCCAACATATGTTTTCTCTAATTATCTTTGCAGGACAACCTGCGATAATCTGATGTGAGCCAAATTTACTCGAAGTAACTGCATTCGTTCCCACTACAGAACCTGTACCAATTACAGTTCCCCCTAACAATGTTACCTGATAAGCAACCCAAACATTATCTCCTACCCATACATCTTTGGGAACATTAATCCGTTGATGTGTATCCAAATCAAAAATATGATGTGCGTCATGCGTTCTTACAATAATCCCATTTGCAAACAAACAATCTTTTCCAATCTGAATTTTCGCATCAGCCACATAAAATTCCGCTCGGATAATTTCCGTATTTTCTCCAATACTACAAAATCCGTTATTTCCAAATCGAATGTAAAGGTTTCCTATTGAAACATTTTTCGCAATTTGCAATGTATTTCCACTTCCTTGAAAAGATATTGTCAATTTATCAGAAATTGTATGATCAAAATAAATTTTGTTATTCCTATGATCCTCATAAATCCCATTCAAGAATGTTTCTCTTAAAACTTTTCCATTCAACGAAGTTTCCTTTTTAAGAATTTCATCAACATGTATATAATCGATTCCCAACTCGTTCAAATCATTCTGTATTGACTGATACACCCATGAACTTCCTGTAAATACAATAATCAGTGCTTCCTTACACTGCGCTAAATCCGCTCTTCTGATAATCCTGTTGCCATCATACTCTACTTCATCATTTCCTTCCCATTTTCTGTCACACAAATAGTCCAGTTTTACGATCTTTGCAAGCTCTTCTTTTGTCTTTTCATAATATTGTCCAATTCCATAGCCTATTTTCCTGATATATTTTTTGTTTTCCCATATCTCCATTAATTTATCCCCCATTGATTATGTAAGAAAATTTTTATCCGCATAAGAAATTTTATAGTTCTCTTTATATTTATGAAAAAACAGTGTAATCAGTCTCTCTGAAATAAAGCCCGGGTAACGATTCAAATACGCATCCTCTTTCGTCCCCCCATGAAATGCAACTGCATCTACAATAGGAAACATCCAACTGCACAATTTCTCTAAAACCGCACGGCGCATAATAAACATATTACAGGGGGAATACAAGTTTTCCGAAAACACCTGCTTTGCCGCTACATAATCCTCAGGGCTGTTTTCTTTTAAGTATCTCATTAGGTATTCCCAATCCGCAGAGTCATGGCGTTCCTTATAATTTTCCTCTATACTGGGATATACAAACGTTGGCACCGGAAGAATTACGTCTATTTCATTTGTAACCATAATCTCCTGCCAGTTATCAGGAAGTATAAAATGTCTCCGGTAATGGGACAACCCTATTACATCTTCTTTGGCATGTTTCCATATCCAGTAAAGCGCAGTCAGCTCACAATACTGACGGTTCTTTACAGAAATATTTTCCCCCTCGCAGTCTGTCAGAATACCAGTTGTCAGTCGCTGTGAAGTCAATGACGCCCCGACCTGAATCGCTTTCTCATAATTCGGACAAATATATGATTTCTGCAATGGCTTGTCATAAACGGATTTTGCCATGTATACGACTGCATTAAATTGTTTCACCTGCAAATCTGCTATCTTGGTAAAACTCCTGTGTTCCTGTTCAAAATATTTTTTTACATACTCATTGCGCAGAAAATTGTCAATTTCAAATGTGACAGGTATGATCGTTTGAAATCCAATATCATGCAACTTCTTTTGAATTTCTTCGTGAAATATGCTTTTTGTAGCAATAAACACCGGGAGTTTATTCTGTAATAAACCTGTATCTTCCAGCTTGCAGACTGGTACGCCTTGAATATAGGCATCATTTTGCGATACCTCGTCCACAAGGTATGCCTCCACAGAAACCCCAGGATATAAAAAAGCAATATAACCGCTCAATGTCTTTGCTCGCGACTGTGCACCTGCAATATAAATTTTATGATATTGAATCATCAGTTCTCTTATCATATACCTTCCCTTAACGATCTCCTTTTTCGCAATCTGTATAAACACTTAAAATCTTGTTCTGTTCGCTGATAAATTCCTTCGTAAGCCATACTGCCTTATCTGTTTTCAAACCCTTTTGAATAAGAAATTCCCTGGCTGTACCTGACATCCCCTGACTGCTCATGGCAATTAACAGCAGGTCATATTCCTCCTGTCTTTCCACAATTTCCTCAGGTGATAAAATCGGAAGCCCTGCCTGTCTATGCAGCCGATACGCCTGATCTCCCCATAATATGATTTTCTCTTTGTACAGCGTTTTTAAATATTGATAAACAGATTTCCCCATTCTTCCAGCACCATATACTGCAATTCGCTTCTTACAGTCGATTCCTCCAAATGGAAGTAATTTTTTATTTTGCGAAGTCTTGTCAAAAAAGCTTATCTGCCTGATCAGAAGCATTGATTTTGTATATTGGTTTAACTGCCTTAACATGATTTCCGAGTAGTTTTCGGACTGCCCAAAAACATTTTTTAAATACTGTATCAGCGCCCTGTCTGCCTCTTTACTGGCATTACTTCGTATCCCCGTCATTGAATCCTGCCGCTGCACATAATGATACCCTGCATAATCTGATAAATAGATGCTTTGCGCCTCTAATATATATGGATATGTAACCGCAATATCTTCTCCGCAGCATATTGTTTCGTCAACACACCTCTGATGATTTGTCAGAATACTTCTTTTGAACAACTTTGACCATAAATAGGGGCGCAGTCTGCACTCATTAAATTCTTTATCACAAAGCATAACAGGAATGATCTCCTTTGTGTCATGCCTGCCATAAGGCAGCCTGCTTTTTACCCGGTTCGATTTTGTGCCGGCATGTATAAAATGATCTGTTTCTACCATATCAACATGATATCGGATTAAATCGTTTATCATGCTTTCGTAGAAGTCAGGTTCTATCCAATCGTCTGCGTCTACATATCCAATATATTCTCCCGTTGCAGCACGAAGCCCTACTTTACGGGCACTGACCAGACCTTCATTGGGTTTGTGGATGACTGTAATGCGCATATCCTTTTCTTTATAATTATCACAAATCTGGGGGGATTGGTCTGTTGAGCCATCGTCCACAAGTATGATTTGTAACCTGTCATACGTCTGTCCTAAAATGCTTGAAATACATTTGTCAAGATAGTCTGCAACGTTATAGACTGGAACTATAATAGAAATCTCTGTATCACTCATCTGACTTTGTCCCTTTCTATATCTCCACATTCAGCAAAATAAAATCACCAAATCCATATTCTTCTAATACATGCTGGATTTCACTGTTATATTTCCTGTTTGCTGCAACCAATACAATCGCTTCATTACAATATGACTGTAGTTCTGCAATTTCATAGATATGGTGCCCATAAAGCGCAGTCTGTCCTTCCTTTCGCTTTGTAACCGCAAATCCCATCATTTCGATGCCATGCTGCTGTAATTGTTCTAGTACTTCCTTTGAAGCATATCCTGCACCGTAGATGATAACTGTTTTCTTTTTCTGTATTCTGTTCAATATATCATCACAAAACTGTATTCTGTATACATCATTGTTTTGCAGTAACATAGTAAATACATGTTTTTCATAGCTTGATTCCAGCCGGTTTTCTAGCTCTTGCTTCTTCTGGTTTGACAGACTTTGTATTCCTCCAGCAATCTTTTTATACAGATTTGACAAAAACAATCCCAGTTCTTCTGATTTTTCATGCATCGCAAAATATTGCAAGACATCCGCATACTGCACTACTTGCCCTAATAAAAGCTCGTTCTTTGCATCTTCTCTATGTGTGATGGAATACGCATTCACTCTGTAATGATAAAACGGTTCTTTGCATACAACTACTCTTTCCGCTAGGCATAATGCCCGAAGAATAAAATTCCCGCCTTCTCCGATTATTAGCTTTTTATAACACAGTCCATTTTCCTTTATAAACGCATTCCTGTAAAAGACAGACCAAAGGTACAAGAAAAACTCCTTATTTTCCGTAAAGCATTTTAATAATTCTCTTCCTTTAAATACTCCCGGATAATTTCCAACAATACTATCCTGTAATATGTCATTGTTTTTATTTTGCGTTACATCAAATTGCATCCCCAGATAACACATATCTGTATGATATCGTTCCGAAATATGATACAGATTTTCCAAGGCATCAGACTCTAAATAATCATCGGCATCAACAAATTGTATATATTTCCCCTCTGCATCAGTCAATCCTCTGTTTCTTGACGCTGCTGCCCCTGAATTTATTTCATTGCAGATAATTTTAATTCGGCCGTCCCTTTTCTGATAATAATCCAATATATCCAAAGAAGCATCTGACGATTTATCATCAATACAAATAATTTCAATGTCCTGCAACGTCTGATGAACCAGGCTTTCTAGGCAGTCCCTTAAAAACCTTTCCGCATTGTAAACCGGAATAATAACAGATACTTTAACCATCACATCACCCACAATATTGTTTGAGGCACTCTGCTACCTGAGCCCCTAGCGCACGAATCCCCATCTCCGTTTCAAAGTGTACCATATCTGAATGCGCCTCCTTGGGCAAATCTTCTGATATCTTGTACAAATCATTGATTTCAACACCCATATCATGACATACGATCCCAGCAATTTTGTTATACCGTTCGATATCTGCATTTCTTCTTTCTCCTATCGTAATTCCCGGTTCAAATCCAGGCTCTATGACCTTTGTTGTCAGCGCAAATATCAAATGAGCCTTTGGACACAGATATTTTATTCTGTCAATGATACGCCTTAACAATGCTTCATATAACCTCTCATCTGTAAATGGCTGTTCTTCATTAGAGAGGCGTAAAATATCCCATAATCCGCAATTAAAATGCACAATGTCAAACGTAAACTCCCCATGCATTGACAAAGCCCCTGTCCACTCATGTAAATACCGTAATGTATACTGGCAGAAGCGCCCATTATCGTTTGGATAGTACACCTCCGCCATGCCTTGCAGACATTCTTTTACATATTCCTGATAATTCTGTCGTATGGAATCTCCCAATAATAGTATGTTTTTCATCGCAAACAATTTTCCTTTAAATACTTTTTCAATGTATCAAACTGATTATTAATATTGTCCATCGCATCCTTTGCAGAATCATGATTATGCATTACAGACATCAGGCACTTCTCCAGTTTATCCGTATGTTCACACAGTGCAATACGGGGATGCTCACGAAGCAGCCACAAATAGGTTTCTGATACCTTACCCGATAAATTAACAAACGCTACACAGGGCGTATCCGTGACAACACACAATATCATTGCATGAAGCCTGTCCGTAATGACAACCTGCGCACCTGCAATTTTATCCAATAAGTTATTCAAATACGCTTCCCTGTTATCCAGACAAACCGCTTCCTCTAATACGGTACTGAAAGCTTCCACGGCAAATCCTGCTTGATGCAAAACAGTATCCATACATGTTCTGTCAACTGTTATTGATTCCTTATCATCTCTAATACACACCAGACTGCCCGAACGACAGTTTTCTTTCTGATATGTCATTGAGAATACAATATCCGGAACCAATAATTTCTTAACCGAACTATCGAATAAAACCTCAGCCAAATCATATGACGCCTTATCTCTTAATAAAAGCGTCAAATCATTGTGCGCATTCAAAACAGACCCCAACGCCTTTTTCTCACTGTCACCCAGACTGTTTTTCTCAAAATACAACGTCTGCGGAAAAATAAGTATCTTATTATCCTTGTATCGCTCAATAATATTTTTTGTAATGTCTTCCAGCCATAACCATAAGGAGCCTAAATATCCGCCTCCGCTGATAATCAGAATATCTTCCTTCTGAATTACATTTTCAATCAACAGGTTTTCCCGTATATACTGTTCACAGGAAATCTCTATAAACTCCATCTTGGGAAACAATGTTTGAAACAGTTTCCGTTCTGCCATTGCAATTGCATGATCTCCTAAATTTCCATAGTCTGGACTGTTAAATAGAATAAACGCTGGTTTCCTGTTTTCGGCGAACAGTTTTTCATAGTCGAGCCAACGATTTTTATATGCAAAATTATTATCAGATAACTTCTGTTTCATAGCTGCTGCATAGGGTTCCTTAATCCAATGCTGCCCATTCTTTGATACCCTGTCCCGTACCTGATAATAATTGGAACACATGATTTCAGGCACATCTCCCCATGCCAGAAATGCATGATTGTTGAAACAATAATCCATATTACAGTTTTGGCCAACCGTTAAAACCGGCAATGGTTTTTGCAGTTCATCAAATATTGTCCCGCTCAAATTCTGCTGATAGCAGTTTTGCAGGTTTCCATTGACCACATTCACACGGTAACTCCAATTCCCTGCATAACATACCTGACAAATTTTCTTTTTATATAACCCGCATTTTAAATCGAATAACTCCGAATGAAAAGCACCCCAAATACGCTCATATTCCTCCAGCGATAACTCCGACAGTAAATCCAGACCTTCTTTGTTGGAATCTCTTGTGAAAGTGATATGCGGCATTGCCCCATCGGCACGTTTTATAAATTCTTCTTTTATCGCATCAATCTCTTCAATCAGGCTGTCACAAGGCGTAATCTCCACAGAATAGGAACACGGTGACTCCTTTATTTTATCTACATTCTTCCAAAATGTTTCCAACAGATTCGTTCTCTTTAACTCCGCATAGTGAAAAGAAAGCTTGAAAAACATCCGCTCCAGCAATGCACTTGGAAATTTTAAAATCGCGTCTATTTTCGGACTGATGGTTCCATTTGTAATAATGGACATATAATGCCCTTCTTCCAACAGCTCGTATGTCAATTCCACTATATCTTTGGACCATAACGTTTCCCCCAAAGCACATGCATTGATATGGCAGGGGCCACCCAATCTTTTTCGCGAGAGCGCCTGTCGTAGTTCCTTGGGCGTATATTCAGAAGTTTCTCTACCTTTTGTAAACTCATTCTTCCGCCACACATAACAATACTCACAATGAAAATTGCATTCCGTTGTCCCATGTACCAACAGCTCAATAAATTTATGTATTCTACGGTTTTGGATTTGCTGCGGCCATTGGCATGCCACCGGAACAACCTGTTTTTCTTCCAAAAAATCATATACTCTTTGATGCGGAATTTGATATTCATCACACTGCTTTTCAATTGCCCGTCTGCTGCTGTCGCGCTCTGACATAATAAGAACAAACGGCTTATCCAAACCTGGTAAGACTTCTGGAGCGATACAAACCCGTTCATCTCCCATCAAGTGCTGCCCCCATTTTCTACTGTCATTATCACAGAATGCGGAAATCTTGCAGATCTTATCCAAACGTTCAACCAACGGGTAAAAATTTACTCCTGCGCCAAAAGCTACCACTGTTCTCATCCTTTATATCCTCTCTATCTATCAATCCATCCCTCTTAACAAATTTATATATTCTCTGAATGAGATATATCGATACAACAACTTTACAGTATTCTTCTCGATTAGCGTCCTATTTGATGAAGACATGCCGCCAATTCTAAAATTCGCCAGCACTTCTGGAATTTGAATAAATTCTACATTCTTTTCATATAACCTGACCATAAGTTCATAATCCGCCGTAATTTTAAATCCTCTTCGAAAAAGTCCATATTTTTGATATACTTTCCTCGTGACAAAGCAAGTCGGATGCGGAATCATATTTTGATTTAAATTTTTATGCGAAAAATTTTGAATTTTAACTCGATTATTTCCAAGCAGCAGCCCCAAATATCCATAAATGACCTGTTCACTGTTCCTGCAATACCTGCAAACAACCTTTTCTACTGTCGTATCTTCATAATAATCATCGCTATTGATAATCCCAATCAAACAGCCTCTAGACATTTTTATTCCCTTATTCATTGCATCATAAATACCTCTGTCCTTTTCGCTGACATAACGCATTCTACCTTGAAACAATGGGATATACTCTTCTATAATAGAAATCGTATTATCCGTAGAACCTCCATCTACAATAATATATTCAATGTTTTTGTAAGTTTGTCTCAAAACACTCTCAATGGTATCTCTAATTGTTTTTTCACTGTTCAGACATGGCGTTATGATGGAAACTTTGCTACACTTCATACAAAATATCTTCTAGTGAAAGTATAGGACAATCCATTTTCTCAGAAAGCTGTTCCTCTATTTCATCAAAAAATGTAATTGCTGTCACTACTACTGCGTCAACCGTTTCCAAATCATCATTCATAGATACAAGATCCACATCCGCATAAATCGAATCCGCATTTTTATCAATTCCATATGCAATTATTACATCTGAACCTTTTAATTCATTGATTAAAGTTTCGCCCGCATAGCTCATACCATATATGGCAATTTTCTGATACCCGTTTTTTTCAAAATATGATGCAAGATTTTTTCCTTCCTGTTTGACCTTTACCCATTGATTCATCATAAGAAATAGTGATAAGTGCTTGTTGGACATATTTTTTGTTTTATTTAGTGTTTCTCCTGTAATTTTTCCTATCGTGCCCGCTCCGATTGCTGCTCCTGTTAATGCTGATAGTACTGAAATTATTGCTTTTTTCATTGCTATTGCCTCCATTCATATAAAAATAAATTAATATTCCACAAATACTTTATATAATATAGTATTTACTAATCGACAATTGATTCCATTAAACCTTGACAGTATATTATAAATCCATCTCTCTTTACCAATATAATCCTGATATCGTTTCCCTGTTGTGCCACGGACACCATCAATATATGGATAATATGGTGTATTATAAACATGTAATCTGTTGTTCTCAATAATATCCTTAAATACATGTTCTATATATCTTCCCTTTTTATCGCACACCTGCTTATATGCATAAAGAAACCATTTATTATATGTCTCTTTTGAAATACAATATAAAACTGTGTCTATCGACTGTTGTTTATTAATATTTTTATTAAAATATATTTTGCTAAAATCCAATTTCCCTCTGATTTCATCAATATTTTTAATCTTTAATCGTCCTGTTACTTTAATAAAATAATCTGCTCGATGCAATATAGAACTGTTCTTTAATGCATATTCTATAAGTTCTCCTTCTCCATATCCTTTGCCATAATTCATAATCTTATATTGATTTCCTACAAATTGGATAATTTCAAGTTTTTTATGATACTTGTCAGCAAGAGAAAACAATTCTTCTTTTTTGAAAGCATATCCACTATTGTCACAAAACACAATTTCCTTAATCTTTGTTTTTATGATATAGAATTTGACACTATCAATATATTGCCTTAACCGTTCTTTTGGATTTTTCAAGTAAACATATCTATTTTCTTGTGGAAATATAGTTGCTGTAATTAACAATACTGGTTCTCTTTTGGGCACACTCTTCCTAAAGTACATTATTTCTTTTTTTATGTTATTTAGATATGCGTATCCATATTTTTTATCTGGTTCTATATATGCACCTTCTGACCACTCATTCCATGCATTAATAAATAAAAATTCATTCTTCCTTTTCTGTGATTCTTCTAAACCTCTTCGAATACTCCATCCAAACTTTCGCGGTGTGCTTCTTTTAGCAATCCATCCCTCTTCATCTTTTCTTGGAGTATTATCCCAACCTGAAAATACCCCAAGAAATGTTTTTTTCTTAGACGTTTTTTTTGATGACTTCTCAATCTTTTTACATAAAAAAGAATAGGTATACATATCTTTTACTAATAATCTTTTCAATAATTTACTTTTATTGATATCAATCCGATTAATTAGTTCATTCTTCAAAAAAAATAATGTTTTTCTATATGAATTATCATTTTTTAGAACATGAAGTGGTTCAAAATTCATATATGCATCATATAGATCGCTTCTAAAATCATTTTTTGCAAATGTATCCATAGCAATTAAATACAATCCCTTTAATCCATTTTGAACCGCAAGTGTTCTCCACAAGGAAAACATTGCTTGTCTGGAAGGTATATCCTGAGGGAGATAAATAATATATACTGGCTTTCCGTCAATTTTTATGTATCGTTCATCCTTAAAAAATTTTAACAAATAATAAAACTGCTTTTCCCAATCATCTTTATTTCCATATTCTTGGTTTATGAGCATTTTATCGCCAACTTTTGCTCTGTACCAAGTTCTTGTCCACGATTGATTGGCCCATATCAGGCAATATGGAAACTTTTCATTTGACTTATCCCTGTAATTTTCAATTGGCTTTTCTAATAATTTTTTCCCATTAAAATAGTAATGGTAAAAACAAAAGCCGTAAATTCCTGCCTTTCCAGCCATTTTTGTATGTTTTTCCAAGACAGCTAAGTCCGACAAATCATAATAATTACCATTTAAAGGTTCTCTTGGTTGGTAATGTCCCCTATAAAACGGGTGTCCTCTTTTTACATTCGTCCACTCTGTAAATCCTTCTCCCCACCATTCATTATTTTCAGGAATTACATGAAATTGTGGCAAATATATCGCAAGTACTTTTGTTCTCATGTTATATACATTCCCCTTCAAAATCTTTATTTTATGTAGCCCTAAAGATCCTTTTTCCCTCCAAAATTGCTAATATATTATAAGCAACTGCATTTTTTTCAATCCTCGCATTGGAATTTACCGCTTCATAAAACTTTGTTTGCCCTCTCATTAATGAAAGTTTCATTGAAAAAGGTTCATCTGATTCATATGGAACAAAACAAATTCTTTTATGAAACTGTTCTGTTACTTTTCCAAAAACTTTCTCAACTTCTGGATCCTCTGTGTACATTTCTATTAATATATTATTCCAATTAAATTTATCTCTTCTTCGTATCCAGTTTTGTATCGCTTTCTCAGCGTTCAAATCATGATTACACTTTATAAACACATCATCCAATTCCAACATTGGAACTTCTCTATTTTGATTTGTATCCATTTCCCTTTTTCCTGTCCAGATGGGATTTATACTTAAATAATGTTTCAAATTACCTAAAATTTTTAGATAATCCTCAGATGAAAAAGAAACATTTTTAAATGGCGACAGGCATTCCATACCTAATGTATGATATATTACGCCTCCCCAGCAATTATTTGAAACAATACTTATTTTTTGTTTTCTAATGAAATCATACTGAAAAAAGTTAAAATAAGGTATTTCCATTATATGGTATGAAACAATTTTATCCCTAGGCACATCGGCCATTCGCATTGCAGAATCTACAATCTCAACAAAATAATCATCACTCAAGACCATTACATAATCATAGTCTGCTATTTGAACTTCTTTCAAACTTATCAACTGATAATTGTCAAGGTATTCAAAATCAGGTAAATATTGTGCAGTAATTCCCACAATTTCTATTTGATCTGCTTCATCATAAAATTTTAATAGATTTATCATCGAATTATATATTTTTCCTATTCCCCATAAAATCAGACGAATTTTCATTTCAGCTTCACCTTGTTATTCTTTCTATCAGACAGTTGTAATACCTCTCCAACTTTATTACCGCTACAGTTGGATCATATTTTTTTATTAGACATCTATTCTTTATAGACATCATCTCTCTTTGTTCTTGCGATAAATCAAACACCTTTTTTACAGCACTTAATAAACTCATTGCATTTCCTGGCTCTGAAAGGAAACCATTTTCCCCATCACATATCATTTGTTCCAAGCTAGTATGATATGTACCAATTACAATTTTATCTAAAGATAATGCCTCCAAACATGCATTAGGAAGGTTATCTATCAGCGATGGAATCAAAACACATTCTGCGTGTCTGATAACAGGATACAGAGATTGGTGATTTAACATCCCCATATAAATTACCCTATTCTTATATTCTCCAAGTTTCTTTTTTAATTTCTGAACTGCACTTCCTGATTTTGATTTCACATCCCATCCAGCACATACAAAAAATAAATCAGAATTTTCTCTAAAAAAAGACAACAGCATATCACCGATTACTTCAAATCCCTTATCTTTACTAAACGATCCATAAAACAAAAGATAACGTTTGTTGCAAAGCATATCATTATATACTTTATCATTTTCAACAACATCATTAAAATATGGGGTTTCTATAATAGTTACTTTTCTGTTTATATCATTTCCAAATGTTTCTCCAATAATTTTACTTGGCGCAATAATCCCATTTGACCTAATACCTGCCAAACGCTCCCAAAAAGAGTACACCTCAATATAATTTTTGAATGATTCATTATGAGAATATTGTACTTTTGAATATGTTGATAAACGTAAAACTGCTGGACACTTTAAGCTATGCATAAATCCAGTTCCTGACCACCCTGCATATTGCACAATATCAATAGGAGCTTTCAAATCTATTTCGCGAAGCTTCTTTTGTATCGCATATTCTCTTTTTATAATACCTATCGAAGTTTCGACGCTTGATCCTTTTAATGTTCCAAACCATAGGGCATTATTGATATTAATACCTTTATACTTCCATGTTCTGTTATTGGAAGAAGCCGCAATTATTTCTACATCATGTCCTCTTTTTTGCATTAATGATGCTATTTTATAAACATATTGTGGCATACCCGATAAAGGTTCACGTTCATTATTTACAAAAAAAGGGCTTACAAAAACTATATGCATATTGTGTAATTCTCCTTTGATTTTATTTATAGCCCATCCTTATTATAACATAACATTTTTGACACAAAAACACATGCTATTCTGCACAATAAATGGTCTCACCGTCTTTAATCGTTTCCACAACTTTTATGTCTCGTAACTTCATTTTGTCAACTTGCAAAGGTGATTCATCCAATATCACCAAATCCGCCCTTTTCCCTTCTTCTATACTTCCTTTCGATACTTCTTCAAAATATTCATATGCCGCATTGATCGTAATGGCTTTTAAGGCTTGATATACACTTACTGTCTGTTCTTTCCCTATAATGCCTGCACCTCTGCTAATTCGATTTACAGCACACCAAACAGAATGCAGCATATTGGGCTCGGTTACTGGAGTATCCTGGTGAAAGTTAACAACAACTCCTTTATCTAAAGCGTCTCGTACCGGACTAATGTGATTTCCTCTTACTGTACCAAAATTTTTTATATGAACATCTCCCCAATACCATATATGTCCAACAAAAATGGAAGCTATCATTTTAAGGTTTACCATTTTGTCTAACTGGTCATTCCTAACCGTCTGGCAATGAATCATAACCGGACGCAAATATTCTTCTGACATCCCTGTATTGAGTACCTTTTCATATATACGAATAAACTGTTCACTTGCTGCATCTCCATTACAATGTGCCAATACCTGCTTTTTCTCATGTACTGCCTGTACAATATAATTATATAATTTCTCATCACTCATATACGGATAGCCGCAATAATTTGTTTCCCCTCCTAAATATGGTTCAGACATCCACGCAGAACGTCCTTGCGGCGAACCATCAAGTATTAATTTATATCCTCCTATTTTTAAATGACCATTATAACGTTCGTATTCCTTTCCATACGTATGCATGATCTCAATACCATTCTCCGTCATAAGCGGATAAGATACGATATCCACTTTAAGACATTTCGATTGGTTTAATTGCAAAAGAATCTTAATATCATTTTGTGTTGTTGCCCCATCCTGAACAGTAGTTATTCCATTTCTGATATAAATATCCTGTATTGTATGCATTACAGTTAAAATGTCTGATTTTATTCTTGAAGCTACAACTTTCTGAAAAATATCCATCCCCTTTTCTTCGATATATCCATTCGGCTCATTACTGCCTTCAATTCTTCCAATCATTCCACCTTCAGGATTAATTGTATTTTCGTCTATATTTGCCAATTGCAGAGATACTGAATTAACACATGCTAAATGAGCAGAAATATGTAAGATAAAAATGGGAATTTCTTTGCTTACCTTATCAAGAATTTTTTTACCTGGATGTGTTTTTTCTTTCAAAAAATTATGATCATATCCATACCCTAAAACAGCATCATTTTTTGTAAGATTATTTTTTTCTATATGTTGTGTAAGAACATTTATAATATCAGCAAATGATTCACATTTGGAAAGATTCGCCCATGTGGACATTTGTCCATTCATTACAAAATGGCTATGCGCGTCCACAAACGCAGGCATTAAACATTTTCCTTTTAAATCCTTTTTCTCTGCTTTGCCATCTGCAAATTGTTCTATCTGTTCAAGACTTCCCACTTTAGCTATTACACCATCTTTTACTAAAATAGCTTCTGGTCGTTTCCTTAGCTCCTCTTCCTCATCCTTCGCACTCATTGTGAGAATTGTTCCATTATAAAATATCTGCTCCACTATATACTCCTATACACAAAACTATTGTTCTCATCATTTCCAACAGTATGTTTTTTTTCCCCATAATTTGGTTAATTTTAGCAGTATTAAATAAATAACTGCACAAAACGCCAAACCACCTATTGCAAATGTTATCTCCATAGTTCCCGCTGCCACTGCCAAAATAATAATGTAAACTGGCGTACTGGCAAGCATAACAAGATTACATGCCCCCAACTCTATACTTGTGACAGTACTAAAATTCGGATCCACAATTCTCACAAGTGAAATGCCGCTGGGAACCGTTCCTGTACATGTTCCATATAATCCCAATGTACGTTCAAAATCATTTGTGCCTCCGAATCTTTGTCCGAAATAAAAGCATATCAAAAATGTAATTACCGTAGTTACAATTGAAACAATTATGATAATCCATAACCAATCTTCTATAAGTACAAGTGATACCGCCATAAATGCACATACAACCAAGTAATCTGCTGTCCAACCAGTTATTTTACTTTGTAAAACATTCTCCTGCAAAAAATCTAAATGCAGTCTGTTCATGATCCATTTCACGATGTATGCTGCATACATACCATTCATAAACATCATGCTACTCATAGAGGTTCCTAAAAAACCCGGAAGTAATGCTATAACTTTAGCAATAAAGACTGCCAAAGTATAACACACACCTATCAATGCAAAATGAAAAGCCAATGTTTCTATATTACTGTTACAAGTAGTATCTTTCACCATATACTCTTTCTGTTCGCTTTTTGTAAAATACCCTTTCAGTATTGATTCATCAATTACTCCGCAATTTTTTGCTATTCCCTTTTTAATACCCAGCTTTGCAGCAGGTATCCCCACAAAAAACGCCGCAATAAATCCTATCGCTGCAAATGCTATTGCTACCATTGCTGCATTATTCCAACCATATTGTTCAAATATTTCCCCATATGCTGCTGCCTGCCCTGGTCCCTGACAAAATGCAAACTGAATAAGCATACCATAAATTGCATCCATATCAAAATATTTTCCCAATAATGACACTATGATTGTAGCCGCGATTGGCGTTACGGCATATAGTAAACACCAGACCAGACCAAGCCCTACCGCACCTTTTGTCACTTCTTTTGCCGTACTGTTTTGACCTTTTGGCGTGCTTGTCAGACTTATTGATATAAAAGAAATGGTAAACAAATTATTTACAATCGCAGTAAACATATTCGCATCTGTGCCTATATCTATATGTAAACCAGCGGCTATATTCATTAAAATAAAACCTATGATTCCTCCAATAACACTCGCCGGAACAAGCATATTTCTTAAAAAAGATATTTTAACCCTCAATATTATGCCTACACAAAGCATAATACTAGATAAACCAAATGCCATCATAAAACTCATATAAGTTGCCTTCCTATTCATATTTAATACTAATTATGTTTATTTTTCATTGTAAACTTCATTTACCGGAAACAACTTTATAAATTCTCCTAACTTATCATTCCATTTATCAGGTTTAAAGATTTCATAACCACTCATATGATAAAATGTCATCTCTCCAAAATAAATCTTATTCTCTACATAATAGAAATCAACCCGAATATGAATAAACCCTTGCGATAATTTTCGAGCTAATTGATACATTTCATTAAATCCTTTAGGTTTTACTTCTGCTACCTTCACACTTTCTTGTCCATGGAGACCAATATCCAAAAGATTCCAATCCATATCATACATTCTACGAACTACCTTTGTTTCATCATCATGTCCCCCGACAACTGTCATGATAACCTTAGGCTCTCCCGAAAAGCAAAAAAACTTGTAATCTGATGGAATGTTTTTCTCCGATGTATCCATTAATAACTCTTCAGCTATAATCCGCGGCTTTACGTCCTTATATGGCCATTCTCTAGTGGCATAATAGGGATTTGTGCTCAGGCATCGCGTAATTTTTTCTTTAACCATCTTTAAATCTAGCAGTGTTTTATTATTGCATATTACACAGCTGCCCGAATCGTGTGTACACTTTAACGCAAATTTTTCCGGCAAACTGTCAAAATCAATTTCCTCATATTTATTCCATATTCCAAGTGTTGGAATTATGTATTGCTCCCCAATCAATGAAGCAACGTAATCCTTTACTTCATACTTATCAACCAATATATTATATTCGGGTTTTCTGTCGTAAAGTTTTAACCATTGCAATTTTTCATTAAAGCTCTTCGGGTGTTTTAGATTTAGCTTCTGTCTGGTATTAACAAAGTATATGGATTTTAAATATTTTTCGTCTTCAACCGTTTTCCAATACTCATTTATGATGTTTTGCAGTCCTTCCCCATGCTCTATTTTTAGCAAATCCAGCTGTTCTGCTATTTCTTTTTCTACTTTTTCTGTCCGCACTGCTATCAATACAAATATGTCTTTTTTTAAATTTTGAGGTGAAATACATTTTTTTTCTTTATATATTTGTTTACCCCACACCGTTTCGTTATTGTCACAAAAAGCTCTTATTTCTATCTCGTTCTCCTCCAAAAGCATAGCAAGTAATATACCTTCTCGTTTCGTTCCCCATATAACAATGTCCTTATTTGTCTCAAACTCGTGAAACTGCATCTTTATTTATCCCTCCGCCTATATCTTTTGGACTCATACATCTCAAGATAGGAACCTGTATGTTGCAGAATCCATACTGATTCAATAATGAAATAATTTCTCCAGAATATTTATCCGATACCCCAATTAATACAAGTGCCTCTTTCTTGTATACTACAACGTCATCTATACAATACACTGGAATTCCACCGATGTATTCCATATCTTCCGTTTTTTTGCTCACTGCATAACAAAGAAATTCCGGATTATAATTCTTTTCAAGATACTGTTGCATAACTTGTTTGCCAATATATCCTGCCCCATATACGATTACTTTTCTCGCCTGTTTTATTTTCGGATGTACCAATGCAGCAATTCGATTTTCTGAGGGAACTGTATTTTCAATTACATCTATCCATTTCTTCAATATATTTTGATTATTATATGCTCTCATAAAGTTAAACGCATTGTGAATTATCAAACTTCTCATTTTGTCATTATGTAGTATATATTTCATTGCTTCTTTAAAATATTCAGTCTCACCTGTTTCATCCGAAGGTGCCCGTTCCACTAAAATTCCATTCCTACATACCATATATCCACATATCGTCTCTTGATAGTTCTCTGAACACATCAGCAATTCCCGCGGACCAGCCAAACAATCTGTTGCAATAACTGGTACTCCCAAAAGCATTGCTTCCAAAATAACATTAGGAAGACCTTCATATTCTGAAGTCATCACAATTGCTGTAGCCAGTTTATAAATAGGAAATGGATTATTATTATACTTTATTATCTTGATATACTTATCAACGCCTAAAGATTCACTTGTTTTTATCAGTTCGTCTTCCAATTCACCTGTGCCAATAATTAACAGTTTAACATCCTCACCTTCATATATAAGTTTCGCAAATTGAGTTATAAGTTTCTTTTGTTTCTTTTGTTGAACCATTCTTCCAATGTTCAATATAACTTTAGAATGTCCAACAAATTTTAATATATCATTATCAATTTTCTCTTTTGATTTCTCCACAATCGTTTCTTTATCAATAAAATTATATATTGTCTGAATAAGTTGTTCATGCACTCCATAGTTATTTACCAAATCATACTTTACTCCATGCGCAACGGAAACTATTCTATCTGCGTAGTTATATAACATTTTTATATAAGCTGTCTGACAATACATACATGGTCTGATTGGTGATTGCGCACATCTCTCTGAGACAATAACACATTCCTTTCCCTTGGTTCGAATGTTCATAAAATTAGCTGATTCTAAAAAACTAATTGCACAATCAATATCATATTTTCCTTTATAAAATCTAAGGTAATATTCAATATAATCCTTCCCTTCAATTGAAAGATCAACAATTTTACCTGCATAATCATATATAATATTAGAGGTATCCTCTAAGAACAGATATACATTGTATCGTTTATTCAAATTTTTCGCCAGTAATCCCGCAATTCTTTCTGCTCCGCCACCATACAAACATTGTACTATAATTGCAATATTCTTCTTCATCAATACTCCATTTTATAAATAATTTATTACTCTAAAAAAGCATGCAGATTATATAAATAAGCATAACTTTTTATATTTTTTTCACACAGGCTTTCAATCAGTTGATGATATAGATCTATCTGAACAGCTACAATAATACCTATTTCCTCACAAAACGGTATATCACTAAGTTCTTGCACTTTTTTTTCCAAAATTTCTTGCGGATGATGTTGTTCATCTGATACTACAAATCCATCAAATTCCAAACCATTTTGAATAAATTTTTTAGCAAGTTTCTGCCCCCAAAGCCCTGCTCCCATAATATATATATGCTTATATCTTTTTAGAAAAAACATAATATAATTCCCACAATAATTTTCATCTTTCATTCGTCTGAATAGTTCCTTCAATTGGTTAACGAGCTCATCTTTACACGCATTTACAGCAGCCCCACATCCTCTGTCAAATTCTTCTATGCTCATATCCTTATATTCACATAATATAGCCTGTATAATTCTTCCTATTTTTTTTGTAATATATGTTTCATGTACTCTCTTTGTGTATTTATTATAATTTTGCAAAAAACGTAAATGACCAATTCGAATGACCAATCTTGTTGTAATGTCTCCCCATATGCACTGCGTGTATGATCCTTTCACGTTCGCGCGATAACATGACATAATTCTATCAAAATAATGAACATTTCCTTTTGTAATACAATATAACTGTATTGTCCAATCCGCTGAAGGTGTATTAAGAAAAAAGCCACTTATATTTAACATTTCTCTTCTATAAACCATTGATGCTGTAGGAACATTTCCGTTATACCACATAATCAGCTCTTCTGCTGAAATGTCTTTTTCCCGATCATAAGGCGCCATCGTTTGCAAACTATAATTTTGACAATTAAATTTCACCGCACTATGGACAGTAAGCATACAATCCATGGTCTGTTCCATATAATCAACCTGAATTTGCAATTTATTTGCATCTAGCCAAAAATCATCCCCTTCACATAACGCAATATACTTTCCTTGTAAAGCAACTTTGCGAAATTCTGAGATTAATTTTCTTCGCGTGGGTAAATGATATGTATTTTCATGCGCTAAATATGCCCTGATTAAATTCGGATATTTTTGAACATATGACCTTATTATATCAGGCGTTTCATCTGTAGATGCATCATCAAATACTATAATTTCATACTCAAAATTTACTTTTTGATGAATAAATCCTTCTAAAGCATCCTTTACGTAACTCTCATGATTATACGTTGTACACCATATGGAGAGCATAATTGGTTTATCTATCTTCTTTATATATCCACACCTCTCCAATTTTGCCACTTCAACAAATTCTATATTCTCAATATGTTTCTCCATTTTGTTTATTTATCCTTCATCCCATATGTCCTTGTGTATATTCATCTTTAAATATCCCTTTTAATCCTACCGGATTAATCGAAATAATTTCAATATCTGGATAATTCATTTTTGAAAACTCTGCTAACTTGCGCCATGGTCGTATCATCCAGCTATGATCACAATCGGATTGTGCCATATTTAACTTATTCGCATATCCTTTAGAACAATCTGCTCCCACAATATATATTTTGTCAGGATGTGTCCACAATGCAAATTGAAAAACCATATATAATGTAGTTCCATATGATTTAAATGGAGAGACAGATAAATCTAAAGGATACACAAATTTTCTTGTTTTTTCAAATATTTTTCCATTTAAATTATAGTCATAACTATCTACATAAACTGTTTCTACTTTGTCTTTCTCTCTCAAGTATTCTGGGATAAGACAATTTTTTCCTCTATAATTTATGCCCATAAATTTGACCAAGTCATCACCATAATTAAGAATTTTCTGAAATAATTTTTCTTGATTTACATAATCACAGACAAAAAAATAATCATACCGAATGTCCTCTCTGAATATAGCATCATTAAGTCCCATATGAACAGCATCATGCATAGGATTATAATAGTCAAATGTCGGACCGGTTCCTGTAATAACCACTGTTTTTCCTTTATTAATTCCTTTATACTTTGGAAAAACTTTTTGATGTTGGACCATAGCAGGCATATAAATATCTGTCATCAAAGACATACGGTCAATAATAATATCCGTTCCTAAAATATGTTGTATTCTTTTTTTATTTTTCTCTAAAAGATTCCAGAAATTGTTATTTAAATTATTTATTTTCATCATATATCTTCCTTATATATCTATTTTTCCAAAAAAATATTATCTATTTTTTCTTTATACTCCTTATAATATACTTGCTTATATAATAACAAATTATCTCTCTGTTCATCTGTCACAAGGTAATCTATTATATTAATATTTATTCCTGTTTGTTTTAATAAATCTGATAAAATATCATTTTTAGTCCTAGAAAAAATAATAAATCCCTCATCTTTTAGTTTTTTTAAATTTATAAGATTTTCCACTGCATATTTCCAAGGATATGATATTATCCAAATATTATTTTGTTTTAAAAATTCTACTAATTTATTAATATCCCATCTTCGTATCCTATCGCTATCCTCAGTTTTTCGTTCATCTTCTATGCAAAATTGATACTGAACTAAATCTTTATACTCCTGTGTAGCTCTAATCATATCTTCGGTATATGTTTCAAATACAATTCTTTCACTATCAATATGATATATTTCAATATATTTATTTATTGATTCTAATAACAAACAAACATCCTCAAATGAATATATTTTTGGATCTATCATGAAACAAACATCTTTATATTTTGCAAGTAATTCAAAAATATTTCTTAACGTAATTGGTGTTAGACCTATTGTTGATTTCCCAAATAATTTTTGTCTTTTAAACCATTCATATTTACACGTTTGTGGTAAATTCTCAATTTCCATTTTTATAAATGTTTCTTTATTATAATCATGGCAAGCAACATATTTTCCTCTTTCAGCTTCATCTATGTCAATCTCAAATAACTTAATTCCCTGTGAATGCCAATACTCAAATGCCTCAAGAGAATTTGTAAATATTTGATTGTATATACTTCCACATGCATGCATACAATACTGAAATTCTGTCGATAAATATAACCGATTTTTTCTATCCATAAATTAACTCCTATGCTAAACACTTATTAACTCTTTCATAATCTTTTAAGTCATCTATTTCATACCACAAATTCTCATCAACCACATTAATTCGTATGTTATCATTTCTATAGTAAATTAAAGAACCCAGTACTAATTCATAATAACTTTGCAAGTTTCCTGTTTTAATATATGTTTCTAATGCAGGACTCAATTTTTTATTATAAAAAGTTTCTTTAAATTTATAAATATTTACCGTTTTATATGCATCACTATAATCTCTCTCTTCATCTTGATGAGATTTGATAAGTAACTCTTTTGCCATTCCATTATTTGCTATAATAATCGTCCCATCCATAGTCTTTTTATTATATAAACTTACTACAATACTACAGTCTGCATCACTATCAATAATAGAATCTATCACACTCTGTTGATAATACAAATCACATTCCAGTAAAATACAATCCATATGAATTTTATTGCCAACAAGATATAAAGAATATACATTATTCGTAATATCAAATTTTTTATTCTCTATATAACTAATCCTCATCCCCTGATATACATCACCGATATACTCTTGTATCATACTAGCCATATACCCACAGACAATAATCACTTCATCTATCTTGCCTGTAGTTGATAGATGATTCAATGTATGAATAATTAATGGTTGATTCTGAATTTTTACCATACACTTTGGCATAGTATTTGTTAACGGCTGTAAGCGTTCACCCTTACCTGCTGCCAATATAATAGCCTGCATTATATTTCTCCTATATTGTTTTTTCATGGTAGAACTGTTTGTATGGAATATCTGGATAAAACCGCATATTATGCCAATTACCTCTTTGATGTTCGGGAGGATATTCCATGTAATTCCCAAAATAAATACGAAGCTGTTCATCATATCCTATAGGAACTCTTACTTTAATACTTTCAAAATCTTTCTCTATATAGTCATCAAAAATCCATTTAGGCCATATCTTTTTTGAAGGATCATATTGAGTTGATACAATTAAAGATAAATATTCTGTTTCTAATAACTCATCTTGCATTGCAATTCTTTCTATTTCCTCAAATATATGAACTGGTTCGATCGAACTATTATAATACTTCTGCATCAACTCCTTATCCTTTTCCGACATATTTGTAAGATTACGTTTCATATATGAAGAATTTATCATAATAAGTTCTTGTATTCTTTCTCTTCTAGGAAGATAATCATTTATTAGCACTTTATCTAACGGAAAAATATCAATAAAAATACCATGATTAAATTGACAATCCATAAACTTACTTGTATCAGCAGTTGTATTTTCATTTCTTAGACGCATAAAAGAATATCCATATTCTGGGTCTGTATATGCATTTTGTAAAAAATAAGGTTTATTGAATATCTTTGATAAGTTCTTAAGTTTTTCATACGAATTTCTAGGCATACATACATCAAAATCGTCATCCCATGGTATAAACCCTTTATGTCTAACAGCTCCTAGAGTAGTTCCACCATCAGTAAAATATACCAAATTATTTTCATTACATACTCTAGCAAACTCTCGATATAAATCTAATTCAATTGCCCATACTTTTTTCATATTTGCAGACACAGTATAATTATTATTTGTTGATTCCTTCCAAAATTCTTCCGGAAGCCATCCATCCTGATAAATTCTCTCAGCTTCTGTCATTATTTCCACCAAATTTCCTTTATTAAACTGCATATAGTACTGTTTCAATACCATATGGACTATGATTCCTTATATAAAATTGATAATCCTTTCTCAAACTATAAATATACTTTGGAATCTCAATTAAATCTTCTGGTTTATGATACAAACAAATAGCCAATTTAGGTTTATATTTTAGTATTGTTTTTTCTGCCCCATAAAGTGCATTAATCTCTGAACCTTCAATATCCATTTTAATAAAAGTAGCTTCTTTATTATCTAAAATAGTATCTATTGTTTTTACATTAACTTTTTCTGTACCATCTGCTGAAATTCGAGATGTCCTTTCATATCCTGAATCCATAGTCATAGTTCCCTCTTCATTCCACACACCTGCACAAATAATCTCTATCCTCTCATACTGTTCTAATACTTTCTTCATTTCTTTTACATTTTTTTGATCTGCCTCTATGCAATATATTTTTTTATAATTTTTTATACCTTTTTCTTTAAGACAATTAATAAAATCAACAGTATTTTCTCCATGATATGCACCACAATCTACAAAAATTTCTTCTTCCTTTAGTTCTATAATGTCATTTGGGAAATATTGATCCATCTCATAAATTTCTTTTTTATAAATACCTGACATCCTCTGCATAATAAATTCTTCTAAAGATTGTATTGATTTTTCGTCATATAAATGTTCTTCCAGCCACAACCAATTTTTTTTGTTCTCAACATAAAACTCCTTTGAAATCGAACTGTAGTAATCTTCCATGCATAATGCACCAATAAAATCCAAAACATATAATTTATTTATTTTATCACCATACTTCGCCAGTTGTATTTCCTCATATCCTGCAAAAGCTATAATCAAATTACAAATATTCTCTTCAAAAAAATCTTCTAATATATATACTGGACATCCATATAAATAACTGATTTCTTTCTTCCAAAACTTTTTATTTATTAAAAAACCATTTACTTTTATATCTTTTTCATCAAGAAAAAATTTTATTTTTCTAGCAAGTTTTTCACCTCCAAAAATAAATACAGGTAAATCACTCTTTTTCAATTCTACAAGTGCATTCTCAATTAAATGTTCAGGTAAATCTCGTAGCATTATTATACTCTCCTTCTAAATATATTCACCAGCCGTTATTCGAAACGTACTTCCTGTCATCATTGCAGAGTCATCAGACATTAAATAGATCAACGCTTCTATATAATCAGCTCTTTCGAGCATCCTGCCCATAGGGAGAATGCCTGCTGCTTTCTTCCGTAACTGACTCTCGGACATTCCCTGGATTTTTCTAAACTCCACTTCCCCCTCCGTGGGTGTCCATCCTAAAGTAAGATAGTTACATCGAATTTGTTCATCTGCATAATTATGAGCTATATGTTCCATAAGTGTTAACAATACCCCTTTTGAACATGCATATGCAGCTCGATCTTTCTGTCCACCCCAAGCATGTGCAGAACCTGTCAATACAATAGATCCTCCTCCATTTTCACGCATATATTTTATAGCCTGCTGACAACAGAAAAAGCATGCTCTAAAATTAATATTCATAATCCTGTCAAACGTCTCAACATCACATGTCTCGAGACCAGATAGAGGAGTGATTCCAGCATAATTAAAAAATCCATCAATTTTCCCAAACGCCTTTACTGCTTCATCAAATAGCTTTCTACAGTCATCAATATCTTCCAATTCTGTATGTACAAAAATACCGTTACTACCATATGTCTGTATTGTCCGAATTATCCTGTGTGCTGCTGCTTCATCTCTTCCTCCAATCACGATGTTTGCACCCTCATGTGCATACTCCTCAGCAACAGCTCGTCCAACTCCTTTGGTCCCTCCCGATATCACAATAACTTTTCCATCAAGTCTTTTATCTCCCATATTATTCTAACCTCAACGACTTATTAACATTAAATCCATGTAACAACATGTTCTTTCCATCTTTATCAATAACTTCGACCTTTTGCATATATTCTTTTAATTTTTCTGCCAACTGAATCTTATTGTCACACACAAAATATAATCTGGTCATCACCTGTTTTTCAGTTCCTATCCAATCTTCTGCTACTTCATCGCCTTCATATAATCTCTGAACATTTGCTATCACGGTTGAATCTTCTGCTATCTGTTCTAACCCTTTTATTTTGAAAATCTGTCCTCTTTTTAACACAAACCAAAGAGTAGCTGCCCATTTTCCACGCAAAAATGGGTCATCTGCCTCCAATAAATTCAGATCACCCTCTGAACCTGTAAGAGCAAAGTTAATCAACATCTTTCTCTGATCAAATCCATTTATTGCATTTATTAATAAATGCGGAGCTTCCCCCTGTAAGCGAAATCCAGTATCATATACGTAAAATTCACCATTCTCATAGAATGCTGACAGCATAAGAACACCGTTTCTGATTCCAATTGCCTTAAACATTCTAAGCGCATTATTATGCATACGCTCAAAATATTCTTGAATATGTTTTGAAGGATATGTGCCTCCCAAACATACCCTGCTTAATCCAGTCTGCTCACTTGTAGTGTAACGGTCATATATACAAGATGCACTGCATACACCGTCTTTAAACGTATAGTACATCCCCATATCTTCACACTGCATATACTTCTCAACAATAAAACGTTTTACTCTTGATTCCGCAAGAGCCTTATCAATTGCAGGTTTCAAATCCTTCAACTCATAGCAAACCGTCATTCCTTTTCCGCTACAACTATCCACAGGTTTAACCATAACTGGATACTCAATCTTTTCAAGATCTATTTCATTCATATTCAAATCCAGATAATATTCTGGAATACCATGAATGCCATACCGCTCACAGGTTGCCTTAAATATATCTTTATATGAAAATACATCAACAATCTTTTGTGATGCGTAACAATGAACTCCCAATGCATCACAGACCTTACAATACGCAGGGACTAATACATCAGCCACACCGACCAAAACACCGTCCACTTGTTCTTTTTTTGCAAGTGCTATAACTTCAGGAACATTCATCCCATCGATATCATAGCTTTTCCATGCGCAGCTCTTTGCAGCATCTGTATGGCAATTGCTTGTAACTACTGTTTTAATCCCCATTTGATTTGCACATTCCACTAATGGAATCGTTTCGGGATTTGCCCCCATAATCAACAATTTTTTTCCTGATAAATTTTCCATCTAATTGTACGAACCTTTCCTATGAATTATATTGTGATTCTCTCACCATATGCCATTATAAAATACTTATTTTCTGGACATATCTGTTGCATTTTTTTCAAAAACAAACCAACATTTCCTCCATGTGAGGCAAACATTCCATAATGGCTTGGAATTGTTAATGAAGGTTTTATTGCTTTGCTTAACTTAGCACAATCCTCCTCGTCCATATTGCCAAATGCACCATTGATTGGTGCTATTAATAGATTTATATGACCTTGCTTAGTATATTCTGTAATCCTGTCTAAACGCAGGCAAGTATCTCCTGTCATGAAAATCTTTTTGCCATCCACCGAAATAATCACGCCAACTGCATCTGGTGCTGCTGTTCCATGGTCACATGAGACAAACATCAATGTGTAATCTCCCATTTTGTATACTTCTCCACTACTAACATATACTATGTGCTCTTTACTCAAATGCAATCTTTTTACCTCATCTTCACAATTTACAGATGCATATAACCATGTATTTTGATTCGCCATTATCCAAGGGAGTGCATCCATATCAAAATGGTCAAAATGTGGGTGTGTAGCTATAATACCTGTAAACTCCAACTCATAAGGTGATAGGATGTGAGGAAGCAGCCTTTTAAATCCGCAATGACCTTCGATGCGTTCCACGCAATCAGAAAGATACAAATCTATTCCAAGTAACTGACCATTGCTGCTTTTTAAAATATATCCAGCCTGTCCTACATAAAACAAATGAGTTTCCCCTAGTTCAGCGGATATAACTCTAGCTGCAAATTCAATCATTTAATTCCTCCCATATTTGTTTTCCTACAATACAAGCTTCTTCATTTATGTGTATTTCCCTTTGATCATACTCTAAAAAAGCTTTAAACATATTTATATTTGTTTCTCCAATAACCTGATTCTTTTTAACCCGATTAGCAATTGCATCGGCATAATATTCTGTAAAATCACAATCTCCAACTGGTTTCCAACTTTCTTCACCAGTTTGTACATTGATAAGCAAATAGTAATTAGCTAATCTTGCAGCTACATATATATAACCTTCTCGTTGCTTCATATCTGCATACTTTGACCAATTTTCCATATTAAGATAACAAAAATCTTCAGGATATTCTTCATACCTGCGTCCTGTCTGTTCTAATAAATCATAAACATATATATCTTCATTTGCACCTGCTGGAAATAACCATAGATTTTTCCGCGTAACTGCTAATGCGCTAAAAGCATATGTACACTTCAACTCTTTTTTATCTATTAATTGTCTAAAACAATCCATCTCTATTTGCTGTATCTTATTAGTATTTAAATCCCATACCTTTACTAAATAATCATCTTCAAGTATATACAGCATATGCTCAAAACAATACGCTGTTCTCATACTATACGAAATAGTCTTTTGAGATAGATCTTCTAAACACATTCTAAGCATGTTGTATCTACATACATAATAATCATTTTTATGATTAATTATGAAATACAAAAATTCATCATTTTTCCAGCATTGCACATTACATTGTGTCATCCTTCCATAAAGCTTAGTGATTTTTTTTTGCAATGATTTATCCTGTTCTAATTTCTTTTTATCCGAGTCATAAATATATATTTTCCCCTCATATTGTGAAATCACAAAAACATATTTATCACTGCTTTCAACTGCTGCAATATTATTGTCATCTTTAACATATGCATCTATATAATATTTCTCAAAGGTATTTAAATTGATATCATATTCTAAAAATACCTCTCCTGAATTATCCGCAAAATAGAGCTTATCTCCTATATATGTACAATGCTTTGATCGATACTCATCACTTGTATTCAATACCTTAACTTCAATATTATTTGGTGTTAACTGGACTAAAATATTTTTTCCTAGAAGTTGTGCATATATTTTTTTGTCTATTACCTCAAAAGTTTCAAAACGCACTATATCGTCATTTTGAATATTACAATTCTTATATTGCATACTCTCTCCTAAATAATTTTATCTAAGTAAGTCTATTATTTTGTCTATTTTATCCAACTCTAATTCTGCATAGAATGGTATTACTAATACCTTCTTTGCAAGTTCTCTTGCACAACGCAGTTCAACATTTTTATATTTATTTTTAAAACATGCCTCATCAGAAGTAAGTGGATAAAAATATTTTCTTGCATATATATCATTTTTCTTAAGCTTGTTATATAAATCATCTCTTGTCATATGATATCCTTCCTCTACAAGAATAGGAAAATATGCATAATTATCACTTACATTATCATTTTTATCAAACAATCGGATTCCCTTTACATCTCTTAGCTTTTCCTTATACACCTTATATCTATCTTTTCGTTGTAAATATGTCTCCTCTATATGTTGAAGATTACAGAGCCCCATTACTGCTGCAAACTCATTCATCTTTGCATTAGCACCAACCTCTGTAACCAGTTCTTCTCCTCGTATTCCAAAATTTTTCAAATTATAAAGTTTTTCATAAATTTTATGGTTTGAAAAAGCAACTGCCCCTCCTTCAATCGTATTAAAAATCTTAGTTGCATGAAAACTAAAGATAGATGCATCCCCAAAACTACCAATACCTATGCCCTTGTACTTCACGCCAAAAGCATGAGCAGCATCATAAATTACTTTAAGATTATATTTATCTGCAATTTCTTGTATCTTTTCCAAATTGCAAACATTTCCATATACATGAACAGGTATTATTGCAACTGTATGTTCTGTAATTAAATCCTCTATCTGGTTTTCATCTATAGTGCCATCGCTCAACTTCACATCACAAAATACAGGATTTAAATGATTTCTAACAATCGCATGTGTTGTAGAAACAAATGTAAACGGTGTTGTAATTACCTCAGATCCTTCTGGAAATCCAAATGTCTGAATTGCCATCTCCAATGCCATATGTCCATTTACCATTAGTGACAACTCTGGTACGTTCAAATATATTCTCAGCTTCTCTTCCAACTCTTTATGGTATGTTCCCATATTGGTTAACCAGTGAGAATCCCATAATGGTTTTATCGCCTTTATATACTCTTCGTATGGCGGCATGGAGGATTTGGTCACTAATATTTTTTCATTCATCTTTTTCCCTCTATATACAGTATCTTGCACTTACTCAAATATTAAGTTTTCACACTCTCTCAAATCCAACATCAGAATATTCTATCTGTTCAAGAAGTCGCAATACATCTATATCCTTATCAATTGTATTGGGATACCTTTGGGGATTTTGTATACCCTTTAAAAAAGCATCGATCTCATCAATATACATATTTTCATTAATGTTCTTGCTATATCCTTCTTCATGTATCATTTTCTCAAATTCAATAACTTTCCATTCTTCGGTATTAGCATTATATATTTGCAAAAGATCTGCATCACTGCGCCATTGCAGTTGTGCCTGCTCAAAATTAATCACCAAATTTCTCAATGCATTACGTCCGACAACATCTACCATCAAACTGCCAACCATGTCGCCAAAATCCAAGGAACATACATAGCTATCTTCTATATCGCAGCCTACATTTGCAGTTTTTCGAAAATATCCCTTCACCTCTTTGGGATATCCAAAAACATCAGTTATCCATGTTAGCTCATATGGAACAATCTCTCTCGCTCCTCCAGTTGCCCTATTACTCACATAAAATTCATTTACATTTTCCCATGGATGCCAATCGGGAAGATACTGACCACTATGATAAGAAAAATTACATACTTTTCCATACATATTGGATCTGACAACTTTTCTAATTTCCTTAATTACAGGATGAAATATAAATGTACAAGATGGTGCTATAAAAATATTGTTTACATTACCTTCTTTTATTTGTTGAACTTCTTCCAAAAGAACACTAGCTTCTACAAAAACAGGTTTATTATATTTCAAAGCAACCTTTATCCCTTCAAGATGCCTGTCCGGTGGAAGAGATACAACTACTGCTTTTATCTGTGTAAAATCCACTTCACTTTCATCATGAATAATCTGAATCCCATACTTTTCTTTTGCCTCGATACATCTATCTACTCTCTGATCTATGCCGTAGATATCAGCTTTTGATATTCCCAATGCTTGTAAATTTCTCACTCGTCTCTTTCCCATTGAGCCTAGTCCTATAACCAAGAACTTCTTCATAGTTTATCCGCCTCCATTTTCATAATTGTCTCTATACATCTAAAATCATATATGTCATCTATCTCATAGTTCTGCCAACGCTCTATATAAAATGGTAAGATGTTAGAAGTATATATATTATGGTTCTCATTAAAAATAGAAGTTTTTATCATGTATCCTACTCCATAGGGAAATAGTGCCTCATCATGCTGCTGACGTTGGTACACTTCTGTTATATTAGAAATATATGGAATAAGAACTCCACTAGACGAAAGTTTTTTTACAATCATAGGATGCTCCAGTTGTACACGTCCAACTGAAATTACTCCATCTCTGTCAGGATTATCAACGGCTAGACGAATAATATTGTTCAAATCACCATTCTTACGAAGTGGTGATGTCGGCTCCAGAAGCATTAAATAATCATATGTATAACCTGACTGTTGTTCTTTATCTAAAACATAGGCAAGAACATCCATAGAGGATGCATCATCCGTAGAAAGATATTCAGGTCTAAGCTCTGGTACATTAACGCCATATTGTTCACTGATATTTGCAATTTCTCTGCTGTCTGTCGAAACAATCAACTTATCTATGAATTCACTATTTTTTGCTTGCTCTATCGTCCATGCAATCAGTGGTTTTCCGCACAATTCTCTAATATTTTTTCCTGTTAGTCCCTTTGAACCTCCTCTTGCCGTAATAATCGCCAAAATCTTGCTTTTCTTGTACATGTTCTTTACACCTTTTCAGTTATATTTTCTAAAAACAGGTTTAATAGCATTACCCACTATAAATTGCTTTACATCTGCATTTAGTGCGTCATTATACAGCCGTATAGCCTTTCTAGCCGCTTCTAATGTTTTGTCAATCTCGTTTTCTGTATGTTCATATGCAATAGCTATATAGGGCATTAATATTCCATTTCGGAGCATTTCCTGTAAAAATACTGTCCTATATTCCAAAGAGGCTTTCTTATCTTTTCCACAAACCACAAAATTTGGAGAACATGCAGCTCCTTCTATATAAAAGTATTCTTGTAACGAATATTCCTTCGCAATTTCATTAAATCCGCTAACCAGCCTTTTTCCTATATCCCATATATGACTTGTGACATTTAATTCCTTATACACATTGATCGTCTCGATAAGAGCTCCTAAACTGCTCATCTCAGCACCATGTGTTGTGGAGATAAGAAACACCCTTTCTTTTCCAGGTATCAGCCCACCAAGCTCCATAATATCTCTTTTACCGCCTAATGCAGCTACGGAAAAACCGTTTGCCATCCCTTTTCCAAATGTGACCAAATCTGGTTCAACGCCATAATAATGACACGCTCCCCGCAGATCCCAACGAAATCCTGTTATCATCTCATCAAGTATGTAAACCACACCATATTCTGTACATAATTTTCTAACTTCCTGCAAGAAATTATTTATTGGTTCTTCTGTATCACAGGGTTCCATGATCAAAGCAGCAATCTCACCTTTATATTTTTCGAATATGCTCTTTACAGAATGAATATCATTAAAATGGAACTGAAGGGTCAATTCTTGTATCTCATTAGGAATTCCCGCATTCATAACAGTATCACCTATAAACCAGTCATCATATGAGAAAAAAGAGTGCTCTTTACAACGTGCTATATATTTTCTTCCAGTGTAGGCTCTGGCAAGCTTCGTTGCTGCTGACGTTACTGTTGAGCCATTTTTCGCAAATTTAACCATATCGACCCACGGGAATAAAGTACATAATTCCTCTGCTGCCTCAACTTCAATTTTTGATGCCTTTGTTGCAGTATTGCCGTTATGGATCTGTCGAATTGCTGCTTCAGAAATGCGGTCATAATCATATCCTATTGTCACTGATCTACATGCCATACCATAATCTAGGTATTTGTTTCCGTCCATGTCCCATGTATATACACCTTTACTATGATCTATCACTCCTGGCGCATTACTTGGAAATACCTCATCAGTTCTACTATATGTATGTGCCCCTGCTGGAATAAAGTAGTGTGCTTTTTTTCTGTACTTCTCATTTTGACTCATATTCATACCTCACTCTTCAATACTATCAATTATTTTCAAAATCTCCTTATCCTCTTCAAAACTATATAAAGCTTCTTTACCCTCTATCACTTCAAAAAAGTTTTCTATCTCTTTCAAATATGCATATTCATTAATAGCCTCACTATATCCGCTCTCATGAATATACGTACCTGCTGGTATTTGTTTTAATTGTTTTGATATAATATCCTTTTCATATAATGAATTGGGTGTTCCATCCCATCTAATATAGAGCTCTTCATTAAAAATCTCCAATCTTCGAACTGCCTGTCTACTCACAACATCCACCGCTAAATTCCCTACTGCTCCAGTCTCATGTTCAATTTGAATCAAAAATGTATCATAAAAATCTATTTTTAAATCCGTCAGATTTGTTTTCGTAGTTTTTACAGCTTTAATTCTTCCAAAAACACTTTGTATCCATGGTAATTCGATTGCTAAAAGCTCCCTACATCCATTCGTACTCTTATTGCTTATGAAGAATTCATCTAGCTTATCCCATGGATGCCAATCTGGAAGATATTGTCCTACATGATACTGATATGCACAAGGTCTACCATTCTGTTTGACTTTGCTACGAATCAGCTGAATTTCATCCTTATATAGTGGAGTGGATGAAAGAAATAGCGTTTTTCCTTTCTGTTCTGCCAGTCTGATATTTTCATCATATAATTTGTCAATCAAATTAATCTCAGAAAAAACATGCAAATTCCGTTCCAGACATTCCTTAATAATAGATGCATGGAACTGCGGTGAGGTACATACAAATGCACAGTCAGCTTTTTCCCAAAACTCTGACAATGCTAAATAACAGTCTACTTTATATTCCGTAGAGACACTCTTCATCCGTTCTAAATTATTATCTATCCCTATTATTTTCAATTCATGGAAAAAATGTTTTAACAGCCTAATTCTTCTTTTTCCCATTGAACCTAAACCTATCACACAGACATTCATATACTTACCTTTCCAATAATAAGAATTCCACTAGATTATTTTATCCATCTTCCCTTTACTCAATTTCCTTTATTACTTTAAATGCTTCAGCATACAACACACCTGCTTCTGTTCCCCTAATCGATGCCTGTGCCGTTATTGCTTCAATACTTCTCGGAAATGGTGGCTCTCCCAGTTCTGTATCATACATGCTTAGCGCATATTTCTTTTTATCAAAATACTTTGTTATATCCACGTATAAGTTTGGCATAAATACATTGTATGGCTTTCCGAAATTTGTCTCTGATAGAATTTCCATCGTTAATATTCTTTTTATATAAGGTCTGCGAAATATTTTGGAACACGCAAACGCTGCCTCAAATACATATTTATGATCAGAATGTGCATCATTACAATCTGGAAGTATAATACAATCTGGTTTTATACTATCAAATACTCTTCCTATCAAATCAATTAATTCGCCCATTATGTTTCCATTTAATCCTGATGGTGGAAAATGTAAACTTATATGTTCATCAAACTTATAATATTCTTTCACACTCTCTATCTGAGTTTGTCGCTTTTTTATAAAGCCGTCGTCATACCCCCCCCCGGCATTTACATCTGTAATATTTAACCAATAGACATTACTCCCACTATCTTTAAATTTCAAGATACTTCCACCCGCACCTAACGTTTCATCATCAGGGTGAGGCGATACTACCATTACTTTCATAGTACCAACTCCTTGTCCAGATTTCCTTTATAAATAAATACCTATCTGTGGTTCAAAATTTCTATCATATTGTACCAGCTCAATAAGACCACTTCCCGCCTTGACTATAAAAGTACCATCTTCTCTAATACCAACAATCTTTCCAGGTTCAATATTATTATACAAATCATCTTCAAGTTCTCTTGTCTTCCATATTTTATATTCACATCCATTATATTCAAAATGAGCTCCAACATATGGTTCAGACAGCGCTCTCACTAAATTATAAATACTCCTGCTTGACATTCGCCAATCTACTCTGCCATCGTTTTTATTTCGTTTCCGCCATATATTTCCTATTTGATCTCCCTCAGAAACAACATGTATTCTGTCATTGCATATATCCTGCCATAAATTTATTAATTGTACTTTCGCTGTTTCCATAACCTTATCATACAATGTCCTTGCAGTATCCTCATACAAAATTTGTATAGAAACCTGCGATACAACTCTTCCAGTATCTGCTCCTTCCTCCAACATAAAAAAACTCGACGCAGTATCCTCTAATCCCAAGACAAGTGCCCATATTAGAGGATGTCTTCCTCTATTATGGGGAAGCGCAGCAGGATGAAATCCTATTACTCCTTTCGAAAACATATTAAGCAATTCTTTTTTTAATAATTGTGACCATCCTAAGCAAAACCCTATATCTGGATTTAGATCATTGATAAATCTATATGTTTGAATATCATTAATATCTTCAACATATAAATAAGGAATATTATTTATTTTGCTCAAATTTGACAAATCGGCAAAATCAGAATTAAAATTTGACTCCTTCTTTGTTATTACGCCAACTATATCAGCCTTTTCATTCAAAAGTGTATTCAATAATATTTTTGAAGATTCTACACATCCAATAAATATTGCTCTCAATCAAACCATCCCATCTACATATCATAAAAATGTTTTTTATTATACATATCCGATAACAGATATTGCTTTATTTTATTCAAAATTGTCTCGGATGTTTTTTCTCCTTCATATGGATTGACCTCTTGTTGCAAGATATTTTCTTTTTTCATTTTCTGGGCTGAATATATCCCATTCAATATATCTTCTTTTTCATATCCACAATCTACTACGCTTCTTCCTCGAATACGCCCATCCTGCCTGCTTCCAATATTTACAGTAGGAATATGAAATGAAGGAACTTCTAAAATGCCGCTTGACGAGTTACCAATCACCATTTCACAATACTGCAATAAGCTTAGGTATCTTATCATTCCTAGTGATGTAAAAACTGCTGTCCGTTCTTTATTTATGTTTACATACTCATCTATTTTCTGATTAATAATCCTCCCATTTGTATCTGAATTTGCTTTTGTAAAAATAATGTAATATTCTTTCACATAATCTAATGCCCCCAGTATATTTTCAAACTGTTCTCCTACAGTATGACCTTCGTTCATTACTGGGTGAAATGTTACTATGATGAATGGCTTATCCAGTTTCAAGCCAATACTCTTCTCAAGCTCCATCTTATCCAACAGTTTTTGTGTTTTAATATTTTCAACTCCCAGAGCGCCAACACAAAATACTGTATCCGGCTGTTCTCCTAACTGAATTACCCTTTCCCTGTATTTTTCTGTAGATGTAAAGTGCAACACACTCATCTTCGTTATCGCATGTCTTATTTGATCATCTATAATTCCCTCTGTTAACTCTCCTCCTTGTATATGCACAATTGGTATTTGATGTACCATTGCCGCTGTTGCCGCTGCAAGCGCCTCGTACCGATCGCCAAGAATCACAATGATATCAGGTAAAAGTCTTGAATAAACATCTGCAAAACCAATTATCCCCAGCCCTATAGATTTTGTAATTCCGATTGGCGTATCAGAACTTAAAAGCATCTCATTACGTTCCGAAATAACAAATCCATCCTGTTCTATCTCCCGATAAGTTAACCCAAATTCTGGTGACAAATGCATTCCTGTTACTACTAGTTGTAGTTCCATATCACAATCAACATCTATTCTTTGAATCAAGGGTTTTAGAAGCCCATATTCCGCTCTTGTCCCACTTATTACACATACTTTTTTCATATTAGCACCATCTCATCTGCCTCATAATCTTTTTTTGCTGTTTGTCCAATGATCTCATTCCAACACATAGGATTTATTCCATTTCCAGGTCTTTTGGTGGTCAAATTTGTTTCCGTAAATTTTTCACCATTTCTAATATTCACTGCTGCCACAACGCTTTTTCTAACTGTATAAATATTAGATTTTTCCGACTCTGACACTTGTTTTATCCCATTTCCTAGTGCTTTTTCTATTTTTCTAATTCCTTCCACCATCATATTTAATTCCTGAGGTTCCAGACTCGCCTTATGATCAGGACCTTCCATATTTCTGTCTAGCGTAAAATGTTTTTCAATTACAGACGCGCCAAGCGCAGTTGCTGCAATTGGAATCTCAATTCCCTGTGTATGATCTGAATAGCCAACTGGAAGTCCAAATTCTTCTTTCATTCTCACCATAGCAAGCAAATTTACATCGGATATTGGTGTAGGATATTGCGTGTTACAATGTAGCAATGTAATGTCGCTCGTCCCACCTGAACATAGCACTCTAATCGCTGCTCTTACTTCACCCATCTCACTCATTCCAGTTGAAAGAATCACTTTTTTATGCAATTTAGAAATTTCTCGCAGGTACGGAAAATTTGTAATCTCTCCTGATGGTATCTTAATAACCTGCATATCCAAATTAGCCAAAAACTTTATGCTTTCAAGATCAAACGGACTTGACAAAAACATAATCTTCTTTCTATCGCAATATTCTATCAATTCCTTATGCATCTGCTCTGTCAATTCCAGTTTTTTGAGCATGTCATACTGTGTTTCAGACTTGTCCGTCACTGCTAGTTGGTACGCAGCCTTCTCTGTATTTTTACAGACAAGACGTTCCGCTTGAAATGTCTGAAACTTAACTGCATCTACACCTGCACTACTTGCAACATCTATTAGTTTTCTAGCTATTTTAATATCGCCATTATGATTTACTCCTGCCTCTGCAATTACAAATACCTTACTCATGATCCTTCAACCTGTCCCCCACTTTTACCTTTCCTGAATATGTATATTCTATTATTTCCAACATGGTATCACCTGTTTTAACCAATATACCTTGCGAAGTTTTACCAATAATTTGGCCCGGAATACTTTTATATACATGTGCGTTTTCTACCATTATCGCTTTGTTTATTGTTATTTTTTTTCCAGCAATCCACGATGTAGCTTGTGGTCCTGGTACACATAACGCCCTAATAAAGTTAAAAATTTGTCTACTGCTTTGATTCCAGTCAATAATCTCATCACCTGACTGACGCATCCCAAAATACATACCAACTGAATCTATGTCTATCTGCCTGACTGTCCGCACTTGATTATGTTGTATCATTTTGACTGCCCTATAAAGTATATCCGCACAACCTTCATAAGCTTTATGCAATAAAGTACAATAATTATCCTCGTCTGTGATATCATATGTTTCCTGTAAAATAATATCTCCTGTATCTATCCCTTCGTCCACATAATGAACTGTAATTCCAAACTCTTTTTCATCGTTTATTAGAACCCAGTTCAATATATTTCTACCTCTGTAAAATGGAAGCTTGCCGGCATGACAATTTATAGTTTTATAAATAGGAAGATTCATTATTTCTGTTCTAAATATCTGATCAAACGACATGGAAACAAACAAATCGGCATTATACTTTTTTATACATTTCAGAAATTCCTGCGAATTTATATTATTGCTGATTTCAACAGGAATACCATGTCTATCTGCCAGGCTCAACAAAATTTTATCTCGTCTGCCATATCTAACTGTCATGAATACTATTTCTAATGAAGAGTCTTTTGTCAATCTTTCAAATGCTCTATGTGCCCAAGGACCATCAGCAAAATAACCAATTTTCATAAGACACACACTTTCTGAATTATTACTTTATACCCCCCCCCGGTATAATTCGTCATTCTTTGTTTTACGTACATCTTGTTATCCTCCACATCAATACGAACTGTTGCTCCTGCGCCCACTATCACATTCCTGCCAATCTTTATATTTTGAATTATCGTTGCATTTGCCCCTATAAAAGTTTGTTTTCCAACCGATACACCACCACACAACACACTCCCTACTGCGACATGTGAAAACTCTTTTATCACACAGTCGTGCTCAATAATGGC
>ERZ808054.87-NODE-87-length-115396-cov-36.507895_pt1 | contig 115396 bp, 124 predicted proteins | sample MGYA00380201_ERZ808054 | MGnify/ENA primary metagenome ERZ808054 (study PRJEB31490, sample SAMN06133419) | mouse gut metagenome | isolation source: Z5_2 | host: mice | place: China: Chengdu | collected 2015-05 ...
GAAACGTAGTTTCCTAAGTGACTTTTTGGGTACTTTTTGTTCACACAAAAAGTACCCGAGGAGTCCGGGGGCGAGAAGCCCTCGAGCCATCGAACAGAAACAACCCCCCGCGCCGGAGGCGCAAAGAATAAAAAGGAGCACCGCCCTCCGGGGCGCGATAACGACCATGGAAGTCATCAACAACAAAGAAGAAAAACCTTTAGAGTTTTACCTGGAAAAATACAGGGAGATGGACCCTGCGGAGATGGCCGCCCGGTGCGGCCTCCCCTACGACGGGGAGGCCCGTACCATTACCATGGACCTCCTGGGGGAGCAGTTCCTGGTCTCCCATCCGGATTATACCTTGGTAGGCCCCTCCCCCCTGACCAACGCGGAGCGCATCCTGTTTTTGAGATACCTCCTGGACGGCCGGAAGGCCCAGCCCCTGGGTCAGTACCTGACCTACCGGGACTTCCCCTGGGGGGAGGTCTACCTCCAGCAGTTTACCGGCCGGTGCATCAAGCGCTTCGCCTTCTCCTACGGTGCTAAACTGGACCTCCTCAATAAGATCATGGAGAAGCTCCCCGCGAAAAGGCTCTCCCGCAGCGACTGCGGCTGGGAGGTGGAGCTGATGGAGGGGCTGACCATCCAATTCCTCCTCTGGGCCGGGGATGACGAGTTTCCCCCCAACGCCCAGATCCTGTTTTCGGACAATTTCCGCTACGCCTTTACCGCCGAGGACCTGGCAAATATTGGGGATATCGTGCTCAATCGCATGAAGAAGATTGGAGCGGAAATATGCGACTGATTTGTCTATGCTGTCAAAAGGCAAGATTTTTCACCGTTCTGCTGTTGGCGGGTCTGTTGATTGCCGCCGGATGCTCCCCGGCAGGCCAGGAAGATTCGGCAGCGGGAGAATACGTGCGGCCTGCTGAGGCAGAGGTGGAAAACACATCCCCAGATGCCACGGAAGAACCGCCGCTGCCAGAGTATGTCCCCCGAGAATCTTTTGAAGAGGACGAGGTCCCGTATCCCCGTCTGGAGGCAGCGGTACAGTCCTGCGGCGGATACTATTACATTTCTGTGGACCCAGCATTGGCTGCGGACATTGACGCAGCCCTCGCGGCGGGTGTGACAGCGGAACTGGAACGGAGAGAAGATGCCTTCGGGTACACACCGGATGTCCTCTGCCCCCAGATCGCCTATGCCGCCGGACCTGAGGCCAGCTTCTGGCGGCTGCTGGCTCAGAATAGCACTGGGGAAGTTCTGCTGGGCAATGTGCCGGTATCGAGGGAGGCCGGCGAGGCCATCATTCGCCGGGCTGAGAACGCGACAGGGTGGGAGCTGATCTCCAATGGGCGGCTGGACCATCCCCTTCGGAAATTTGACGGCATTATGGAAATTAGTATTTGGTGGGGCGGCGATTGTCTGCAGGTGATCTCCGACAAGGACCGCATTGCCGCGTTCGAGCAGTTCATGCAGGAGAATCTCTCGCCGGCCTGCCTGCCGAAAACGCCGGAACACATCATTGAACTGCGCTGCCAGTTGGAAAACGGTGAGAGCGTATCGGCTGTCGTCTCCCCTTCCTCCGAATATCTGGATTTGTGGCTGCCGCCTTGTTACTACTACAGTGCAATAGGGGATGCCGGACCTCTTTTCGACGCGCTGGGCCTGGACAATTGGCCCTCTCCCATTCCAGAGGCATATGAGGAAGGGCTGTTTCCGCAGGAAGTACTTTCCCAGCTCTATGACCGCGTGGGCGGCAAGGTTGAAGTGCTTCCCTGAGGGGATTTTTGTCTCAAAGCGCGGCGGAAAAAAATTTCCCCAAAACCTTTGTGAAAGAACTTGCAATATCCGCCCGTATGGTGTATGATAGCCCTGTCGCCGGGGTGAGGGTCCCGGCGGAAAACAAAATAGGATTGGTAGAGTAAGCATATCGCGTAAAGTGGCAAGCGGCTGGGAAGTTGCCCTTGCACGAAGGACCCCCGCGAAATAGGGTCTACGATGGTATGCTGCATCCGCTACCTAGGCGGCGCTTTGCGCCGCCGGGACCGGCCGTTTGGCCGCAGGCTGAATGACGGTCCCCGGGGCAGCTGGCTGCACAGAGTATCAAGCAGACGCGCTTTGTGTTCCATCTTCCGGGATGTATCCATGCCAATCTTGGCCGTTTTACGGCTTGGATTGGCATATTTTATTTCGGGGGCCTCGAATGGAAGCCATACTTTACCTCCTAAAACAGCCACTTGTGGCGGAATTTTAAGGAGGAAACGCAAATGGAGCGTACCCAACATCCCTTTGTCCCGGGTCCCGGGACCAGCCCTCGCCATCTGACAGGAGAGGAGGCGAAGGCTCGATGAACCGCCCAAACAAGTCTGCCGCCCTGTATGCCAACCCCTTCTCCAAGGCCTACTGGAAGGACGCGGCTGCCGAGCTCCGGGACACCCGGATGCTGGTGTTCGCGGCGCTGATGATCGCCCTGCGGGTGGCCCTCAAGAGCCTGGGCATCCCCATCGCCGCCGATCTGAAGATCAACATCGCCTTCTTCGTCAACGCCTTCGGCGCCATGGTCTTTGGTCCCGTGGTGGCCATCGTGGCCGCCGCCATCTCCGACACCCTGGGCTGTCTTCTGTTCCCCTCCGGGGCCTACTTCTTCCCCTTCATCTTCATTGAGATTGCCGGGTCCCTGATCTTCGCCCTGTTCCTCTACCGGGCCAGGGTTACCGCCACCCGGGTGATCCTCTCCCGGTTCTGCATCGACTTTTTCGTCAACATCGTCATGAACACCCCCATCATGTGGGTATATTACAAGATGGTCCTGGGCAAGTCCTACGTGATCTTTCAGCTGCCCCGGATCATCAAGAACCTGGTCCTCTTCCCCCTGGAGTCCGTGCTGCTGACGCTGTTCCTGGCGGTCATGATCCCCATCGGATACCGCTTCCACCTGCTCTACGACAAGGGAGAGAGCCTGCGGTTCCAGAAGCGGCAGATCGTCCTGCTGGCGACGCTCTTCGCCATCGGTGCGGCCTGCGTGGGCGGCTATTACGTATACAACTACAACACCAAGAACCACGCCTCCTCCCTGGCTCCCGCCGAGGTCACGGCCATCAATGCCGCCCTCACCGAGAACGGCCTGTCCCAGGGCCTGCTGGAGGACGGCCAGATCGTCACCGTCAACAAGGTCTACAAGAAGCTCAAGGGGGACACCACGGTGGAGTTCACCGTCTACCAGACCTCCCCCGAGACTGACCAAGGCGCCGTCTCCGGCTACCTGGAGAAGAACGCCAAGGACGATCCCACCCTGACCAAGACGGCCTCCGGCAGCGCCGTGCTGGTACTGGGCAGCGCGGAGGACGTGACGGGGATGTCCGTCAAACCGGAGGAGTAAGCGATGGAACTCCGCATGTCCAGCATCCCGCTGATGCTGGAATATGTGTCCGGCCTGGGCGCCCGCCCGGGGGACCGGGAGGCGGCGCGGGCGATCCTCGCCCACGAGGACTACCGGTTTGAGCTGCGCCGCTACGAGATCCCCTCGGCGGAGCATCTGATCGACTACTTCTCCCGGCTGGATACCATCCCGCCGGAGGATATCCCGGACCTCAGCGGCGACCACCGGAAGAACAATCTGCGGGAAAAACACAGCAAATGGCTGGACTGCCTCCGGGACCCGCGGAAATACGAGGACCGGTATGAGCGGCTGAAGGCCCTGTTTACGGACGATTTTCTGGCAGAGATGCAGGGCCGTCTGGCGGGAATGTTCCCCGAGGGAGCGGACATGATCCCGGACCCGGCGGTGGTTTCCACACTCAGCTTCGGGCGGTCTTTTGGCTACCCCCACGAGGGGGCCATCCACTTGGACCTGTTTGGGATAGACGAATACTGCACCATAGAGGACCTGCCCCGGATCGTCCTTCATGAAATGCACCATCTGCAGATGATGAAAATGGAGGAGGGTATTTCCGGGGAGCAGAGCCTGCTGGACCAGTACATCCGGGGCTTTGCCTGGGAGGGCATGGCGGTGAAGTTCTGCAACAACGCCGGGGGCGTGATCTCCCGGCGGGTCGAGCCGGGCCAGCCGCCCGATCAGGGGGTCCCGTCGATCCCTCTGCTTAACGAACATTTTCCGGAGCATTTCCGGCTCTTCTGCGAAACGGTGGAACGGATCAGGGCCGGAGCGTTTACCGAGGCGGACATGGAGCAGCAGTGGGAAGAAGTATGGTTCAACGCCTATCTCTACGGCGAAAAGCCCCTGGACCAGACGGCGATTTACAGCTTCGGCAACGAGCTGTACGGCTGCGTTTACGACGCTTTCGGGCTGGAGGCGGTATTTGAGTGCTTCTATCACCCTGCGCGGCTGATTGGCTATTTCAACCGCGCGGACCGCGGCTGGACCATCCCCTGAGGCGGGGGCGTTGTCGGCTTGCACAAGGATATTGTTAAAATTTTGTCATTTTGCCACTTGCAAAAATTCTCGGAGTTTGTTATCATGTAATCGTACGCTGGGACGGGAGGGTCCGTCCCGAGTTTCCCCGCAGCGGAGCTGCGGCTATACATTGTTATTGGCGCCGGGGGCGTGGACGATTGAAGCGCGGCGTCAAAATATAATTTTCCCGGGGGTGGTGAAATATCCCGGGAACAAGGAGGATACCCATGGCAATTGAATTCAAGGACGGCAAGTATGTGGACCCCGAGACCGGGCGCGTGACCCTGGACCCCACAGTCTATAAGGACTGGCAGATCGCCGAGGAGGCGGAGCGTACCCTGCCCCCCGTGGAGGAGTTCCGGAAGAAGCTGGGTCTGGAGCCCGACGAGATCATCCCCTACGGCAAGACGCCCAAGCTGGACTTTATCAAGATCATGAACCGCCTGAAGGACAAGCCCGACGGCAAGTTTATCGAAGTCACCGCCATCACCCCCACCCCCCTGGGCGAGGGTAAATCCACCGTCTCCCTGGGCCTCATTGAGGGTCTGGGCAAGATCGGCAAGAACGTGGGCGGCTGCCTGCGCCAGCCCTCCGGCGGACCCACCATGAACGTCAAGGGCACCGCCGCCGGCGGCGGAAACGCCCTGCTGATGCCCATGACCGAGTTCTCCCTGGGCCTCACCGGCGACATCAACGACATCATGAACGCCCACAACCTGGCCATGGTGGCGCTGAACGCCCGTATGCAGCACGAGCGCAACTACGACGACGAGCAGCTGGCCAAGCGGGGCCTGAAGCGCCTCGACATCGACCCCAAGCGGGTGGAGATGGGCTGGGTGCTGGACTTCTGTGCCCAGGGCCTGCGCAACATCATCATCGGCGTGGGCGGCAACAAGGACGGCTATCTGATGGAGTCCAAGTTCGGCATCGCCGTGGGCTCCGAGCTGATGGCCATCCTGGCCGTGGCCACCGATCTGAAGGACCTGCGCGAGCGGATCGGCAAGATCGTGGTGGCCTACAGCCGCAAGGGCGAGCCCGTGACCACCGAGGACCTGGAGGTCGCCGGCGCCATGACCGCCTGGATGCGCAACTGCATCAACCCCACCGTGTGCTACACCGTGGAGCATCAGCCCGTGCTGATTCACGCCGGCCCCTTCGCCAACATCGCCATCGGCCAGTCCTCCGTTATCGGCGACCGGCTGGCGCTGAAGCTGTTTGATTACCATGTCACCGAGTCCGGCTTCGCCGCCGACATCGGCTTTGAGAAGTTCTGGAACGTGAAGAGCCGCCTCTCCGGCCTGACCCCCAACGTGTCCGTGCTGGTGGCTACCATCCGCGCTCTGAAGATGCACGGCGGCGGCCCCACCGTGGTTGCCGGCCGTCCCCTGCCCGAGGAGTACACCAAGGAGAACCTGGAGCTGCTGGAGAAGGGCACCGAGAACCTGTTCCACCATGTCGAGACCATCAAGAAGTCCGGCATCGTGCCCGTGGTCTGCATCAACCAGTTCTACACCGACACCGAGGCCGAGATCGCTCTGCTGCGTAAGCTGTGCGCCGAGAAGGGCGTCCGCTGCGCGCTGAGCAACCACTGGCGTCTGGGCGGCGAGGGCGCCATCGAGCTGGCCGAGACCGTGGTGGACGCCTGCAAGGAGTCCAACCAGATCAAGTTCTTGTATCCTCTGGAGATGCCTCTCCGCGAGCGCGTGGAGATGATCGCCAAGGAGGTCTACGGCGCGGACGGCGTGGATTGGGCTCCCCTGGCTCTGGAGAAGGCCAAGCGGTTCGAGAGCGATCCCAAGTATGCCGATTACTGCACCATGATGGTGAAGACCCACCTGTCCCTGAGCCATGAGCCCAGCTGGAAGGGCGTGCCCAAGGGCTGGCGTCTGCCCATCCGCGACATCCTGGAGTACGGCGGAGCCAAGTTCCTGTGCCCGATGGCCGGTACCATTTCCATGATGCCCGGCACCAGCTCCGACCCGGCGTACCGCCGCGTCGATGTGGACACCGAGACGGGTAAGGTTTCCGGCCTGTTCTAAGGTGAAGCTTTCGGAAATGGTCAGATTTCTCCAGGGTCTGAGGACAGCCGGCTGGACTGACACGGAGATCAACGACTTTGTCCTTTATATAGAAACCGGAGAAGATCAGTATAAGCCTAAGCCGAAGCAAGAGAGCTAATTGAATCCCGGCGGCGGTTCCGCCGCCGGGGTTTTCGTATCTGCGGCCCTTCGGGCCGCCTCCGGGCGGTTTCGATTTGCAGCCCCGGGGGCTGCGCGCCCCCGGACCCTGCGGGTACTTTTTGTGTGAACAAAAAGTACCCAAAAAGTCACTTAAACCTGGCGGTTTAAGAATCCCTCATTTTTTGTTTTGTTTGCGCCCAAGGCATAGTCTTGTTTGGCCTAAACCCGCTGCCGTCCGCTTCGTGCGCTTTCTGCGTCTATTTCAACATGCGTATCGGTGGTCCCTACCGTCTTGCGGGGCTAACTCCCCGGGGTGTGTGCTGTTACACTTTTCCTGCCATCGCCTCTATCATCAGCCCTACGCCCAGCCGGAAGCCTTCGCGGAAGCTGATAAACGCACATTGCTGGTCGGCTTCCACGATGTTTTCCCAGTGCTGTGCTACGAACTTTTCACCCATGACCTTTTCTACCTCATGAAAGAACGCTTGCTTCACTCCTTGAAGAGCAGGTGGCAGTTCGTCTTCGGGTTCGCCGGGGTAATATTCATTGTGATAGATGCTCTCTAAAATGCTCATGTTTTGCCCTCCTTATTTTGTGTCATATTTTCTGATGTATATAGTGTTATTATATCAGAAATTCTGAGGTTGTCAAGGAGAGATTATGTTTTCAAAAGAATTGTTTGGTCAACGGATTCAGGAAATTCGAAAACTACATAATGAGACGCAGAAGGAACTGGGCGTTATCATTGGCACACGGCCGAACAATGTCAGTGACCTGGAAAGTGGAAAGCGGACGACGACTTCCGAGAACATCGCGAAAATCTGCCGTCATTACCACGTCTCCGCTGATTACTTGCTGGGGCTGTCTGACGACCCCCAGGGGGGATGTGAGCGGTGGACAGAGGAGGACGCACGGTAGTCCAGCAACCCGAGCCGCCGCACTAGCATTGCCGCTGGACCCTCCCGATAGGGCGCAACCGCCAACGCTTCGCCTACTGACGGCCCAGGGAACCGGGCAGAAAAGCCAGTCCATCAGGTCGTAGCGAAAAAAATAACCCCCGTAATGGAGGAGGATTCTTAAGGAACGTAGTTCCTTAAGGGCGCTTTTGCTTCTTTTCCCGCAAGGGAAAAGAAGGCCCCGCCCGGCAGGGCGAATCTAAAATAAGAACTAAGCCGAGCGGCCCGCAGGGCCGCAGAAGGAGAAAACTATGGATTTCGCACAAGCATCCTGCACTGAATTTGTAACCGTTCTGGCCTCCAACGCCCCTGTCCCCGGCGGCGGCGGGGCCTCCGCCCTGGTGGGCGCCATCGGCACCGCCCTGGGCAACATGGTAGGCTCCCTTACCGTCGGCAAGAAGAAGTACGCCGGCGTGGAGGAGGAGATCATCGCCCTCAAGGCCAAGTGCGACCAGCTCCAGAAAGATCTGCTGGACCAGATCGCCCTGGACGCCAAGGGCTTCGAGCCCCTGGCCAAGGCCTACGGCATCCCCAAGGACGATCCCACCCGTGACAAGGTCCTGGAGGAGGCAACTATTGTTGCCTGCCAGGTGCCCGTAAAGATCATGGAGCTGTGCTGTGAGTCCCTGGACGCCATCAAGGTTTTTGCCGAAAAGGGCAGCCGTCTGGCGGTCAGCGACGCGGGCTGCGGCGCGGTGTGCGTCAAGGCCGCCCTCCAGGCCGCGTCCCTCAACGTGTTCATCAACACCAAAACCCTTCAGAACCGGGAGCTGGCCGAGGAGATGAACAAGAAGTGCCTGGGGATGCTGGACAAATACTGCGCCATGGCGGACGAGATCTTCGAGACCGTCAAGGGCGGATTCTTCAAGTAAGATTTTAGGGAAAGAGAGGATATATTTACCATGGCAAAGCAGCTGTTAGGAAAAGAAGTCAACGCGGCCCTCAACGCCCGGATCATCGCCGACTGCGAGGCGGTGAAGGCCAAAGGCGTCAACCCCACCCTGGCCATCGTCCGCTGCGGCGAGCGGCCCGACGACCTCAGCTACGAGCGGGGCGCGACCAAGCGCGCCGAGACCCTGGGCGTGGCGGTGGAGAAGTTCGTTCTCCCCGAGGACGTGAGCAAGGAGGAGCTCCTCAAGGTCATCGACGACATCAACGCCAACGATAAGATCCACGGCGTCCTGCTCTTCCGCCCCCTGCCCAAGCACCTGAAGGCCGACCAGGACGAGATCTGCAACCGGCTGGACCCCCGCAAGGACGTGGACGGCATGACCGACCTCTCCAACGCCGGTGTGTTCATGGGCAAGACCCTGGGCTTCGCCCCCTGCACCCCCGCCGCCTGCATGGAGATCCTGGCCCACTACGGCATCGACTGCACCGGCAAGAAGGCCGTGGTCATCGGCCGCAGCCTGGTGGTGGGCAAGCCCCTGGGCATCATGCTCATGGGCAAGAACGCCACCGTCACCACCTGCCACACCCGCACCAAGGACGTGCCCGCCGTGACGAAGGAGGCCGACATCCTGGTCTCCGCCGCGGGTGTGCTGAAGAGTCTTACGAAAGAGTATGTCCGCCCCGGACAGATCGTCATCGACGTGTCGATCAACTGGGACGAGGCCAAGGGCGGCATCGCCGGCGACGCGGTGTACGAGGAGGTGGAGCCCATCGTGGAGGCCATCACGCCCGTGCCCGGCGGCGTGGGCGCCGTCACTACCTCCGTGCTCATCGGGCACGTGGTGGAGGCGGCCAAGCGCACCCTGGGATGATGGGGGGCGTTTTGATTGGCAGACCAGAAAAGCAAGACCCTCAGCTCCGTTAACGTCATCCGCTTTTTTCTGCTGGCCTCCTCGGCGGCCTATCTGATCGCCGCCCTCCTGGTCCCGGACCGGGGACAGATGATGTCCGGGCTGGCCCAGATCCTCATGTCCCCCGCCCAGCTGACCAAGGACTACTTTGAGATCGGCAGCGTCTCCGGCACGTTCCTCAACGTCTCTCTGGTAGGCTTCGTGTGCGCGGCCATGACCTGCCTGCCCGGGGCGGCGGTGGGGGGCGGTACCATTGCCGCCTACTTCCTCACCACCGGGTTCTCCTTCTGGGGGATCAACTTCCTGAACATGTGGCCCTTCTTCCTGGGGGTCATGGTCCACGCCCTGGCGCGGAAGGAGCCCTTCCCCAAGTACGTGAACCTGGCCATGTTCGCCACAGCCCTGTGCCCTCTGGCCAGCGAGATACTGCTGCGCTATCCGGGCGGCGAGGAGGTCCGGGGCGTGACCCTGGGCAGCGCGGCGCTGATGCTGGTGGTGGGGATGCTCATCGGCTTCCTCACTCCCGCTCTGGCGGCTCACTCCCCCAACGTCCACAAGGGCTACGACCTTTATTCCGCCGCCCTGCCCGGCGTGCTGCTGGGCTTGTTCGCGGTGGCGGTGCTGTATAAGACTCTGGGCAACGCCGTGCCAGAGATCAAGGCGACCTTGGGCGGCAGCCATCCGGGGGTGGTGTGGACCTTCTGCGTGGTCTTCTTCGGCCTGTGTGTCCTGGCGGGCTTCTGGCTCAACGGGAAGAGCTTCAAGGGCTATACGGACCTCCTCAGGGACACCGGCCACAAGGCGGACTTCGTGGGCAAGTACGGCCCCGGCCTGGCCCTGATGAACTTCGGCTTCTACGGCCTGATGATCCTGGCCTACTACATCTTCGTCAACGCCATCATGGGTGACCCCTTCAGCGGCTTCAACGCCGTGACCATCGGCATCGTGTTCTGCATGGTGTGCTTCGGCGCGGCGGGAGCCCATCCGGGCAACATCTGGCCCATCATGGCGGGCTACGTTCTCTTCTCCTTTGCCGCCACCCAGCTGCTGGGCGGCGTGTTCCCGGTGAACAACCAGGCCATTATGGTGGGACTGTGCTTCGCCAGCGGGCTGGCCCCCATTGCCGGGAACTACGGCTGGTGGGCCGGTATTCTGGCCGGGGGGATGCACTATTTCCTGGTGACCTCCATCCCCGCCATTCACGGCGGCTTCAGCCTGTATAACGGCGGCTTCACCTCCCTGGTGATCGCCACCATCCTGGTGCCCCAGCTGGAGACCTTCTGCAAGACGAAGGAGCAGCGGCTGGCCGCCGGGAAGTGAAAGACCCCCTATTCCAAGTCATAAGGAGCGATGCGCAATGACCAAGCAGACCCTCCGCGCCGAGGTATCCGCGCGGGTAAAAAACCTGTCTCCCACCTACTGCCGGGAGGCGGACGCCGCCATCTGCCGCTGGGTGACCCAGTCGGCGCAGTATCAGGAGGCAAGGACGGTCTTCTGCTACGTGGGGACGGAGCGGGAGATCGACACCATGGCCCTGCTCCGGGACGCCCTCCGGGACGGCAAGACTCTGGCGGTGCCGTTGTGCCTGCCGGAGAAGGGGCTGATGGAGGCCCGGCGGATCGAGGGCCTGGGGGACTTGGTCAGCGGACGCTACGGCATCCTTGCGCCCAAGCTGGACTGCCCGGTGGTGGCGCCGGAGTCCTTCGACCTGGCTATTGTCCCCTGCTGCACCGGCAACGCCAAGGGCCAGCGCCTGGGCTACGGCGGCGGGTACTACGACCGCTATCTCCCCCGGACCAGCTGCTCCACCATGCTGCTGTGCCGTCATCAGCTAGAGCGGGAGGATATCCCTACGGAGGAGCATGATATCGTGATGGATTATTTTGTTACCGAGCGGGGCATTGTTGAGTGCGCCTGCGGCGCGGGGAAATGATCTTAATGAACTGGGGCGCGGAACTTCGTTCTGCGCCCTTCCCCTTTGCTGGGGCGGCGAAATAAAATCGGCCAGAAGTCAAGAATAAATTGCAGTAAATTAGAATAATCAGCACAGCGCACAAAATGCCCCCACCTGTTTTGTGCTGTTTGACGGCAAAATGCGTATAAAAACCTAAACGGGCGGGGTTTTCTCGCTCGTTTAGAACACTTGTATTAACTTCTGCTGGTCATGCCGCCTGCCGTTCTTCGTCAAATAGATCGGCGGCGGATTTCCACCCCAGCAGTTTACGCGGATAGTTGTTTATCCACCGTTCCGCTTCCGCCACCTGTTCTTTTGTCACTTCGTCAAAGTTGGTTCCTTTGGGGAAGAAGCGGCGGATCAGCCTGTTCATGTTTTCGTTGCTTCCGCGCTCATATGCAGAATACGGGTGACAGAAGAAAACGATCGTCCGCTTGCCCTTCCTGCGGTGTGCAATCTCTATCCCCTCAAAGTCCTGGAACTCGCTGCCGTTGTCCACAGTAATACTTTTGAACAGGGTATAGAACAGCTTCCCGAACTTCCGTTCAAGGCGGTTTATGGCCTTTACCACGCTGGCCGCCGTGTGGTCTTCTACCAGGATCATGATCCCCATGCGGGTTCTGCGCTCTGTCAGCACCAGCAGGGCTTGCTTTGATCCTTTGCACCCCATAACGCTATCCATTTCCCAATGCCCGAACTTTTCCCGCTTCCCGATCTCTTTCGGGCGCTTCTCTATGCTCTCCCCGCGTGGCGCTCTTGCGGCCTGCTTTTTGCTTTTCTCTGCATAATGCCGCCGCCCCTTCTCACAAAGGTGCTTTTCGTCCAGTACAAGAAACACGTCCCCCCGGTAAATGTAGTTATACAGCGTTTTTTCGCTTATTTCCGTGCTGTATGTTTCTCCGCTGTTCCTGATATACGCCAGGGCCGCGCCGGGGGAAAAGTGCTGCTCCACGATCAGTTCTTCCAGCTTCTTTACCAGCGCGTGATCGTGTCCGATTTTCAGATCTGGCCCCTTTTCGGCCAGAAACTCCCTGTATTTCCTGTGCGCCACTTCCGGGCAGTAAATCACAACTTTTTCCAGGTCTGTTGTAAGCTGTTCGCATAACCCCCGGTTGATTTCATAGTAAATTGACCGTTCGCACTTCCCCAGGGCTTTTGCAATTTCCGGTTTCTTGAAGCCCTCTTTTATCATCCGCGCCAGTGTCAGCCTGTCATTCCAGGAAAAATGCGTTGCTCCTTCGTGATTCATAGAAGCGCCCCCTTTCCCGCAAATAATAAACTGGAATATATGATAAAGTCAATAGCCCAGACGTTGTAAGACGATAATTGCCGTAGGCCACAGCCTACGGCAACTTTATTTTTCTTCTTCCTCTGTTTCCCCTACCAGCCAATCCGTTGTAACCCCCAGCGCCCCGGCGATCGCCCGCAATTCAAAATCCTGCACCATTCGCAAGCCGTTTTCAATCCTGGATATGCAATCCCGTTCAATGATCACGCCGCTTACCTGCACCCGCGCCGCCAGATCGGATTGTGTACACCGCTGGCGCGTCCGGGCCTGCCTGATTCTTTCGCCTGATACGTTCCGCTGCCCGTTGTAATTAAACGCTTTCACCCTTCCGCCCTCCAATTTTTTGTGGTGTATTCCAGTTTTTTGTTTGACATTACCACATTGATGCGTTATCATTGTGGCAATATCCCACTTGTGGGAATACCACACATATTTTAACCGGGATACTCCGAGTAAAGAAGGAAGGAAGATTATTTATGAAAAAGCGTATTCTGTCCCTTGTGGCCGTGCTGGCCCTGCTGCTGTCTGCCTGCGGCGGCTCCCCTGGTTCCGCAATGGCGGAAGAATTAAGCGGAAAATATGACTTTTACGAAAAATCCGCCGAAAACATCAAAAAGGGCTTTGACGTTTCGGCGGACGATGCGGATCAGATTTTCCTTGCTTTGGTTGAATGTGGCATTTCCTCTGAAATGGGCTACATTACCAAAAATTCCGATGGTTCTTTCAAGGTCTATGCTTCCGGGACTGATTACACCGTTTCCATAGACGGCAACGCCGTTTCTTCCGTCTTCCTGGGGAAAGATCAGCTTTACCCGGAATTTATCCCGCATAATGACTTGATGGACTATGAACTAACCGTAAAAGACGTTTTGAACGGCTCCGGCGATACCGTGATCGGCCAGTGTGCCTATATTCGCGCCAGCGCAAAGGAACTGGAAGAAATGACGGCGGATCACCTGCGGGAATTTGCCGAAAACCGCGTGGAAGGTTCCGGCTATAACTGGGTTTCCATCATCGTTACGGGCGGCAATGGCATCTGTTTTCCCGGCTCTGATACCACATTTGCGATATACGGAAAATTGGATGAAGAAGGTATGCTGGAAGAAACTATAGGCACTTGGACGCGGCAAAGTGACGGAAGTTATATTTATAGCGAAAACTAACAAAATCGGCCCCGGTTGCGCTTCACCGCGCCGCCGGGGCCTTTGCAGTAGTCCTATTGCACCAGTTACAACAATACCGCTGCGGCTCCATTGTAGCACACACAATGGGGAAATGGCGGGCAATCTTTAATACTCCGGCGGGCGCACGGCCTGCCGGGGTATTCTCATTCTTCCGTTTCCTTCTCCCAGGTCATTTCCTTCCCTGTATCCCGCAGAAACTTTTCCTTTACCGCGTCCACAATGTAACTGTTGAAGGACGTATAACCCGCCTGGGCCGCCGCCGCCCGCAAGGCTTGTTTCATCCCTTTAGGCACGGCCAGTTCCATTCTATCATAGTTCTTTGCTTTGTATTTGTTTTTTGCGGCTGTCGCTGCCGCCCCTCTGGGCGTTGGATATTTCTTTTCTTCTGCCATATAAAAAGGCCCCCTTTCCACTGTCCCACATTATAGCACACTCTGTAAACTTCCGTAAGTATAAATATTGCACAAACTTTCGTAAGTATATTTGTGTATTTTTCCCGTGTTTCTCCTATTGACTTTTTATACTTTCGTAAGTATAGTAATAGACAGTTAAGGGAAGCAAGGCCGCCCACCCGCCGGGGCGTTAAGAATACGGCGGGGGCCAACCTTACGGGCCGACACGAAAAGGGGGCCGACACGGCAAGCCATCCAAAATATTTTATAGGGGGTCTTCCTTATGTTGAATCTTGCTTCTGTCCGTACTCTTACCCGCCACGGCTACGATATGCCCGCCATCCTGGCCGCTATGAACGCCGCCGAAACTACCGGAAGTGCCGATCTGGACGGCTGGACAATCCGGTACAACGATCGCGGCGAAATGATCACCGTTCACCCCAGTTGGTGCGGGATCTATGTCGGGGACTACAGCGCCCACGTTATCTTTCAGAAGAACATTTCTTACACGTTCAGTCATTACGGCTTCATGAACGCCAAATACCGGGACTTGCCCGCCGTCCTGGAAAAGCTGGACGCGGCCAAAACAAACGGTTTTATTCTTTGTGAGTGCTGCGCCTGTGATTTCCCCCGCCGGAAGAAGCAGGTTGAAAAGCTGGGCTACACCGTCCACCGCTCCAATATTTCCGCCTGTGAAACTGATATTTCTACCTGCTGTTTCCTGATTGCCTGATCCCCGCCGCCCCGGCTCCCCGCCGGGGCTTTCTTCTTCCCTTACGGAAGTATACAAAATGCACAGAATCAGCGCCGCTTCTTTGTGCATCATTTCAGCAGAAAGCGCTTGACTTTTTATTCTTACGGAAGTATAATATAGACAGTTAAGGGAACCACACAAAAACAAACGGGGGTTACGAAAATGAAGGTAGCAGAAAAGATTCTTGAACAGCTGGGCGGGCAGAAGTTCCTTGCAATGACCGGGGCCAACCACCTTGTAGCGGACGGGAACACGCTGCGCATGGCGCTTCCCAAAAACGCCAGCAAGGCCAACCGCCTTTATATCACCCTGGACGCTACGGACACGTACACGATGCACTTTTTCAAGTACACCGCCGGGCATCTTAACAAGAAAACTTTCGCCTGGATTGAAGACAAAACGATTGAAGTTCGGACAGACAGCGGCGTTTTCTGTGATAGCTTGCAGGCCATCTTCACAGAAGTAACCGGAATGTATACGCACCTGTAAGAACCACCGCCGGGCGGCCCAGCCGCCGCCCGGCTCCATCAAAAGAAGGGAAGGGAAACACAATGAAGATCGCAGAAAATTTTGAACAGTTCATGGAGCGGGTCACAGATGCAGAAGCGGCCACGCTGAACAGCCCCGCCGGGCAGGCCCTTACAAAAGAACTTCTGCAAATGAAGCTGGCCCAGAATCCGAACATGACGGCGGAAGAATGGGCGCAAACCAAAAGTGAATTTATGGTGTTCCTGTTTTCCGCGCTGTTGAAGGAACAGCCGGAATTGATGAATGAACTTGGCGGCCACGTCTGGAACGCCTTGCAGGAAGCCCCGTAAACCCCCAGGAACGCAAAGAAGCCCGCAGAAGGTAATTACACCCCCTGCGGGCTTCCGTGCGTCCTGTCGCTGTCTATGGCCCGCCCTGCGGGCTTTTATCTGTTCGCGCCGTCCTGCTGTTCGTTCCGGGCCGCCTGGCCGCCCTCCACGATCACAACGTCAACGCCAGCCGCCGCTTCCGCCGTGGCCGCGTCCACGGTTCCCACTTTCAGCCCGGCTTCATCATAGGCGTTTACGCTGCCGTCCGGGTTAGGTTCCGGCGCCCCTTCCGGCACGTTGTCCGTGGCAACCGCCACGCCGGGCGCACCCGCCGCCGGGCCGGGCACGTTGATAACCACCGTGGACGCTTCCGCATACTTCCGCTGTCCGATCTCATAATAGCGGGCCGCGCTGGCCGCCTGGGCCGCTTCCTGCGTCTGCTGGGCTTCCTCCGCGCCCTTCATCATGTTTTCATAGGCGGCCTGGGCAATGGCCCGCAGTTGGTCTTCTGTCACGTTCCACCCGGCTTCTTTGGCAACGGCTTTCAGCTGTTCCACAACCATTTCCATTTTTGCCGTGCCGCTGTCCTGCTTGCGGAACTCCCGCGCCCAGACAACGAACTTGTCAGCCCATGCGGCCAGCTGCCGCAGTTTGTCCGCAACGCTCTTGGGCACGTTCGGGAAAACGAACTTGCCCAGCAGGAAGCCGCCGATCGAGATCAGCAAAAGCACCGCGTTAAAAATAATGTTTTCCATGTTCTTTCCGTCCTTTCCTTATTTCACCGCGCCGCCCAGGGCGCACAGCAGTTGATCCAGGCTTGCCGCCTGCTTGTAGTTCTTCAACCAGTATTCCGGGCTGTCAATCACGCCAGCCCGCACCAGCGCGGCCACGCCGTCTTCCACGGACGCGGCACGCGGCCCAGCCTTTTTGATTTTAGCCGCCGCCTTTTCAAGCAGAACTTCTAAATACTTCACCTTGCCGGAATTGACAACCCCGGCCCAGTAGTCCGGGGAATTGATCACGCCCAGGGCCGCCAGCTTCGCCAGCGCTGCGGCGGCCCCCGTTACAACGTCCGCCGCGTCAACCCACCCGTAAACGGTCGAACCGCCGCCCGGCTCCGCTTTCAGCTGGTACGGGTGTTTTCCGTTGAACTTTCCGATCACCTTCGCCGTTCCCGGCTTGCAGGGCTTCCCGGTTGCGGCGTTCGCGCTGACATAATGCAGGCTGCCCGTAAAGGCCACCACAGCCCCCACAGCGGGCGCGGGCGCTGTGGGCGTGTTGGTGGTTCCCCCAGGCTTTCCGGGCGTTCCTGCGGCTCCCTGGCCGCCCTGCGTGCCCTTGTCCGCCGCCACGTCATAGGTGACATACGGGATCTTCCCGTGCTTCGTCCACCTGCGCCCGTTCATCCCCGCAATGGGGCCAATGTTCAAGCACGCCGTTTCCTGCACGCAGTTTTTGAACGCCGGGGAACACTCGATCACCACGCCGCCGCCCACATACACGCCGATATGGCCGGACAGCCACACAGCTTCACCCGGAAGAATCTTTGTAAAATCGGTTGAAACTTCCTTGCAAATCCGGATCATGCCGTCCGCGCCAGTATCAGGAACGCCGTTTGCCTTGTAGACTGCGCCGCCGTAGGTTTTGGAAGCGTCCCCGCTCCACCCCCACAAAATCCCTTTGATCAGGTTCACGCAGTCAAAGCCATAGACGGGCGGCTTTTTGTTCGCCGCCGCCTTGATCATGCGCGTGCGCTCCGCCCGCCTGTTGTATTCGTGGTTCTGGCAGTATCGCGTTACATTGCCCCCGGTCAGGGGCGCACCGAAACAGCCCATGACGTAAAGGGTTTTGAAGTTGCGCACAATATCCCACAGTTTTTGAATAAGCACGGACGCTTTCATGCTTCCCGCTCCTTTCCATGCCAGCTTCTTTGCGGCGTTGTATACGTTTTTCCTTCTGGCTGCGTATTTGCCCATAACGCGATCGGCAAGCGCTGCGGCGTGGATCGCGTCCAGCGTTACGGGCTTCTTTGCGGCGGCGGCCACCCTTGCGGACGCACCGCCGCCGCCCTGGTTTTCCAGATCGGCAAAGTAGACAAGGGCCGCCGGGTCTTCCACGCCCACTTTCAAGCCGTGATCCACGTATGCGGCCACGTCTGCTTCCGCCTGGGCATCTTGCGCACGCTTCCCGGCATCGGTTGTCAGAAGTTTACTGATCGCCGCCTTTTCCGCCGCGTTCACCGTCCGGGCGTTCCATGCGCCCGCCGCCGCTGTTGTGATTTCTTTGTAAAGGGCGGCCCCCAGGATGGAAGCCGCCCTTTTTTCCGCCGCGCAAATTTTTTTCAGAAGGGCCAGCGCCCGCCCCGCGTGCCATTGCACCTTGCCCACACTTACGGCCCCGTTATCGTTCGCGTTGACAGATCCGTAATTCCCTTCTTGCCCGAAAATGATTTTTTGCGCGGCCAGCACAATTTCTGTTCTTGTTTTTGTGTCCATTGTCAGTTCTCCATTTCCTTTGCCGCCCGTTCCGCTTCCCGTGCATCCTGCCGCGCCCACCGCCGATCCTGGCGGCGCTCCTTCGTGGTCTTGATCCAGCCCATTACCCCACCTTCCAGGCCGCACGCGCCGAAAACGCATTGTACCAGCGTGTCCGGTATGCTGTCCTTTTTGATGAAGATAACCACCATTGCCACGATGAAGCACAGCAGGAATACGCCCAGCACGATCAGGATTTTATCCATAGCGCCCATGCGCTTCCCCACCGTGGCGGGCGGCTTGTCCTTCTTCTGCTGCTTCCTGCCGCCCGCCTGGGCCGCTTTCAGTTTTAGCGCCATACAAACCAGCAGGCACGCCATAACGCCGCCGAAAAAGCACAGCGCCGCCGTCATAGGGGCCGTAAGTTCCATTGCCGCCGCCCCCCTACGAAATGCCGATCCGGGACATGATGAAGACAACCACGCCGCCCAGCACGGCGGAAAGAACGTATTTTACAGCTGTGCGCCACATATCCCCGTCCCGGCTTTCCAGCTTCTTTACCCGTTCGCTGATTTCCGATTGCTCTTTCAGCGTGTTTTGCACGCTCAAATCCAACCTTTCAATCGTTGTTGTCAGGGTTGTAAGCTGCTGGACAACGATCCGGTTCACCGTGTCTTCCAGCTGTTCAATTCGCTTGTTCTGCCTGTTGTTTTCATCTTCCAGGCGTTTGTTTTCGGCTACCATGCGCCGGGCAAATTCTTCATGTTCTGCCCGTGTCAAGTTCCCTTCCATTCGGTTTTTGCCCTCCTTCCGGCGGTTCCGCCCGCAACGGGAAGCGCCGCTGCGGGCGGCTCCCGTTACTTTCCTTTGATGAAGTCAGAATAAATGCTTTTCAGCGAATAAAGCGCGGGCAACGGCGTTTTCACATCCGCTTCCCCCGGCGGCATCAGTGACATTTCATAAAACCAGATGCACCAGCGGGCCGTATCTTCCGCCCAGATTGCAAAGGGCATCAGCATGAACCACAGCAGGCCGAACACCGGGCAAATCTGCCCCAGCACATTCCCCGGAAGCCCGCTATAGTCCCACACGCCCAGGCCCAGCCACAGGTTAAGGACGCACCCGGAAGCAAACTCCACGGCCAGCACAACCGCCGCCCCGGCTGCCGCCTGTAGGGCAACCGGGGCGTTGTAGAATCTGGGGGCCTGGTTCAACGCGCCCACAAGCACGCCGCACAGGCCCCCTACAATGAACATAGACGGGTGACTATAGCCGCGCCACAGCGTTTCCAGGGCCACGTAAGCGGCCCCCAGAAGTGCCCACAGGGTAATTACACGTTTCATACCGCGCCGCCCGCTTCCTGCATGATCCGGGCCATACTGGCGGCCAGATCGGCGGGCAGTTCCGCGCCGTACTCAATCTCGGCCAGTTCGTCCAGCCCGGCGCGTGCGATCCAAGCGTTAACGTGGTTGCAGTAAGTACGATGGTAGAAAACGTGGGCCGTGGCCGCCTGGGCCAGCGCCGAAAATTCCGCCGCCGTGTACATACGGCAGAGTTCCCCGTCCGCGTGGTACGGGACGGCCTGCGCCCCCGCCGCAATGGCGGCGTTCTGGGCCATCAGTTCCGTTTGATCGTGTTCGGTTAGGCTGTAGCGTGCGCCGCCCACTTCAACCCCGGCATAAATGGCGGCGGAACAGGCCGCGCCGATCTGCTGCTTCACTACGTCCCGCACCTGTTCCACGTTGTTCCAGTCTTTCGGCGGCGTGATCCCCTGCTGTTTCAGCCGCAGTTCCCGCACGCTGTCTTTTCTGTGCTGCAAACTCATTATTGAAAACCTCCCTGGGCGGAAGAAATATAGCCGCCCTCACCGCTGGCCCCGCGTTCCACTTCGATCTTGAAGTTGAACGCAAAGCCGTTTTCTGCCGTGGTATTCGTGAAAACGTGGTTAGCACCCGCCCGAACTTCCGCCGTACAGTCTTCCCACACAGGGGCCGCGTCCTTTGCGTTGTTCGTCACCTTCACGCTGTATACGGCATCGGCGGGAATCTGCCCGATCACGGACATAACGCAAATTTCAATTTTCGCGTCCGCGTCCAGCGGTTCCGCCAGCGTGATTGAAGCGGCGTGGATCTCCTTGGTAAATGTCAGCGTGTGAACCGTGCTTCCCTTGCCGTCACTGGCCGTAATGGTCATGGTGTGCCGCCCGTTCAGCAGGCACATAAAATATTCCCCGGTTACGGCAAAGCTGTTGTTTGCGCCCGGCTCCGGTGTAAACGTCCGCTTTGTCACCCCGTCAATGGCTTCCGTTACGGTCATGCTGTCCCCGTCCGGGTCTTCCACGCTGTAGGCAATGGAAAAGCCGCCGTCTTTCGTCCCCAGGTCAGCGCCGCTTCCCTGGGAACAGGTAATAACGGGCGCAATATTATTGTTCACGGGGCGGCTTTGGGACGTGGCATAGCCGCCGTAGGCGTTGTGGCTGTCATAGGCCCGCACCCGGTAACACACGCTGGCCCAGCCCCGCGTTACCGTGTCCGTATAACTCAAATTGCTGCCCCGGTACACTTCCGCCCAGCTGTCCGCGCCGTCCACTTGGCGTTCCAGGCTGTACCCGGCAAGATCCCCGTCAACGTCCGTGGCCGCGCCCCATGTGATTGTCAGCGGCTTTCCGCCTAAAACCTCATTGGGGATCGTGATGCTGGCCGGGATACCGGGGGCGTTGTTGTTAATTACTGTGATCTGGCCGCTGGTTCTGTACCCGCTGTAAAGCCCTTCGCTGTCGTAAGCCTTTACCCGGTACATAACCGTTTCCGTCCCTGCCGGGACGGTATTTGTGGTGCTGGTTCCGCTGCCCTGGTATACCTGCGTCCACTGTCCGCCGCCGTTGGTGCTGCGTTCTACCACATACCCTTCCAGATTTTTTTCCGCGTCCGTGGACGCGCCCCAGCTTACCGTGATCGTGCTTCCGCCCTGGATATTCCCCGGTACGTTGATGCTTCCGGGCGTAGTCGGGGCCGTGTTCGTGTTGATCGTGCCATCGTCAGAGGTCAAGAGGTTAGAGGGCAGGATCAAAGCGGGCCGCAGATAATACCCGGTATAGGAACAGCCGAGGCTGTTGGCATTGCCATAGGAATTGACGAGCCAGGCGCTGGTAGAGCCGCTCAGGTACGGAGAGCGCAACCACCAATACACGGCGCTTCCGTTGAACTTTGCGATCTTCTCACTGGTTCCGTTTCCGTCCTGGAAGTAGGCCAGTTTTGCGCCATCGTCACAAATATAACTGTTGACGTTGGATTTTGTGTAGCCCACTTCCCGATCGGACAGCAGGAAGATTTTTGTGGAAAGCCCGTTGGCCCCGCTGTTCACTGTCCCGCTCGTTCCGCTGCCGGGCCGATAGGGGATCTTTACCTGTTTGATCTGGGCCTGTATGTCTTTGTCAAACTTGGAAAGAACCGTGCTGTTAAGATAGCTGTTTACCTCGCTGTTTGCGTAGTCGTTCACGTCCGAACTGTGCCAGCGCTTGGCTTCCAGGCAGTCTTTCATCAACAACCATACGCCGTCACAGCTTGCGTCATAGAGCGTGGACGGGCGGCCCTGGTGAACCACCAGAAATTCCCGCATAGCGCCGTTAAATTTCAGCTTAACAACGCTTCCCACAGCCTTTTGACCTAATGCCACGCTTGCCATAGGGTTTATTCCTCCTTTTTGCTCCTTTGGCCGGGCTTCTTCCGGCCCTGCCGCCGCAGTTTTTTAACCATCTTCCGGGCATCGTCATATTTTGACTTGCGGATCTTCCTGCGGACGGTCAGCCGCACGCCGATTATGGCGGATACTTCCGCCGCCATCTTCTGCCGCAATGCGTAGGTGTCCCCGTGGGCCGCGTGTGCGTCCCACGCTTTCCAGCATACCACGATCTTTTCCCGGCTGATTTTCCCCGCCGGAAAGTCTTCTTTCCAGCCCTTGATCCGGTCTTTCATCCGCCGTATGCTGTCCCGGCGTAGCTTCATGACCACCGCGCCGCCGCTGTCCAAATATGTGTGGAAGCCCAGGAAGTTGATCCCGTTCTTCAATGGGAAAATGGCCGTTTTTCCGTTTAGTTCCAGCTTCAATTCGTCCATCTTTTCCCGGATCTCCACAAGGCATTTTTTCAGATATGCCTTGTCTTCATGGATAATATAAAAATCATCCATATAGCGCCCGTAATAGCGGGCGTGTAGTGTTTCTTTCACCCAATGATCAAATTCATCAAGGTACATAAGCGCCAGCAGTTGTGAAGTCTGATACCCCAGCGGCAACCCGTCCGTGCTGTCAATGTAGGTACACATAAGGGCAAAGATCCGATCGTCCGCCACTTTCCGCCGCAACTTTTCTTTCAAAATGTTGTGGTCTATGCTGGCAAAGAAGTGATGCACGTCCGCTTTCAAGATCCAGCCGTCCGCGTAGTCCCACTGTTCCGGCGGGCGCGGCGGCAAGCCTGCGGCCCTGCGTGCGGTTTCGTCATGCCCCTTCCGCTTTTGGAAGTAGTCCTGCATTTGTTCTTTTAATCGGTTCAAGCCTACGTGCATACCCTTCCATACCTGGGAAGCGTAGCTGTCCTGTATGAAGCTGCTGGTTATGGCTTCGTACAGAATGTTATCAACTATGGCGTGCTGTACCACTTTGTCAACGAACGCGGGCGCTTGTACAAGCCTTTTCTTTGGTTCGTATACCGTGAATACCTCAAATTTCCCTGGCTTATAGGCCCCGCTTAACAGCAGACGGGACAGCCTGGCGGTACAGGCCAGCGCGTTTGCTTCATACTGGGCGGCCCCTTGTTTTTCGCGTTTGCCCTGCCGGGCGGTCTTATAGGCTGCATATAGTACCTCAAATGAGCAAAGCTGTTCATAGTTCATTCGTTACCCCTGGTAATTCGGAAGCCCGGCGCTTTGCCCGCGCCGGGCTTCCCCTCATTCCTTCCGGCGCTGCTGATAGCTGACGGCTCCAACGGCGGCCAGCGTCAACGCCTTGTGTTTATCCGTCTTCCACGCGCAGAAGTTGGACGGGATACAGTCCCCTTTGAAGATGGGGCGCGGCGTTCGGCTTATGCCTACTTGGTCTGGCGTATCCATCAAAGCGGGCCGCAGATAATACCCGGTATAGGAACAGTTGTTGTTGTTGGCATTGCCATTGGAATTGACGTTCCAGGCGTTGGTAGAGTTGTTCAGGTTCGGAGAGCGCAACCACCAATTCACGGCGTTTCCGGGCTGTACCCCAATACTTCACGGCTGCCGCCGTGCTGTATCCATTTTTGTTTTTCCGGCTGCTTCCGCCGCCATAATGTCCCGCACAAGGGCAATTATGACGGTCATTTTCTCGCGGTCTTTTTCGGCAAGGATCTTCTTTGCCCGTTCGCCGTCCTTCTTTATCCAGGCCAGACACATACGCTTCACGTCAAGGATCTTGTTTGTCCAGGTTTCAACCCTCTTTATGTCTGCGTACTTTAGTTCTTCGCTCAATGCCACAAGCTGCAACATCAGGTTACATTCATCTATCACGGCTTTAATTTCTTTCAGCCGTTCTTCCGGGCGTTCCGTGAAGATTGTTTCATTTGCGGCGTGTACCCCGCGCACGATATTCCGCGCCGCGCCCCGCAGATCGGCAATCATGCCGAAACTTTCGCTTTTGGGAAAGCGCGGGCGGCCTGGCTTTTTTTCCAGGCGATCCGCCGTTTTCAGCAGAAGTTCCCGCATTTCCTCTACGGTTTTCGCCCGCGCAATGGTCTTCATGACCTTTGCCGCGTCTTTCGCGTCTACCTTATCGTCCGCCACAGGCCTTGTAACCTGTAGCGTGTAGCGGTACAGTTCAAGGGCCTTGTTCCCCAGCTTAAATTCTGCCATTGCAACCCCTTTCCGGGCAGGCTCCGAAACGGGCCGCCTGGTAGTCTTCCAGGCGGCCCGTGAATGTACAGTGATCCGGGAAAATATGCAGTTCCCCGCGCTCCCCGCTCACCGTCCGCCCATACAGCGTGATCCCGTCCGGGTCAAGCCGTCCCGCTCCGCAAGGCGGTTCTAATTCCGTGAACAGGTTCCCGATCAGGCAGGACAGCCCCGGCGTCGGAAGGGAAAAGCGGATCGTATCCATCAAAATTCCAGCCGCCTTTGCTCCTTGTTCCAAACGCCCGTTACAACCAGCTTTGTCAAATCGTCAAAGCTGATTACAAACGGGTTTCCCTTTACTTCCGTGTTGTACATCAATTCGATCAGGGCAAGCCGCCTGTTAATATCGGCGGCGGCGTTCTGGATCGCCTGGTGTGCGTTGCCGTCCGCGTTGTGTGCGTCAATCAGCCCTTGCGCTTCCGTCAGGAACATAGGAAGAATGGTGGTGGTGCAAAGCCCCTTCACGTCCTCACTGGTCATAAAGGCTTCCGGGGAATAGTCAATAATGACCGTGGCCCCCTCACCGATCGTAATGTCCACGGGATACCGCCGCGTGTCCAGCCCTTGTTCAGAATAGGCGCTTACCCACTGGGGATAATCGCCCAGCGTGCCGTAATACAGCATGACTTCCGATCCGTCCAGGTCTTTTGCGAACACGCCGAACTCCCTGATCCAGAAGCCCCGATCCAGCCCGCCGTTTAAGTCGCTGCGGTATTCAACCATCATGTGAACCGTGTCCCCGTCATAGGTCGGTTCCGTGGACGTGCCCGCCGCCACGGGTTCCACAAGGTCTTCCAGATCGCCGGGGAACACGTCTTCCGGGCAAACGCCCTGGCCCATCATGATCCGGGAAATTTTCAGCGGCATCTTTTCCGCAAGGATTTTTGCGATCAGCGCCCGGCCCCGCCTGGGGATAGTGCAACCGTACTGGCTCATAGTTTATTTTCCTCCTTTAGTTCTGGCAGTTTAGTTTCTGTTACCGTGGTGAACGCTCCAAAAGCCCGCGCCCGGCATACCGCCGGAATGGTGGTCAGGAAGTCTTCCAGCGCTGGCAGTCTGGTTTCCATGATAGCCGCGCCCTGTTTTGCGGCAATCGGCTGATATACCCTTAATTCGGGCTGTAGCGGGTCATACAGCGGCGGCAATGCCGTTTCCGATATAGAATGTACCCCCGCCGAAACACGGCCCAGAATCGGCGGAAACGGCGTTAATTCGGGTTCCGCCAGCGTTGGCAGGGCCGTTTCCATGATATTGTGCATGGCCGCCGAAACGCGGGCCAGAACCGCCGCCGCCGGGAAGTCCGGTTCCAGCGGCGGAAGCCGCGTAACCGCCATACCGTCCCCCAGCACAGGCGTAATGTATAGCTGCATCGGCTCCATAGCGGGTTCCAGTTCTGGCAGTTTCGTAATGGCAAGCCCCCGGCCCACGATCGGCGTAACGTATATGGTTTTTTCCATTTGCGTTTCCGTTATGATCGTGTCCAGCCAGCTTGACAGGCGCTTGACGTGCCAGATCCGCCGCTTCAAATCGTCCAGCACTTCCGGCGTGATACCCCCCGGAAGCGGGATCGTAATGCGGAAGTGATGCGGTTCCCCCGCATAGTCGAACCACTCTTGAACCGCGCCCCCCGGAAAAAACGCCTGGATCGCCGTTTCAACGGCGTACTTTGTCCCCATGTGTTTATGAACCTTCACGCTGTCTTTCAACGTCCTGCGCTTCACCGCCAGCGGGTCTTCGTAGCTGTACCAGTCAACGTGCATATCATAGGCCAGTATGTCCACCAGTTCTTCCGGTAATTGGTCTATCCTGGAATAGATCAGCACGTCTTCCATATGGCCGCTGACGGCCAGCAGTTCCGCCGTCAGGCTTTTTGCCAGCGCGATCATTTTCGGGTCATGCTGTAGGGCCGTGGGAAATATCTGTGTGAAGTCGATCTGGTAAATATCGTTATTCATCTTCCGTGCCCCCGTTCAGCACCGTTTCCGGCCCTTCCAGCCGCGCAACGGACGTTCCGGGCACAACGGCAAATTCCGGCTGCCGGATCACGGCCCTTTTGATCCCCGCGTCCATCAACAGGCGGTGCAAATAGGACGGGTTAATATCCCGCCCCATTTTCCCGGTCTGCCATTTGACATACACGGCTACGGCCTTTCGTGCTTCTTCCTCAATGATCGCGCTGCTGGTTTGGCTGTAGCGGGGAAGGTAGATCGTAGCGTCAATGGTGAACAGCACTTCGTCCGGCTTCGACACGATCACTTTGTCGGTCAGCGGTCGAACCTTGCTTGCGTTCAAAGCGTCCTGTATTTCCTGCATGGTTGCTTCCGTTGGCATTTCCCCGCCGTTCAGCAGCACCCTAATATCAACCACCCCCGGTTCCGGCGTTGTGGCTGAAACGTCCGTAATGGCCGCAGAAACGCTTTTGACGTGGTAACTGTAGCCCCCTTCCGGCCCCGCTGTGCTGAAACTCTCCATGCTTTCCCGCAAACGCTCATAGTAGCTTTGATCGCTTTCCTTGTCCGCTCCGCCCGCCGTCCGCGTGATATTCTCCACCTTCCAAAAGAAGTCGTAAGTATCCACAATTTCTTTGATCTGCCCGGCGGCTATGTTGTTTCCCACAATGCCCGGCGTTTGACATTCCCCCAGAACGTCCCCGTAGCTGTCCCCGGCGGCGATCTCCAATTCTTCCGTTGTGGAAAATACAATTTCTCCGTCAAAGTTGATCCGCGTCCCCTTCGGTACAATCACGCTTTGCGGCTGCGTCTCCGAAATGTAGAAGCGGAAAACGGCGCTTGCTCTTGCTTCCGGCAACCGGAACGTGTCTTTGAACAGCTCCCCCAGGCTGTCCAGATACTTCCCGTTCGCGTAACGCGGCACGTTCTTTTTTGCGGTTTCGTTGATTATGATCCGCTGCTGAATAACGATGCTGGCGGCCCAGGCAATGAAAAGCCGTTCCGGGGAAGCCGGGTAAACCTTTTTCGTTTTCCCGGTCATTTCCTTGTACATCAATTCAAACAGTGCGATCATGCTGTTTTCTATGGTTTCCGTGTCGGTTTCCACAAATTCAATGTCCGGGTATTCCCGCTTGTTCATCCCTTCTTCACCCCCGTTATTTCAACCGTGATTTCCATATCCCCGTGAACATTGTTTGCGGCAACCGTGATTTCCCCCAGAATCGCCCGTGGTTCGTACTGTTCAAATTGATCGTGAATGTTCGCCACAATCTCATTTGCCACCACGTTTACAGGGCGGTGTAAGCGGTCTGTATTCATGCCCAGCCCCCGGATCAGCGGAACGGATTTACAAAAGCTGTCAAGAATGATCGCGCCGTTGATCAGCACTTCTTCTTCCACCGTCTGCGGGTCAAGGCAAATATCTTCCAGTATCTTCCCGTTGTTCTTCAAAATCCACGACACGGCGCTACCTCCTGGCGTATTCTTTCAGTGACAGCGTGGTATTTGCCGCCCAGCAGTTTCCCCGGTTGTCAAAGGTCTTCAATTCTGCGGACATTTTGGTAATGGCCCATTTATAATCCCCGTATACGTGGCCGCCCAGCACCAGCCGTTCTACCGCCCCGCTCCTGATCATGGCCCGCAACCGCTCCACTTCCAATATCGGGTTTGTGCCCAGGAAGACAGAAAACTTAACGGGCAGGCTGATTGTTTCCGGGTCAGGCCCCAGAAATTCCAGAAGATCCGGCATCATGTGCCGGTCGTGCGTGGCGTAGCTTGCGCCCACGTCCCATTGCAGTTTTTCAAACGTCCTTATGGTATTGCTGGACACGACAAAGGACAGCGAACCAAAACCGCCCAGCTTCCCCACGGCTTACACCTCCCCTACAACGTATCCGTCCCCGTCCCCGCCTGGCCGCATGATGCACAGCACCCACGCCCCCGGTTTCGGGTTCCAGTCCATTACATAGGCTTCGTGCTGGTGTGGGCAATGGCTGCACGCCGTCTTTACCAGATCGTCTTCCTGATCCGGCGGCTGCTTGTTCGGCGCAATGTGGCGGGGCCGGGCAACAAATTTCAGTTCCGAACTTTTCATACCGTTTCTATCCTGGAACTTTACGCGCCCTTTCCGTGTCACCGCGTCAAAGGTCTGTACCTCGCCAATCCTGATTATCCGTTTCAGCGCGTCCAGTATGTCTTTGTCCATTTGCAGGGAAGCGCCGCTTTGTCCCGCCATCAATACCCCTCCAATATCTGCACTAATTCAATGTCGGTTGTGTAGCCGCCCAATAGCTTGTGTTTTGCGCTCTTGATGCGGTATTTCCGGTCAAAGGACTGGAAGCCCCGCAGTTGAACCACCACGCCCGCCACAAGCTGAACGTCCCCAACCATAGAAAAGCTGGCCGTTATTTCCCCTTCGTTCTTTTCCCGCAAGCGCTTTTTTGCAATGCGCATGGCTTCCGCCGTGTCTGCAACCTTTTCATTGATTTCCAGCACTTGCCCCGTTCCCGCGCTGCTGTCCGGCGTGAACGTGTATTCTATCGTTTCTTTCTTTTCGGAATCGGAATAGCTGACATGACAGCTGGTGTATGCTGTATCCTTCATGTTCGTAGACAGCCGGAAAGAAAGAATATCGCTGCTTCCATAAGTAATGGTTTTAATCGGCGGTTTCCCGTCATAGTCCTGCTTGTCAAAGATAACCACGGCTAATTCCGTGATTTTCAACGCTTTCCCTTCCGCGTGGCAAAGCGTCTGTAAAAACCGTATGTCCGATTGCTGCACCTGTTCTTTTTTTGTGTACTGCGGATTTTCCTTGCTTTCATACAGCAGGGACAGGCCAGCTTCCCCGGCGATCTGTCCGGCGATCGCCTTTAGGGTTGTATTCTCCCAGTTGCGGCACTTCTTCTGCATCCGCAACGTGGACGTATACGGAATGGAAGTTCCGCTTAATGTGGTTTTCATCGGCGGCCCCGCAAGGCTGGCGCTGTCGATCTCAAACGTGCCGCAGTTCAGCACGCCGGAACGTCCGCTACCCTTCCAGTCCAGTTGTGCAAGCTGTACCTGCACCATTTTAACGGACGTGGCCGCCGGGCCGCTTCCCGCGCCGTTTCCGCCGCCGCTGGCGGCGTTTCCGGCTCCACCCTGGGTATCTGTACCCCCCGCCGCCTGCGTGGCCTGTACGGCTTCTGTAGGCGTTGACGTGGCTTCTCCCCCGGTTGTGATCTTGAACACTTGCCCAGGGTAAATTAAATCCGGGTTCTTGATCCCGTTTTCCTGCACGATCTGCGTATACTTTGACGCGCTGCCCAGATACTTTGCCGCTATGCCGGAAAGAGTATCCCCGCGCTGCACGATATAATCAATGGTTTCTGTTTGCGCTATTTCCCGCTGTACCAGCTTCCCCGTTTCCGGCGGCGCAATCGTGGTTTTTACCTCCACCCATTGACTGTTCCCGCTGTTTACGGCGTTGTCGTAGGATAGCTGAAAATCGTCCGCCGCGTCTTCTTCGTTGTCCGTGTACGTTGCGGACAAAAGGCGGTCTGTCAGGTCTTCCGGCAACGCCCCGCCGATCGCCACAACCCGCAATTCAACCCGCCGCGCAATGCTCATTCAAGAATCCCCCTTTTCCACGGCGGTAATTGCATATCCACGGGATCTTCCGCCGCCGGGATGGTCAGAACCACCCCGGCGGGGAAGATAACAACAGCGGCATGATCGGCGTTGGCCTTAATCAGCTGATCCGTGTATAAGACGCTCCCCATTTGCTCATAGGCGATCTTGTCCCACATATCGCCTTGTATGGTTCTGTAGGTCTTACTCATAAACCGCCCTTCTTTCGTCTTCCGCGTCCTGCCGCTGCATTTCTCGGATTTCCCGGATCAATTTCTGGTTGTTCGCTTCCAGTTTCTGTTCCAGATCGTCCGGCTTGTCCCCATTCACAACGATCGTGGGGGAATTGTTTACAGTTATGTTTTGTGTACCGCCGCCGCGTCCGGGGTTCCGTGTGACTTCCGGCGCGGTCTTCACTTCTGCCACGGGGTTTCCCCCGTAGCCGCCCACCTGCACCGCCGCTGGCGCGGCCTTTACCGCTGCGGCGGCCCGGTTGCTGGTTTCCAGGATCTTTTGCGTCCGCTCCGCCGTGTATACGGTCATTCCGGGCGCGTTGGTGATCAGTTCCGGCCCCTTCTCGCCCGCTATAAAGGTGCTGGGCGTTCTGGCCGTGCCCCGTGCGAACGTGGGCAGTTGCGGGATATTCACGCCCTTGCCGCCGACAACTGGCACCCAATCCGGGATCTTGATGCTGTTAAGCCCCGCAATAGCGCCGTTGATAATTCCGATTATGTTGTTGATAACGCCCTTTACAATGCTTGTCAGGGCATCCCACGCGCCGGAAAATACGCTTTTTATCCCCTCCCAGGCTTGCCCCCAGTTACCGGAAAAAACGCCCGTGATAAACTGGATCAGACCGGACAGGACGGTTGCAAGGCCGTTCACAACGCCGCCTATGGTGTTGAACACGTTCTGGAAGATCGCCAGCACGGACGGCAACACGGCTTGAACCGTTGTGAAAATCTGCTGCAAGATCGGCTGTATGATATTCCAGATGGTTGTAAATACGGTTTGCACCACGGGAAGCACGGCGGACAGCACCGCCGTAATAGTAGCTGCCAGGAATTGAACGCCGCTGACGATTGCCGGAAGGACGGTTGAAACAATAAAGCTGAAAATCTGCTGGACAATCGGGAAAACGTTCGTTTGTACAAATGTAATGATCTCGCTGATAACGGGCATGATCCCGGCAATGAATCCGCCGATAACCGGAATAATTCCTGCTATAAAATTCGCTATGGCTTTCACGATCTGCATGATAACCGGGGCCGCCTGCTGTATGCCGCCGACAATTCCCGGTATCACATCGGACACGATCACGCCCAGCACTTGTTCCGCCACTGGTACAACGTGTTCCGTAATAAAGCCTATCAGGCTCCCGATCGCGCTTCCTACGGTCTGGGCGGCCCTTATGAAGCCGTCAAAAACCGCTGTTCCCTTCGCACCGAAAATGCTTTCTATCTTCTGGCGGGCCGCGTCCATGTTGCCGCCGGAAAATACGTTCTTGATCGCGTCCCCAGCCGCCGTTACAGCCGCAACGATCTTGTCAAAGATTTCAAGGCCCTTGTCCCCGAAAATCCGGCCTACCGCTTCCCGTACCTTGTCAAAGTTCTTCCGCAGAAGCTGGACAACGGTAATAACCGCCGCAACCACGGCCACTATAGGCAGTATCTTCCCGGCTATTCCGCCCATTCCGCCCAGCAGGTTTTTTATGCCCCCCAGCGTTGTAAGCGATTTCCCCAGATTTTTTAATCTGCCGATCAGGCCAATGCTTCCAGCTTGCAGAATTAGGAACTTACTTCGTAGTGTTTCCAGTACAATTTTTGCCGTGTTTACTCCCAGGCTCATTTCCTGGAAGCCCAGCTTTAGGCCCAGTCCGCCCAGCTTCATTGCCGCCAGCACGGCCACCACTTTCCCGGCGGTCTGTACCAGTTTCGGGTTTGCCTGGGCAAATTCAGAAATTCGCGTGACCACATCGGCCACTTTATCCGCCACGTTTCCAACAATCGGCAAGAAATTCTGTCCCAGCACAATTTGCAGGTTGTTTATGCTGTTTTTGGCCTTCGCCATCTTGTTTTCCGTGGTATCGGACATTATGGCAAACGCTTTGTCGGTTGCGTCCTTGCTGTTCAGCATCCCTTCTACGCTGGCGTTGAATCCATCCACCCCAGCTTCCAGAATCTTTACCGCCGCTGTTCCTGCTTCCGCGCTGCCGAACATATCTTTTATGGTTTTCCCGCTCTTTTGCGCTTCCGTCTGTAGGATATTCAGCACTTCCGCAAGGCTCGATCCGTTTGCCATCAGATCGGAAAAACCGCCGCCCGCAACCTTCCGCAGAATCTTGTCCGCCGTGCTTCCGCTCTTGCCCAACTCGTTCAGCATGGAGTTGGCATAGGTGGTTGTTTCGGCTGTTTTAATTCCACCAGCTGTCATAATCGCATAGGTTGCGCCCAGCTGTTCCAGGGAAACGTTATAGGAATTTGCCGTGGGGATTATCTTGCCCATGACGGACGATAGTTCCCCCACGCTCGTTTTTCCTTTGTTTTGGATCTGTATAAGTACATCGCTAACGTGTCCCACTTCATCCGCGCTTTTCCCATAAGCGTTTAAGATCGTGGTCAACACATCCAGCGTTTGTGACGTTTCCGCAAATCCCGCCTTTGCCAATTTTGTACTTGTCGAAACAAAGTTGACGGCGTCCCCGGTTTCCTGTCCGGCGGATATGGCATTATAAACGTCTTCCGCAAGAGCGTTGGCCGCCACGCCCGTTTTGTTGGACATGGCCATAACCTCTTGCGAAATTTTTTCAAGCGGAACTTGCGTGGTGTCCGCTATGGTGTTCACCTTTGCCAGCGCCGTTTCGTATTTCTGGGCCGCCTGGACTGGCCCGGCGTAGATCGCCGCCGCAACTGCGGTATAGGCTCCAACCGTGCCCAGTATTTCCGTTTTGGTTGCAGAAACATTTTGCTTGATCTTTTCCTGCTGCTGGTTAAGGTTCTTTAAGCGCTCCTGGGACGCTTGCAAGCGCTCATAGGAATTTTTCAGCCGTTCGTTTGCGCGTTCCAGATCGTCCGTGTTCAATCCGGCTTCCCGCAACTCCTGGGCCAGTTCTTCAAGGGATCTTTGCTGTTCTTCGATTTTGGCAGTAGCTTGTTGTAACTGGTTTTGATTCGCTTTGTACTTCTCTTTTAGCCTGCTGTATTCCTTGCTGGTTTCGGAAAGTTCCTTCTGTAGCCGCTTGTATTCCTCTATGTTCCCTTCCGCTTCTGCGGTTTCCATGGCCCGTTGAAGATCGCGCTTCTTTTGGGCCGTCTGGGCCAGTTCGGATTGCAAGCGGTCATGTTCCGCCGTCAGGCGCTGCAATTTCTGCTGGTTCTGTTGAATGGCAGCGTTCGCTTTGTTGTATCCGTCTATCTTCGATTGCAGGGCATTGACGTTTTTAACGCTGTCAGACAGCCGCTTTTGCGCCTGCACGGCGGCGTTGAAGGTGCTATGGAAATTTCCTCCCAGGGAAGCAGTCAGCTTGAACAGAAGTTCAAAGTTTTTTTGCGCCCCTGCCAATTACTTCCCGCCCCCCTTACTTGTCCTTCTGGGCGGCCTTGTCTTCTTCCTCCACTTCGTTTATGCTTTCTATCCAGGCGAAAAATTCATGAAGCGGCAAGGCCATCCACTTAAACGGATCGGCATACGTCAGCCGCGCAAGCCTGTATGACTGTTTTCGGAACCAGTTGCCGGGATACTCAATTTTTAGTATCCCACAGCCACTAAAAAATCCCTCGCGGCGTTCTTGATCTTGAGATAATGCCGCAAGGGCAGGCGTGCAATTTCATCCGCGCCGATCCCGGACGCACGGGCCGCAATGCCGCACTGGAACGCGCTGGATACGGTTGCGTCCAGCACAATAATGTTGCGCTGCTGCAATTCCAGTTCCACCGCCTCCACGTCTTCCCCGGTCAGGCGTTCAAAGTAGAAGGTCAGGCTTTTGTACTGCGTCCCCGTGATCTCAACGGGCGGGTTGAAGGTATGCACATAGTTCATGCTGTGCGCGTCTGCGGGCTTGTCCTGGGGCGCTTCCGCCGCCGTGGCGGTATCCATACCCGCCGCCGCTTCCGGCGCGTCCTGGGCCATCTTTTCCGCGTTCATGTTCTTGCTGTCTTCCATTGTCATTTCCTCCATAAAATTAAATTTATTGCGGGCCAGCAGCACAACGCCGCTGGCCCGCTCGGTGTTCCTGTTACTTGCCCAGCGCCTTTCTTACTTCCGCCAGGTAGTCCACGCCGTTAATAAGGCAGATGAAGTTCACGGGGTCGATCTCCGTTTCCTTCTTCCCGTCCCTGTAAATGGCGTAATAGTATACGGCGTGTTCGCCGCTTGCGTCCGCCGGGGAAGCCACCGCCGCTTTGCCTACGGCCAGCTTTTTCGGCATCGTCCGCAGAATGTGCTTTAGCGCTTCCTGCTTGTGCTGCCCCTTGTTGCTGTTGTAGCCCTGCTGGGATACGCGGCAATCCAGGTTGTGAATACGCGGCTCGTTCATCTTCACGGCGGCGGGCGTAACCGTGCGGAAGCTGAACTTTGCCGTCATGGCTTCCAGGTGTCCGATCACAACGGCTTCAATGTTGCCGCTCAACCCCGCGCCTTTGATTTCCTCCACCAGCCACGCCAGTTCCGGGAACTCCACTTCCGCGATCCCGATATAGTCCACCGCGTCTTCGTACACGGCAAAGTTGTTTACCAGCTGATCAACTTTCGGCATTTCTTACCCCTCCTTCTTACGCCGCCGGGGACAGCAGCACTTGCAGGTAGGAAAGATCGTATTCCATTACCCAATTCAGCTGCTGCAACGGGGACGGGGGCGTAACGTAAATATGGAACTTCACCCGGCCCGCCATCAGGTTTGTAAGGGCGTTTTCGCTTTCCAGCATTTCCACCCGGCCCCCCAGGATCTTTTCCTCGGCGGTCAGGCTGTTCAGCCAGTAGTTCACACCCTGCATGATCGCGTCAAGCAGGCGGCGCGTGATCCGGCGGTCAACATCGTTCCAGGAAGTCAGGATCACCGTTTTGGCAATGTACTTGAACATCCGGTTGATATTATAAAAATAGTCAACCGGATCGGTGTTGGCCGGAAATGCGGAAGTGTAGTTGCCCCAGGACACAAAGCCGTTGTAGAAGTTGACACAGGTAATAATACCGTTGTCGTTCAGATAGTTTGCTTTCGGCACGTCCAGCCGGACTTCCTCACCGTTCGCCAGCACCATACTGTCAGCACGCAAAACCTTGTTGGACGCGCTTTCGCAAGGCGTGCCGTCCCCGAACTCCCCGCTGTTGTCCGTCTTGGACATACTGCCCGCCAGCTGTACGGTATAGTCAAAGACGCGATCGCCCAGTTTGACTTTCGGCCAGCAGCACAGCTGGTTCACGTTGAAAATGTTCATGCGCTTTTTCAGCGCCGGAACGTCCGTGTACCAGGTTGCGCCGTCCCCTTCCGTGCTGGGCAGTTCGATCAGCGCTTCCGCTTCAAACACGCCGTTGATATTTTCCGCCTTTGCGGACATAACCGCCGCAACCTCATTGTCGTGTGACCAATTCGGACACACGATAATATCAGGCGCAAGGGTATACTTCGGGAAAACATCATCGATCAGTTCAAGCCCCGTGGTCTTGTGCGTGGTCACGCTGTATCCGCCGATAATGTCACTTTTCGTAACCATGGACGGATCAACCGCTTCATAGCTTACCTGCTGGGCGGTGGTGGTGTCGGTCAGGAACTCGATCGTGCAATTATCATCCGTGTAAAACACGGTATAATCGGTATCCTTTTCCTTCCCCTCCACCTTCACCGTGTCCGCCAGGGCTTCCAGCGGCAAAATGATCTGGTTTTCCACAGGCTCCATGCTGGCCGCCGCAACCTGCTTTTTGTGCTTTTTGTGGTCAAGCACGTTCACCATGATAACCGGGGCCACGTTGTACAGCGTGAACGCCGTGTAAATCTCCATGCACAGCGGGTATTTCTCCCAATCATCGGAATACCCCAGGAAGCGCACAGCTTCTTCATAGTCATTCGCCATAATGACTTCGTTGGTCTTCCCGCCCACCATTTGCACGGGGGCCGCGCCCACCGCGAAATGAACGCCGGAAGCTACTTTAGTAGGCGTGGAAACGCTGGTTTTCAGCTTCGATGCGTTTACGCCGTGTGTCAGCGCCATCTATTATCCCTCCAATCCTTCCGTTGCCGCCAGGGAAGCAATGTCCGCGTAGAACTTATGCAGGGCGTTCCCGCCCGCCGCGATCTTCTGCTTCGCTTCCGCCAGCTTCGACACGGGCACAAGCATATTTTTGACAAGCGGGTATCTTTTCAGCACTTCCGCCATTTCCGGGGAAGCAAGGATCTGATCCCGCGTGCCCTCAAAAATTTTGTTGGTTTTCAGCCGCCCACGGGGAAGCTGCGGCCCCACATACACCAACTTTTCCGGCTCCGCTTCCTGCGGCGCGTCCTGGGCGGCTTCCGCGTCCTGGGCGGTATCCTTGTCCCCCTCCGCGCCGGGCGCGTCCTGGGCGGCCTGCGGCGCGTTCTGCGCCCCCTCCGCCGCCGTGGCGGTATCCGTACCCCCCGCCGCTTCCGGCGCGTCCTGGACGGCTTCCAGGTCTTCCGCCTTGCTTTTCGCTACTCTTGCCATATTTCTTCAACCTCCCGTTTCATTGTTGGCAGGCCCCATTTTGTGATCATTTCCCCAAAATGGTACGGCCCGTATTTTTCCGTATCCGTGTAAATCAGGTATTCTACCGGGAAATGCAGGACAAAGCGATCGTCCAGTATTCCAACGCGCTTTAATTCCGCTTTAATCTTCAACAGCAGGTTCAGCACATCGTATTCCCCCGCTTTCCAGTCCTCGGAATACGTTGCCGCTATAATGCGGATCATACATTCGCTGTCTTCCACTTCGTCTTCGCCTTTCAGCAGTTGCAGCAGAACATATGGAATCCGCTTTATTTTGTCTTCCTTTTTCGGCAAGCCGTACTTGTGGACTTCCGCCGGGCGCTCTTTTCTGTCCGCTCCCGGCTCCACTTCCACTTCCAGGATAATGTTTTTTGTGTGTTCCTCCACAAATGCGGCCAGGGTTTCCATAAGGAAAATTTCTGTCATGGTTTACCCTCCATAGCCGTTCAGAAGCCGTTCAACTTCGTGCATAACACGTTCGTCAACGGTCTTCTGGGCTTCTTCCTGTAGCTTTTCGGCCACGGCGGTTTCCCCTACCATGTGCGCGGCGGACAGGCCCATATACTCCGAAATAGGCAAATGCTTCCGCGTTTCCCTGTGAAATACGCCGATATGTCCGCTTTTCATTTCAGCTATAAAGGCATCGTCATAGACGGCCCCGCCGCCGCGCTTCATGGTTGCGCTTACCTGCTTTCCGGTTCCGGGCTTTTTCGGCGTTACGTTGAACTTGTACAGGGGGATTTCATAGCCCGCAAAATGGACGTGCCCGGCCAGATCGCCCGTTGACGCTTTCTTTATGTTCGTGCTGGTTGCGCCGCTTAAAGCGCTGCTTTGCACCGTGTAAACCCGCTTGACTTCTCGGAACGCCCCGGTTTTTATCTTCGACAATCCCCGGTTTATGGCGTTGGAAAAAGCCCGCTCGGCCCCTTTCGGGACTTGCGCCAGCATGGCTTCCACCCGCTCCATTGTTTCCACGTCAATTTGTACGCCTATATTCATCGTTCGCCCAGCGCCCCCAGTTCCAGAATAATTTCCCCGTCTTCATGTACGGCGCGTTCTATGTTGTACTGCTGCGTAACGCCCGCCACCTTCACGGCGAACTTGTGATCCCGCTCCGGCATGAAGCCCAGATCATACAGTGATACATACGCCACGGCTTCCAGGCTGGACAGGCCCGGCGCGTTATCCCCGCCGGGCCGCTGCCGTTCCGCCGCCGCTTCATGGTCAAGCACCACTGGCACTTCGTACCACGTCCGATCATAGTAGAAGCCCGTTATAGTCGCAAATTCTGCCGGGTTATGGAATACCCGCATATCCGCCGCCAGCTGTGCTTTGAAGTCCATTACATCACCTTTACCGTGATCCAGCTGTCAACCTCATGCGGCACGGGCACGGGGGCGCTTTGCAGGGACAGGAAGCGGCGATCCGGGCGCTTCTTGATGAAGGTATCCGGCACGTACTTCCCCGCCACGGTTTCCCATTTTTCCGTGCGCTGGTTCAGAATGGAAATAGCGCCGTAGTACATGGAATACTTGGCGTGTGTGCTTGCCATCATCAGCGTGCCCGCCGGAACCATGGGCAGTTCCACGGGGTTTTCCGGGTCTGTCCAATCGTCCACGTACCATTCGTTGTACTGGTAGAGATCCAGGCCCAGTTCGTGAATCGTGCCGATATAGGTAACGTTGTTTTCCTTCTGCGTGGGCTTGATCACGGCCAGGGCGTAGTTCTTCACGTCCAGCAGTTTCTGGATCTTTTCGTCCATCAGAAATTCCGTCACCACATCGGAAGCCATAATGCAGACGTTGCAGTTGGTGAAGCCCTCTTTCTGCACCTTCTCATGCCAGGCTTTCAGATTGCCGTACTTGTCCTGGGCTGTGCCGCCCTTCCACTTCCGCTTCGTATCCTTGGAAATGTCAACCAGGTTCGTAAACCGGAAGTCGATCGTATCCTTCACGCCCTCGCCCAGCACAACGATCTTGCCCGTAAGCATGGCCTGGGCGCACATCCATTCTTCACGGCGCAGAATCATTTCCCGCAGATCCGTGAAGTCCTCGGACATCTGGATCACGGCCCGCTGTGCCGGGGTTCTGCCGCTGTACAGGCTTTCGCCGGGCTGCCGATCCAGAATATCATCAATGGTTGTCACCTTGTCCGGCGCAATGAACGGGGGCGTATACGTTTCGGTCGTATACCCGGTGTTCGGGATAATCTTGCCGCCGATCTCGCGGGACACGAACGGGGCCAGCTTCCGTGCGCCCTTCTTATAGTCCATGTCAACGCTTTTCGTTACGAACGTCTTTTCATGGGAAAAGAAGGTGCTGCGGAAGAATGTGTGGACGGGCGGCAATTTCTTGATCACGCCCATCATGGTACGGGGTTCATAAATGCTTACAGCGTTAGGCATCGTCTTTTATCCTCCTTACTTCAAGAAAATAGACAGCTTCCGGCACGCTGCCTTTGCTTCGTCCACGGTAATTCCGTCAAGGCCCACGGAATCCGCAAACACTTCCCCGGTCATAATGTACACAACGGGATCGCCCGCCGCTGCGGCCTCGCTTACGGCAATGCCCACCACGTTTGCAATGCCCTCTTTGGTTGCCTTTACGATCCCGGTATCGCTGGACATAACCAGGTCATGCAGGGCAATAGCGCCGCCAGCGGTTCCCGTTTCCGGCACGGCGGGGAACTCCCCGGCATAAAACCTTTTCGGCGTGTACTCCCGCCGCTCGATCAACTCTGCCACTTTCGTTTCCTCCCTTCTCTTTACAGAACTTCCTCAATGGCCCTGTCAAAGATGCTCTTGCCATCGTCCCCGCCGCCCATAGGCGTTCCGCCCGGCTCCACGCCGTCCATGCCGGACGCGGCGGCATCCTTTGCAACTGCGGCCAGGTACTTTGCGCCCGCCTGCTTCTGGGCGGCAACGATCTTCAAGGCCACCTGCCCAGCGTCCACAGGTGTTTTGAACATGGCATCTTCCACGATGCTTTCATACCCCGCCGGGGCCGTGTCCATGATGCTCTTGATCCGCTCCCTCTCGCTGTTCACGGCTTCCGTTCGGATCTGGTTCACCAGATCCGGGTATTTTGCTTCCAGGGCGGGCACGGTCTTGATCTGTTCGTCCATAGTTCCTTTTCCTCCTTTTTGGTCTGTGGGTTCTTCAATAGTATTTTGCAAACCGCCCTGGGCCGGGCTGTTTAACAACATTGTTGGCACGGTCTTAAACCGTGACAGATCCAGCGGAACAGAATTGACAATGACTTTCCGGGCGTTTTCGATCACCGTCTGCGGCTCCGCTTCAAACATGATGGAATCACAGAAGCCCTTTTCCACGGCCTGATCTCCCGTCCACCATGTTTCTTCCTGCATCATGGCCGCTATGTCTTCGTCCTTCATTTTGGTTCTGCCCGCGTAGGTGTTCACAATGGACTGTTTGATCACCTTCAATTCCTGGGCCAGCTTTTCAAAGTCCGCCGCCTTGTAGGTGTCCCATACGGTCATTGCCGGGTCATGGATCATAAAAACGCCGTTCCGGGGGATCTGGATAACGTCCCCGGCCATTGCAACGATCGTGGCCGCGCTGGCGGCCCACCCGTCAATTTTCACTGTGATTTTTGCGTCAATGTCCCGCAAGCGGCAATAGATTGCGTGCGCTGCGAACACGTCACCGCCGGGGGAATTGATCCGCACCACCAGTTCTTCCACGTCCCCGATAGCGGCTAATTCCTGGTTGAACTGGGCCGGGGTTACACGGTCTTCCCACCAGCTTTTTTGACTGGCGATCGGGCCGTACAAAAGCATTTCCGGCGGCTTCGTGCCCGTGGCCGGGACGAAATTCCAGAATCTATTTTCCGTCACCTGGTACGGGTTTCCCGTCTGCCCCTGCTGCGGGCTGTTGGCTCCCTGCGGCATTTTGCGTTACCTCCCTTAATTTTTCTTCTTCCTGTTTCAGCTGTTCCACGTTTGCGTAATAGTCCGATCCGGTCATTTCCATAGTTTCAGACTGCCGCGTGGAGAATCCATTTTTAACCCGCTTTTCCGCTGCGGTCACTTCCTTAACCGGGTCAAGAATCCCACGGGCCGGGCCGTTCCATTCCGCTTTGCTGTAGGCTTTCCGGTACAGTGGATCGGAAAAGAATCCCGGCGCGTTCACGCGGCCTTTCGCCACGGCTTCCGCCAGCCATTCTTCGTAAATGACTTGGCAGAAGTCCGCCGCCAGCCACGTTCTGTACATACGAAACATTTTCCAGGCTTCTTCCAGCGCCCCCCGGCTTGCGGAATAACTGGCCGTGAAGTGCTTTAGCAGCAGTTCATAGGGGATTTCCAGGGCCGCGCCGATCTGTCTGCATACCGCCTCCACAAACCCGGAAAAGTTTGCGTTTGGCCGCCCTGGGCTTTCCGCGTGGGCCTTTTCTCCCGGTTGCAGGTCAATGACAGCGCCGGGGGCCAGCTCCACCGTTGTTTCGTCTTCATCGTCCACCCGGTCTTCGTCCGGCACGTTCGTTCCGATCGCACCTTCCATTCCGCCGTCCGCGTTTTCCGATTCGACAAACACGGCAAAAATGCCGCTTACCACCGCCGCCACAAGTTCCGCGTCCGTGTAGCGCCCCAGCTGCTTTAATGCTTCAATGACGGGGGCCAGGAAGGGAACGCCGCGCCGCTGGTCGATCCGCTCCCGGTTCATGATATGGATCACGTTCCGCCGCCCGGAAGCCGGACTGTAGGCCGGGACGCGCACCCATTCCATAGGCTGACTTGCAAGGGATAAAGGATGGTGCTTTGAAAAGTGATAGGCAATCACTTCCCCCGTGCTGTCCGTTTCCACGCCGCCGATTATGCGATCGTCCAGCGTGTCAAACCCGCCGGGGCTTGACAGCCGATCCGCTTCAATCAGCCGCACCCGCAGATCGTAGGGCTGCCCCGTCCGCTTCTTCACGGGCAGAAGGGCCAGACAGTCCCCGGACGCAAGCCACGACACAAACGCCAGCTGTTGCAGTTCACAAAAATTATCAATGCGGGCCGCGTCACAGTCCGGCGTATCCGCCCACAGTTCCCATTCTTTTTCGATCCGCCGTTCCAGCGCGTGCGCCGCGTCTGCATCTATCCCCAGGACTTCCCGATCAATCGTGGGTTTCAGCTTCAAGCCCCGGCCCACAATATTTGTGCGCATGGTTTTGATCGCGCCCGTGGCAAGCGGCACGCCCATATACAGATCGCGGGAACGCTGGCGCAACACGTCCAGGTTGTCTTCTATGTCCTCCCTGGAAGATCCGCCGTTGTAGATCCATCCGGCCATTTCCTTTTTGTAGCTGCTGGCCCCGTAATGGCTGTATCCTGTATTGATTACCCGCGTCCGCGCCAGCTGCTGCCGCGCTTCCGCCCGTTCCAGCGCCTTTTGCGGGCTTATGGCGGCGATTGCGCCGTCAATGGCCCTTTGTATTACCCCCACGCATACACCCCCTTAAACAGCAGGAAGAAGCGCCCCTGCGGGCGCTCCTTCCTGTTCGTGTCTGTCTATTCAGATTTTCACGCTACTAATTATAGCGGAAAAAACGGGCAATGGCGGGCAATCTTTTATAAATCCCTGGGCATAATCCGTTTTACCCGGTTGCGCCCGCCGAACTTCTTTGCCGCTTCCAGCCGCGCCACCATATCCGCCCAATACTTGATCGTGTTCCTGATTTCCGCCAGGTCTGCCCGCGTCAAAGTCCTGCTGCCGATCGTGTATGACTGGTTCGTGGTACAGGCCAGTTCCGCTTCTAACCATGCGTCAAGGTGTTTCTGTGCGATTTCAAGAGTAATTCCCGGCATTATATGATCCCTCCACTTGTCCGGCGTTTCCGCCGCTTTTTCTTCACCTGCGGTTGTTCTTCCCGTTTTTTCAGCGGCACTTGCGCGATCTCAATAGCCGCCGCCGCGTAGTTCCTACAGTCTAACGCTTCGTTTCGCTTGTGCTTATAGTCTTTTATTTTCCACTCAAACACGGGCCGCCCCTTTTTGTATGTCAGCACCTGTTTTTCTGCCGTCAGGCCAATAAAGAAACTTTCATCATAGCCCCGCCCTTCATCCTTTGGGAAATGGCAGTAGCCCGGCCCTTCGTCTTCCAGTAACAGGCGTTGCAGAAGTAGGCTTTTTCCGGTATCCACGCCCAGCATGAACAAATATGCCCCTTCACGGTTGTTCTTTGTCGGTTTCTGGATATAGGCCGCTTGACTGTCATTGCTGCCCTTTATGGCCCGCACGCCCCGCGCATACCGCACCTTGCAGAAGCGGTATACCTGGTTCGTGAAGTGTCCGCCTATATCCATGCAGGCGCAAATAATTTTTAGTTTCGTTCCGTCCGGCTTTGTGAATGTCTGGGCAAGAAAAGCGTCAAGGTCTTTCCATACCTGATCTTGTTTCAGATCCCCGTAAATGGCCGCGTACTTTATGCCCCAGCTTTCATAGTCCACGCCCCAGCCCACCACTTCCACTTCAAAGCGATCGTCCTGCGTGTCAACGCCCGCTGTCAGGTACAGGACTTCCGGCGGAACTTCGCAATTATAGCGTTCCCGGCGCTTCATAAGAGCGCTTTCGTCAACCTCCGTCCCTTCTTCCTCCCACGTCTGACCCATTTTCGTGTTTGTCCAGGACTTCAATTCTTCTATGTTGCCTTTCTTCTTTTCCTCATTCGCAAGCAGGAACTTTTCCACAATGTCCCGCCAGCGGGCCAGACTTGATCCCAGGGCGTTAAGGTGGAAGCCACGCACGGGATTTTCTGGATCTGCGTGTATGTATTTTCCGTTTATAAACCCCTTTTTCCATTCCGCTTCCGTTGCCAGCGCCGCGCACTTGCTACAACAATACTGGATTGTGTCCAGATTGTCTTTGTCGAACACAACCCCTTCCCACGTCAGCGGCTGCAATTCCCCGCAATGCGGGCACGGCACGTTCCATTCCCCTTGTGAACTGTGCTGGTATTCTAATTCTATCCTGGAAGTGCCCTTGTTCCCCGGCGTAGACACATATACTTCCTTGCTGTTCCAGAAGGTTGTAAGCCGTTCGGACGCAAGGAAAAGCGGATCGCCCTCGGTTCCCGCCGTGGCCGGGTATCTGTCCACTTCGTCCGCCAGCAGCACTTGCACGGGCCGGGATGCAAGGGAACTGGGGCTGTTCGCTCCCACAATGGCGATACTTCCGCCGGGGAACACTTTTTCCAGTATGGTATTTCCTGCTCCCCGCCGATCGCTTATCATCCCCCGCAACACTGGCGTTTCCTGTATGGATTTTGCCAGCCTGTTTTTAGAGAAACTTTCCGCCATCGTAATTGTGGGCTGCATCATCAGGATCGGAACCGGGTCATAGTGCATATAATACCCCACTACGTTTACCAGTGTTTCCGATTTTGCCACCTGGGCGGAAGACATAGCCACAACTTTTCTGATCCGCACGTCTGAAATGCTGTCCATGATTTCCCGCATATGCGGCACTCTATCCGTGCGCCAGCGCCCCGGCTCCGCCGCCCCCTGCGGTATCCGGCGATACTGATCCGCCCAGTCTGACAGGCGCATTTCCGGCGGCGGTTTCAGCCTTGCGAAAATGCGCTTAAATACCGCTTTCGCCTGTTCCTCCATCCAGCGTTCCTTCCTCCATTTCCGCAAGTAGCCCGTCAAAGTCTGCCAGTTCTTCTAACGCTTCATCCGTTGCCCGTTTCAGCGCCAGGAATATTTCCATTTGATCCGTTTCCACCGCCAGCGCCGGACTTTGCTTTACCGGAATGTTGCGGATCTTCTGGCGGAACCGCAGAAGCATTTCCACCATGACTTTTTCCACGTCCGCCGCCTGTAGAACCTCCCGGCGCTTTAGTTGCAGATCCAGTTCTTCCCGCTCCCGCTTTGCCCGCGCCAGCTTCGCCCGTTCCGTGTTATAGTCCACGGCTTCTTCCGGCGATCCGTCTTTCTTTAGATACTCAATATAGCGGTGTACGCAATCCTTCAAGTTGTACAGGCCGGGCCGGGCTTCCGCAAGTACGCCCTTTTGCCGTAGCTGCCGCACGCGGCGATCTGAAATATTAAGCCACTGGGCAACCACAGCGGCGGTATACAGTTTCAATTTTTTGCGCACCCCCTTATTTTTGCCGCCGCCCGGAAGCGGAAGCGTTTTTTTCTGCTTTTCAGAAAATCAAACGCCGGGGCTCGCCGTACCCTCACCCCTCCTTGGCGCTGGAAGAACCTATTCCGCGCCGCCCGGCTCCGCGTCTTCCAGGTCTTCTTCCACGTCCGCGCCGTCTTCCGGGTCTATGTCGAACTCTCCCGTTGCTTTCTGCCGTGCAAGCTGATACTTCAAACGTTCCAGCGCAAGCCTGCTTTGATCTGCTTCGTGTGCCCGCATACTGTCCAGCAGCTTTATGATTCGGCCATTCAGTTTGTTCAGTTCTGCTTCAACCTTCATGGCCCGATCAAACGGGCTTGCTTTGATTATGGTTTTCATGGCCGTTTTAAGGCTTTCTGTTCCGCCCTCCGGGTCTTCTGCCAGTTCCAGTTCCATCCCCATTTCTTCCGCCTGGGCGCGGTCTTCCTGCGGAATAGGGACAACCATATGCACGATCTTGTCCGTGTAATATTCCTGCTGTTTCGCCGGGTCTGTAAATCCTTGCAGTAACCCCGTTAAATATTCCTTGCGCACCAGTAAGCCTTGCAATTCCTCATTCATCCGTGACAGCGTTTCCCCCGGCTGCATGGACAGAATAGCATTTCTCTGTTCTTCCGTCAGGTCTTCTATGCTAACACTCGCAAACGCTCCATGCGTTACAGCGTTCTTATTGCCCTGCTTTGCTGGCGTTTCCCCAGCCGCGTTCTTATTGCCCGGCTGCCCACCCTTCTTCTTTGGCTGGTTTTGCAGGGCATCTTCCCACTTGTCCAGGGATTTCCATTTCCTTATGCGGCCATCGTCCACGCCAACAGCCGCCGCCAGTTCTTTTGTGCTGATTTTCCCGCCGCTTTGCAGGTACAGTTTTTTTGCTTCGTCCCGCTCCGGCTTCCTGGGCCTTGCCATCCCGGTTCCCTCCTGTTCGTTCGTTTTCAGCCTTTCGCTGTTCCTGATCATGCCGGAACTGGTAAAATAATAACAGGCTTTGAATTTTGCTTCAAAGCCTGTTACTGTAGGGGGCTGACTTCAAAGGCTTTTCCCGCCCTTGTTCTGCTACAGTATAGCAGAAAAAAGCGGGCAATGGCGGGCAATCTTTACTTTGAAAATGAAAAACCCGCAATAATCTTGTTTGCCCCGAACGATTTAACCAGGCTTCCAACCGCCGCGTCACGGATATTTTTGCATTGCCTTTCGGAATAATGGTTGCGTGCCGAAACTTGTTCCCATTTCAGCCCGTGTAAGTAGTAGTCCGTTACGATCACTTTCAGCTTGTATTCCAGGCCGGAAATTTCCCGCAGAATTTCCACTTTCAGCGTCTGCAATTCCGCGATCTTTGCCGTGTAATAGTCTATGTTTTCCGCTATTCCATCCGGCAAATTCAAGGCCACGGCTTCCACGGCGTTTGAAATATGGTTTTTCCCTTTCGGCATCCCGTCCAGGCTTTGCCCGCCGATCGTGTCATAGTAGCTTTCCAGTTCTTCTACCATGCTCCGGTAATACCTGATTTCTCCATCAATATTCCGGTAAAACATCAGGGCGGCCAAAACGTCTTTTTTGTCCATTTCCTATACCTCCGATTTCCGGCGGTTCCTTTGAAGTCATAAAAACGGGTACAAGGCATAGCCCCCGCCCCCACGGCGGCTATGCCTTTGCCTTGCTTATTTCAGCTTCCGCGCCCGCGCTTTTTCATCGTGCGCCCCTCCTATTTCAACTTTCTTCCGCAGAACGGGCAACAATGGAAAATCATGTGTTCAACTGCTCCCGTTTCCTTGTCCAGTATCATTGCCAGCTTTTCTTCCGGCTCATAGGCCAGCAGGAAGCGCCCTTCCGCCGTGGCCTGTTCCCTGTGATAGTCCGGGTTGCACCACGCACAGCCGCGCCCGCGTGGTTCCCGCTCGACATAGGCGGCTTTTTCCGGCTCCTTCTGCGGCGGCTTGTCCGTCTGTCCTTCCTGCTGCCCGTCCTGGGCCGTTTCCGGCGCGTCCTGTGCCCCTTCCGCCGCCGTGGTGGTATCTGTATCCCCAGCGGCTTCCGGCGCGTTCCGGGCGGCTTCCTGGGCCGTCTGGGCGGTTCCTTCCGCCGCCGCGTCAAGTTCCATTTGCCCTTCCAGCGGTTTTCTTGCTTCTTCCGCCTGTTTCAGCGCCTTTGCATCGTTTATGGACAGCACGCCCACTTCTTCCAGCGTGTCCGCCGCCCGTGCCTGATAGTCCGGGGACAGCCCGGACAGTTCATAGGCCGTTGACACGCCCAGCCGCTTTGCCTTAAATGCCTGCATCAGTTCCGGGCATAGGTTGTTCTTTATGCTCTTGTACCTGCCGATCTGGGCTTCCGTGATCCCGGTAAATTCCGCCGTGATCCAGCGCGTGCGGCCCTCCACTTCAACTTCCTTCCGCAGTTCCGCGATCAGCGCTTCCGTGCGCAATGTTTCTTCCATCTTCTCCCAGTCTGATTTTTCGCGGAAGCCGTTTGCAAAAATCAGGGCCAGACGGTCAAGGATCGTTTTCACGGTTCCTTCTTCCTCCGCCGCCCGCGTTACGCACGGCACGCGCCGGAACTGTGCCAGGCCGTCTTCCACCAGGGCCATACAGGCCAGGCGGCGGCGGTGTCCGGCCACCACGCGGAATCTGTCCCCGTCCCGCTCCACAAGCAGCGGTTGTAGCAGTCCCACGATTGCAATAGACTGTTTCAGATCGTTTATGTACTGCGTGGAATAGAAGTTTTCCTGTGAAGGAATCAGATCGTAAACGTCAAGCGTCAACTGTTCCATTCCATCCGCCGTGCGCGGCTCTTTTTCCCGCTCCACAGCTGCCGCCTTTGAACGTTCGTTCAAAAGCTGGTGCAAATCAAATTTTGCCATACTTCCTTCCCTTCTTTCATGTGTCCGATTCGGTCACGGGCCGCACACTCAAAAGGTTTACGCCGTCCGCCCGCAAAGCGTCCAGGTATTCTTCCACAAGGGCCGTATAATCAATAGCCGCGTTGGAGCGCTTGGAATATACCGTGATAGGAAGCCGGGCAAACGTGCTTTCGCTCACCTTCCGGGACGTGCGGATCTTCGTGCGGAATACCGGGTATTTCCGGGACGCTTCCAACTGGGCCGCGCCCTGGGCGTGCGCTTCGTTCCGCTTGTCGTACTTCGTAATGAAGCACCCCCGGAAGGTCAAGGCCGGGTTAAGGTCTTCCCGCGTGAACTCGATCTGTTCCGCCAGTTCCGCCAGCCCTTCCGTTGTGTTATCATCCACTTCCAGCGGTACGATCACGTCATTGCTGGCAACCAGGGCGTTGATCGTGGATATGTTAATATCCGGCGCGTTGTCAATCACGCAGAAGTCGTATTGATCCCGCACCTGTTCCAGCGCCTTTTTCAGCCGGGTTTGCTGCTGCCGCGTCTGATCCAGAAGCACTTCCAGATTCGCTTTCAGCAGCTTCATATTTGCCGTGATAATGTCCAGGCCGGGGAAGTCCGTGTGCTGGATCAGGCTGCCCATATTCGGGCGGCGGGCGGTCATAATTTCATCCATCCCGGCCCCGTCTTCCTCCCGGCGGCGGTATCCCCTGGAAGCGTCCCCCTGCTTGTCATTGTCTACCAGCAGGACGCGGAAGCCCTTGCCCGCCAGCAGATGCGCAATAGCAACGCTGGAAATGGTCTTTGCCACGCCGCCTTTCAAATTGATAACCGATAAAACGCGCATATCCATTTTGTCCGTTCCTTTCTGCCCGTCCCGCCGATAGCACAGCATTTCACGCCTAAAATGGTAGAAGGTGAAAAAGCAACCTTTCCAGCGCCTTGTTTTCCGGGAACTTCTGCGCCAGGCGGTAAACCACCGATTGCAGGCCCTTCCCGGCCCGCGTGCGGAAGAAGCGCTGGCGCACCGTCCACAACCGCCGATGCTTCCGCCAGAAAAGAAGTTTCCGTGTCCACGGCCCCTTCCTGTTCATCCCGGCTTCCCCTCCTTCCGCTTTGCGATAACCGCCGCTTGCGCCCGGTTCGCCCGTTCCGCCGCCGCCTGCATCCAGCCCGCCGCCGGGCGTTGCGGTCTGGGGCGCTCCCGCTCCCACTGGGCTTGCAGAAGTTCCGCTTTGCTCTTTGGGCGGTGCTTTTTCTTACCCACGGCGCTTGCGGCCCTTCTTCCGCTTCTTCTTCCGTTTCGGCGCTGGCGTGTGCCGTTCCGGCTCCCGCTCGTTCCACGCTTCTTCCTGCAACACTTCCAGCACTTCCACGTTTTCCAGTTTGAACGTGTACGTTGCGCCGGGGTCATACGTGCCCGCCGCCCAGTCCGCCCGGAACTTTTCAAAATCGCCCTTGTAGGCGCTGGGCAACATACCGGGGCCACCCTTGTACTGTTCCGCGTGGTACATGGCGCACATAACGCGATTGTCAACCGCCTGCGGCCAGTTGAACAAATGCCAGCAGCTGTGATCGTCATACCACCAGGAAGAAAGCGTGATTTCCAGGCCGTTAAAATACTGATCCGCTTTCTGCATTGCCTTGAAGTTGTTTACCGTGAAGCCCTGCCCCCGGTATTCCTCCCGGTACGCCTGCCAGGGGCGGGCCGGGATATTGATCCGCGCCCGCACCACGCGGGGCGTGTATGTCTGGTTCAATCTATCTTCCATTTCTGTTCCTTCCCAGCCTATCCGCAATCCGCAGAATGGCTTCCATTGATTCTTTAATGTTTCGGTCTGTGCTGGCGGTTATCTTCAAAACCTGGGCAATGTCCCGCAATTCCTGTTCCGCTTCCAGGACTTCCGCCGGGCTGTGCTTGTTCATGCAGGCCCGGCACATTTGCGATCCCGCCGAAACAGGCGCACCGCACAGCACGCAACGTTCCGCCGCCACCGCGCCTACCTCCTATAACCAGTCTTCCAGCGTTTTTACGCGCTTTTCCAGGTTGTGCGCCCGCTCGATCAGGTTGAAGACTTCCTGGGGCGTAAGGCCCGTTGCTTCGTACTTGTTCAGCTTCCGGGCGGCCTGCGTTACGGTCACGCCCTTACGCAAAACCGCCTTTCCGCTGGGCGCTGTCTCTGTCAGCGTGTAGGTTTTCTTTTTGGGCTGCGTTTTCGGTTCCCGTCCCGCTCCCGGCTGCGGCATGGCCTTTTTCATGTAGGCATAGCCGGGGACGTTCTGCCGCATGATACGATCAATACTCACCGTTTTTCCTCCCTTCTTCCAGCGCTTTTTCTGCTTCTTCCCGTGTCAGGAAAAATTCTCCCGGTTCCAGCGCATATAACCAGTTTTCAGTTTCCGTGCAAAGGTCAAATACAGGCTTTCCCGTTGTCCCGCCGATCGTTACATGGTCAATCTGTGCTGAAACAACCCTTCCCCCGGCGTACTTCCTCCCCTTGTGTACGGTTTCGATATAATACACCGTATCCGTAACCCGGCACGGAAAAACCACCAGTTGCCCGGTCACTTCCGCCGCCTTGTAGTCTGCGAACTTCGCGGCCATTTCCCGGTACATTTCCCGGAAGTCCGCAATTTCTTCCGGTTTCAGCCCCGTTTCCCGGTATGCTTTCAATTCCACCAGCCATTCCGCCAGTTTGTCATGCTGATATGCACAATCCCTGTTCTCCGCCTGGCATCCCTCCGCCACTTCGCGGGCGTGTGCAATGGCTTCGTCAATGGTCATGGCCTTCCGCTCCTTCCTGCGGCTCCACGTCCGCGCTGCACCGCACCGCCAGCCGCCGCAGTTTGCTTTCCCGGTACGCCGCCACGGCTTCCGCGCACCTGTGAAGCACCTTCATTTGTTCCAGCATGATTTCCACGTCCGCAATTTCTTCCGCGATCTGTTCCCGGTTGTCCCTCCCTCTGGCGGCCTTGCACAGTTCTTTTTGCAGTTCCGCCATTTCCTCAAATACCATAAGCGTTTGAGCGTCCGCGCCCCAGGCGGCCAGGGCGGCGCGGTAAATCTTCTGTTCATCCATTCTGCACCGCTCCTTCCCGCTGCGGCCCGTCCACCAGGTTTACCAGCTTCCCGCTGTTGTCCAATTCATAGACAAAGCGCACCTTCATTTCCTTCATGGAGTGAAGCGCCACAATGTCCGTGATCGTGTGTTCCCGCCCGGCTTCATCCCGGATCTTGTCCCCCAGTTCAAACGGGCAACGGGCGTTAAATGCTGCGAACTTCACCGCTTCCACCAGCCTTTCTTGATCCCGATATTGACGTACACGGCCCACAGATTAAGGCCGATAAACCACCGCCATTCCTGCCGGATACCGTCATAGCCCTTCCCGCCGCCGAAACAGATCGTTTTTTCGTTCCAGCGCGTGCGCCCGTAGTCCAGGCGGAACGGCCCCCATTCCCTTGTTTTCATCCGCCGTTCACCTTCTCCACAATAAATTTTGCATACACGCTGCCCATATCGTCCAATGTCGTACAGGCGGAATAATCAGCACCGCCCAGCGCCGCTTCCAGCGTGGTTTTCAGAAAAGCCGCGTGCTTTTCTTCCGGCTCCCGGCGTATGATCTCAAACAGGCGGTTTGCCGTTACCACCCCCACAACCGTTTGCAGGGCCGTTTCCAGCCGTTCAATTTCTGCGGCTTCTCCCACCGCCCGTTCTACTTCCCGGCCTAAATCCTGTAACTGCTTTTCTATCACGGCTGCCGTTGTCGGTGTCCAGTCCGCCACGTCCGGGTGAAGCGGGTCAAGGAACATACACGCCCCGTTGAAGCGCACCCGGTACGGTTCCAGGTCTTCCGCTGTCATGAACTTGCGCCCATAGATTTCCTGCATGGAGCGCCAGACAGGCCAGGGGATAAAGGCGTACACATTCCCGATCCCGGCGCACACGCCCGCTTTCGCCCCGGCTTTCCAATGCTGTTCCAGGCTGTCCCACTGTTCCGCCGTCAGGACGGTTTGCGCCAGCTTGTCCGTGCTGGTGTACTTTGCTTCAAAGCAGATGGAGCGCCCGCCGGACAGCGTGCCCATGAAGTCCGGCTGTGCGTGGGCAATGAAGCGGCCCTTAAATATGCCCCGGTCTTTCTTTTCCAGCACCATAAACGGTTCCGGCATTTTCTCCACGTATGCGATCCCCTTCTGCTTGTAGACGGCGCACGCGGTCTTTATGAAGCCCTCAAAGAAATGCCCCTGGGCATTGTTCTTCTTGCCCTTCCAGCTGTCCAGCGCCTTTTTTCTCTGCTGTTCGTTCATGCCTGCGGCCCTCCTTTTTCATCGAACCAGGTTGCTTCCATGTCCGCAAGATGCAGATGCAGGGCAAGCGGGCATTTCTCCCACGCGCTGGACAGGCTGCGGCCCGCGCCCGCTCGACTGTCAAAGGCCCCCATATGCCAGGAAATGGCCGTGATTTCTTCATCCGTCAACGGCATATGCCGCAGAATCAGGATCACGGACTTTTCCCCGTGGCCGATCGGGAATTGCTCATTGTGGCGGTATCCGTCTTCTGTCTTTTTGTACAGATGGATCTTGCACACGTCATGAAGCAGGGCGGCAATAGTCAGCGTGTCCATATCCGCCGCCGGGCAACGCTTCACCAGCCGCCGAAACACATTCAAGGAATGTTCCAGCAGGCCGCCCGCATAGGCTCCATGGTATTTTGTGCTGGCCGGGGCCGTGTAGAAGTCCGTGCTTTCCAGCCATTCCAGCAGGCTTTGCACGCCGTCCCGCTCCACAAATGACAGCAGGTGTATAAATTCCTGCTTCTGTTCCTCACCGCCCAGGTGCTTTCCCATTTCACTCATAAACCCAACTTCTTCCCCTGTAAGATTCATGCCCAATTCATACAGGAAGGTTTTGCCCAGCCTGTGCGCCCGCTCGATCTCATGGCGCATACCTTCCGAAAGTCCATAGCGCCCACCGATCATGATATATTTGCACGGTTCCAGCAGGTGCAAGCCCGCTTCCATCCCCAGGGCGCGTTCCGCCGGGTCGTTATCGTCCAGGGCTTGCGTTATGTACAGATGCGGCGTGATCGGCACAAGCCCCCGCCGGACGGCCCGCCCGGTCAGTTCCTGGGCGTACTTGACGTTGCGGGCCACGTCCCCCCGGTATGGGCTGCACACATAGCACAGTTTTTCTTCCATTGGTGTTACCCCTCCATTTCAAGCATTGTCTGTTCCGGCCCCGCCGCCGCTGCGGCGATCCGGTCTTCCGCCATTTTCTTATATTCCGGGTTCAGTTCTACGCCCACAAAATTCCTTCCCAGGCGCTTTGCCACTACCCCCGTTGTCCCGCTCCCTGCGAACGGGTCAAGCACCATTCCACCAGGCGGGCTTCCGGCCAGCACGCACGGTTCCACCAGCTTTTCCGGGAACGTGGCAAAGTGTGCGCCCTTAAATCCCGCCGTGGCCACGCTCCACACATCCCGTTTATTCCGGTACGGTTTCGGCCTGTAGGCTTTCCCGCTTTTTGTCCGGGTTTCCTCCGAACGGTCAGCCCCGTACTTTTTTCCGCCGAAAAATATTTCCTGCTGCCCCTCACACGCAAGATACCGCTTTGTGCTTTCCCCTGTTACGGGTTCGCTGATTGCTGCTGCGTCAAAGTAATACCTTGCAGACTTTGACAGCAGGAAAATGTATTCATGGCTTTTTACGCACCTGTCCCGGACGTTTTCCGGCATCGTGTTTGTTTTGTGCCATATAATATCCTGCCGCAAATACCAGCCGTCTTTTTGCAGGGCAAAGGCCAGAAGCCACGGTATCCCGATCAGGTCTTTCCGCTTGTACCCGCTCGGCACTCTCTTTTCTGTGTGCCCTTGGCTGTTCCGCGTGTTTGTGGGCGGCTGCGGGCCGGAACTTGTGGCGTAGCTGTCCCCGATATTGATCCACAACGTCCCATCCGCCCGCAGAACGCGCCACACTTCCCGGAATACCAGCACAAGGTTTTCTATGTACTTTTCCGGCGTTTCCTCCATCCCTATTTGCCCCGTCGTTCCGTAGTCCCGCAAGTTGTAATAGGGCGGGGAAGTGATGCAGGTATTGACACTCTTTGACTTCACAAGTCCCAGCGTTTCCAGCGCGTCCCCGTACAGAATTGTTTCCATTCTCTCACCCCTCGCACGTCTGCAATTTCTTCTTTTTCTTTTCTTCCCGCTGCATTTTCGGACCGCGAAAAACGGCGATCATGGACGGGAAAGGCGCGTTTTCCGTGTGCCCGTTGAAGCGCAAACGCCCACTTATAAACCTGATTTCCGATCTGTGCATGATAAAATCGTGAAAAAAGGTTGTATCCGTGCGGGCCGGAATCAACAGCACCACAAGCGTATTATCTTTGCACCCCTCCCGGTACGCCTTTTCAACCCACCGTTTCAGATCGCGCCCATAAGGCGGGTTGCAAAATACCCTGTAGCCCCCCCAGTCCTGGGCCAGCCCGTCTTCCGCTTCCGTGAAATACTTTTCGCACTTGTGGTTTTCATCGTCCGCGCACGGATCAAGGTCAAAATGAAATTCAGCGTCCAGGCTGTCAAATAGATCCTGCGGCGTGGCCCACAACCCCGTTGCGCTGCTAAACATGACTTCTTTTTTCATGCTTTCGTTTTCCTTCCTTCTTTTGTCGCTTCTTTTCCGGCTTTTTCCACATTTTCAAATAGATATGCCAGCCCGTTTCTTCGTAATATTCCGGCCTGATTTCCGCTATAGTGTAGCCGTGGAACCGCTTCTGGAAGAAGTCCAGTCCGCGATCATTCGACTTTGCCAGGGCTTCAACCTTCTTCTTTGAATATTTGCCATCCGCTGGGGGGCGCTCCACTGGCCGCACAAGGTTCCTGGAACTGCTCCACCGCTTCTTCCCCTTGGGGTTCTTCATAACATACTTGCAAAGGGCTTCAATGCCGTTTTCGTTGGTCTGGATGCGGTCAGCGTTCACGTATCCTATGCGCTCCACCGTGTCCCCGTAGCTGTGATCCGCGTCATACTTCCGCCAGTTGATCCGCTCCGCCGTCCACATCATTTCCACTTCGTCCCGGTCAAGCCCGGCGTTCATAATGACATGGTGGTGGATGCGGACGGGGCGGCCCGTGTGGTCTGGATCGTCCTTTGCGTATCCGTATTCTGTGACAAGGATATATTTCAGCGGCGGAAGCCCTAACTTCTTCCGGCGGTATGCAATGCGGCTTAAATAGTTCCCGATCTTCCGCTCCGCTTCCGCTTCCGTCCGTGGTAAATATTTGTCGCTGTAGGTGAATGTAACGTGGAGATCCCCGGCCCCAAAATTTCCGTTGCCCAGCTGGACAAGATAGCGTTTTGAGTTTTTTTCGTTCAGATCCTTTTGCTTTGGCTCCGATACTTTTTTTGATTTCCCCCGCCGTCCCTTCGCGGTCTTTTCCGCGCTGTCCGTGCGGGGAATTATGTCTGCTTCCCGATAGCTGCCGCAATCTATCTTCTTTTCCCTGTAAAACATGATCCGGCCCTTTCTGGGTTGTGCGCCCAGACTGGCGGGCCGGGGGCGTAACGTCCCGATCCCTATTCCCACATTGACGGTTCCCAGGGTTTCCCCGGAATGTTAATACCCCATACAAGCCCGCCACGCGGGCGCAAAACCCGCAAAATTAAAGGCGTTTTCAGCCTTAAAGTGCTTGCTTCTGTGCCGTAAATGTGGTATAATTCTTCTTGTAGAGTTGTCTTTATATCACATCTTTAGGCACGGCTTTGACTATGGCGGCAACCATAGTCAAAGCCTTTTCCTTTTACCCGTCTTCCGTTCCAATCTCCCATCGGATTTTCATTTGCGCCGGGTATAAGTCCACCTGCGGGCGGCGCTTCCCCGTCCAGCGCAATCCGCCAGCTTGCCCCACACACTTCCAGCCCGCCGCTTTAAGGCTTGTTCCCGGTTCCGTGTCCAGTATGTAGGTTATAAGCCGCTTATACCCCATTGCCCGCGCCGCCCGCCAGGCCGCCGCATACAGCATGGAACAGGCGTTGCGGCTTCCGTCCGTACATAGGCGGTTTACTTCAAGTGTCCATCCATCATCCGTATAGCGGCCTACCGGGCGGCCCACAATGGCAACGCCCACAATTTCTTCCCCGTTGGAAAGTCCAATAGAAAACTTGTGGCCCACAACCTTTCCGTGGTGTCTGTGCTTCTGTTCTACAAATGCGTTTGCTTCCCGCAAGGTCATAGGGACAATTTCAAGCTCCACGGTTCTGCCCTCCCTCAAAACAGGCTTGTTTGACCTTCTTTTTTCCGCTCTGTCTCTTTCTTTTCTTCCCGCTCTTTATCACGCTTTGCCTTGCGTTCCGCGTCATACTTTGCCTTGAAGTCCCTATAGGCCCGCGTATACTCATACGCTCCGCCGAAAATATTTTTTGCCACCACCGCAAGCCCCGGATCAAGCTGTTCTGCGGCCTGCAACTCTTGTTCAAATCTACTTCCGAACGGACAGCAGGCGCACCCCGTTCTTTTGAATCCGTGTTTTTCGTAAAGATCGGAATGGACAACGCCGCGCCGCTGGCAGTATAGTTCTTTGTCCGCGTCCGTGAAGTAAAACAGCGGGCGGAACTGGGCCGCTTCACTTTTGCTTGACGGTTCCGAAAAACAGCTGTTGTATGCCGTGGCTCTTGCGCCGCCCTCTGCTTTTCGTATGCCCACAATGTTGATTGTCGCTTTAATTTCCTTTATGTAGTCGTGGGCAACGTCCTTCTTTGCTCCTTTGCAGCACCCATCCGAAAAACCGATTTTCGGCGGGTTCGCAATCATAAATTCTTTCAAAAGGCGGCACTTTTCAATGTTCATCCGGCTTCCCGGCCCAAAAGCGTTACACCACCAGCGCAAGGCCGCCTTGCAATTCGGGTATCTTGCATAAAGGATTTCAAACGGTTCATCTTCCCACTGGAAGCCGTGGGCCTGTAGGCGGCTTATGTATTGGCTTATCTGCTTTGACATAAACGGTTGCCCCCAGGTCTTGCACCCCAGCGGAACGGGCGTTTTTGCCTTTTTCTGCTCGATCGTTACCCCGTATTTTTCTTCCAGTAAGCCCAGGTGTTCTTTCGTGGCCGTGTATTCAATCCCCGTGTTGAACCATACATAGTGAATTTCTGCAAACGGGTAATTTTTCGCCGGGTTCAACGCCTGGATCATATCCAGCATAACATCACTGTCAGAACCGCCGGAAATGGATACTGCCGCCCGCGCCGATCTGAACATAAGGTTTGCGTGTAGTTTCCGAAACGCGCTATTTATGTTCGGGCACTCCTTTTCCGGGAACAGTTCAAGCATTTTTTCTAATTCTTCCATCGTTCCTACCTCTGCCGCCGAAAATCCGCCGCGTTCGGGCAGGTCTTCCAATGCGGCATAAAGCCCACCGCCGTTTCCAGCTTCGCTTCCCGCGTGGTCACTTCGTCCGGGCGGGCTGCCCGGCCTTTCAGCGTTCCCCCTTCGTCCGTGAAAAAGAGATCCTTTCCGTCCCCCTCAATCACGAAAACGGGTTCCGGGTCAATCGGCATCGACTTTCCCGCCGCCGTGCGTATCCAGTCAATTTGCCGCCCGCACCCTTTGCATACACTCATTGTTTCGCTCCTTCCCACGGCTTCCAGCCATCTTCCCGGACTTGAAAAGCGTCCCCCAGCTGCACCGTGTCCGGGAAATTCGCCTGCGTGGTCTTTATGGCGTACTTGTCAATTTCCGTGGCCCAATACGCCGCCACGCTGGCCCCCAGCTTGTCCAGCGCCAGCCGTCCGCAACTCATACCATCATACATAGACAGCACTTCCAGGGGCTTTTCCGTTATCCCTGGGCAGTAGGAAAGAATATGGGCTATAACGTCCACCGTCCAGCCGTTGCCCAGCTGTCTGTATGCCTGCGTGTCACTTACCGGGAATATGTAGTAATCCGGCACGGTTTGAAGCCGTTTGCACTCCAAAACCGTTAATCTGCGGATAATATAAAGGCCGTCCGCCAGGTTCGCTTTTAACTGCTTCCCTTTGACCGTGATCCGCCCGCCCCGGACTTCATAGATCACGCGGGCGCGGCCCTCTATTTCCGCTGTCATTTGCCCGTCTGCATCGAAAGTTATAGGGTAAACAGCACCCCCCCCCGCAAATCCAGCCGGATCAACTGGTACGGCATAAAGCCCGGTTTTGGCTCCATACCCTCCCGCTTCCCCTTGCAGGGTTACGGCCTTACCGTCCGGGGAATATACCCGAAAAGGCTTGCTGTCGTGGTTTGTCTGTGTCCCACTCTCTATGGTTCCGATCCTCATAGGTTCCGCCGCCATCGGCGCAGGGAAGTGGTCATAGTCCAGCGCGTTTACTTCGTTCGTGTGGATATAGTTTGCTTTCAGCGTGTACGCCTTTTCTGTCAGCGGTATTCCGCTTTCCAGAATGTCCCGCACCACAAGCCTGCGATCTTTCGGCTGCCGCACGCCGGGAATATTCGTCCAGTAAACCCGTTTCCGGCTCTGGGCTGATACCAGCGCGGAATTTATCACGATAGGTTCCACGCCCAGTTCCAGCGTGATCCGCTCTTTGATTGCCGCCGAAATGCTGTTGTTGTTCTCATACAGGAAGTAGTCAGGGCGGAACTTTACCAGCGCTATTTTGTAGTTCTGGAACAGTTCCCAGCCCTGCCCTTCCGGCTCTGTTTCACGCCCCTGCTTCTTTGCAATACTCCAATGTGTGCAAGGGCTTCCGCCGATCGTGAGTTTCACTGTTCCCGCTCCTTCCCGCCGCCGTCCCCTATGGCCTTACGCGGCGTGTATTTCTCCATCGTGGCGGCCATTTGTTCCGCCCGCAGAATTTCTTCCAATTCTTCTTTTGTCAGCGCCTTTGTTTCCTGCTCCGGCGCTATACCGTCCGGCGGAAAAATCCCGTTTTTCATGTAAAAGGCGTACAGAAACACTTCAAATTCCTTTTTTGCGGCTTCATAGAAGAATTTGTGGTTGAACTCAATTTCCAACCTCTGCGCCGCTGTGCAATCCGTCCCATACTTTTTGCGCTTCCGGCCAGACGCGGCCCCCACGCAACCAAAAGCGGGTTTGCCCGTAACTGAAAAGATAATCTGGATCAAGATCCTGCGCTCTAATTCGTCATGGTACGGGAAGAATACCGTTTCCACCCGCTCCACTTCCAGATCGGCTTCCGTTATGCCGTGTTCCTGCATCAGCCGTTCAAGCGTGGCTTGCGCGGTTGTCTTTTCGCCGCCCACCCCTCGATCGGCCAGGGCCTTTATTTTTTTGATCTTTTCCAGCAGTTCTTCTTTGCGGTTCATTGCTGGTTCTTTTCCTCCTTCCCGTTCCATCAGCGGGCACCAGGCGGGCACATATGGCAGGAAGCGCCCGGCTGCGCTTACCGTGTAGCCCCGGCGCTGGCCTGGGGCGTTGCATCGGAACAGCGGCGGCAACCCCGCCACGGTTTCTACCGTGATACAGCCGCACCCCTCGCACGTCCTGGAAAAGTCCGCGCCTATTCCGTGGTTTACCTTCTTCCGGCGCTCCATGCTCATTCCCCCGCCCTACAGGCCCAGAAGCCGCGCCGTTTCTTCAACCGTCCGGCGGCACTTCTCCACACCCTCCCGCTCGATCCAGTTTTCCAGGGCTTCCCGCCCCTTTGCCCGGCGGTAAATATCTTCTTCCGCCGGGCACAGTTCCAGCGTGTCAGGGTAGAAGAACTGGACGATCCGGGCCGGGCCGCCGTTAAGGTCGATCGACATTTGGATCAATCTGCTGGAACTCCTATGACTGCTGTCGCTGGCATCGGGGAAGATCCTTGCTTCCAAATTCCCGAACAGGATATGGAAGTAACCTTCCGGCATACCCGGTTCACGCTCCAACCCCCGCGCCGTCCCCAGTTCCCGGACGGCCAGCGCCGCCGCCGTCTTCTTTGTCAGGCGGAAGCCGCCAGGGTAATACTTTTTAGGCATCGTGCCCGCTCCTTCCTATTTCCCCGGCACGGCTTCCGGCCACACGCGGGCGGTCATATCCTCAATACAGCCCGCCAGTCTGTAGGCTTCCGCCGCGCTGTTCAGCTTCACAGTTTCGCCGCCCGGCATGGCGATCGCCAGCGCACGCGGGGCGGGTTCCGGTTCCTCCCGGCTTCTGATCGCCTGCGGGTTCCCGGCCATATCAATAACCACGTCAAACACGGTTCCTTCCGGCGCGGGCCGTTTTCCCGCCAGAATATCCCGCATAAGTTCCCACACGCCCGGCGTGTTCGGTTCCGCTGGTATGCGTACCTCTTTGATCTCCCGCAGTTCAGAAAGAACGGAAATGGCAAATTCCAGCGCCACTACGTCCGCGTCCCATTCGCGTTCCGTCTGAATTGCCCATTTATTTTTCGCCAGCATCCGGCAATACCCGCAAAGGTCTTTCAGCGTGAACAGCGCTTCCGCGCCTGTGCTGTCCTCCATACTGCACGGGCCGGAAACTTGCGTTTTTTCCAGCCGGAAGGACGCGCCCGGCCCCAGGGTCACGGGTTCCGGCTTCAACTGCACCGCCGCGCCGTCCCCGGTTGAAGTGTTCACGTTGAACACTGTCCCTTCTGGGAAGTTCCAGCGCGTTTTCCCTTCCAGAAAATCCCGCAGAAAGCCCAGTTTGTCCGCCGGGCCGCCCTGCGGAAGTTCCCTGCCGCCGTCCTGCATCAACCACCACAACGGGTTATTCCGCTGCGCATTGTGCGGGCAGTTTCCCCCGTCACAGTTCGCCGCCGTGCAATCCTTGCAGAACGTCCGGTGAAATTCCACGTCCCACGGCCCGCTTGCAATGGGCAGGGTTTCCAGGAACGCCCCCAGCGCTTCCGGCGTTGCCGTGATCCGTTCGTAGTTTGTCATGCTCTTTTCTCTCCTTCCCGCTTCCCGCTCCTGCGTCCGCGCCGCTCAAAAGACTGCTGAACGCGCAACTGGGCAAGATCCGCGCTGTAGCGCAACCGCTGGTTTTGCAGGCGGCTTCCGTCCTGCCCCCGCCGCAATTCAGAATAAATGGTGGACAGCGGGGCTTCCAGCTTGTCCGCGATCTCTTTTGCCTGTGCGCCATCGTTCCACATCTTTTGAATGACCGTTCTTTCCTCATACGTGCGCATAGTGTAGCAAGCCATACCCTTTTCACCTTCTTTCTTCTGGCCGGGCGCGGCGCTTACGGCCCGCCCGGCTGTTTCCCTTCTTCCTGTTCCATGGCTTCCAGTCTGGTTCCCGCGTACAGCCTCCCCAGGTCGATTTCCCCGGCCTGCGGCGGGGGCTGCTGGCCCCCTGCCGCTTCCGTGGCATCCGTGCCCGCCATTGCTTCCGGCGTGCCCAGGGCCGTTTCCCGGCCCTCGCTGGCGGCTTCCGCCGCCGTCCCTGTTCCCTGCTGGTTGTCTGCCCTTGTGCGGTATGCGTCCGCGTCCGGCCCTTCCGGCTCCCGGAAGAAGTCATATTCCAGCCGCCGCCCGCACTCTGGGCACACGTCCGGCATATCTCCCGTTTCGTTGCACAGCAGTTCCGCGCCGCACTCCCCGCACCGGGCAACCCCCAGATCGTCCATGTAGGCCAGCGCGATCGGCTGCGGCTCCACGTCCGCCGCCGCGTCCCGCTCCACCATGCCCGCCGCCACGGCCACCAGCGTTCCCGCGCTGGGCGCTTCCGGCTCATACTGGGCGGAATTGAAACACTGTTTGAACTCCCGCGCCGCGTTGATCACGTCCACGCTGTACCTGCCGCCGTTGATCTGGTTCATTACCCGGTAGAAGTCCCGCCCGCTCTTGATCGTGTCGATCAGTCCGCAGATTTCCCGGAAGTCCTTCTGCTTGGCTTCGTCCATCCAGGCCGGGGCGGCGGGCTGATCCGCCGCCGCTTCCCGTGCTTCCTGGGCTACTCTTTCCCGCGTTTCCCGCTCCGTTTCATACTGGGCGGCGGTGTGGCAATTCTTAAAGTTCTGGGCCGCTTCAATAATCTTTTTGTCGTAGTCGTAGCCCAAAAGCGGTATTGTTACGTTGAAGTCCCGCGCACTCTTGATCCGGTCGATCTTGCCGCATACTTGCCGGAACTGTTCCCGCTGTTCGCCGTCCATCCAGGTTTCCCCGGCTTCCTGGGCCAGCGCGTCCGCTTCCTGCTTGAACTGGTATTCCACGGTTCCCGGAAGTTCCGCCCGGTAGGTTTCCCGCCAGTCACCTTCCGGCTGCTGGAACAGGTCTTCAAAGGCCACTTCAACTTCCCCGTCATAGATCGGGCTATCACCGTATTCCACGCGGTAACTGTCGATCAGGCCGTTTTCATCGTAGGTCACGAAAAAGTGAATCTGGTTGAAGTCTTCCGCCCAGAAGGAAAAGCCGCAAGAATCGCTGTAAATGATCGCGGCCACTTCCGCCTGCTTCGGCATTTCCTTAACGTTGATTTCCTCATAGGGGAAGATCCCGAAATAGCCGCCGTTCTTCAAATACAGGCTGGCGCTGGTGTCTTCGTCACAGCAAAGCTGCTGGGTCTTGTCCTTGCGGTCACGGGTTACGGGGTTCTTGTAGCCGTCCGCCGCGCTGTACCACTCCACCGCACCCCAGCCGGGCTTCGTAGCCATCCGGTACATTTCCGTTTTGCTGGCAACCTTATAAACCGGGACGCTGGCAACTGACGTTACGAAATACCGGGTTTCATCCTTCTTTTTCATGATTGAATCCCCCTTTAGGTATAAAAAAATTAGCTTGCTGGTCGCAAGCTAACTGGTGCTTGTTCCCTGCAAACTAATAGTAACGGCTGCCGGCGAAATAAAATCGCCGAAAAAGACTTGCCAAAAAGGAAACTTTATGTTATAAAAGAAGGAGCCAAATGCGAAGAACGGGAAAATAGCGGGTTCGCGGAGTCTAAGAGAGGGGCGGTCACCGGCTGAGAGCCGCCCCGGCACGTGCCGCTTGGTTCGCCCGGGAGCGGCCTGTGAGAGCAGGACGGTGGTCTCCGCCGTTACCGGAGAGACGAGTGCGCGCCCGGTCGGGCGCGAAAGCGGGTGGTACCGCGGAAGGTGTGGCCTTTCGTCCCCAGATTGCGGGGATGAGGGGCTTTTTTGCGTCCGCAGATGCTTGGGAGGTATAGTGAAATGGAGCTGGCTGTAAAAATCGTGACTGCCGTGCTGTGGCTGTGGTTTTTAGGAGCCGTCGTCACCTACAGGCTGGGGAAATATCTGCTGGTGGAGGGCATGGGCGTGAAGAGCGCCGAGGGCTTCATGCTGGCGCTGTTCACCGCCGGCGCTCTGCTGTACCTGCTGCGCCCCCGGGCGGGCCGCTGGGTCCTGCTGGCCGTGCTGCTCCTGTGGCTGACCGTCCAGTTTTTCTGCCACTGGTACTACACCCTCTTTGGCGCCTCCCCCCGGAAGCTGGAGGGCTATAACCGGTGCTTTGCCGGGACCCTGCGGCTGATCCCCCAGAGCGATACCCGGCTGATCCCGGATCTGTACCATATCGTTCTCCACGCGCTGATCCTGCTGGATATACTCATGCTGACGGCCTGCGCCCTGTGCGCCTGACGCCGCGAAGCGGCAGCTGCTCTGAAAGGAAACGGAAAAAATGATCCTGTGGATTTTAACGGTTTACGCCCTCTCCTTTATCTGTTATCTCCCCATGCTGCTGCAGCGGTCCGGCCTGGCAGTCCCCGAAGCCTTGCTGTATTTGCGGTACGGCTTCCTCCTGGTCCCCGCCCTGATCTCCGCAATATTCCTGCTGAGCGAACACGCGGTAAAGTCCTGCTGGCTCAGCAGCTTCCGGAGGATCTCCGCAAAAGAGATTTCTCTCTGTACCGCCGCTGCGCTGTCCGGCCTCCTGACCTCCTGCGGATACGCTCTCTGGCAGGATGCCGGCCTGTTCCGCCGCGCTTATCCGGCCCCGTCCGCATTGGTTTATTCTGTGATCTATTTGTTTGCGACAGCGCTGGCGGAAGAACTGGCGTGGAGAGGCTTCCTTCTGCGGCACATCGACGCCGGACGGAAAAGCGCCCTCTCCGCAGGCCTCACCGGTATCATCTGGGCCGTATGGCACATCCCTATGTGGACCATCCGAAATTCATTGGGTCTCCAGGACGTGCTCCCGCTGATGATCTGGGCGGTCCTCATTTCCCTTATTTTGGGGATGGCCTATTTCAGATTTGAAAACCTGCTGTCCGTATCCCTGCTGCATATGATTTTCAACATATGCTTTTTAGCCCCTGCAAAATATAACAATATGGTCATTTTTGCGGGCATTATGATCTGCTATATCTTTAGAAAATACAAGAAAGGTATCAAGGAGTTTTAACATGAAAGACCAACTAGCGAAGATCCGCGCCGAAGCCCTCTCCGCCTTCGAGGGCGCGGCGGACGCCGCGGGGCTGGACGCCCTGCGGGTCAAATACCTGGGCAAAAAGGGCGAGCTGACCGGCGTGCTGAAGATGATGGGCAAGCTCTCCCCGGAGGAGCGCCCCGTCATGGGCCAGCTGGCCAACGACGTCCGCGCCGCCCTGGAGAACGCCCTGGAGGCCTGCTCCAAAAAGCTGGAGGCCGCCGCCCTGGAGCGCCGCCTGAAGGACGAGGCCCTGGACGTGACCATCCCCGGCAAGCCGGTGGCTTTGGGCCACCAGCACCCCATGAACATCGCCCTGGACGAGCTGAAGGACATCTTCATCGGCATGGGCTTCACCGTCATGGACGGCCCGGAGGTGGAGCTGGCGGAGCTGAACTTCGACCGCCTCAACGCCGGGGAGGGCCACCCCTCCCGGGACTGGTCCGACACCTTCTATTTTGACACTGACAGCCGGGTGATGCTCCGCTCTCAGACCTCCCCCATGCAGGTCCGGGCCATGGACACCATGCCCCTGCCCATCCGCATCGTGGCCCCCGGCCGGGTCTACCGGAAGGACGAGGTGGACGCCACCCACTCCCCCATGTTCCATCAGGTGGAGGGCATGGTCATCGATAAGGGCGTCACCATGGCGGACCTGAAGGGCACCCTGAACGCCGTGGCGGAAAAGCTCTTCGGCGAGGGTACCGTCACCCGCTTCCGTCCCCACCACTTCCCCTTCACCGAGCCCAGCTGCGAGATGGACATTCAGTGCCACAAGTGCGGCGGCGCGGGCTGCCCCACCTGCAAGGGCGAGGGCTGGATCGAGCTGCTGGGGGCAGGTATGGTCCATCCCAGGGTGCTGGAGATGAGCGGCATCGACCCGGAGGTATACTCCGGCTGGGCCTTCGGCATGGGGCTGGAGCGCACGGCCCTGCGGCGGTTCCGGATCGACGACCTGCGGCTCATCTTCGAGAACGATGTGCGCTTCCTGGAGCAGTTCTGACGCGGCTCCCCGGAATGCCGGCAGAGGACCGCGCCGGGCCGGCTATAAAAGATGATCCAATAGGGGACAGCCAGAAAGAAGGAGTTTCAACATGGCAGATTATGTATCGCTTTATACCTATCAAAACGATGTGTCCGTTTCCTTTGCGGTGGAGGACCCGAAGATCATGGCCCTGGGGGAAAAGCTGGAGGCCCTCTGCCCGGACGCCTATATGAACGGATACAACTGGGATGTTTTGTTCCGGTACTACCTGGAGCAATACGAGCCCGATGTCCTGGAGGGCCTGGACCCGGACCCGGAGGCGGGTTCCTGCGTGGTTCACTGGCCCCTCTCGCCGGAGAACGAGGCCCGGGCGAGGCGCTTTGAGGAAATCATCCGCTCCCTGATCGAGGGGGAGGAAACGCTCTGCCGCCTCGTTGAGGACAACGGCGGGGAAATCGAGTGGGACTGACCACTTACTTCCATTTGAAAGAGGTTGTTATACTATGAAACTATCCCGTAAATGGTTACAGGAATTTGTAGACATCGCCGCAGTCAGTGACCGGGACTTTGCCGAGGCCATGACCCTCTCCGGCTCCAAGGTGGAGACCACCGAGGACCTGGGGGCGGAGATCAAAAACGTGGTGGTGGGCCGCATCCGGAAGATGGAGCGCCACCCGGACAGCGACCACATGTGGGTATGCCGGGTGGACGCGGGGCAAAACGAGCCCGTCCAGATCGTCACCGGCGCGTGGAACATCCACGAGGGGGACCTGGTGCCCGTGGCTCTTCACAAGGCGCTCCTCCCCGGCGGGAAGAAGATCGAGCGGGGCAAGCTCCGGGGCGTCCTCTCTGACGGGATGCTCTGCTCCCTCAGCGAGCTGGGCCTGGACGAGCGGGATTTCCCCTATGCCGCCATCGAGGCCGCCGCGCTGCTGAACGACTATCACCCCATCGATCCGGAGAAGCCCTCCATCCCGGCGGACATCAAGCCGGGGGATAAGGTTTTCGGGCCAGTCATATGCGCAGGCGTGGCCAATGTCTCCTCCGCCGGAGACGGCAAGTGGGAGTGTACACTGATCCGCACGGAGGATGACAGTCCCTGCGCTACTACGCTGGTGACAGACTGCCAAAACCTCCACCAGTTTGATTTGGTGGCTTACAATACAAAGACAAACGCCATCTGCACCCTCTCCGACCTCCACGCGGAGCAGCGGGAGTTCCCCCACTGCATCAACGACGGCATCTTCGTCCTCCACGAGGACTGCCAGCCCGGAGACGACATCAAGCCCGTCATCAACGCCGACGACCACGTGGTGGAGTTTGAGATCACCCCCAACCGCCCCGACTGCCTGTCCGTCATCGGCCTGGCCCGGGAGGTGTCCGCTACCTTCGACACGCCCCTCACCCTCCACGAGCCGGTGGTGAAGGGCGGCGGCGCCGGTGACCTGACGGAGCTGCTGGATGTGGAGACCCCGGACCCGGAGCTCTGTCCCCGTTACACCGCCCGGATGGTCCGGAATGTAAAGATCGGCCCCTCCCCCAAGTGGATGCGGGAGCGCCTGCGGAGCATGGGCGTGCGGCCTATCAACAACATCGTGGACATCACCAACTACGTCATGCTGGAGTACGGCCAGCCCATGCACGCCTTTGACTACCGCTACGTCAAGGGCGGGAAGATCGTGGTCCGCCGGGCACGGGAGGGCGAGGAGCTGACCACCCTGGACGGAAACGTGCGGAAGCTGACGGCCAACATGCTGGTCATCGCCGACGAGACCCGGGCCGTGGGCCTTGCGGGCATCATGGGCGGCGAGAACAGCGAGATCGTGGACGACACCGTGGACGTGGTCTTTGAGTCCGCCAACTTTGACGGCACCTGCATCCGCAAGGCGGCCCTGGCCCTGGGGATGCGCACCGAGGCCAGCGCCAAGTTTGAGAAGGGCCTGGATCCCTTGAACACCCTCCCCGCAGTCAACCGGGCCTGCGAGCTGGTGGAGCTGCTGGGAGCCGGAGAGGTGATCGACGGCGTCATCGATGTCCTCAACCACGTGCCCCAGCCCCGGACCATCACCATGGACCCCATCCGGGTCAACGCCCTGCTGGGCACGGATATCCACGCGACAGACATGTACTGCTATCTTGAGCGGGTGGAGATCCATACCGAGAAGCGGAATTTCCCCAACGGTCCCGCCCAAGTGTCCATCCCCTCCTGGCGAGGCGACGTGGAGGGCATTGCCGATCTGGCGGAGGAGGTTGCCCGGTTCCACGGCTACAACAACATCCCCGTCACCCTCCAGCGGGGAGAGACCACCCAGGGCGGCTACAGCCCCGTCCAGCAGGCGGAGCGCCGTCTGGGCAGCCTGTGCCGGTCCTGCGGGTACAGTGAGATCATCACCTACTCTTTCATCTCCCCCGCCTGCTACGACAAGATCGGCTGGGCTCCCGACGAGCCCCTGCGCGATTCGCTGAAGATACTAAACCCCCTGGGGGAGGACACCTCCATCATGCGCACCACCACCCTGCCCTCCATGCTGGACATCCTGGCCCGGAACTACAGCTACCGCAGCAAGGACGTCCGGCTCTATGAGCTCGGCCGGGTGTACCTCCCCGGCGGCCCCGACGGCCTGGCCAACGAGCCCCGGATGCTGACCCTGGGCGCTTACGGCGAGGGGTATGACTTCTTCACCATGAAGGGCGCCGTGGAGTCCATCCTCCGTGACCTGCGCATCGCGGACGCGGGCTTCAGGGCCTGCCAGGACGATCCCTCCTACCATCCGGGCCGCTGCGCCGGGGTGTACGCCGGGGAGAAGCTCCTGGGCGTGGTGGGCCAGATCCATCCCGCCGTAGCCGCCAACTACGATGTGGACTGCGAGCTCTACTGCGCGGAACTGAGCTTCGAGGCGCTGCTGGAGGCCCAGGGCCCCGGCGCGGAGTATCATCCCCTGCCCCGCTTCCCGGCGGTGAGCCGGGACATCGCGGTGGTGTGCGGGGAGGAAGTCACCGTGGGCGCGCTGGAGGCCTGCATCCGCAAGGCCGGAGGCAAGCTCCTGCGGGACGTGGCCCTCTTCGACATCTACCGCGGCCAGGGCGTGGCCGAGGGCAGCAAGAGCGTGGCCTTCAGCATGACTCTCCGTGCGGACGACCGCTCCATCACCGCCTCCGAGGCGGACGGCGAGGTCAAGGACATCCTGACCGCCCTGGAGCAGGAGCTGGGCGCAACGCTGCGGTGATCCTTTTTCTTGAAAGAAAAAGGACCAAAAAGAACTTTAAATTCGAGTCTGGGCTTGCTGCTGTTCCCGCATATACGCCCGGTGACGGCAGGACGATCTTGACCGGAAGAAGGAGGGCGGAGACATGGCCAAGAGGGGGGCCGGAGAGACCGGCATGACCTCCGGGGAGAAGTTGCTGGGGGGCGTGGTGCTGGCGGTATATGTGTTCGTCCTCCCTCTGACGGCGGAATGGCTGTTCAACGGGGCGGAGAAGGTCTTTGGGGTCTCCCTGGACCGGGGGCTCCGGGATCTGGCGTACTACGCCGCCCTTTTTGGACTTGTGCTGATCGCCTTCCGGGGCTTCTTCGGGAGGAACACGCGGGCGTTTTTCGACCGGACCTGGCAGGTGCTGGGCGCCGCCGGGGTGGGGCTGATTGCCTTCTATGGACTCAACGAAGTGACCGGCCGGGTGCTGGGGCTCCTGCGCGCGGGACAGGTGAATCTGAACGACCAGGCCATTCTGGCGCGGCTGGGTGCCGCGCCCCGGAGCACGGTCTTGATCGTGGTCTTCCTGGCCCCGGTGGTGGAGGAGGCCCTGTTTCGCGGGTATGTGTTCGGGAATCTCCGGGAGTACAGCCGGGGCGCGGCGTATGTGGTCTCCTGCCTGTTTTTCGCCTTGATCCATGTGTGGCCCTTTTTCGCGGAGAGCTGGGATATGGGCTGTTTGATGGTCATGGCGCAGTACTTGGTCCCCGGGGCGGTGATGGCCTGGACCTATGAGCGGTCCGGATGCCTGTGGGGAAGCGTTTTGCTGCACTGCGCGGTGAACGCCCTGGCGGTGTGGCAGCCGTAAGGCTGGCCGGGCATAGAATGATTTAATAACGTTAAAAAGTGCATCAGACACTACATCTGTAATGTCTGATGCACTTTTTGGCCGTTTTTTAGCTGCTCATTCAGGAGTAAATAGAGAGCATACCATAATACTTTGAGACTGTGGACTTATCTCTTACAAACTGTCCTACGTCTATCGGTCCATATCGCAGCAAAAAGTAATCCATATCATGGAGCATCTTATATGCGTTGTTAGCGTGTTCCATGATATGTCCTTCTTTGGCCAACTGTGTCTCATCTGCGATGTACTGCAAATCCGCATGCAGGTATTCGTTTTGCACTCCCGCGATAATGTCTTCAAGCCAGGAAATAAAATCATCTGCGTTATAGGGATTGTTTGCTACAATTCGCTTTCCATATTTGGCATAAAATTCATCTTTCGTTATATTTTCTTCCGCACAAGCAGTGTCTGGGTCCAAATCTGCGTCTATTGCCCATCCGATATGAATCTCTCCTGTTTGATCAAAATAATTCCAAGTCAACGCATCCGGATCTTCAAGTTGTGAAAAAATGTTTTCATAGAGGTATCCATATTCCCACCACATGTTGGCCTCAATAATAAATTTGGTCAGTCTCTCGATCTGCTCCGAAGTCATTCCCTCCAGAGCCTGTTCCCGAGCGGCAAGGACCTCCTCCTTTGAAGGAACGAAGGGTACCTCCTCCTCGACAGGTATATCTGCTGGATTATGCAGATCATTCGCCGGAAGGTCATTAGGATCGGGTTCTACAGGAGCAAGAGATTTAAAGACTCCGTTCCACGACACAAATACCCCTATCACTAATACGGCAAGCAGGATCACAACAGCGCAGCGTTTCACCATAAGTACGTCTCCTTTGTAACCATCAATACAATTCTATGACACTAAGGGCAGCTTCGATCTCAAAAATTTATGCTCTGCTTCGCAAAATAAAACCTTCAGAATATTCTTCTTCATTTGCTATTTTACCATGATAACTGCCAGGAGTCAAATGATTGATCCGTTGAAATTGTTTTTTATGACAAGAAAGCTTAGAATTATGGCATTTCCGCTGCGTTGCTGAAGAATATCCTGACGAACCTGACTGGATGGTCCGGCTGAGGGAGAAGCTTTATGGGAAGATCATGCTTTTAGAAAACCGTGTAACGGGCTGATCGTGGGGGACCTGTATGCACCGCGCCGCCATGTTTTTCTTGCATTATTCCGCGTTCTGTGATATAACAGCCCCAATACCTGCTTCCTTCAAAAGACAACTATCGAAAAGCCAGGAGATCGAAATGGAAGACCACCCCTACCACTTTTTCTCCCCGGACGAGCTGGACCAGCTGGAGCGCATCGAGGCCGCCGGACGGGCAAACGAATATCTGTACCGTATTTTGGACATCGGACAGTACATGCTCCAGTGCGGCGGCGAGGTCAGCCGGGTGGAGGACAGCATCCGCCGGTTATGCCTGTCCTTCGGGGCCGAGCGCGCCGACGTGTTCACCATTACGTCCTCCATCGTCGTCACCATCTACGCCAGCCGGTTCGGGGCGGTGACCCAGACCCGGCGGATCACCGGCAGCGCCTACGACCTCCACCGGCTGGAGCAGCTCAACCAGCTCAGCCGGAAGATCTGCGCCGAACACTGGTCTCTGGAGCAGACCGAGGAGGCGCTGGAGGCCATCCGGTCTACCCGGCAGTACGGCTTCGGGATCCAGCTGTTTACTTACGCCCTGGTCTCCTCCTCCTTCGCCCTGTTTTTCGGGGGGAGCTGGCTGGACGCGGCGGCGTCGGGCGTCATCGGCGTGATGCTCAAATTCCTGGACCGGGCCATCCGGAGGACGGAGGCCAACGCCTTTTTATCCTCCCTGCTGTGCGCCTGCCTGGGCGGCCTGCTGGCGGGACTGGCGGTGAAGCTCCGCCTGGGGGACGACGCGGGCATGATCTCCATCGGCAATATCATGCTCCTCATCCCCGGCGTGGCCCTGACCAACTCCCTGCGGGACATGTTCAGCGGCAACACCATCTCCGGCCTCATGCGCTTTATCGAATCCATCCTGCTGGCCCTGACCATCGCCTTCGGCTTCGCCCTGGCGGCGGGGCTGTTATAAGGAGGCGCGCCTATGGACATGCTGATACAGCTGGTCACGGCCTTTACCGGATCGCTGGGGTTCGCCCTCCTGTTCCACGTGCGGAAGGAGAAGCTGCTGCTGGCCAGCCTGGGCGGCCTGCTGGCCTGGGGAGTCTATCTGCTGATGGGCCTGGTCTCGGACCAGGAGGTGGTGCGCTACTTCGCCGCCTCGGTGGTGCTGACGGTATACGCCGAGTGCCTGGCCCGGGTGGTGAAGTGCCCCGCCACCCTGTTTCTGGTCACCGCCTCCATCCCCCTGATCCCCGGCGGGTCCCTCTACCGGACCATGGAATGCTTTATGGCCAGCGACCTGGAGGCGTTCTCCGCCCAGGCCCTGACCACCGTTCTGCTGGCAGTGGCCATCGCCGTGGGGATGCTGTTCCCCACCGCCATCTTCCAGCTGGTGCGCCGCGCGCGCATTAAAAAGGCCCCGGAAATGCCGGGGCAGGAAAGGAGCCCCCTGTCATGAAATGGCTTGCCGTGCATATCGACACCTCCCCCTCCGGCCTGGAGCCGGTGGAGGCCGCCCTCAGCGCCCTGGGCATCGACGGACTGGTCATCGAGGATGAGACCGATTTCCGCCGGTTCCTGGAGCAGAACAAACAGTACTGGGATTACGTGGACGAGGAGCTGGACCGCTCCATGACCGGCAAGTGCCGGGTCACCTTCTATGTGGAGGACACGGAGGAGGGGTTCGGCCAGGTGGCCGCCGCCCGGATCGCCATGGCCGGGCTGAAGGAGAAGCACCCGGAGTACGCGCCCCTGCTCATGACCATGGAGGGCGTCGAGGACGCGGACTGGGAGAACAACTGGAAGGCGTTCTACAAGCCCATGGAGATCGGGGAGCGGCTGATGGTCATCCCCGACTGGGAGGAGGCGGACCCCAAGGGCCGCGCCGCCCTGCGGCTGAATCCCGGACTGGCCTTCGGCACCGGGGGCCACGCCACCACCCGGCTGTGCCTCACCGCCCTGGAGAAGATCGTAGCGCCGGGGATGAAGGTGCTGGATCTGGGGTGCGGCAGCGGCATCCTGTCCATCGCCGCCCTGCTGCTGGGGGCGGAGAGGGCCTTTGCCTGCGACATCGACGACAAGGCGGTGGACGTGGCCTATGAAAACGCCGCCCTCAACGGCGTGGACCGGGAGCGGTATACCGTCCGGGCCGGGGACGTGCTCAGCGACGCCGGGCTGCGGAAGGAGATGGGGACGGGCTATGACGTGGTGGTGGCCAACATCGTCTCGGACGTCATCATCGCCCTTGCTCCCGCGGTGCGGGGGCTGATGAAGGAGGGCGGGAGGTTCCTGGCCTCCGGCATCATCGACAGCCGGGAGGAGGAGGTCCGCGCCGCGCTGGAGGCGGCGGGACTGGCCGTAGAGGAGGCCCGGGCCAGCGAGGGCTGGGTCAGCTTCCTCTGCCGTTAAGCGGGGTAACGTACATGTCATATCAACGGGATTTTACCATAGGGCTCCGGGAGACCCAGGACTTCTATCTCTCCCTGGTGCTGGGACACTGGCGGAAGGGCATCGCCGGATTCGCCCTGGTGGGCGCGCTGGCGGCGCTGCTGTATACGATGAATACGGACCTGATGCTGCCTGTGAAGGCTGCGGTCGTGCTGGCCGGGGCCCTGGCGGGCGCGGCGGTCACCGTCATTGCGGTGTCGGTCTCCACCCTGCGGAAGGTCCGGGAGCAGGTCCGGCGCTCCGGACGGGAACAGTACGTCCAGGAGACGGAGATCAACGGGTTCGGCGTCCACGTCACTGTGGGGAAGGACCGGGGGAAGATGGGCTTCGAGGACCTCCTGCGGGTGCGGGAGACCCGGAAGGCGTTTTACCTCTTCCTCTCGGAAAATCAGGCCTGGATCCTGCCCAAGGCGCAGATGGAGGACCGGGAAGGCGACTGCGCCCGGCTGCGGGAGCTGTTCTCGGCGGTGATCGAGAAGGGGAAGCTGAAGCTCAAGGGGTGATCCGGCATTTTTCCGTTACAATTCCATTACGAATGGCAGGGGACCCTTGCAATATTCTCCGGCATCGGGTAAAATTGGAGCAGAATAGATAGAGAATGGCCGGAGTGCCGGTCTGACGGATAAACCCATGCTGGAAAGGAACTTGATGATGAAAAGAAAGCTGCTTGCCCTGGCGCTGGCCGGGCTGCTGTGCCTGGGCTTCGCCCCGCCCGCTCACGCGGCGGTGGAGGAGCTGGTCAGCCTGCGGGTAGACGAGGTAGTCGCCTACAGCAGTCAGGAAAATATCTACACCGTCCGCCGGGACGGCCTCTACGGCTTCTACCGCACGGACGGCAGTCCGCTGCTGGAGCCCAACTACGCCGCCGTGGGCCCCTACAGCGGCGGGATGGCCGCCGTCTCCCTGACGGGGGAGGAGACCGGCAGCGGAAAGACGGCCCGCCTCCAGGGCGGCCGGTTCGGCTATGTGGACGCTGATGGCGTGCTGACGGTCGCCATGCAGTACCGGCAGGCGTTTCCCTTCTCCGAGGGACGGGCCTTCGCCGTGGACGCCTCCGGGACGCTGGTGCTCCTGGACCGGACGGGACAGGAGCTGGCCTCCTTCCCCCAGGCGGAGCTCTGGGAGGGCGAGAGCGTCCGGTTCAGCGAGGGACTGGCCGTGATCCCCGTGACGGGCGCGGCGGATGAGGCCCCCGAAGACGGAGAGGCCGTGGCGTCCGTGGCGGCAATGAAGCCCCTGGAGGCGCCGGAGGGCGAAGAGGACCTGCCCCGGACCTATCTGGTGGTGGACTCCGGCGGACGGGAGGTCTGTACCATTGCCGACGCCTGGGTGGACTTGGCCAACGGCTATCACGGCGGCCGCGTTGCCGCGGCGGAGTCCGGCGAATGGGTCCGGGACGAGGACGGGGCGCTTTCCTTTGCCGCCGCGCCCGGGAGCCTGGGCTACCGGGACGAGCGGGGCGGACTGGCCGTGGAGTTTCAATTTGACGGGGCGGAGCCCTTCTCCGACGGGCTGGCCGCCGTGTGTTTCCGGGACGGGGACGGCGCGGAAGCCTGGGGCTTCGTCTCCCCGGAGGGGGAGATGATCGTCCCGGCGGAGTATGACGGCGCGCGCGCCTTTGACGAGGGCGTCGGGATGCTCCTGTCCGAGGGCCTGTGGGCCTACGTGGACCAGGAGGGGCGGCTGCTCACCCGGTTCGAGTACGAGGAGGCGGGGCCCTTCCGGGAGGGAGTCGCCCTGGTCCGCCGCCGGGGACGGATCGAGGCCGTCGATCAGCGGGGCCGGACCGCGTTCACCACGGACGCTGGCGAGGCGCTGCCCTTCAGCGGCGGCGTGGCGGTGCTCCGGGAGGCCGGGAAGGACGGCGCCTGGGGCGTGTGCGACGCGGACGGGGATCTGCTGGTCCCCTACGAATACGAGGAGGCCTTCCACTGGGACGGCTACCTGTGGCTGAAGCGGGGCGAGCTGTGGCGGGTCTACCTGACGGAGGACGTGATCGACGCCAGCCTGGCCGCGCCGGAGGGCACGGCGGCAGGCGTGGGGGCGTTCCTGGACGTGGCGGAGGGCGCGTGGTACGCTGCGGCGGTCACCTGGGCCACGGACCACGACGTCATCACGGGCACCGGCGGAGGGCTGTTCTCTCCGGACCGGTCCTGCACCACGGGGGAGATCGTTACCTTCCTTTGGCGCGCGATGGGCTGTCCGGAGCCGGAGGGGGATAATCCCTTTACCGACGTGTCCGCCAACCACTACTACTATCAGGCCGCCCTGTGGGCCCATGAGAACGGCATCGTTTTCGGCGACGTGTTCGGCGCGGCGGAGCTGTGCTCCCGGGGGATGGCGGTGACCTATCTGTGGCGTCTGGCGGGCAGTCCCGGGGGATATCTCCCGGTGTTCGCGGACGTGGATATGGGCGCGGTCTACGCCCAGGCGGTGTCCTGGGCCGTGTCCGAGAACGTGACGGGCGGCAACGGCGGCGGGGCCTTCTGCCCCGACGATATCTGCAACAGGGGACAGATCGTGACGTTCCTCTACCGGTATCTGGTGGAGGGCTGACGGATAATAACGGAGGGAGACGGCGTAGCCGTCTCCCTTTTTTGCGTGCCGGGTCCCGCCCTGGGTAGACAGGAGGGGAAATCTGTGTTACCATAAGATATATTTTCCTGAGAAGGAGGCGATGGCCGGGTATGGCGCGGCTGGAGGACAAAAAACTGTTCCTGCTGGACATGGACGGCACGATCTATATCGACGAGGACCTGTTTCCGGGGACCATTCCCTTCCTGGACGCCGTCCGGGAGAGGGGAGGACGGTATCTGTTTCTGACCAACAACTCCTCCCGTTCGGTGGACGCCTATATTGGCAAGCTGGCGCGCATGGGCATCCCCTCCGCCCGGGAGGACTTTCTGACCTCCGTGGACGCCCTCATCGCGGACCTGGCGGGGCGGCCGCCCTTCCGCAAGTGCTACGCCTTTGGCACCCGGACCTTCCGGCAGCAGTTGGCGGAGGCGGGGGTCCCCGTGACGGACAGGCTGGAGGACGATATCGACTGCCTGCTCATGGGCTTCGACACGGAGCTGGTCTTTCAGAAGCTGGAGGACGCCTGCATCCTGCTGAACCGGGGGGTGGAGTATATTGCTGCCAATCTGGACTGGGTGTGCCCCACCTGGTACGGGTCCGTGCCGGACGTGGGGTGCGTGTGCGAGATGCTGTTCAAGGCCACCGGCCGGCGGCCTCGAGGCATCGGGAAGCCGGAGCCTGCCATGCTCCGGCTGGCCCTGGAGCGGACCGGGTTTACCGCCGGGGAGGCGGTGATGGTGGGGGACCGGCTGTATACGGATATCGCCTCCGGCGTGAACGCGGGGATCGATACCGTCTTCGTTCTCTCCGGGGAGGGGACCGCCGCGGACGCGGCGGCAAGTTCTTTTCGGCCTACATGGGTTTTTGAGGATATCGCGGCGATGCACCGGGCATGGGCAGAGGGGTGATGACGCCGCCGCGCGGCGGGGCTTGGGTTCTGCCGCCCTCCGGGCGGCGCGGGGGCGGTTTCGATTTGCGACCCCGGGGGCTGCGCGCCCCCGGACCCTGCGGGTACTTTTTGTGTGAACAAAAAGTACCCAAAAAGTCACTTAAACCTGGCGGTTTAAGAATCCCTTGATCACGGGGGAGTTTAGTTACGCTACGACCTTCGGATTGGTTGGTCTATCGTCCGTGCTTTGGGCCGATGCCGGTGCTTACTTCTGCGCACAGCTCTAACGATGGTGCTGGTTGCCTCGCGGCACTCGGCACGAGGGTCTGGCGTTTTGGGTGCTTTTTTTGCAACATTTATTCCTACATGTCAAGATATAGTGGAGGAATTATGGCAGATTTTTCAGAAAGAATTAAAGAACTGCGTCTTGCCCGGGGGATGTCACAGAATGCGGTGGGAAAAGTCATTGGCGTCAAGCGGTATTCTGTGTGCGGCTATGAGAAGGGAAAGAACTTCCCGGAAGTACCGGGACTCATGGGATTGGCGGATTATTTCGGAGTATCTACCGATTATCTGCTGGGCCGGACGGATAACCCGGAGGTGAACCGGTAAGGCCGTAGAGACGTATGATACTCGTCGCGGAATGATGGAGATCAAGATATTAGGAGAGGTATATGGCAGACTTTTCAGAAAGAATCAAGGAACTGCGTCTTGCACGGGGAATGTCGCAGGATGCGGTGGGGAAAGTCATCGGCGTCAAGCGGTATTCTGTATATGGTTATGAAAAGGGAAACAATTTCCCGGAAGTACCGGGGCTCATGGGATTAGCGGATTATTTCGGAGTATCTACCGATTATCTGCTGGGCCGGACGGATAATCCGGAGGTGAACCAGTAGGGAAAGAAGAAGGACCAGCCCACCATCCAGCACCCCGGCGAGTTTGCCGGGCTAAAACGGTAGGGGCCATCGTCAGCCATGCTGAAATAGACGCAGAAGACTAACAGAGCGGACGGCAGTAAGGTTTAGGCCGTGCAGACTGTGCCTCGGGCGCAAAACAAAACACCCCCGTAATGCAGGAAGATCCTTAGGAAACGTAGTTTCCTAAGCCCGTTTTTGCCTACTTTTGCCGGGGGGCAAAAGTAGGCGCGGAGTCCGGGGCCGCGCAGGTCCCGGGCCATCGAGAAGAAGAGAGGAAAAAGCGATGAGCGAACTAAAGCTGAACAACAAGAGAACCATCCTGGTAGGCCTGGCCTTCCTGTCCATCTGCTCCTTCTGGCAGATGTACGACAACCTGGTGCCCCTGATCCTCCGGGAGACCTTCCACATGGACGAATCCCTCACCGGCGTCATCATGGCGGCGGACAACGTGCTGGCCCTGTTTCTGCTGCCCTTCTTCGGAGGGCTGTCCGACAAAACGCGTACGAAACTGGGCAGCCGGACGCCCTATATCATCGCGGGCACCGCCGGGGCGGTGATCCTGATGAACCTCCTCCCCGCGCTGGACAACAGCTATGCCGCCGAGGCGGTGCCCTATAAGCTGGTGAGCTTCGTGATCGTGCTGGGGCTGCTGCTCATCGCCATGGGGACCTACCGGTCCCCCGCCGTGGCGCTGATGCCGGACGTGACCCCCAAGCCCCTGCGGAGCAAGGCCAACGCCATCATCAACCTCATGGGCGCGGTGGGCGGCATCCTCTACCTGGGCGTGACGGCGGTCCTTTATCCCACCGCCAAGACCAAGGGGCTGGACCATGTGAACTATCAGCCGCTGTTCCTGGTGGTCTCCGGGATCATGATCGTATCAGTCGCCGTGCTTCTGCTGACCATCAAGGAGCCCAAGCTGGCTAAGGAGAACCGGGAGCTGGAGAAAAAGCATCCTGAGTGGAACCTGGCCAAGGACGACGGCACCGGCCATGAGACCCTGCCCGCGCCGGTGAAGAAGAGCCTGGCGTTCCTGCTGGCCTCCATCGCGCTGTGGTTCGTGGGGTACAACGGGGTGACTACGTGGTTCTCCACATACGTTGCCGAGGTCATGGGCGAGGGCGTGGGCGGCACGGCCACCTGCCTGATGGTGGCTACCGCCGGGGCCATCGTGTCGTATATCCCCATCGGCATCGTGGCCTCCAAAGTGGGGCGGAAGAAGACCATTCTGTCCGGCGTGGTACTGCTGGCGGCGTGCTTCGGGGCGGGATTCTTCCTGACCACCGGGGCCCGGTCCATCACGCCGCCCATGTATGTGGCTTTCGCCCTGGTAGGGCTGGCCTGGGCGGCCATCAACGTCAATTCCCTGCCCATGGTGGTGGAGATGTGCCGGGGCAGCGACGTGGGGAAATTTACAGGGTACTATTATACGGCTTCCATGCTGGCCCAGGTGGTGACCCCGGTGCTGGCGGGGACGCTGATGAAGCATATCAGTTATCAGGTGCTGTTTCCCTATGCGGCGTTTTTTGTGGCAATGAGTTTTGTAACGATGATGTTTGTCCGGCATGGGGATAGTAAGGCCGAGGCCAAGAAGGGGTTGGAGGCTTTCGAAGATATGGAGGATTGATAGCGCCATATCCTCGATAGCCCGGGGGCTTCTCGCCCCCGGACCCCACGGGTACTTTTTGTGTGAACAAAAAGTACCCAAAAAGTCACTTAAACCTACGGTTTAAGAATCCCTTACTCGGGGCCGCCTGTTCGGCGGCCAACCTCGGCGGGGGAGTAAAGGGCCATGCGGTGGGATTTCTGGGAAGGCGAAGCCTCTGAATTGGCAGTTCTCCTTCAGCCGCTCTGGCTCTTGTAGGAGTCCGCCTGCCGGCCTTTCAAAGGGGTACTGCGGTGCAAGGGGCACGCGGTCTAACGGAACATTTTGCAAATTAGCACCCCAAACGCCAGACCCTCGTGCCGAGTGCCGCGAGGCAACCAGTACTATCGGTAGGACTGTGCGCAGAAGTAGAAATTGGCATCGGCCCAGAGCACGGACGATAGACCGGAAATCCGAAGGTCGTAGCGTAACTAATCACCCCGTAATTCAGGAAGGTTCTTAGGAAACGTAGTTTCCTGAGCGCGTTTTTGCCTACTTTTGGCGCGGGCCAAAAGTAGGCGCGGAGTCCGGGGCCGCGCAGGTCCCGGGCTATCGAAAAGAAATAAGCGGGGAGCGGCCCGCAGGGCCGCAGAACCAAGTCAGGAGAAGAACCATGTCTTTTCTTATTACCGCCATTGTTCTTATCATTTTAGTCTATCTAATTTCCCTCCTCCCCAGAAGAAACTACCCCGGCTGGGAGGCCATCCAGACCGCCCGGTTCGCCCACCGGGGCCTCCACGACGCCGGGGCGGGACGCCCCGAAAACTCCATGTCCGCCTTCCGGGCGGCAATAGAAAAGGGCTTCGGCGCGGAGCTGGACGTCCACCTGATGGCGGACGGCAATCTTGCCGTAGTCCATGACAGCGATCTCACCCGGGTCTGCGGAAAGAAAGGATTGATCGAGGACCTGCGGAGGGAGGACCTGCGAAACTACCCCCTCCAGGGAACGGAGGAGACCATCCCCCTCTTTGGTGAGGTGCTGGACCTCTTCGCGGGGAAAACACCCCTCATCGTGGAGCTGAAGGTGGAGCGGGGCAACGCCGCCGCCCTCACCGACGCCGCCATGGCGGCGCTGGCGGACTGGCACGGTACATACTGCGTGGAATCCTTCCACCCCGGCGTGCTGCTGCGGCTGAAAAAGAAATACCCCCGGGTCCTCCGGGGGCAGCTGAGCCAGAACTTTTTGAAGGGCAGCGAGGTCAACGGCCTGTCCCTGCCGGTGCGCTTCGCGCTGACGAACCTGCTGACCAGCGTATTGACCCGGCCGGACTTTATCGCCTACAACTGCCTGGACCGGGGGAATATCAGCCTGCGGATCATGAAAAGGCTCTACGGCGTCCACGAGGCGGCGTGGACCGTCCGGGACCGGGAGACCATGGGCAGGCTGGAAAACGAGGGCGTGCCCTGCATTTTTGAAAACTTCGTGCCGTGAGGCGAGAGAGGATAACAAAAGAACCACCCGGAGACGGGTGGTTCACTTTGTTGTCTGGTTGGAAATCAGCCTACCTGATTGAGCTTCAAGGTCATGGCGCTCTTCTTGTGAGCGGCATTGTTCTTGTGCAGAATGCCCTTGGCGGCAGCCTTATCGACAGCCTTCACGGCAACCTTGTAAGCGCCCTCGGCCTCGGTGCGATTGCCATCAGCGGCAGCAGCCTCAAATTTCTTGACGGCGGTCTTCATCGCGGATCTCTCAGCCTTGTTGCGGGCATTGCGGGCCTCAGCCACCAGCACGCGCTTCTTAGCGGACTTGATATTCGGCAAACCAAACACCTCCTCCAATTGGGTCTATGGGGTAAAAAAACAGCTTCCCCATGCAGAATGATATTTTAGCACGGTTTCACATAAATTGCAAGGAAAACTTTCAATTTATTTCCCCCTTTTTTACATATTTTTCTGCCCCGGGGACATACTGGGTGAAAAACACCAGATTTTGTGTCTGGATGAGGGAGGAGACCCTATTTATGCTGACGATCCGTACCGATCTGGCCATGGAGGCCCACCAGCTCTGGCGGGAAAAAGCCGGGGAGACCACCAAGCTGTCCGGCGTGTCCGCCCGTGAGGAGGAGCTGGAGGGCTTTCCGCTGACCCGCGTGGAGATCCTGGACCAGGAGGGGGAGACCGCCCTGGGGAAGCCCCGGGGGACCTATCTGACCCTGGACGTGTCCGCCCTGTGGCGGCGGGAGGAGGATGTCTTTCTCCGTGCCGTCCGCGCGGTGGCGGAATTGCTGGAGCCTCTGCTGCCGGAGCGGGGCCCCGTGCTGGCGGCGGGGCTGGGCAATCCGGCCATGACTGCCGACGCCCTGGGGCCCCGGATGCTGGACCATCTGCTGGTCACGCGGCATTTGACGGAAGTCCTGCCAGGGTTTCGCAGCGTGTCCGGTTTAGGGGCCGGGGTACTTGGGAGCACCGGCATGGAGGCCGCGGAGTGGGTCCGTGGAGCGGCGGACCATGTGAAGCCCGCGGCGGTAGTGGTGGTAGACGCCCTGGCGGCCCGGAGCCTGGACAGGCTGTGTTCTTCGATACAGATTTCGGACACAGGGCTCATTCCGGGGAGCGGCGTAGGGAACCACCGGCTGGCGTTGAATGAGGCGGGGCTGGGAGTCCCGGTGATCTCCGTGGGCGTGCCCACGGTGGTCAGCGTGGAGACAGCGGCCAGGGATCTGTTGGCCCAGGCGGGGGGAGACGAGGAGAAGATCCCCGATTTAGAGGGAAAAGGGTTGTTTGTTACACCGGACAGTATTGATTCTAAGGTGAGGGAGTTGGCAAAGGTCATTGGATATGGGGTAGATATGGCCCTCCAGCCAGGGCTGGAGGTAGAAGACCTGGAGGCGCTGCTGGTTTAAGCGGCCCCTGCGGGGCCGCCTCCGCTTTGATCTTTCGTTTAGATTCGCCCCTTCCGGGGCGGGGACGGGGGCGTACTTTTCGTGTGAACGAAAAGTACCAAAAGGTCACTCAAGGAACTACGTTCCTTGAGAATCCTCCTTCATTACGGGGGTGATTATTTACGCTACGACCTATAGATTTCCAGTCTATCGTCCGTGCATTGGGCCGATGCCGGTGCTTACTTCTGCGCACAGTCCTACCGAGGGACGTCATTGCCGCTTCGCGGCAACGACCGTCCCGGCAGCCCGCAGGGCTGCCCGGTTGCCTCGCGGCACTCGGCACGGGGGTCTGGCGTTTGGGGTGCTAATTTGCAAAATGTTCCGTTAGGACGAGTGCCCCTTGCAGGCAGTCTCTCTTTGAAAGGGCGGCAGCCGGAGTCCTACAAGTACCAGACCGGCAGAAGAAGGACCGTCAATTCGGAGGCTTCGTCCACCCAATCAAACCGCCGCACAGTCCTTTGATCCCCCGCCGAGGTGGCCGCCCAAGGGCGGCCCCGAGAAAGGAGTCCAGAACCATTGGTTCTGGCGCGTTTTTGGTTACTTTTGCCGCGCGGCAAAAGTAACCGCAGGGTCCGGGGGCGCGAAGCCCCCGGGCTTTCAGTAAGAAAACAGTACCGGCGGCCCCGCAGGGGCCGCAAAGAACCGCGCCGTCAAATTAAGCAGAAATTAAGACACCCCCGCTTGCTACTTAAAGAAAAAGAGTCTATAATGAGAAAACAACCCCTCCGAAAGAAGGTCTACTTACTTGAAAAAATTCTGGAAAGAATATTTCCTCTTCCAAAAGGAGCCGTCCCCTGGCTGGAGCCGGGGACAACGAGAACTCTACTATGTCTACCGGGCAGCCCTGCTGCTCTGTGCAGGCCTGTGCATGGGACTGGCCCTCCTGGTGCTGGCCATCGGCCCCTACCCCAGGGGGACCCTGGTGGACTACCTCTGCCACTGGCAGACCCTGCTGCTGAATACCGTCCCCGTAGCCCTGCTGATCCTCCTCTTCTATGGGATCACAGGCCGGACCGGGGCTGCTTTCCTGACGGGCGGAGGCATTGCCTTCGGATTCAGCCTGGGGAACTTCTATAAACTCCAGTTTCGGGACGACCCCCTTTACTTTGAGGACATGCTCATCCTCCGGGAGGCCAAGGCCATGGCCTCCGGGGACCACTACGCCCTGTTCATCAACTGGCAGATCCTTCTGTCCCTGTTCTGCCTGCTGCTGGGATGGGTCCTGCTGCGTCTGCTGGCCCCCGGCGCGGGACGCCCCTGGTGGCGGCGGACCGCATGGGCGCTGGCCGCGGTGGCCGGGGCGGCGGCGCTGTCGCCGGTGATCCTGGATGGGAAGGTCTACGAGGATACCCGGAATTTCGGGCACCTCAACCAGTGGAGCGCCACCCAGAATTACGTATCCCACGGCTTCTGGTATCCCTTCCTCCACAGCATTTCCGACTTCGTGGAGACGCCGCCGCCGGGGTACAACAAGGCAAAGACGGCGAAGCTGCTGGAGGAATATCCGGACGCGGATATCCCGGAGGGGCGGAAGATCAGCATCGTGGGGCTCATGCGGGAGGCCTATGTGGACTTCTCCCGCTACGGCGTGCCGGGGCTGGACGTCAGCGGGTACGATCTCTACCACGCCCTGGAGGCGGAGAGCTACACCGGCGATCTGGTGACCAACATTTTCGCCGGAGGCACCGTGGACACGGAGCGGTGTTTCCTCACCGGGGACTATCAGCTGCGGAATTTCCGGAGCAACGCCAACTCCTACGCCTGGTACCTCCGGGGACAGGGCTACGCCATTGAGGGGAGCCATCCCTATTACCAGTGGTTCTACAACCGGCAGAACATCAACGGGTATCTGGGGTTCGAGCAGTACCGGTATCTGGAGGGGGACTACGACCAGATGACCCAGGCGGTCTATCCGGAGGACTCCATTCTGCTGCCGGAGATCTACGCCGACCTGGAAAAGTGCTGGGAGGCGGGGAAGCCCTGTTTCTCCTTCTCCGTCAACGTCCAGAGCCACGGCCCCTACGCCACCTGGGACACCGGGGCGGAGGAGTATCTTGCCGGAGAGCGGTATACTGCGGAGTGCAAAAACGCCATGAACGCCTACATGACCACCATCATGGAGACGGACCGGGAGCTGGCGGCGTTCATGGACCGGCTGCGGGAAGCGCCGGAACCGGTGGTGCTGGTGACCTTCGGGGACCACCTGCCCTGGATGGGGGACGGCAACGTGTTCTATAACGAGATGGGCATGAACGTCAACGCCAGCGGGGACGAGGGGTTTTACCAGCGGTACACCACCCGGTACCTGATCTGGGCCAACGACGCGGCCAAAGAGATCATCGGACACGACCTGGCGGGGGAGGGCCCGGCAGTCTCGCCGTGCTACCTCATGAACCTGGTCTTCGAGCAGCTGGGCTGGGACGGCCCCGGGTTCATGCAGGCCATGGACGAGATGATGGAGGTCTTCCCCATCGCCTCCACCACCGGCAGGACCATGACCGATGGCGTCCTGGCCGGAGAGGTGCCGGAGGAGCGGCTGGAGCTGTACAGGCGGTTCCAGCACTTGCAGTTCTATTGGCGGAATGAGTTTTTGTATCAGGACGTGATGGGAGAATAGGGAGGAAAAGGAGAGCGTTCAAAATGATAGAGCTAAAAAAATTATCCCCGGATGACGGAATGGATGTATACGCCATGCTCCAAGAAATTCCCAAGGAAGAGAACGGTCTGGTGAACAGCGGAAACGGACTGTCCTTTGCGGAATATAAGGAATGGCTGAAGAAAAAATGCGCGGAGTCGGAGCAGACCAGGCTTGTGGACGGCTGGAAGGTGCCGTCTACTACCTATTGGCTCTATGTGGACGGCAAGCCGGCAGGCTTTGGCGCGGTCAGGCATTTTCTTACGGATGCCCTTCGGAAGGCCGGGGGAAACATCGGGTACGGCATCGCTCCCCGGCACCGGGGAAAGGGATACGGAAAGAAGCTCCTGGGGCTATTGCTGGAGGAAGCCCGCCGGATGGGAATGGACCGGGCCCTTGTGACGATCCGTCTGGACAACGGGGCGTCAAAGGCGGTGGCGCTTGCAAACGGCGGCATCGTTACGGAACAGACGGACGAGCGGATACTTGTCTGGATCGATACCGTGCGGAAAATCTGAAGATCGAACACCCAAAAAATAAAATTTCCCCTCCGACAGGATTTTCTCCCATTTGCATCGGACAAGCCGTAAAATGGAGAAAAATCTGCGGAGGGGAATCTTATGCAAGCTACCAAAAACACCCTGTTCCAGTCCGGCCGCATCCATATGCTCCCAATCGAGCGCATCAGCCCCAATCCCAGACAGCCCCGCCGCCATTTTTCGGAACAGCCCCTGCGGGAGCTGGCCGATTCCATCCGGCAGCACGGCGTGCTCCAGCCCCTGACCGTGCAGAAGACCCCCGGCGGCTATATACTGGTGGCCGGGGAGCGGCGGCTGCGGGCCGCCGGACTGGCGGGGCTCACCCACGTACCCTGCCTGCTGGTCCGGGCCACGCCTCAGGACAGCGCGCTGCTGGCCCTGGTGGAAAACCTCCAGCGGTGCGACCTCCACTATCTGGAGGAGGCCGCCGCCATCTCCAAGCTCATCACCACCTACGGCATGAGCCAGGAGGAGGCCGCCCGGCGGCTGGGACGGTCCCAGCCCGCGGTGGCCAACAAGCTGCGGCTGCTGCGCCTCAGCCCCGCCTGCGGCGAGCTGCTGCGAAAGTATGAGCTCACCGAGCGCCACGCCCGGGCCCTGCTCCGGCTGGAGGGCGAGGACGTCCGGCTGGCCGCCCTGCGGCATATCGGGGAGAAGAAGCTGACCGTGGCCGCCTCGGAGGAGTACATAGAGCTCCAGCTGCAGAAGAAGCAGATGGAGGGAAAGGAAAAAAAGCGGCTGTATATCATCAAGGACGTGCGGCTGTTTCTCAACAGCGTTGACCGGGGGATGGAGACCATCCGCAGGGCGGGCGTGGACGCCCGCTTCGACCGGCAGGAGAGCGAGGAGGAAATTACCATCACCATTCAGATCCCGAAGCAGCAGGCGATCAGCTGAACGCGGGCATACTGCAAAAAGGGGACCGGGCCTGGGCCCGGTCCCCTTTTCGTCCGGAGAGAGCTTACAGGCTCTTCTCGTAGGACTCGATCATCTTCTTGACCATCTGGCCGCCCACGGAACCGGCCTCACGGGCGCTGATGTCGCCGTTGTAGCCTTCCTTCAGGTTGACGCCGACCTCGCTGGCGGCCTCCATCTTGAACTTGTCCATAGCCTCGCGGGCCTCGGGGACGTTGATGCGGTTGTTCTTCTTAGACATTTCCTTTTTCTCCTTCTCCATTTTTGCGACGGCGCAGCGTCCGCAGAGAAGGTTCGGGCGGGGTCCGCTCTAACCTTTTCTGTTTTTGCTTCGCATGGGAGCGGACCGTTTTTGTTTCCGCCCTTGTCGCAACCATAGCATTTGCAGACCGGCCGGGAATATGCCACCGGCGCGGGCGGTAATTTTTGCATGATGAAGGGATGGACGTTTTTTTGATCTGCGCAAAAATCTTTTGTTTTGCCGGGAAGTATGATATATTAGTATATGAGCGCGAACCAGAAGCAAACCGGAGTATTTCCCCGCTTCGCGCCTGATAGAATAGGAGATGGAGCGTCATGATCCGAGAAATTATGAAAGACGAAGCTTTTCTTGCGCAAAAGGCGGAGCCCGCGGCACAGGACGACCTGTGTACCGCCCAGGATCTGCTGGATACCCTGACCGCCCACAGGGACGGCTGCGTGGGCATGGCGGCGAACATGATCGGTGTCAACAAGCGGATCATCGCTTTTGACAACGAGGGCGGTTACATGGTCATGTTCAATCCGGAGATCGTCAAAAAAAGCGGGCCATACGAGGCGGAAGAGGGCTGTCTCTCCCTCACCGGCACGCGGAAGGCCAAGCGGTGGAGGTCCATCAAAGTACAGTACCAGAACGAAAAATTCCAGACCCGCTTCAAGACCTTCACCGGCTGGACGGCACAGATCATCCAGCATGAGATCGACCACTGCGAGGGCGTGCTGATCTGAACGCGGACCGGCGATATCAAAAATGAGGGAGTAGAGCTATGCGCATCATCATCGCCCCGGCCAAAAAAATGATCGTGGATACGGACAGCTTTGCCGTGGACGGCCTGCCCCAATTTCTGGGACAGACGGAGCGGCTGAAAGCTGCCCTCCGGAGCATGTCTCCCAGGGAACTGCAGGCCCTCTGGAAGTGCAGCGAAACCATTGCCAAGCTGAACGTGGAGCGGCTGGAGCAGATGGACCTGCGCCGCCGCCTCACTCCGGCCATCCTGTCCTATGAGGGCATCCAGTACCGCTACATGGCTCCCGGCGTGATGGAAACGGGCCAGCTGGACTACCTCCGGGAGCATCTGCGCGTCCTCTCCGGATTCTACGGACTGCTGCGGCCCTTTGACGGCGTGACGCCCTACCGGCTGGAGATGCAGGCCAAGCTGCCGGTGGACGGCTGCCGTGATCTCTATCAGTTCTGGGGAGACCGCCTGGCCCGGCAGCTGGCGGAGGAGACGGACCTGGTGATCGATCTGGCCTCCAAGGAGTACAGCAGGGCGGTGGGGCCGCATCTGCCCAAGTCCGTCCAGTTCGCCGCCTGCGTCTTCGGCGAATGGATCGACGGCAAGATCGTCGAGAAGGGCACCAAATGCAAAATGGCCCGGGGACAGATGGTGCGCTGGATGGCGGAGAACCGGGTCACGGACCTGGACGGACTCCGGGCCTTCGACCAGCTGGGCTGCCGGTTCTGGCGGTCTGCATTCGAAAAAGACCGGACGGTGCTGTTTTGGATACAGTCCCGCAAAGAAGAGTGAATACCGGCCGCCCCTGCCGCAAGAAATGCTTGCCCAACGGGCCGGGGCGTGGTATACTTCTTTTATCGAATCCTTACCAATTTTTACTGTCAAGGAGGATACCATATTATGCTTCGTGTTGACCTTTCCAGCAGCTCCGCCCGGACGGAGGCGTATGCCCAGGGCCTTCAGCAGGCCCATACCTGGCTCCAGGAGGCCACGGGCCGGGGCAACGACTTCGTGGGCTGGGTGAATCTGCCCCGGGACTACGACAAGGCCGAGTACGAGCGCATCAAGGCCGCCGCCAGGAAGATCCAGGGCGACAGCAAGGCCCTGGTGGTCATCGGCATCGGCGGCAGCTACCTGGGCGCCCGGGCGGTCATCGAGCTGCTGGGCTCCAACAACTACAACCTGAAGAAGAAAGACACCCCCAACATCTACTTTGCCGGCAACGGCCTCTCCGGAGACGCCATGCAGGAGATCTTCGACCTCATCGGGGACGACGATTTCTCCGTCAACGTCATCTCCAAGTCCGGTACCACCACCGAGCCCGCCGTGGCCTTCCGCTTCTTCAAGGCGAAGCTGGAGGAGAAGTACGGCAAGGCCGAGGCCGCGAAGCGCATCTACGCCACCACCGACAAGGCCCGGGGAGCCCTCAAGTCCCTGGCGGACGCCGAGGGCTACGATACCTACGTGGTGCCCGACGACGTGGGCGGGCGCTACAGCGTGCTCACCGCCGTGGGCCTGCTGCCCATCGCCGTGGCCGGGGTGGACCTGGACCAGCTGATGAAGGGCGCGGCGGACATGATGGAGACCTGCCGGAAGCCCGGCCTGGACGGCAACCCCGCCTGGCAGTACGCCGCCGCCCGGAACGACCTCTACGCCCAGGGCAAGAAGATCGAGATCCTGGCCGCCTATGAGCCCTGCGCCCGGTTCTTCGCCGAGTGGTGGAAGCAGCTCTACGGCGAGAGCGAGGGCAAGGAGAACAAGGGCCTGTTCCCCGCCAGCGTGGAGTTTACCGCCGACCTGCACTCCATGGGCCAGTATATCCAGCAGGGCGAGCGCATCATGATGGAGACCGTCATCCGCTTCGGCAAGAGCAAGCATCAGCTGTGCGTCCCCAAGGACGAGGCCGACGGCGACGGGCTCAACTTCCTGGCCGGGAAGGACATGGACTTCATCGCCACCCAGGCCATGGACGGCACCCTGCTGGCCCACGTGGAGGGCGGCGTGCCCAACCTGATCCTTCAGGCCGGTGAGATCAACGCCTATACCTGCGGCGAGCTGATCTACTTCTTTGAGTACGCCTGCGGCCTGTCCGGCTATCTGCTGGGGGTCAACCCCTTCGACCAGCCCGGCGTGGAGGCCTACAAGAAGAACATGTTCGCCCTGCTGAACAAGCCCGGCTACGAGGACAAGGGCGCCGAGCTGCGTGCAAAGCTGGGACGGTAACCCGCTGACTGCTTACGCATAGAACAAGAGCCTGGAGGCAAGATGCTTCCAGGCTCTTTCTGATCCCTTTTATGAAGTCTTCGGCGGAGGGGAGTTCGACGATATGGTTTTCTGAAAATGTTTCACGTGAAACATTCGTTCTTCTAAGAAAAGAACATCCCGAACAGCGGCGACAGGGGGATCATGAACAGGGAGAAAGTCATGGAGGACACGCTGACCAGCGTTGCCCGCTGGGCGGAGGGGAAACGGTCGTTGAGACGCTTATCGCTGACCAGCTGGAGGGCATCATCCAGCAGTCCCGCCGCCAGCCCGGAGGCCATCAGCACCGGCAGGAACGTCCCCCGGGCGAAGAAGGCGCACACCGCTACCCCCGCCCCGGTGAGCAGGGCCGCCCGTCCGTAGGCCAGCCGGTCCAGCCGCACCGCCAGCAGTCCCGCCAGACCGCCTCCCAGCCCCAGCACGAACAGGGCCGGACCCAGCAGCGCGGGCACCGTCACCGCCGCCTCCACCCGCTGCTGGAGGAAGAACCGGGTCAAGGTCGCGCAGGCTCCCGCCAGGGCGTTGACCAGCATGATGCACACCGCCGTACGGTCGGTCCGCAGGAGCGTCCACGCCCCCTGGACCGTCTCCGCCAGGGCGGCGGACAGGGAACGGCGGACGGGCTCCTTCCGGCCAGGGCACTCCGGTTCCTTCAGGCACAGCACCGCCCCCAGGCCCAGCAGGGCGATGCCGGCATCCAGCAGATACGCCGTCCGCCAGCCCAGCAGGACCGTGGCACCCGCCAGCAGCATGGCTCCACTGCTGCTGAACCGGTAGACCCCGTTTTGCAGGGAGGAAAATTTTAAATAGGCCTCCTCTTGTCCGGCCTCCAGCATGGACTCATAGGTGATGGCCTCGCGGGTGCCGGATTCGAGATTATAGGCCATGGCCAGGACCGCCAGGGAGAGGTATACTCCCCACGGGCTCTCCCCGGCGATCATCAGCAGGGCGGAGAGGAAGAACATCCCCTGGCTGGCCGCCAGGGTCCGCCTGCGGCCCAGCACGTCCGCCAGCAGTCCCGAGGGCAGCTCGCAGCACAGGCTCACCACATGGAAGAGCCCCTCCGCCAGGCCGATCTCTACCAGGGACCATCCCCGGGCGGCCAGCAGCAGCACCCAAATGCTTCCCGCAGGCTGGAACCCTACCGCCCATTCCAGGGCCAGCAGCGCCCTCTTCTGCCGGGGGAGAGATAAATGTTTTTGACTTTTAGGCATAAAAATAGCGCCATCCTTTCTTTTTTACAGTAAGAAAAGGACCGCGCGGCCAGTTTCAGTTTGGCTTCCCGTCATCTGAAAAAGGGCGCACTGATCCCGTGGACGGCTTTCTCGCAGCCGAGAAAATGCAGAACCAGACCATTCTGTGCCCACCGCATCCTTTGCGCCCTCCCTTCATAAGATGGGAACAGTATAGCACCGCCGCAAAATCCTGTCAAGGGGGTTGCCTTGGCGGGGAATATGTGGTATGATCTGCATAGAAATATTTTCAATGAGGTGATGGATATGGTGGGCGCGGTTTCCGGTATGAACGCTTACTACAATGTATATGGTGCGTATGGCCCTCATTCCGCCGCGCAGTCCCGGAACGCCCAGGAGGCGGAGAGCGCGAAGCAGGCACAGGGGACACCTGCCCTCTGGGCCGCAAGGCGCTCCGCTTCCCCCGAGACGCCGGTACAGCCGGTGGCTCCCGTCCGGGCGGTGGACGGTGAGGAGAGCCAGCCCGTGCGTCTGGGCCCCACCCTCCGGGAGGGGGCCGACCCGGCGGAAATGGCTGTGCGGATGCGGATCACTCCCTACAAGGAGAACGCTCCGGAAGAGGTCCGGCAGAAGAGCCAGGATGGGAACGATTTGAAGGTGGGCGCGGAGGGCGCACAGGCCGCTGCGGAGGAAGGCAAGTGCCAGACCTGCGAGGAGCGGAAGTATCAGGACGAGTCCGACGATATGGGCGTATCCTTCCAGACCGCTACGAATATTGCGCCGGAACAGGTGGCTTCCGCCGTGCGGGGGCATGAGAATGAGCATGTGGTCCGGGAGCAGGCCAAGGCCCAGCGGGAGGACCGGCGGGTGGTCAGCCAGTCGGTGACGCTGCACTCGGACATTTGTCCGGAATGCGGAAAGGTGTATATTTCCGGCGGCACGACCCGGACCGTTACTGCGGCGGAGAAGGAGCCTCAGCCCGATCCCGCCCAGGAGGCGGAACAGCAGGCCGTGCAGAAGGGCTTCTCCGTGTTCGGCTGAGAGCTGCGGAGCGGCATCAAAAATAAAGCGGGAGAATGCACAGCAAGGGGGAGTTTCAGTTGGTGAAACTCCCCCTTTAATTGCTATTTGACAGGATCATCTCATCAGATGCAGAACCCGTTTTTCTGTGCAGTGTCTATCCAGACATAGACGCGTTCCTCCGTCTGATCGGAGATCACCCCGCCGTTTGCAAGCGCTACCGCCTTTGAGGCGGCATTGTCCGCGTGGATCGTAACGAGCGCGCGGTCTATCCCAAGGCGGCAGGCTTCCTCAAGCAAAAGCCCAAGGAGCTTCTTTCCGTATCCTTTCCTGCGGTACGCGGGGGCTATTCCATACCCTATATTTCCACCGGCTTCACGAAGCGCATCTGTGAGGAAATGCCGTATCGCCCCAAATCCGACCGGTCTCCCGTCTACATAAAGCCAATATGTAGTAGACGGTACCTTCCAACCGTCCACAAGACCCGTCTGCTGGGATTCCGCATATTTCTTCTGCAACCAGTCTTTGTATTCCGCAAAGGACAATCCATTGGCGCTGTTCACTAACCCGTTTTCTTCTTTGGGAATTTCCTGCAGCATGGTATATACGTCCATTCCGTCATCTGCGGATAGCTTTTTTAGCTCTATCATACTCGACGAGCTCCTTTACTGTCTCGATTTGTTCTATCAGTTTGGCTTGAGTTTATCACAAACGCGAGCAGCTGTCAACCGTATTGGAAAGCGCCGGACAGCAGGCGATACCGGCGGGGGATGGCGAGGGGATTTTTTGCCCAATGAGGCTCTGGGCGATAAGCTCTAATGCTCTTCCTCTCTCCGCTTTTTGCGGTAGCAGAGCCAGTACCCGCCGATGAAGAATACGCTGACCAGTATCTGGATCACGATGGAGGCCCAGAACCAGGGGGAGGCGGGTTCGGTGATGTTCATGCCCATGATGGGGAAGGTGACGAGGGAGAGGGCCATTCCCAGGAGGCTCCCGGTCAGGTACCTGGGGTAGTTGATCCCCGTGGCTCCCATGTAGAGGCTCAGGATGTCGCTGGGGAGGATGTTGATGGCCCGGGTGATAAAGGACAGGGGCAGCTCCCGGCCTGTGCGCATCCGGCGAAGGGCCGCCGCCTTGGGGTACTTCTCCAGGATGCCGTCCGCAGCGTCTTTTCCCAGCTTCCGGCCCAGCCAGTAGGGCAGGGAGACCATCACCGCCGCCCCCAGCACGTTCACGGCGATGGCCGCCGGAAGGGGGAACAGGATGCCGCTGGCCGCGAAGAGGATGCCGCTGAAAATAAAGACGCTGAGGCTCTTCAGCGCGAACAGGAACAGCATGAACAGGACGGCCAGCAGGGGGTTCCGGGGGGAGTAATGGAGTACGCCGTCCACGGAAAACTGGTCCCGGTTCACAAGGCAGACCGTCAGGATCACCAGCCAGACGCACAGCAGGATGATCTTATACGCTCGGGAGTGCAGGATGTCTCCGTCGTTCTGCTTTGCCATAGATTCCTCCTTTGCGGGGGCGGGCCGGATGGCCCGCCCCTGCATTTGCCGTTGAAATATGTATGACCTGTTCCGCCGCTTACTTGTCCGCTTGGCTGGCGTCCCAGAGGCGGTCCGCCTCCGGCTTCCAGCACTGGGCGTAGGAGACGCACTTGTCGCACAGGTGGTCCACGGTCTCGGGAGACTGCAGGTCCGTGGAATGGGCCCCGGTGTCGTGGACCATCTTCCGCAGCAGTTCCGGGTTCTCCAGCATGGGACAGGGGAGGAGGTGGTTGCCGTTGAAGGGCTGTCCGTCATGGTAGGCCATGAAGATCGGGGAGCGCAGGCAGTCCAGCAGGGACGTCTCCCGGATGTTGCAGTTGGAGTAGTGGATGAACACGCAGGGGTCTACGTCGCCGTTGGCGTTGATGTGGAGATACCGCCGCCCGCCGGCGATGCAGCCGCCCACGTACTCGCCGTCGTTCTGGAAGTCCATGGCGAAGATGGGTTTGGAGGCGCGGATCTCCCGGACGCGGCGGTACATGGCTTCCCGCTGCCCGGGGCTGGGCAGGAGGGCGGGGACCGCGTCGTTGCCCACGGGCATGTAGTGGAAGTACCAGATGAATTTGGCGCCCCACTCCACCAGCTTGTCCATAAACTCGTCCGAGCTGATGGAATCCAGATTCTGACTGGTGTAGCAGGCGGAAATGCCGAAGGGCAGCTTTTTCTCCCGGAGGATGGCCATGGCCCGCAGTACCTTCTCATAGACGCCCTCCCCGCGGCGGCCGTCGGTGGCCTCCTGGAAGCCCTCCAGACTGATGGCGGGGATAAAGTTCTTTACACGAAGCATATCGTCCGCAAAGGCCTCGTCAATAAGGGTGGCGTTGGTAAAGGTGAGGAACTGGCAGTCCGAATGCTTCTCGCACAGGGCGATCAGGTCCTTTTTGCGGACCAGGGGCTCGCCGCCGGTGTAGATGTACATATAGACCCCAAGGGATTTGCCCTGCTGGATGATGGAGTCGATCTCGTCGAAGGTCAGGTTCAGCTTATTGCCGTACTCCGCCGCCCAGCAGCCGGTGCAATGGAGGTTGCACGCGCTGGTGGGGTCCAGGAGGATGGCCCAGGGGATGTTGCAGTTGTACTCCGCCCGGAATTTCTCCTGAATGGGCCAGCCGATGATGTTGGCGTTGAGGAAAAAGTTCTGGAAGGTGGCTTTCAGCACGTCGTTGTCCACGTCCCGGAAGATGTTCATGATGAGCCGGTACATATTGTTGGAGGGATCATTGATGACCGCGCGGAAGGCGTCCCGCTGGGGCTGGAAGCTGTCCGGCCCGGTGCCCGCCAGACGGTCCACCCACTCCATCAGCTTGGGCAGGTTCTTCTCGGGGTCCTTCTCGATGTAGTGGAAGGCTGTCTTCAGCCCGAGGGTGGTGAGGGTTTTGGAAATCATGGCGCTTCTCCTTTTCTATCTGTAGTTCTCTGTCTGGCAGGTCCCGCCGGAGAGGTCCGGCCCCCCGAAGGGGGCCGGAATGTGTGTCAAAAAAGATGCTTTGCATCTTTTTTGAGAAGGGCTTCGCTTCGCTCTGCGCCTCGGTTGTGCGCCTTAGGCGCACAATTCGACGCTCGCTCCGCGCAAAGTGTTTTTCCCACGTACACGCCGCGGGAAAAACGATTTCATTTTATTTGCCGCCTGCGGGCGGCAAACTCTTGCAGAGGGCTTTTTTGACAGTCTGCGGAGTGTCAGATGACGTGGTACGCCTTCAGCAGTTTTTCGATATCGGTGCCCGCAAGCTTCTTCAGAGCCTCGTGGAGGACCAGCTTTTCTTTCAGGCCCAGGTCCATCTCCGTGATGGCCTTGCCGTCCCGGAGCTTTACGGTGGCGTCCAGCAGATCCCGGACGTCGTAGGTGCTGCCCCAGACCTCGGGGACGCCCCGGTCCACGTCCAGAAGGGTATAGACCGCCTCCATGCCGGTGCGCATGGAGTATTCGGTGGTGAAGATGGTATCCCGGGCGGTCTCGGCAAACTGGCCAACGAAGGCGAAGTTCACCGCGCCGTCAGGCACTACCTTGGGCCGGTCGGTGTCGTTGCGGGGCATGAAGAAGGCGTCGATATAGGGCATCATCACGGGGACCGTGTTGGCGCTGGTGGAGGCCAGCTCCTCGATCTGGTCCTCGGGCACCCCCAGATGGTACAGCCACTCCATGCAGATCTCCTTGCCGGTACACTCCCGCATGGGCTTCTTCACGTAGTCGCCGGGCACGTCGCTGAACAGGGCGTACACCCACACCAGACAGTGGTCCTTGGGCTGGGCCCGGAACTGGGGCTGGCGGTTGATGGTCCAGCTGAGGAGCCAGGAGGAGTCCTTCACCGTCACGATGCCTCCGGTGACCACTCCGCCGGAGAAGGGGTCCCGCTTGCAGATATTGGTAATATAGGGGATGATCCGCTGGTCCAGAGTCTCCACGGTGGCGCTCATCCAGTTGGTCTGCTCGGGGTCATAGCAGAACTTGTCCGGGTTGCCGAAGGCGGGGTCCTGGGCGGCGATCTTCCGCCACATGTCCCAGCCGCCGCCGGGCTTGATCTCGGTGTTGTAGGGGGCGGGGGCGTTCTGACTGCCCATGGAGGAGTTCTCCACACAGCCGCCGTTGGTGATGAAGACCAGGTCGTCCTCCGTCAGGTCCACGAAGTCCTGACCGCCCTCCCGTAGCAGCTCGATACGCTTGGCAAGCTTCCGCTCGGGGCGGATGTCGAATTCCACGTTGACGACCTTGGTATTGTAGTGGAACTGGACGCCGTGGTCCTCCAGATACTTGACCATGGGGAGGATCATGGACTCATACTGGTTGTACCGGGTGAAGCGCAGGGCCTTGAAGTCGGGCAGGCCGCCGATGTGGTGGATATAGCGCTTGATATACCGCTTCATCTCCAGGGCGCTGTGCCAGTTCTCAAAGGCGAACATGGTGCGCCAGTAGAGCCAGAAGTTGCTGTTCAGCACCTCATCGTCAAAGAAGTCGGTGATGCGCTTGTCGTACAGGTCCTCGTCCGGGGTGAAGAACAGCTTCATGATCTCCATGGCCGCCTTGTCGGAGACGGCAAACTGCCCGTCGGTGTGAGCGTCCTGGCCCCGGTCCACGGTGGCGCGGCAGAGGGAATAGTTGGGGTCCTTCTTGTTCAGCCAGTAGTACTCGTCCAGAACGCTGACCCCCTCGGTCTCGATGGAGGGGATGGAGTGGAACAGGTCCCACATGACCTCGAAATGGTTATCCATCTCCCGACCGCCCCGCATGACGTAGCCCACGTTTTCGAACTTCCATCCGTCGCAGGCCCCGCCGGGGGTTGGGTCCTTCTCGAAGATGTGGACGCGCTCGCCCTTCATCTGGCCGTCCCGGACCAGATAGCAGGCGGCGGTGAGGGCCGCCAAGCCGGTGCCGATGATATAGGCGGATTTGTGATCGACGCCCTCGGGTTTCTGGGGACGGGCAAAGGCCTCGTAGTTGCCGCTGGAATAATACATGAAAAACATCCTTTCAAATTTTGTTGTTGTGCGGTGTTCCGCTCGATGAGCCTATCATAAAAGTATCCCCGGTTTTTCTCAATAGACAGAATGCCTCGCGTGATGAAAATTTCAACACGCGAGGCATTCTGTCTAAGGATATTCTATTTTTCCAAAGGAAGGAGGCTTCGCTCCTTTGCCGCCCCGATGAACGCCCGGAACAAGGGGTGGGCGCGGTTGGGCCTGCTTTTCAGCTCCGGGTGGAACTGGACGCCCACGAACCAGGGATGATCCGCAAGCTCCACGGCCTCCACCAGCCGCCCGTCGGGAGAGAGGCCGGAGAGGATCAGTCCCGCCTCCGTCAGCCGCTCCCGGTAGAGGTTGCTGAACTCGTACCGGTGGCGGTGGCGCTCGTCGATGTCTTCCTGGCCGTAGGCCGCCAGGGCGCGGCTGTTTGCCGTCAGACGGCAGGGATAACTCCCCAGGCGCATGGTGCCGCCCTTCTCCGTTACGTTCACCTGATCGGGCATCAGGTCGATGACCGGATAGGGGGTGTGGGGGTCCAGCTCGCTGGAGTGTGCTCCCGCGAGGCCGGCGGCGTGGCGGGCGAACTCCACCACCGCCATCTGCATCCCCAGGCAGATGCCAAAGAAGGGCACGCCGTTCTCCCGGGCGTACCGGATGGCGGCGATCTTGCCCTCCACCCCCCGGCTGCCGAAGCCGCCGGGGACCAGCACGCCCTGGCAGTCCGACAGAAGCCGGGCGGCGTTTTCGTCCGTCACCGTCTCGCTGTCGATCCAGCAAATATCCACCTTTACGCCGTTTTCGATGCCGGCGTGGGTGAGGGCTTCGGCTACGGAGAGGTAGGCGTCATGGAGGGTCACATACTTGCCCACCAGGGCGATGGACACCCTCCCGGAGGGGTGCTTGGCCCGGTGGACCATGGTGGCCCACTCGGTGAGGTCCGGCATGTGGCAGATGAGCCCCAGCCGCCTGACCACCACGTCCGCCAGACCCTCCCGCTCCAGCATCAGAGGCACCTCATAGAGCAGCTCCGCCGTCAGGTTGGGGATGGCGTTTTCCACAGGGATATTGCAGAAGAGGGAGATCTTCTCCAGAATCTCCCGGGGCACGGGGCGGTCACACCGGCACATGATGACGTCCGGCTGGATGCCCAGACTCAGAAGCTCCTTGGCGGAGTGCTGGGTGGGCTTGCTCTTCAGCTCCCCGGTGCCGGGGATGGAGACGATGAGGGAGACATGGATGAACATCACGTTGTTCCGCCCCCGCTCCGCCGCCACCTGGCGGATGGACTCCAGGAAGGGCTGGGACTCGATGTCCCCCACGGTGCCGCCGATCTCCACGATGGCCACGTCGGTATCCGGGGTGTCCAGCCGGTAGATGCGGCTCTTGATCTCGCCGGTGATGTGGGGGATGATCTGGACCGTGCCCCCCAGGTAGTCCCCGCGGCGCTCCCGGTCGAGCACGTCCCAGTAGACCTTGCCGGAGGATACGGAGGAGTTCACGTCCAGATTCTCGTCGATGAACCGCTCGTAGTGGCCCAGGTCCAGGTCCGTCTCCGCGCCGTCGTCGGTGACGAAGACCTCCCCGTGCTGGTAGGGGTTCATGGTGCCGGGGTCCACGTTGAGATAGGGGTCCAGCTTCTGGACCTTCACCCGCAGGCCCCGCTGCTTCAGCAGGCGGCCCAGGGAGGCGGCGGTGATGCCCTTGCCCAGGCCAGACACCACGCCGCCGGTGACAAAAATATACTTGACGGACATTGAGATCCCTCCATTCGCTCCGCGGTATGCCGCGGAGAAAAAATATAAAAACATATGATAGACCCTGGAGGGCGGAAAGTCAAGGCCCTTTTCAGCTGCAGGGCGCGCCGGGCCGTCGCGCCCTACCGATGCGGCATTATTTTCGCAAAATTGATTTCCCAGCAGCCCGGGGCCTGTTTGTGGAACCTGAGGAAAAATTTTCGTCCGCTTGTTACAAAATTGTAAATCTTTTTTGCCCGGAATGTGGTACACTGGATAATGTGATAATATGCAGATGCTTCCCCAGCATTTTGGGAGCGGGAGAATCCGCCCGCCCGGGGAAGAAGGAGGTTGCCATGAGCGGGAAACGGGTCGCCCAGGGAGAGCTGGCGCAGACCAGAAAGAAGGGCTCCGGGGCGGTTTGGATCGCGCTGGGGCTTACCGCCGCCCTGCTGCTGGGCGGCATGGCGGCGATGTGCTTTTACGCCGCCGGTTACGACAAGGTCTTCCCCGGCGTCACTTTGGGGGACAGGAGCCTCTCGGGGCTCACCCAGGATGAGCTGCGCCAGACGCTGACGGCGGACGCCCTCCTCTCCGGCGAGGTGGTCATCACCGCCGACGGCGAGGAGCTGGGGCGGCGTACCCAGAAGGAGCTGGGAGCGTACATCAAAGAGGATTCCCTCGCCGGCACGGCCTGGAGCGTGGGCCGGGAGGAGGGCGGCATGGGCTGGGTGAAGAACGGCTGGACCATGCTGACGGGCCTCCTGGGGGGACGCACGTCCGCAGACCTGGTGGTCTACTATAACGACGGCACCCTCCGGCAGACGGCGGAGGAAATGGCGGCGCTGTTCGACCAGGAGCAGATCGACGGCAGCTACGAGCTGACCGAGGACGGCATCTACGCCGTCAAGCCCGCCGACGGCCGCACCCTGGACCAGCCGGCGCTGATCCGGGCCATCACGGACCTGGACGGCGGGGCGGGAACGGCGGACGCCCCTTTTGAGAGCGTCCCCGGCAGGGATCTGGACCTGGAGGCCATCGCCCTGGAGCTGAACGCGGAGCCCAGCCCCGCGCGGTACGACATCCCCACCGGGAAGGTGGTGGATGGGCAGATCGGCGTGAGCCTGGACCCCCAGGCGGCCCGGTTCGCCCTGGACGCGGCGGCCCCCGGGGAGCGCATCCGCCTGCCGGCGGACGTTACCTATCCCTCCATGACCGCCCAGGAGCTGGAGGCGGTGCTGTTCCGGGACGTGCTGGGGTCCACCTCGACCCACGTGGGCGGCACCAGCATCCGCCGGGGCAACGTGAAGCTGGCGGGGGAGGCCTGCAACGGGGTGGTTCTCAACGACGGGGACATATTCGACTATAACGCGGTGGTGGGCAAGCGGACCACCGACCGGGGCTTCGGCGCCGCGCCGGCCTACGTCAACGGCGAGACCGTGGACACCATCGGCGGCGGCATCTGCCAGGTGTCCAGCACCGTCTATTACGCCACACTGCTGGCCAATCTGGAGATCGTGGAGCGGTACGCCCACCGCTACGCGCCCAACTACATTACCTGGGGCATGGACGCCACCGTCAGCTGGGGCGGGCCGGAGTTCCGGTTCAGGAACAACACCGGGTATCCTATCCGGCTGGACGTGACCTACGATAAGAAGAACAACATCAAGGTGGAGATCGTGGGCACCAAGACCGACGACACCTACGTCAAGATGACCTACAAGAACCTGGGCGACACGCCCTATGAGACCGAGCGGATCGAGACGGAGGACCTGCCCTGGGGCACCGAAGAGCGGAAGCAGAGCCCCTACACCGGCCATCAGGTGGTGTCCTACCGGAACGTCTACAAGGGGGACGGCACCCTGATCTCCAGCACCCAGGAGGCCAAGAGCAACTACAAGAGCCGGAACGAGATCATTCTGGTGGGCACCGGAGGGAAGCCGGTCTCGGGAGGCACCACCATCCCCGAGTTCGGCGGAGAGTCCGGAGGGGAGGGCGAGCCCACCCTGCCGCCGGACGACTGGACCGACGGCCCCATCCTGCCACCGGAGCCGGAGCTGCCCGACGACGGGTCGCCGGGACTGGCGATCTTCGGATAATACTTTTTCTTGAAAGAAAAAGGTATCAGCCGCCCAACCCCCTTGTGTTACAACGGTTTCGGGGGTCGGGCGGCGTTTGGCACACAAAAAGTACACAAGTTTGCAAATCGGGATTTAGCGAGGTAAGCAAGTGCCTGTTTTATACGTTGCTTTTAAGGGGAACGGCAATTCATCTAATAAAATCGTAAGAAATCTTAACGGCGATAAATTATTTTTGACAAATTCATACGGAGGGTTGAAGAATGATATTGACAATATCAATTGTACATATGATTTAGTCTATATGTTCGGGTTAGACAAAAATCTAAAGGGGAATATAAGAATAGATTGCGTTGCCCAAAGAGATAAGGTGTGCTTGTATTCAACAGTGAATGTGGATTCGATTGCAATGAAATTGAATCAAAACGGAATTATTACTAATATAGGGAATACGCCAATCCAATCCTTATGTAACGAAGCCTATTGGTATATGTTAAGAAAATGCAATTGTCAGGTGATTTTTATCCATGTTCCGTCTAAAAAATATGTTACAGAAGATTTTATTGAAAAAGTAAGAGCTGCATTATAATGCTCTAGTTTATTTCTGCTAGGTTGGTACACAACTTAGTACACAAGCGAACCTATTTCAACCTGTGTGAATTTGTATCAGCAAAAGTAGCAGAAAGCTGAAAATGCTTGAAACTGCGCAACATTGATTGAGGCTGAACCAGCGTCCCTATAATTGAAAGAAAAAGTATTTTAATGCGAGACTCAGATCATTGCTATTCCTAGATTTCTGCCCGGTGACGGAGTATGGGTTTTCATCGAGTAAGAGCATACCTCTCTTTTGCCGCCCTCCGGGGCGGCAAAATTTTTTTGTTTTTTCGTCAACACTTTCCCTTTCCCATCCGTTATATAGGTGAACACGCGAGAGAGGAGCCCCGGCAATGGAATTAGAAGAGCTTTATGGTAAATTCTATAAGGAGATCCTGACCTACTGCGCCGCCATGACGAAGAGCGCCGCCGCCGCAGAGGACCTGGTACAGGAGACCTACCTGCGGGCCATGACCCACTGGGGGGATCTGGAGGACCTCTCCAGGGGACAGTGCCGGGCCTGGCTCTACAAGACCGCCCGGAACCTCTTCATCGACCAGGCGCGGAAGCAGTCCCGGGAGACCCCGGCGGAGGAGGAACAGCTGGCCCTGGCCTCCTTTCAGGAGGACCTGAGCCAGGCCGCCGTGGCCCAGCTCATCGCCCGGCTGCCGGAGGGCGAGAAGGCGATGTTCACCATGCGGTACTTCGAGGGCTATAACGCCAGGGAGCTGGGCGAGATCTTCGATCTCCCCGCCGCCACGGTACGCTCCCGGCTGGCCTCCGCCAAACGGCGGCTGCGGGAATGGATCGAGGAATAGAAAGGATGGTTACGTTATGAAGAAAACAAAAAAGGACCTGCTGTGGTACAATCCCGTGGAGAAGGACGCGCGGCGCTGCCGCATGGAAAACGGTCTGGTCCGGATGGGCGCGGACCGGGAGAGCCGGGCCCTGCTGGACTCCTTCTGCCGGATGTATCAGAGCAAGCTGTAGATCAAAACAATTCTACTATAAATTCAGGAGGTATTTATCATGGAGAACAAGAAAAATCTGAAGGTCAACTGCGCCGTCTGCGACGTGCGGAACATTACCGAGGACCTGCTGAGCACCTACGCCCAGGTGGCCATCAATTCCGCTACCATTATCACCAACCGGGAGGCCCAGGCCCTGCTGGGGAGATACGGCGTGAAGATCAACGCGGCCTCCACGCTGAATCTGGAGGAAAACGTCCGTTTCGCCAGCGTCAACGGCTGCGGCAGGATCTTTCCCGGGCAGACCATGCCGGAGGAAAAGGTATTCCTGGTCGTCAACGGCGCGCTGGACATTGAGCCCGGCAGCGAGGATATCCTGAAAAATTATGCCGGCATCATGGTCAACGGCGCGCTCACCTGCCCCGAGAGCATGACGGGGCTGCTGTCCAGCATCACGGTCAACGGCGCGACAAAGACCTATCCCGACGGCAGCATCCGGCTGAAAAAGATCGCCGTGCTGGACCGCTTCTTCCACCTGCGGACCAAGGAAGACGCCCTCTACTATGCCGCCAAACAGATCGTGGCGCTGGACCCCGGTATCGACTTCGCCAAAATGGCGGAGAAGCGGGCGCGGTTTTCCACCGGGAAGCTGCTGGTCTCCGAGGCTTTGGTGGAGGCCGCCGTGCCTCTGTTCAACGAGACCGCGGACATCGTGGTCCTCCCCGACGGCTGCGCCTACGTGGACGATGACGCCGTGCTGGATGAGGATCTGGTGAAGCGGTACGGCGGAAAGCTGTATATCGACGGCAGCCTCTCCATTACCTCCGACAGCGCGTCCGCGCTGGACCAGGTGTCCTTCCTGCGGGTAAACGGCGACCTGCTGGTTTGCAGAAGCATGAAGGACAGGGTCATGGAAATGGATATGGCCTATGACAGACTGCGGGTGGTAGGCGGCCTGCTGATCTCTGATCGGGTCTGCGCCGAGATCACCGCCAGTCTTCTGGCGGACGCGGAGGAGGGCGTGAGCATGATGAACTGCGCCAGCGTGGCCTTCGCCGGGGACGTGACGCCGGAGCTGCTGAAGGAGAAGCTGGTAAGCCTCTCCGACTGCGCGGCGGTGATCTGCGCCGATAAGGAGCAGAAGTCCGTGGTCGAGGCTCTGGCCGAGGATGTCGCCTCCTTCGTTCTGGCCGGTGAAAAGGCAGAAGAGGACGAGGAGGACGGGGACGATGACACCGTCAAGATCAACGCTGCTACCTACGCCTTTTGATCGATCTTTCCCTCCTATCAGATAGGGAGCCCCCGGCTGGCGTCCGCCAGCCGGGGGCTCCCGGTATTTTATTTTACGGAGAACAGCAGCTCGGTATAGCTGGGGTAGGGCCAGGCTTCCCGGGCGGTGATGGTTTCCAGCTCGTCCACGGCGGCGCGGAGCTTCCCCATGAGGTCGAACACCGTGTAGCGGTAATACCGCGCGGCCTCGTAGGCGTCCTTGCCCTTGGGGGCGGCCATGGCCTCCTCCAGCGCCCTGCACTGGCGCATCATCTCGGCGGACAGGCGGCTGAGACGGTGGAGCAGGTCCTCCTCGTCGGTGCAGTCCAGATCCGCCAGCACGGCCTTCTTGGCCGCCACCCCGGAGGCGGTGGCCCCCGAGAAGGCGCACACGGCGGGGAAGATGTTCCGGTTCACCATGTCGATCATGGTCCGGGCCTCGATGCCCACCACCTGGCAGTAGTTCTCCAGATGGATCTCGTTCCGGGCCCGCAGCTCCTCCTCGGTGAAGACGTGGTGCCTGCTGAACAGCGCGATGTGCTTGGGCTGGACGTAGGTCTGGAGGGCGTCGGCGGTGCAGGTGAGGTTGCTGAGGCCCCGCTTCTTGGCCTCCGTCACCCAGGCCTCCTCGTAGCCGTTGCCGTTGAAGATGATCCGCTGGTGCTCAGTAAAGGCCCGCTGGACCACGTCGTGGAGGGCGGTGTTGAAGTCCGGCGCATTCTCCAGCTCATCGGCGAATTGGCTGAGCTCCTCGGCCATGATGGTGTTCAGGGCGATGTTGGGACCGGAGATGGACTGGCTGGAGCCCAGCATCCGGAACTCGAACTTGTTGCCCGTGAAGGCCAGGGGGGAGGTGCGGTTGCGGTCGGTGGTGTCCTGGGGGATGGGGGGCAAGGCGTCCACGCCGATGGAGATGCTCTTCATCCGCTGGTCCACATACTTGGTGCCGTGGATGATGGCGTCCACGATGGCGGTGAGCTCGTCCCCCAGGAAGACGGAGATGATGGAGGGCGGGGCCTCCTGGGCCCCCAGCCGGTGGTCGTTGCCGGGATTGGCGATGGAACAGCGCAGCAGCTCCTGGTACTCGTCCACGCCCTTGATGAAGGCCGCCAGGAACAGGAGGAACCGGGCGTTCTGGCTGGGAGTGGAGCCGGGCTTGAAGAGGTTGTGGCCCGTGTCGGTGGAGAGGGACCAGTTGTCGTGCTTGCCGGAGCCGTTGACCCCGGCGAAGGGCTTTTCGTGGAGGAGGCAGACCATGTTGTGCCGCCCGGCCACCTTCTTCATGATCTCCATGGTCAGCTGGTTGTGGTCGCAGGCGGTGTTGGCGTCGTTGTAGATGGGGGCCAGCTCGTGCTGGGCGGGGGCCACCTCGTTGTGCTTGGTCTTGGCCAGGATGCCCAGCTTCCACAGCTCCTCGTCCAGCTCCTGCATATAGGCCGCCACACGGGGCTTGATGGTGCCGAAGTAGTGGTCCTCCAGCTCCTGGCCCTTGGGGGGCTTGGCCCCGAAGAGGGTCCGGCCGGTAAGGACCAGGTCCTCCCGCTGGTTGAACACGTCCTTGTCGATGAGGAAGTACTCCTGCTCCGCGCCTACCTGGGTGACCACCTTCTTCACGTCGGTATCGCCGAAGAGGCGCAGCACCCGGACGGCCTGGCGGGAGAGCTCGTCCATGGAGCGGAGGAGGGGGGTCTTCTTATCCAGGGCCTGTCCGCTGTAGGAGCAGAAGATGGTGGGGATGCACAGGCTCCCGTCCTTGATGAAGGCGAAGGAGGTGGGGTCCCAGGCGGTGTAGCCCCGGGCCTCGAAGGTGGCCCGCAGGCCCCCGGAGGGGAAGGAGGAGGCGTCCGGCTCCCCCCGGACCAGCTCCTTGCCGGAGAAGCCCATGAGCACCTGGCTGGGGCTCTCGGGGGTGATGAAGCTGTCGTGCTTCTCGGCGGTGACGCCGGTCATGGGCTGGAACCAGTGGGTGTAGTGGGTGGCCCCGTGGTCCATGGCCCAGTTCTTCATCTCCGCGGCCATCTCGTGGGCGGTCTCCAGGGAGAGGGGGGCGCCATCCTCCACGCATTTTTTCCACGCGCGGTAGCAGGTGGAGGAGAGGCGCTGCTTCATCACGTCCTCGTTGAAGACCAGGCTCCCAAAGAGGTCTGTTACTTTATTCGCGGCCATCGTTGTGCTCCTTTCTAAACGCAGTCATCAATTCGCTTGCCATTTCTGTTCTCCTGCTTTATGATAATATCAAACACCCGAGGCCCCGTAGTTGCTCAGCACCCGGGCGGAGGGATCGCTGACATCGCACCCCTCCCAGTTCCTGTTGGGCATCCAGAAGCCCGCCACCATTTCCGCCTGACCGGGGTAGTGTTTCTCGAAGATTTCCCGGTAAAGCAGGGACTCCTTGGTAAAAGGCTTTGCGTGGCAGGAGTACCTTTCGGCAGCGGCCTGCCAGCCGTCCCCGTAGACGCGCTCCGCGCAGGCTTTCAGGCCGTCCGCCAGACTGTGCCCCACCGCGTCGGAGAACGCAGCCTTCTCCCGCTGGAGGATGGAGGGAGGCAGATAGTCCCCCTCGAAGGCATGGCGGAGGAGATACTTGCCCTTGCCGTATATGTTGACCTTCTTCGCCGGGTCGATGCTCATGACATACCGGACAAGCTCCAGATCGCCGAAGGGTACCCGGGCCTCCAGGCTGTTGGCGGAGATACACCGGTCCGCCCGGAGGACGTCGTACATGTGGAGCTCCTGGATACGCTTTTCCGCCTCCTGCTGGAAGGCTTCGGGAGACGGGGCGAAGTCCGTGTATTTATACCCGAACAGCTCGTCGCTGACCTCCCCCGTCAAAAGCACCCGGAGATCGCTCTGCTCGCGGATGGCTTTGCAGACGAGATACATTCCCATGCTGGCCCGGATGGTAGTGATGTCGTAAGTACCTAAAGTATAGATCAATTCGTCCAACGTGTCCAGTACATCCTGCTCCGTTATGTATATCTCGTGATGATCGCTGCCGATATAGTCCGCCGCCTGTCTGGCGTACTTCAGGTCAATGGCGTCCGCAGACATGCCCACCGCGTAGGTTTCGATAGGCTTCCCCAGCAGCTTCGCCGCGATGGCGCACACCAGACTGCTGTCCAGTCCGCCGGAGAGCAGGAAGCCCACTGGCACGTCCGCGTCCAGGCGCTTCTCCACACCCAGGATCAGCTTCTCGCGGATGTTGGCGCAGACGGTCTCCAGATCATCCTCACAGACCTGCTCCACCCGGGACATGTCCCGATAGCGGACGAAAGCGCCGTTTTGATAATAATGTCCCGGCGGAAAGGGCATGATCTTGTCTGTCAGGCCCAGCAGGCTCCTGGGCTCGCTGGCGAAAAGGATGCGCCCGCTTTCGCTGTACCCGTAGTACAGCGGCCGGATGCCGATGGGGTCCCGGGCGGCGACGAAGCTGTCCGCAGGGGCGTCGTAGAGGACCAGGGCAAACTCCGCGTCCAGCTCCGCGAACATCTCCGCGCCCCGCTCCCGCCACAGGGGCAGCAGCAGCTCGCAGTCGGACCCGCTGACAAACCGGTACCCCTTGGCCTCCAGCTTCCGCTTCAGCTCCCGGAAGCCGTAGAGCTCGCCGTTGCAGACCACGGCGCTGCCATCGGGAGCGGTAAAGGGCTGCATCCCTGCGGGCTCGGGGCCCATAATGGCCAGGCGGTGGAACAGCAGCGTCCCGGCGGAGAGGGACAGGACCCGGCTGCCGTCGGGCCCCCGGCTTTTGGTGGCCGCGAAGGCCGTCTCCAGGCGGGAAAGAGGGATATCCGTCCCCGTATAACCCATGATAGAACACATAAAAGCACCTCCAGATGAACCGGCGTCTCTAAAATAAAATTTTAGGACGAATCGCCGGAATCCGTGGTGCCACCTAATTTACCGCCTGAGCGGTCACTTCAGCTCTAACAAGCCTGACGGCTGTAACGGGCCGTTCCCGTATCCCCTACTGGGCGTTCCCGCCGTTGGGTTCAAGGCTCCGGAGTGTTCTTCACGAGGATCCCGCCGCGGGGTTTCCACTGTCCCTCGCTCACTGCAGGCGGCCGTCCAGGTTACTTTTCTCCATCATCGCCGCTGGGCGTATGTAAGATGGGCGTATCTTACCCTCATATGGTTTTTTTGTCAAGCTGAAAATTTTTGCGGGCGCGCTAAAAATTTCTCCGGTTTTTTGTGTATGATTTCACAAGCCGCCGTTTGTCCGCCGGTCAAAAACATTTTCCGGCGGATTGGCGGTCCTCTGCGGCGGCGGGACGGCGGCGTCAAAATCCGGGCCTCCGATGGGCAGATTCTTGTAGGATGCTCTGATTTTTATTTTCTGCTGGTTTTTAGCGCCCGGGCCGCCAGCACGCTTGTCCTCTGGGGAAATTTGTAGTATACTATAGACAAGCAAAGGCAGATACGAAAGCCGCCCTTTCTACGGGGCGGCTTGGAATACAGGGGGGATAGGGATGCCTTTCGTCAAAAAACCACCTCGGCCGGATCGGAGCCGGAAGAAAAAAGAGCCCGTCTGGATCTCCCCTGTGCGCCGCGTCGAGCGGGTCGCCGCGGCGGGCCGGGTCTGCGCCATTGCCTTCATGGACGGCCCTTGTATGCTGCCCGCAATGCCGGACCGCTTCCGGGGGAAGCCCCTGACTCTGGTGCTGGCGGAGACGCTGGAGCGCTATGGGGCCAAGGGCACCTTCGCCGTAGTGGGGGACACCTCCGGCAACTACCCGGACCGTCCGGGGCGGGCCGGGTCACCGGCTTGGAACGGGGCTGCCTGGGACCACTTCCCCGACTTCGGGCAGGACAAATTGGGGGGCGTGGTCCACTGTCCCGAGCTAGTCTCCCGGCTCCTGGCCGGGGGCCACGAGATCGCCAGCCACGGATACGCCCACATCCCCTTCGGGTGGTCGCCGCCCCTCTACGGGCCCCGCCGGTATCAGCCGGACCTGGAGGGCGTCATGACGGACCTGCGGCGGCTCCACAAGGTCATGGAGGACGGGTGGCGCTATCCCATGCGGCTGAGCAGCCCGCCCCGGGGCGTGGACAACATCAAGGGGGGCTTTTCCAGCTATGACGCCTACGCCCTCATGGGATACCAGTATCTGGCCGCCGGATTCGACGGGGCGGGCCGGGCCCCCATGGCCAGCCGGGAGGCGGAGGTGGGGGCCGTCTGGCAGCCCATGGAGCGGCTGCTGCTGGAGGACCCGGACGCCTTCTGCGGGCAGATCATTTTGATGAAGGACGGGTGCAACGCCGTCCGGCGCACGCCGGCGGCCGACGGGCTGGAGCGGCAGCTGCGGCTCCTCAGCGACCACGGGTACCGGGTGGTGACGGTCTCCGAGCTGCTGGAGCAGGCCCCCTTCCGGGACGTGCCCGCAGACAGCGGGCACGGGCGGGCCGCCCGGCGGCTGCTGGGTCTGGGATGGTGCCCCGCCTTTCAGGACAACGCGCTGCGGCCGGAGGCCGCGCTCACGCGGGGGGAGCTGGCCATGATGGCCTTCGGATGGGAGACCGTCCGGCGGCGGGTGGAGCTGGTCCGCTCGGGGCGGGCCCCCTTCCGGGACATGGGGCCCAGGGACCCCTATGCCGCCGCCGCGGCGCTGGCGGTGGAGACCGGGGCCATGGCCGCGCCAGGCGGGCGCTTCCGGCCCGGGGCGCCGGTGTCCCCGGTGGAGCTGGCCCAGTTCTGCTCCACAAGGCTGGGGCGGACCCCGCCTCTGGGGGGATGGGAGAGCATCTCCCATGGGGAGTTCTTTTTATTGATCGTTGAATTATTGGGCGGATAGAAAAAGAGGGCGGGTCTTGGTGACCTGCCCTCTTACTTTAGGGGGTTGCCGGTCCCGCCGGATGGCGCGGGACGGTACAGGGGGATGCCGCAGACCACTTCTACGGTCTGTTCCGCTTTGGCGGACAGGGCGCGGTGGAGGGCGGCCAGCTGGCGGATATAGGCCATGGTGGACTCGTCGTACCGGACGCCGTCGGAAAAAATGTCGATGCTGACGATCAGAAGAAGCTCCACGCGCTCCAGGAGCGTATCAACGCCCTCCAGGATATGGGCGGGGGCGTTTTCGGGGCCGGAGCCGGTGGGGGACCATATCTCGTTGGCGAGAAGATTGCCCAGGTCCTCCAGAAGGACGAAGTCGCCGGGGCGGACCGGCGCGCCGCCGATGCCGGTGGGGCGCTCCATGGTGACGAAATTCAGACCCGCCTCCGCGCCGTGTCTGGCGCGCATGGCGCGGTGACGCCGGATTCGTTCCGCCGCCTCCGGGCCGGAGGATTCCATGGCGGCCAGGTAGACGGCGCGGCCGCCGGGGGCCCGGGCGGCCTGGGACAGGAGCGTTTGCTCCGCCCAGGCGGATTTGCCGCTGCCGCTGCCGCCGTAAGCCAGGATGAGACGGCCGCTCACAGGGGCTGATAGGCGTCGATGCCGATGCCGTCAAAGGAGGGCATATCGAAATAGACCCGCAGGGCCATGTCGATGAGGGGCATCACTGAGGCCGCGCCGGTGCCCTCGCCCAGGGCCATGCCCAGTCTCAGCAGGGGGGTGAGGCCCAGGGCGTCCATGACGTATCCCGCACCGGGCTCGGCGGAGAGGTGGGAGGCGGTCAGGGCGTCCCGGACCGCCGGGCACAGGCGGACGGCGGCCAGGGCGGCGGCGGTGGAGATGAAGCCGTCCATGACCGCCGGTACGCGGCGGAGGGCGCAGCCCAGATAGAAGCCGGTCATGGCGGCGATGTCGAAGCCGCCCACCTTGGCGATCACGTCCACGGGGTCGGCGGGGTCCGGGCGGTGGAGGGCGATGGCGGCGTCGATGACGGCGATCTTTTTCGTCAGGCCCTCGCTGGAGAGCCCCGCGCCTTTGCCGGTCATTTCCACGGCGGGGCGGTCCAGGAGGGCGGCGGCCACGGCGCTGGTGGTGGTGGTGTTGCCGATGCCCATTTCCCCGGCGGCCAGCAGGGTATAGCCCTTGTCCGCCAGCTCTGCGGCCAGGTCCATGCCGGACAGCAGAACGGAGAGGCACTCCTGCCGGGTCATGGCGGGGACCTGGGAGAGGTCGCGGGTGCCCCGGGCCGCCTTGATGGAGCGCATACCGGGGACTTCGGTGAGCATTCCGGCGTCTATGGGCAGGACCTCCGCGCCGGTGACGGCGGACATACAGCAGACGCTGGCCTTCCCGGTGAGCATGTTGCCGGCCACGATGGCGGTGACGCCGCTGTCGGTCTGGGTGACCCCCTGGGCCACCACGCCGTTGTCGGCGCAGAAGCTGACGATACATTTTTTATACTCCCGGCGGAGGGGGGAGAGCCCCGCCATCCGGGCGAGGACGTCCTCCAGCACGCCAAGGCCATGAAGGGGCTTGGCAATTGCGTCCCAATGTGATCTTGCTTTTTCGATCTGCCCCGCGTCCGCGGGGCGGATCGCGGTCATGGCGGCTTGCAGCCGCCGCTCCAGCGTGGTTTCGTTTTCCATTCGTTCCTCCTGGCGGCCCGGCGGGCCGCCTCGGCTTTTATCTATTATATAGATTCGCCCCTGCCGGGGCGGGGACGGGGGCGTACTTTTCGTGTGAACGAAAAGTACCAAAAGGTCACTCAAGGAACTGCGTTCCTTGAGAATCCTCCTTCACTACGGGGGTGATTTTTTTTGCGCCCGAGGCACAGTCGGTTTGGCCTAAACTTGCTGCCGTCCGCTTCGGGCATCCCTGCAGCTATTTCAGCATGGTTGACGATGGTCCCTACCGTTTTAGCCCGGCAGGCTCACCGGGGTTCTAGTTGGTGGAGCTCCGGGTCGTCGGTACGGCCTAGCAGATAATCGACAGATACGTTGAAAAATTCTGCTAAAATAATCAAATTCCGCACCTCAGGGTAGGCTTTCCCCTTTTCGTATATATATATCGAATCTGGTCCAACCTCAATGACTTTCCCTAATTTTTCTTGGGTCATCTTGTTTTTGTGGCGCAGCTCTTTGATCCTCTCAGAAAAATTTGCCATATTGCCTCCAAATGTCTTGACTTTCCGAACCAATTTCGGTATAATATAATTCCGATGTTATTTCGAGAATATAAAGGAGTGTATCATATGAATCAACTAATGGAAACCCTGTTTGACCTAATGAATGGCCCCCACTCATCGGAAGAGGAGCGCCGGGCGGTCAGGGAATCAGCGAAAGCGGTCCAAGCAGTGAAGGACCGGCTGACCCTCGAAGAATTTGACGCTCTTTGGAGAGCAACCACGGACATAGACAACGCCGGTTACCTGGACAGCTTCAAATTAGGCTTCCGCCTAGGGATGCAACTGACCATGGAGGGGCTAAAGCCCATTGTGGAATAGGGGGACCAGCTTTCAAAGCGCACCCTTGGTAGGGACCCCCGTGCCGAGTGCCGCGAGGCAACCAGCACCATCGATAGAACCGTGCGCAGGAGTAAGCACCGGCATCGGCCCACGGCACGGACGATAGACCAGCCAATCTACAGGTCGTAGCGTAAATAAACTCCCCCGTAATCAAGGGATTCTTAAACCGCAGGTTTAAGTGACTTTTTGGGTACTTTTTGTTCACACAAAAAGTACCCGCAGGGTCCGGGGCTGCGCAAGCCCCGGGCTTTCGAGGAGAAACAACTCCCCCTGCCGCCCGGAGGGCGGCAAGAATCAATTGGGTTCTTCCAGCTCCAACCCCGGATTGTGCTTCAACAAATACCCTACCGGCCACTCGCCGGAGTAAGCAATAAGACTCCTCCCCCGGAAATCCTCCAGCAGCGCCGCGTCGGCGCAAAGGGTCAGATCCTTTGGCTCCACCGGGGAGGCGGCGATCCGCCGCAGATGATCGTAGGGCATCCCCGCCATCCGAAGCTCCACGCCGTACTCGGAGCGCATCCGGTATTGAAACACGTCGAATTGGAGCGTGCCTACCACGCCGACAATGACCTCCTCCATACCGGCGAAGGGGACCTTGAAGATCTGGATCGCGCCCTCCTGGGCGATCTGCTCCGTGCCCTTGATGAACTGCTTCCGCTTCATGGTGTCCACGGGGGACACCCGCATGAAATGCTCCGGCTCGAAGGTGGGAATCCCCTGGAATTTAAACTTCTTACTGGGGATGGTCACCGTGTCGCCAATGGAAAAGAGTCCGGGGTCGAAGACCCCGATGATGTCCCCCGCATAGGCCTCGTCAATGATCTCCCGCTCGGCGGCCAGCATCTGCTGGGGCTGGCTCAGCCGCAGCTTCTTGCCGGACTGCATATGATAAACCTCGCTGTCCCGCTGGAACTTGCCGGAACACACCCGCATGAAGGCGATCCGGTCCCGGTGGGCCTTGTTCATATTGGCCTGGATCTTGAAGACGAAGGCGGAGAACTCGGGGGAAAAGGCGTCGATCTCCCCGCTGTCGGAGTCCCGGTTCAGGGGCGGCGTGGTCATGCGCAGGAACTCCTCCAGGAAGGGCTCCACGCCGAAGTTGGTCAGGGCGGAGCCGAAGAACACGGGGCTCAGGGTCCCCGCGCGGACGGCCTTCATGTCAAAATCCCGGCCCGCGCCCAGCAGCTCCACCTCCTCCCGGAGGGACTGCCAGCGGGCCTCGCCGATATAGTTGGCGGCGGCGGGGTCCTCCAGGTCCACCTCTACGGAGGCGGCCTTCTTGCCCCGGCCCTCGGCGGAGAAAAAGAGGATGCTGGCCTTCTCCCGGTCGTAGACCCCCTGGAACTCCTTGCCGCAGCCGATGGGCCAGTTGACAGCGTAGGTGTCGATGCCCAGCTCCCGCTCCACCTCCTCGCAGAGGGAGAGGGGGTCCTTGGTCTCCCGGTCCATCTTGTTGATGAAGGTGAAAATGGGGATGTGGCGCATGGCGCAGACCTTGAACAGCTTCCGGGTCTGGGGCTCCACGCCCTTGGCCCCGTCGATGACCATCACGGCGGAGTCCGCCGCCATGAGGGTGCGGTAGGTGTCCTCGGAGAAATCCTGGTGGCCCGGGGTGTCCAGGATGTTGATGCAGTAGCCGTCGTGCTGGAACTGCATGACGGAGCTGGTGACGGAGATGCCGCGCTGCTTCTCGATCTCCATCCAGTCGCTGGTGGCGGCCCGGGCCCGCTTGCCCTTGACCTCCCCGGCCTGGGCGATGGCCCCGCCGTAGAGGAGGAACTTTTCCGTTAATGTGGTTTTGCCCGCGTCGGGGTGGGATATAATGGCAAATGTTCTTCTTCTGGTGATCTCTTCCTGTAATCCAGCCATGTATCGTGGCCTCCTGATCGTTTTTTTGAATGTTCTATAGGGATGAATGCGTCTACATCGGACCGGCCTCCTGGTTGGATCGTTGGCCGGGACCCCGGATGGGCCCGGCAAGGGGGGACGAGCCCCCATTCTTCTGTATTATATCCACACCGGGGCGGATTGTCAATTTTTTCTGCTGACAAACCCAGGGAGGATGTGATATAATCGATTTACAATATTTTTCGGGAAAGGGGGGGCTTGGATGAAAGCGTCGATCCGGCGGGCGGCGGGGCTGGCCCTGTGCCTCGCGATGACGGCGGGACTGCTCGGCGGCTGCGCCAGGCTGCTGGAGCGCTCCTACGGCATTACCGAGCCCTACGCCGACCGGTACTGGGACTCCAGCGCGGAGGACACCCTCCGGGCGGAGACCTATCAGGACCTGGTCAACTCCCTGCTCCTGCTGGTGGAGCAGAAGGCGGAGGAGGGCGTCATCCGGTGCTATGGCGAGGCGGAGGAATACGAGCAAGTCCTGGCCGCCCGGCGGGAGGTCCGGCAGGAGACCATGCTGGGGTCCTACCTTTTAAAGGAGCTGCAGCTGGATCATGAGAAGGGGAGCGGGTACAGCACGGTCACCTGCCGGATGACCTACCGGGAGGACGCGGAGGACCTGGGGGCGCTGATGCCCATTTCCGACAGCCAGTCCCTGGTGGACCTGCTGCGCCTGGCGGTCCGGGAGGACTATGAGAAGCTGGCCGCCCATTTCACCTACGAGCCGTCCAGGGAGGACGTGGCGGCGGCGGTGGAGAGCCTGTGGCAGGAGATCTGCCGGAGCGAGATGGAGGAGCTGGCGGCGCTGTCCGTGGACGAGGAGGTCCCGGAGGAGGGAGCACCGGAGGGGGAAGAGGGCGTCGTGCCGGAGGAGTCCGGCGAGGGCGGCGCGGAGGCGCCCCCGGAGGAGCAGGAGGCTGCGCCTCCGGAGGAGGAAGCGGTGGACGGTGAAGCGGCGGAGGGCGAGGACGGCGAGGCGGTGGAGCCTCCGCCGGAGGAGCCGGTCATCGAATATCCGCCCTGCCCGTGGTCGATCCAGTTTTATCCTAATCAGGAGACGGCGGAGATCGTGGAGGTGCTGCTGAAGCCGTGAGACGGTACGCAGGGTAATTGAATGAGTAAAGAAAGTATTAACAAAATGTAGCTGAAGTGGAGACGAGATGATATACTGTAGAGAAGCAAGGGATAGGAGGCAGTATAGCAATGAAGAAACTAAGGAACCTCTGAATAAATCACCAAATTGAAGTTATGTGCTGCGTGCAGGGCAGCACAGTCCGAGCAAGCAGGAATCTGCTGGAGCGATTTTAACTGATAAGCTCCCTCTGCCCCTGCAAAAGGGCACAGTTCCCCCTTTACCAGGCAGGAGAGAGATTCCTTCCACTCTGGCAAGCGCATATAAATTGGCGCAGGCAAACATCGCGTACAAACGCTTCTTAATCTTCCGGAGTCCACAGTACACGGTTTTTCTATATCTAAACTAACATTTGATAATCCGGAAGACACCTCCACCTTGTAGCGTACAGAGGACTTGAGGTATTCAATATACCTTTCCCAGTCAATCGCCTTGGTGAGGGAACCAGGACGGCGGTTAATACGGTAATCAATGCTGGAAAGGTGGGCGTCGCTGGTCACTTCAGACCTTTTCTCAATGCCCAAATAGGCGGAATCCCCATAAACGACCTCGTCCTCCTCGCGAATCAGATTGGCTGCCTGTGTAATATCATGTGCGTTCGCGGCTGTGACTGCTATGGTATGCACAAGACCACTGTGTGCATCCACACCAACATGACATTTTTCTGGCAGCAGTGATATGCGGGGCAACATCCTATGTAAAGATAGAAATGTTCGGCAAAAGTAAGGAAAAATGGCTGAAAAAGTATATCAAGCTGGAGAATGGCGTACCGGATGCATGTACATTTCGGAATGTTGTGAAAGCCATAGACACCCGGCAGCTGCATACAGTGTTCATTGAGTGGATGAAGGAGGCGGTAGAAAGCATCAGCGGCGTGGTAGCAGTAGACGGAAAGCAGGCGCGGCGGACAAAGGACGCAAAGAAGCGGGCGCTTCATGTAGTAAGCGCTTTTTCGGCAGAGTGCGGGTTAGCTGTCCTGTGAAGAGAAAATCAACGAGATCACGGCGATCCCCAGGCTGTTGGAGCAGCTGGAATTGAAGGGGTGCATCGTGACAATCGATGCAATGGGAACGCAGAGCGAGATTGCAGTGGCCATCACGAATAAGGGAGCCGACTATATCCTGTCTTTGAAGGAAAACCAGCCGGGTTTATACCGCGATGTGAAGCTGTATTTTGAAGAATACCGAAGGAACACGGCGGGATTGCCTGCCGCATGCTGCGCCAGGAGCCACAGTCAGGGACACGGACGCTTTGAGAGCAGGAGCTGTTACATCTGCGAAGATATTTCATGGCTGGAGGGGCGGGAGAAATGGTCCAATTTGCAGGAGATCGGCGTTATTTTCTCTGAAACAGAGGAAAATGGGAAGAAATCAAAGCAGGCACACTACTTTATCTATAGCTGCAAAGGAATGACAGCTGCACAGATATTTGAGGCGAAACGCAGCCACTGGGGCATCGAAAACAAACTCCATTGGGTCCTGGATATGCAGTTCCGTGAGGATGAAAGCAGGGCTAGAGCTGACAACTCCGCTGAAAATCTGAATGTCCTCCGCCATTGGGCTTACAATCTCCTGAAAGCGCAGTCCTCTTTGAAGGGCAGCTTCTCTGACAAGCAGTTCAAATG
>ERZ808054.88-NODE-88-length-114258-cov-8.580999_pt1 | contig 114258 bp, 109 predicted proteins | sample MGYA00380201_ERZ808054 | MGnify/ENA primary metagenome ERZ808054 (study PRJEB31490, sample SAMN06133419) | mouse gut metagenome | isolation source: Z5_2 | host: mice | place: China: Chengdu | collected 2015-05 ...
GGAGCTATGCCCGGTTTTGCCAAACTTCCGCAAAAGAAAAACGCTGCAATCCTCAAAAAAGATTACAACGCTCTCTATACCTTGTTCACTTGTGACGGACACATCTTATCTGCCCTCTGTTTCGACTTCCGCTATCTCCTTTGCCGTTGCGCTCACAATCCGTATGCCTGTATCGCTCATACCGTCAAGAAGCGCGTCAAGCTGCCGCCGCTGCGTGTTCTTCTCCGGCGGCGTTTCTAAAAGGAACTGGTCTACGGATATATGGTAACGCTGTATCAGCTCAAAGAATATCTGTAAACTTGGGTGCTGCCCCTTGTTCTCAATGTTCGCAAGGTAGCGCGGCGAGATAAACATTTCGTCGCCTACTTTCTTGCGGCTTTCCTTGCGCCCCTCACGCGCTGCCTTGATTGCTTCACCAAAAGCCTTAAAGTCGTATCGTGGTACTGGTCTTTTTGCCATAGTTATTCACCCTCTTACATTTTACTGTTCACTTTTGCTTTTGGATATGTCTACACAGTTCTATTAGTTAGCTAAAATAAATCATATTTTTCTGCCTTACAATTAAATACCGGCTGAATGTATCTTGACAAGCAGATGCAAAAAGAATATAATACATACCAAACGAATGAAATGAAAGGTGGTAGATACATGGCGCGTAATAAATATCCAGAAATAACCGTTGAGAAGATATTAGAAGTGTCACAGCGGTTATTCATGGAAAAGGGGTACGACAATACAACTATTCAAGATATTGTAAATGAACTTGGCGGATTGACGAAAGGAGCAATTTATCATCATTTCAAATCAAAAGAGGAAATTATCGACGCATTAGGGGGAAAACTCTTTTTTGACAACAATCCATTTGTTACCGTACAAAATCAGAAGAACCTAAATGGTTTAGAAAAAATGCGTGAAGTCATTAAGTTAAACCACGCAGATAATGATAGAACTGAACTTGGAAAACAGAGTATACCTCTTTTGAAAAATCCCCGCTTGTTGGCTGAACTGGCTGATACAAACAGGAAATTGATTGCCCCTCTTTGGTTGCAGCTTATTCAAGAGGGAATAGCGGACGGCTCTATCCAAACCGGGTATGCAAAAGAACTATCTGAACTTTTGCCATTACTTACAAATTTTTGGTTAATTCCCTCTGTCTATCCTGCAACCCCGGAAGAACTACTTTCAAAGTTTGCATTTATCAAATATTTGTTAGATAGTATGAACTTGCCGATTATTGATGATGAAATTTTCGGTATGGCACAAAATTACTTTGAACACTTAAACGTAGGCGAATAGATAAAATTGCCTTGCAAAAGGCAGTTTTATTTTCAAACCTTACATTCATTCGTAAGGTATTATTTTTAAGCGCATACATACCGTCTTAATGTATGAAAGGAGAATACTATGTCAAAATTAGACCAAAAAATCGAAAATGCTGCAAACAAAATTGAAGTTGTCGCAAATGAAGCATGGAAAAAGCGGTCATTCCGCATTGTATCTAAGTCTATATCTGCTACGGCAGAAATCGGACTGATGATAGGGGCTGCACATTTATCCGAAAAAGGCTATAAATCAGCCGCCACCTGCCTGTTTGGTTTAGGGGCAGTAGGGCTTGTCTGCGATTTACTTTTTAACAGAAAATAGGAGGACACCGCTATATGATACGATACTTAAAACAATACAAATTCTTGCTTTTCCTTACCGCATTATTTACTGCAATCAGTTCTCTATCTTATGTATTTATTGCTATCTTATTGCAACAAGTTATGGATATTGTAGATATGGGCGATATGGACGGCTTTATCAGAATACTATTCTTTTCTTTAGCCTACTTTGCACTTATGGGAGTATTCATGTACCTACAATCCTTGTTTAGCAAAAAATTTGTCTGTAAAATTATGAAGGCTGTCCGTTCTAAAACCTTTATAGGAATTGAACGGCACACGATTGAGGACTACTCTAAAAATAATACTGCTGATTATTTATCCGCAATTACGAATGATGTAAAAATGATTGAAGATAACTATTTACTTCCCCTGTTGCAAGTTATCCAGTATACGATTATTTTTATAGCTTCCCTTGCTGTAATGATTTACTTTGACATTATCGTTACAGTCTGCGTGATTATCGCAATCGCTATCATGCTTATTGTACCCAGTCTATTCGGAGGACTACTCTCCAAACGACAGGATAAATATTCTGATATGCTGTCCGATTTTACAAACCATGTAAAAGACCTGTTATCCGGTTTTGAGGTTATCAAGTCTTATAGAATGAAAAAATATGTCCTCTCACGATTTGAAATAAGTAACGAGGACACTATAAAAGCAAAATATTCTGTTGACAAGGCGATTGCGGCAAATGAAGCGGTTTCTATGGTGCTTGCGCTTCTTGTTCAAGTGGTTGTTGTTTTTCTTTCTGCATACTTCATTATCATTGATCGTATCAGTGCAGGAGCCTTGTTAGGCATGGTACAGGTAAGTAGTAACCTTGCAAATCCATTATTGATTATTTTTAGCAATATTCCAAAAATCAAGAGTATAAAACCAATTACACAGAAGCTAAATAACCTTTCAGATTACAAGGAACAGAACACAAATACAAAAAAATCACCCTCTTTCAAAAAAATGATTTATGTAGATGATTTGCATTTTTCCTATGATAAGGAAAACGAAGTCATAAACGGTATTTCACTATCCATTGATAAAGGGAAAAAATATGCTTTTGTCGGTAAGAGTGGGTGTGGAAAGTCTACATTTATTAAGCTGATTGCCGGATATTACTCTGATTTCAAAGGTGATGTACTATATGACGCAGACAGTCTTTCCGTTTTGGATATTGATAAAATAACTGCGCTATCGTCGGTCATTCATCAGAATGTTTATATGTTTGATGAGAGCATTTTTGACAATATTTGCCTACACGAAGATTTCAGTAAAGAAGAATTGCAATCCGTATTGTCTGATAGTGGTTTATCACAGCTTATTGAGCAAGTACCAAACGGACTTAAATATCACGTTGGAGAAAATGGAGATAACCTTTCCGGCGGACAGAAACAAAGAATTGCCGTAGCAAGAGCCTTAATTCGTAAGAAGCCACTGTTGATTTTAGACGAGGGTACGTCTGCTATTGATATGCAAACTGCGTATGATATTGAAAGTAGGCTATTGGCAATATCTGATTTAACGCTACTTACTATCACTCATAATATGAGCAGCGATATTCTTACACTCTATGACGAAATTGTATTTATGGCAGACGGCAAAATAATTGAACATGGCGCATTTGAAGAACTTATTACTAAACACGCTGCATTTTATGACTTTTATCAACTAAAGAAGTAGATATCTTTAGGGGAAAGTTTCTTTGAACCGTACACAATCCTTAAATACTATTATCTGCTCCCCTAACGGGGAAAGAAAAAAAACGTTAGAGGAGCAGATGTTTTTGTGTGCTTTTTTTAAAAATATCACCACTTTACAAGTTTTTAAGAAAAAAACAAATTGCCAATCTTAAACCTGTAAAATACGTATTCTCCATCTGTGCGAATGTCACTTTACTTGTAGCGGTGATTGAATTAGCAATTGGTGTTGTTGGGAATTTTTTTCATTCAACGATACTGAAAGCCATGTTAATCAATGTTTCTGTATGGCTAATATTGTTTTTGGCTTCAATGGGGAAACTGGTATATGACAAGAAAAAATTGAAGAACCTAAAGCATTCAGGCACTTGTATGGACTCCGAAATAGAGGACATGATTCCGGCAGCTTGGATTAGAGTAGGAAATGTTTTGCCCCCATTTATTCAAAGAGAAGATTTATATGCGAATGTTTATATTGACGATGCGAATCCTGCCCAATACAGTGTAGAGCTTTTTCAGACAGGCTGATAAATGATTTTTGAAAAAAGTAGTTGAAGTTTAGTTGGGGATGTGCTAGTCTAATTTTAGACCGTAGGAAGGCATGGGTAATGCCCGAATCCAAATATTCCATTGGCGGGGAGGCAGCTGTGAGAAACGGCTGCCTATTTTTGTTATAAAAGAATGGCAATTTTGGGAGAATCCCAATAAGTTTCCGTTCGACAAGTTTTCCGAAATCCAGCTATACTTTTTGAATCGCAAAGCGTATAATGAAGTGGGCAACAAATCAAATTTTTTATGTGCATTTGACGGATAGCACATTCTACCAAAAAGAGGAGGAAGAGAAATGTTAAACAATTTGTTATTGAATCCAAAAGAGTTTGTAATTGACGAAATTGACGAAATTGATGAGATTGACGAGATTGACAGAGAAAACAATGACATTTACTGTAAAAGACTGATAGAGAAATGGACACCTCAACTGGAAACCGAAATGCTGGAGGCTTTTATACGTCTTTATTATGATGAAATGTATGGAAATTGGGGACCTGATGACGAGGAAGAAAGTAAAGAATATTGGCCAGAAATAAGCTCTCCGGCAGATCTTGTCAAATACACGGGCACAGAGGTTATACTTTATGCTTTGGAAGACGCAGTTTATGTCAGACGCAAAACAGGAAATCCCCCCTATGAGTCGAAAAATGTTCCTGTATGTGTTATATTGCTGCTGAATTGTCCTTGGGACGAAGACCATGGTTGGGCTGCGGTATTTATAGATGAAAAATTTGTGAAAGTTGGACGTGACATCGTTGATTGCGTTTGGTTGGATTGATTTGTGACAGGAGTTAAGAGGAAGTCATGAAAAAGTACATATCATTTTTTAAACTTCGATTTGCCACGGGAATGCAGTATCGAATGGCATCTGTCGCAGCGTTGACCACACAGCTTATTTGGGGATTGATGGAATGTCTGGCATACAAAGCAGTCGCAGAGGCGATGGGCGGCAGGATACCGATGGATTACACTTCCATTGTGACCTATATCTGGCTGAAAGAAGCGCTGTTTATCCTTTTTAACACATGGGCAGCGGACAATGAATTGTTTGCGATGATCACCAACGGCGATGTTGCATATGAGCTGTGCCGTCCGGTTTCTATCTATTCCATGTGGTTTTCAAGAACGACTGGCGCGAGAATAGCCGAAGCATTGATGCGGTGTATTCCTGTATTGTTTTGTGCGTTTCTGATGCCAAGAGCCTATCGGATGACGTTGCCGGTGAGCGGTGTTTCCTTTGTGTTGTTTCTCGGTACCTTATTGTTGGCGATTGGCATTACAGTCAGCTTTTGTATGCTGGTTTATATGCTGAGCTTTTTTACGATTTCACCGCAGGGCTGGCGTATGGTACTGACAGGAGCAGTTGAATTTTTGTCAGGAAATATTATTCCGCTGCCGTTTTTTCCCAAGAAATATTTATCTTTATTGGAGCTCACGCCGTTTGCCTATATGCAGAATGTTCCTTTTCGGATTTACAGCGGTGATCTTGCTGGCGCAGAAGTGTCGAGATGTATCATCAAACAAATTTTCTGGCTGGTGACGCTTATGCTCGCCGGCGTTGTCCTGTGGAAACAGGCGGAAAAAAGAATTGTGATTCAAGGGGGCTGAGACGGTGAAGTTCAAAGAAAATATGAAATTGTATGTGAAGTATGCCGCTGTGTGTACGCAAGGTATCATGCAGTATAAACTGTCCTTCTTTCTGATGGTTTTTGCGCGTTTTATGATTGCATTCTGCGAACTGATCGCGATAAAGTTCTTATTTTCCGGCCTTACACAGATCAAAGGTTATACTTATGGAGATGTGCTGCTGTGTTTTTCGATGATTCAAATGTCCTTTACCTTTGCGGAGCTGTTCGGCAATGGATTCAAGGTGTTTTCTGGAATGGTGCGGAGGGGAGAGTTTGACCGGCTGCTGCTGCGGCCATGCAGCTTGATTCTTCAAGTCATAGGAAGCAGATTTGAAGTCGGAAGAACAGGACCATTATTGACGGCGCTGGTCACGCTGGTTCTGGGAATCAGGCATAGCCAGATTACATGGAATCTACTGACAGTTTGGACGATCGCTGCCATGATCATAGGGGGAATGTTCTTGTTTATTGGTCTGTTTATGCTGGAGGCAAGTTTATGTTTCTTTACGATTGAGGACACTTCGCTGATGAATGCACTTACCTATGGCGCCAAGGAACACAGCAAGTATCCAATAGATATTTATGGAAAAGGAGTTATGCGGTTCTGTACTTATATTATTCCGTATACCTTGATACAATATTATCCCTTGCAGGTCTTGCTGGGAAAAACGCGTGAGTGGTATTTTGCATTTTGTCCGCTTGGCATTCTTGTTTTTCTGGTGATTTGTTATGTGGTATGGCAGTTTGGTGTAAAAAATTATCAGTCGTGTGGTTCGTGAGCCTGCCTGAACTCTTGTACATTACAGTACATTGCATTATAATTTGATAAAGATGAAAAACTGGCCAATATACAGGGGGGGTGCTGCGTATGAAACGATGTGCATGGTGCATGTGCAATGAAAAGATGATCCGTTATCACGATGAAGAGTGGGGTGTCCCGCTGCATGATGACAGGAAGCAATTTGCTTTTCTGATGATGGAAGTGATGCAGTGCGGTCTGAACTGGAATATGATGATTCAAAAGAGGGAAATCTTTGACGCGTGTTTTGATGGGTTTAATTATCAGCGGGTGGCGGACTACACGGAGGCGGAGATCGAGCGGATTCTTGCAACAGACGGAATGATTCGGTCGCGCAGAAAAATCGAGGCGGTTATTCATAATGCCCAGTGTTTTTTGCGCGTGCGGGAGGAGTTTGGCTCATTTAGTGCATATTTGTGGCAGTTTTCCCAAGGAAAGACGATTTTGTATATGGGACACCAGAAAGGCGGTATCCCGGCGAGGAATGGCTTGTCTGATATCATTAGCAAGGATTTGAAAAAGCGGGGCTTCAAGTATCTTGGCTCCGTCACTGTCTATTCGCATCTACAGGCGTGTGGAATGATTAATGACCATGTAGAGGAATGCTTTCGCTACAGGGAGGTGTTAGAGGGCGTCGAAACAGTAAGAAAGAGACGCGATCACGAAGCTTAAATGTGCTTGACTGAATTGAGGAGGGATACGGATATGAAGAGACAGTACGCGCTTGCAGTGTTAAGTGCCTGCATGTTTTCACTGGCGGGGTGCGGTAGTGTTGTGACGCTGAACAGTACAGAGAAAGAGACACAAGCGCAGGAGACAGAAGTGCAGGAGATAGAAATGCAGGAGATAGAAATGCAGGAAATCAAAATGCAGGAAATCGCAGCGCCGGAAGAAAAAAGTGCACTGCAAGATTCGCTGCAAAACGCTGCAAAAAAGAATGAAAGTTCTGCAAAATCGGTGACAGAGACGATTGCGGATACTACGCAGGAACGATATGAGTATTATCTGACGAAGGAAGAGCTGCTCGCAGATGTCGGGCAGGGGATTATATTTCGTGTGGACACGGCATTTCAAAAGCCGATGTGCCCGATCGTGAACGAGGGAAACTGGCCTTTTTATGTGCATGAGGACAATGTGGTAAACTTGGAAATCTCGTATTCTAATTTGATTTCAAAAACTGGCAAAACGTTTTATCCATATGGGGAGAAGGTGTGCGTAGATGTGCTGTCGCCGGATGGGGAAACTGCCTATCATTTCGAGAAGCTGTACGACGAGATTATGCAGGATACTTCCATACAGGAACAGATTGCGGTCACGCCGGGAGAATGGACGCTGAAAATCAGCTTTGCATATGTCTGCGATGAGGCGCGGTCGCATTTTAAGGTCTGCGCTTCTTATGAATCGCCGTCGGAGGAGGATATCAACTGGTTGCGGGAGGCGCGTCTGAGAGAACATGATGCGGGAATGCAGCCGGAGACCAAGGGTGACACCGCGGATTTTGAACTGACAGATGACGGAAAGAAATTTCTCGAATATATTTGTAAGACGGTCAATGATTTTGAGCGTACTGACGAGAAAGATGAGACATTTTGGAGAGATTTCTTGTTTTTGGCATATACTGGTTTATGGGAGGACGAGGCGGAAATTGTCAAAGTTCCCCGTGCGGATCTGGGATTTGATGAACCGGTGGTGAAAGTGCGTCTCGAGGAGGCGCAGGCGTATGCGAGGCTAGTCTTTGGGGAGGAGCTTCCTGATTTAAAGCCTGCATTTGAGGAGATGAAGGAGAGACAGACATCGTTCTTTTTTGCAGATGGCTGTTATTATATAGGCACATCGGATTTCCCGGATTTTCAGTTTCACTTTGACGACTGTACTGTCTATGAGGAGGAGGGCAGTGTCTATGCAGTTGCGCAGTATGGCATTGACTTTGAGGGCGCGTCAAATGTGGGAACCGTGCGGCTGACACTTGTTCCGGCGGAGAATGAAAACGGATTTGTGCTCATCGAAAAGGAGCGGGCGTTCGTCTCGGGATTTTAGGGGCAGCGCATGAATGGGGGTGCGGATTTGGAACGCAGAATGATTGTGAATATCGGCGAACAACGGTTTGATAAAATGATTGAGGAGCACAAATTTTATATTGACAAGACAGGTTTTATTAAGGAATGGTGGGAGTACGGCTCGACAGTGACGCTCATCACGCGCCCGCGCCGTTTTGGCAAAACACTTAATTTGCGAATGCTTGAGAGTTTTTTCTCAAATCAGTATGCGAACCGAGGAGACCTTTTTGAAGGGCTTTCAATCTGGGAGGAAAAAGTGGATTTTTCTTCTTCTGAGGCGTATCCGTACAGGCATCTGCAAGGCACAGTTCCGGTGATATTTCTAAGTTTTGCAAGTATTGAGGCAGCAGAGTACACAGACATGGTATACAAGATTACGGAGGTCATCTCACAACTGTATGAACAGAATCGTTTTCTGCTAGAAGGAGACTTGTTAAGCGAGAATGAACAGAATTATTTTAGGAAGATACAGCCCGGAATGGGGAGTGAAGTGGCAGCGGGGGCAATTCACTCGATGGCAGGATTTTTGCAGCGTTATTACGGCACAAATGTGATGATTTTGCTGGATGAATATGACACGCCGATTCAGGCAGCATGGCTTTGTGGGTACTGGGACAAGGCAGTCTCATTTTTCAGCGGTCTTTTTAACAGCACATTTAAGACCAATCCATATCTGCTGCGAGGGCTGATTACTGGAATTACAAGAGTTGCGAAAGAAAGTATTTTTTCTGGACTGAACAATCCAGAAGTGATTACGACGACATCTGATAAATATGCGGCGTATTTTGGCTTTACGGAGGAAGAAGTGTTTCGCGCGCTGGACGAAGCGGGACTAGGCGCGGAAAAGCAGAAGGTCAAGAAATGGTATGACGGCTTTACATTTGGCAGATATACAGATATTTATAATCCGTGGTCCATCGCATCGTTTATACGAAATGAGGGAAGATATGACGCTTACTGGGCAAATACAAGTTCAAACGGGCTAGTCAATTCACTGATACAGGGCGGAAACACCGAAATCAAGATGATGATGGAGGAACTTCTGCAAGGGAAAGCGATTGTGGTTGAGATGGACGAGCAGATTGTCTTGAACCAGCTAGGCGGCGATGCAAACGCCGTGTGGAGCCTGCTTCTTGCGACAGGGTATTTCAAGGTAATACAGCTTGCAGTGGTGGAAGAGGAGAATGGCGAAGACGGTGAGGAAGGCGATGTCTGGTACACGCTCGCACTGACCAACCTTGAGGTGCGCCGAATGTTTCGGAAGATGGTGAGGGGCTGGTTTTACGGTGATGCTAAGCTTTCCTATAACAACTTTATCAAGGCGCTTCTCGCAGCCGATGTAGAGGCGATGAACGAGTTTATGAATAAGATTGCGCTGTACAGTTTTTCGAGTTTTGACATCGCAAGGAGTGTGGTGGAGGACGATGCCCCAGAGCGTTTTTATCATGGATTTGTGCTGGGGCTGATTGTGGAGCTTGCCGGTCGGTTTGAGATTATCTCCAATCGGGAAAGCGGTTTTGGACGCTATGATGTGATGCTGATTCCAAGTGACAAACAAAAGGATTGTGCGAATATTATCGAATTTAAGGTACACAAGCCCCAGAAAGAAAAAGACCTTGCGCAGACCGTCGCGAATGCGCTTGCCCAGATTGAAGAAAAGCAGTATGCTGCGGAGCTGGCTGCGAGAGGCTTTTTGCCAACGCAGATTAAAAAATATGGTTTTGCGTTTCGGGGAAAGGAATGCCTGATTGGCAGTAATACGTATAACGTATCTGATATAGTGGAAAAAGATAAGGACAATATGCAGCAATGAAACGAATATTTTTTGTAGAAGATGATTTAAGTCTGATCAACGGATTGACATTTGCGGTCAGAAAACAAGGGTATGCGGTTGATGTAGCCCGCACATGCCTTGAGGCGGAGACGCTGTGGGGAAGTGGACACTATGATTTGGTGATTCTGGATGTGTCACTTCCTGACGGTTCCGGGCTGGACTTGTGCAGGCGGATTCGCGAGACTTCAAAGGTGCCAGTCATGTTTTTGACTGCCGCTGACGAGGAGACAGACATTATCATGGGGCTTGATATTGGAGCCGATGACTATATCACAAAGCCTTTTAAGCTGGCGGTATTTCTGGCGCGAGTCAATGCGATGCTGCGCAGGGGCGACAATTTCAGCCAGCCAGACGCCGAGCGGACTTCGAACGGCATTACGCTATTGCTGACAAAGGGAGAGGGCTACAAGAACGGAAAGCCGCTGGAGCTGACTTCGAGCGAGTATCGGCTGCTGTGCCTTTTTATGGAACACCCAGATCTTGTGCTCTCCGCGGAGCAGATTTTGGGCAGTCTGTGGGACTGCGACGAGAAATATATTGATAACAAGACACTGACCGTCTATATCCGCAGACTGCGCATGAAAATTGAGGACGATCCCGGCGAACCGAAGAAGATTGTGACCGTCCGCGGCATGGGGTACAAGTGGAATACGCGGACGGACGGGTGAGGGCAAAGAACAGTATTCCATTCAGGCAGATATCTGTTTATGGTAGTGATGCCAAGCCTGAACTTTGTGGACAAGTTCAGGCGTTAGAGGCACAAAACTATGAGCTTGTCAATCTTGGCAAGATATTCATTAAGATTTCCACTCGTAAGTAAATTAATGTAGGTAATTCTACGATAATGCTGTATAAAATATAAATACCGTTGACCATAATTAACAATTTCAAAATTTGCTTTATCTGCATTTCAAGATTCAGAATAGCATAGTCGTTTTCTTTTCGATATGTACTGTCAAGTTGCTTCAATAAAGATTTCACAGTAGATTCCTCCGATATATTAAATTATTTCTACAAATTCATTATATCTAATCAACTTCACATATTATCTAAAACGTCGAAAGGGACATTTTCATATGTGAAGTGCTCTTGGTCGTGTTCTTGTATTATAAGAAAAAAGTGATAATAAACACAAAAATAGTGGAAAATACAACGATATAGTGATACAATGTGAAATATATTTGGAGGGAAACGGCGAATGAAAGTAAGTTATAATCGTTTGTGGAAATTGATGATTGATAAAAAAATGAAAAATTCGGAACTTCAAAAGAAAGCACAGATAAGCGGTAATATCATTACAAGACTGAATAAAGACGAGTTTGTTTCTATGGAAACGATTGCGAAAATTTGTGATGTGCTTGAATGCGGTGTTGACGATATTTTGGAATTTTCAAAAGATTGAGGAGGATATAGGAGTGGCAGTAAAAGCAAAGGCGAAAGAAGTTTCTATGGAGGAGGCTCTATGGAAGTCTGCGGATAAATTAAGAGGTTCGGTAGAACCATCTGAATATAAGCATGTCGTTTTAAGTTTGTTTTTCTTAAAGTTTGCAAGTGATAAATTTGAAGCTCAAAGAGCAAGAATCATTGCAGATGGTATGGAAAAATTTGTGGATAATATTGCGTTCTACACGAAAGATAATGTGTTCTATTTGCCGCAGGAAAGCAGATGTAGAAACCTATAATAATCGAAGGAAAGACGAAGCATTTGCAAATGAGGTTCTTGATGATGTTTATAAGGAAGTACTGGAACAGGCGGAGAATTTTAAGAAGTATGCGAGATAACAGGCGGTTCAATGAGGCACCTTATAATATTGCCATTGTTGGTAAATAGGGATTAAGAAAGTATTCTTTGGTTCATAGGGCACTTGCGCCTTTTAAGAAAATAGGAAATAAGAATAATAAATGGTAGCAGAAAGTAGGTGAAGAGTATGCCAGAACATCAGACAATAGAATACAAAGAATCGTGGCATGATGAGTTTTTAGAATGGATATGTGGATATGCGAATGCTTATGGTGGAACACTTTATATTGGAAAGAATGACAATGGAGATGTTGTTGGGCTTAGCGATAAAGACAGGAAAAAACTATTGGAGTCTATTCCAAATAAAATTACAGATACGATGGGCATTGTAGCAGATGTCAATTTGCTATACAAAAATGATTTGCAATACATTGAAATTATTGTAGACAAGTACCCGTCCCTCATTAGCTATCATGGTAAATATTTTTATCGTTCCGGCAGCACGATGAGAACGATAACAGGAAAAGAACTGGACAAAGCAATTCTGAAATCACAGGGCAGAACATGGGATGGTATGCCAATTCTGAAGCTGAAAGTGACAGATTTAAGAAGAGAAGCAATTGATTTGCTGAAAGAAAAAGCAATAAGAAGAGGAAGGCTGACAGAGGAAGAAACAAAGGTTGATGATACAATATTGATGGAAAATCTTCACCTCATTGATGATGATGGTTATCTGATCAGAGCAGCAATGCTTGCCTTCTATAAAGATCCAGAGAGATGGGTTACAGGTTCTTATATTAAGATTGGTTATTTTGGAAAATCAGATGCTGACTTGAAATATCAAGACGAGGTACATGGTTCTCTAATTGAACAGATTGATAAGACGATTGATTTGGTTTATACGAAATATTTGAAAGCCTTGATCTATTATGATGGGATTCAGAGGATTGAGCAGTTTATGTTTCATCAGGATGCATTTCGTGAGATTTTGCTGAATGCAATTGTGCATAAGGATTACAGTAGCTGTAATCCTATCCAAATCAGCGTGTATGAAGATAAAATATATGTTTGGAACGATGGAGAAATGCCGTTGGGGTTAGATTCAACAGATAAATTATTCATGAAGCATTCTTCTAAACCGTATAATCCCAAACTGGCAGGTGTTTTCTTTAAGAGTGGAATGATTGAGGCGTGGGGAAGGGGATTTGACAAAATCAGAGAGGCTTGTGCAAAGTATGATGCGCCATTGCCGGAATATAATATAAGCGCATCTGGGATTATGGTGCTTTGTAAGGCGTGTGATAAGTATTTGGATTTGCTGTATGATGAGGAAGATTTACATCTTGGTCAAAGCGAAAGAAATCATGACCAAAATGGTCATGATGTGGTTATGATGATTTTAGATTTTTGTAAAGAAGCAAAATCCATACCGGAAATCATGAAACAATTTGGGTTTGACAGTCGGACAAGTTTTAGAAGAAAATATTTAAATACTTTGGTGAAAGAGGGCAGATTAAAAATGACATTGCCGGATAAGCCAAAAAGTAAGAATCAAAAATATTATTCATAATCAAGTTCATGACCAAAATAGTTATGATATGGTCATGATATTAGGAAAGATAAATCAGAATTTTATGGAGGGATACAATGCAGCTTCAAAAATGTTCTATTCAAGATGTAGGGAAACTTGCGCTCTTCAATAAGCAGCTTATCGAAGATGAAAAAAGTGACAATGCTATGGATTTGATGGACTTGGAAAGGCGAATGAAAGAATTTTTAGAAACAGAGTACGATGCTTATTTTTTCATTGAAAATAGTCAGATAATCGGATATGCACTCCTTAGGGTTACGAGTAATCCAGTTTATTTACGGCAATTTTTTATAGACAGAGATCATAGAAAGCGTCATTATGGGACACAAGCTTTTCATATGCTATTAGAGTATTTAGGGATAAAAGAAATAGATTTAGATGTATTGCCGTGGAACAAAAGGGGATTGGCTTTTTGGAAACAGTGCGGTTTCAGTGAGACTTGTATTGCAATGAAATATAAAGAGCAGAGAGGAATAAATTGCACCAAGTGAGGGAATGCATTCATGAGAAAACTATTGACGAATCCTAAAATAAAGGCACTGTTTCTTCGCATATTGTTCTGTACCTTGTCATTTGAGACAGGAATGATTGTGCTGCTGTCGCTGCGGTCAGCGCCGGCAGCATATTTGTTGTGTCTGCCAGTGCTGATGGGAGCCGTGACTGCCTTTTTCTGCTACAGATTTTTCAGGGAGCAAGAGCAGATTATTGAGGACGCCGCCGAGAAGGTCAGGGAATACATTTCCGGCAACCGCGAAGCCCGCATCGAGTGCAGCGAGGAGGGGGAATGGTACAGACTGTTCCACGAGGTCAACGCGCTCGCAGCCATATTGAATGCAAAGGCAGAGAATGAGGGACGTGCGCGCGCGGCGCTGAAAAATACGATATCCGACATTTCACACCAGCTAAAGACGCCGCTTGCCGCACTCAATATCTACAATGGCATTATACAGACAGAAGCGGAGGCAAAAGAGCTGTCGGAAGTGCAGGAATTTTCCGCGCTGTCCGAGCAGGAGCTTGACCGTATTGAGACGCTGGTGCAGAATTTGCTGAAAATAGCGAAGTTTGATGCCGGAACGATTGCAATTGAGAAAAAGTCCGAAAACCTATCGGAGATGATGGCGGATGTGAGGAAACGATTCTTGTTCCGCGCCACACAGGAGGGGAAGGAGATTGCCCTTGCGGGCAGTGAATCCCTCTCCTTTTTCTGTGACCGCTACTGGATTGTGGAGGCAGTCGGCAATATTGTGAAAAATGCACTTGACCACACAGACAGCGGGGACGTTGTGCGGATTATATGGGGACAGTCGGCATCGGTGGTGCACATCACGGTACAGGACAACGGAAAAGGAATCTGCCCGGAGGATTTGCACCATATTTTCAAGCGCTTTTACCGTAGCAGATATTCTAAGGACACGCAGGGGATCGGCTTGGGACTGCCGTTGGCAAAATCTGTGGTGGAGGCGCATAACGGTACGATTGAGGTGGATAGCTGGCTTGGCGAGGGGACTGCGTTTGACCTTAGTTTTTTAATTCCTACAAAAATGTAACCATAATGAAGCCTGACTGTAGGATTTGCATGTTATCCTGTCATTGTACAGAGGAGAGCAATCTGTACAGAATATGATAAGAGAGGTGCTTATAGATGAAGTTATTGGAAATTCAGAAATTATGCAAAACATATGGCAGTGGTGAGACGGCAGTGCAGGCGTTAAAAAATGTCAGTTTCTCCGTTCAGAGGGGAGAGTATGTGGCGATTGTCGGGGAGTCCGGCTCTGGCAAGAGCACGCTGTTAAATATGATTGGGGCGCTTGACACACCTACGTCGGGCAAGGTGCTGATTGACGGCAAGGACACTTTTTCCATGAAGGATAAAAAGCGCACCATTTTCCGCCGGCGCAATATCGGATTTATTTTTCAGGCATTTAATCTGATTCCTGAATTGACCGTGGAGCAGAATATTATTTTTCCACTGCTGCTTGACTACCAGAAGCCTGACTGGGATTACTTGGAGGAGCTTCTTGCGGTGTTGAATCTCAACGAGCGGCGAAACCATCTGCCAAGCCAGTTGTCAGGCGGGCAGCAGCAGCGGGTGGCAATCGGACGCGCACTGATTACCCGTCCGTCGCTGATTCTCGCGGACGAGCCGACCGGAAATCTCGACACGCAAAACAGCAGGGAAGTGATTGCACTCCTGAAAGGGACGTCAAAAAAGTATGAACAGACAATTATTATGATTACGCATAACCGCAGTATTGCGCAGACTGCCGACCGGGTGTTGCAGGTGTCGGACGGCATATTAAGTGATTTGGGGAGGTGTTCGGAATGAAACGTGCTGTGATGAAGAGTTATCTTGACCTGATACCGATTTCGGCAAGAATGCGCAGTAAACAGAACCGAATGACGCTGTTTTGCATTGTGCTTGCGGTGTTTCTGGTGACATCGGTCTTTTCCATGGCGGAGATTATGGCAAAGGGCGAAGAGAAGGCGATGATCAAAAAGCACGGCAGCCACCACATTGCGATTAGCGGTCTGACAGCGGAGGAGGCAGCGCAGCTCGCAGCCGGCAGTGACGTGTCCGCGTCGGCATGGTATCAGTCGTTTGGAGAGGATATCTACGAGGGATATCAGATAGGCGGCAGGCGCGTTATTTTGTACGGGACAGAGCAGGCGTATGTGGATAATCTGCGGGGGTATGAGATGGAAGGCGTGTTTCCGCAGAAAGAAAACGAGGTCATGCTGAACACGCCGGCAAAGGAACAGCTTGGCATTCAGATTGGGGACAATGTCGTGATTCAAACACCGTCAGGCGCATTTGATTTTACGTTGACAGGATTTTGTCTCGATGAAATGGCGAAGTATAACAAGAAGTATGAAGGGGTCTGTGCCTATCTTCGTCCAGAAATGCTGGACAGCGTATTGCAAACAAATGGGGAAACGTGTACGTCCTTGTATGTTGTCCGCTTTGCGCAGCGAACAAAACTCAATCAGGCGATTGCGGACGTGAAGGAAAAGTATGGTCTGGCTGACGGGGATGTCGAGGAAAATCTGGCTGCGGTTGCCTTGGCGGGGGTGAGCAGCAGCCAGCAGGTCAATGCGCTTTATCCGCTTGCGGCAGTCGTGTCTGTTTTGGTTTTGACTGCCGGCGTGCTGATGATTTCAAGCTGTATGAACAGCAGTGTCTCGCAGCGGACAAAGTTTTTCGGCATGATGCGCTGCATTGGCGCGAGCAGGAAGCAGATTGTACAGTTTGTTCGGCTGGAAGCCCTGAATTGGTGTAAAACAGCGATTCCTTTTGGCTTGGCACTCAGCATTGCAGTGACATGGATTGTGTGTGTTGTCCTAAAAAATATAGTGGGGGGAGAGTTCAGTGAATTTACATTCCGATTCAGTGCGCTCGGCATTTTGAGCGGCGTTTTGGTCGGTGTGATATCTGTGTTGATGGCAGCGCATTCTCCGGCGCGGCGGGCGGCGGACGTCTCTCCTGTGGCGGCGGTGTCAGGCAGCATGGAGATTGGAAAAACAGTGTCCCATGCGGCAAGTACCCGTCTTTTCAAGGTGGAGAGCGCCCTTGGCGTGTATCATGCGGTCTCGTCGAAGAAAAATATGACACTTATGTCATTATCCTTTGCTTTTACGGTGGTGCTGTTTCTGGGCTTTTATGCGCTGCTTGACTTTGCAAACAGGCTTCTTCCGGTAGATGGGGAATTGAATCCTGATATTTCTATTGCTCCGGTGGAAAATGTCAACGCGATTCCAAAGAGCATGAAAGATGAAATGAGCAGGCTTTCCGGCGTGGAAGCAGCTTTCGGGAGTGCGATGGCATTTGACCTACCGGCGCTGATTAACGGAAATGAGGGCAGCGTTGATTTGGTTTCCTATGATGACTACATGTTTCGGTGGACTCAGAATGCAGTTGCCAGCGGCAGTATGCAGGCTGTTGACGGAGATACGAACAATGTGCTGACAATCTTTAATAAAGACAGCCGTCTGGATGTCGGCGATAGGATTCAGATTGGGGACACGGAGCTGAATATTGTATGTGTCGTCTCATCAGGAATCGGAACGGAGAACCGTCCGGCACTGGTGTGCACAGAGGAAACTTTTGCGCGCATCACAGGTGAGAACAAGTACATGAGTCTGAACGTACAGCTTACAAAAGACGCGACAGAGGAAACAGTGGACACACTCCGCGCAATCGCAGGCGACAATCTGTTTTATGATCGGCGCGAGGAGAATAGAGAAAACACTTCTTCGTTTGGCGTGTTTCAGGCTGCGGCATATGGTTTTCTGGCAATCATTGCGCTGATTACGTTTTTTAACATCATGAACAGTATTTCTATGAGCGTGTCGGCGCGAATGCGGCAGTATGGCGCGATGCGTGCCGTCGGTATGAGCACACACCAGATGACAAAGATGATTGCGGCGGAGGCGGCAGCATACGCTGTGTGCGGTCTGGTCATCGGGTGTGTGGGAGGGCTTTTCGTCCACCGAATGATGATGAATAAGCTTGTCTATCAACATTTCGGCGGGAGCTGGGAAATCCCAGCCGAGCCGATTGTGATTGCCACCGTAATTTTTGCACTGTCCTGCGCCGCAGCAGTATATGCGCCCGCAAAGCGGATTCGGGAAATGGAGATTACGGAGACGATTAATGAGCTGTAACTTTAATTGTCATTTTCTTCATCATAGTACGCTTTGATGCGTATGGCCTGGTTATGATCTCCGAAATCTTCACCAAAGAGCGTGAGACCACCACAGTTTGCGGTTTCTTTTGGCACTTCAAATTTGAGGGTGATATAGCTGTTGTAATCGATACCAAGGTCCTGTATGGTCACGTCGGAGAGCTTGTTGGTGCCATCCATAAAACAGCCTTCACTGTTGATGATCAGCGTTTTCAGCAAGCCGTATTGATTCAGCGGCTCCGGCCACCATGCCGGTGAGACATAGCCGCTGCGCCCGCCGTAATCGCCAGGACTGATCCACATGCCGATCGCAATGCCGTTGATGGAAAAGTAAATATCGGATGGGTAGTCCTCGTTTGTGTTTGGACATTCTGAGGAGATTTCAAAGGAAATTTGAAGCTCTGTCAAAATCTGTCCGGCCTGAAGGTGATTCGGCAGGTTATATTCTACATAACCGCTGGTAAACCAGAGAATGCCTGCCTGAAAACGGTCTGGAAAGGAAAATACTTTGGGGTCATCGAACGAACCAATAATTTCTTTGCTGGTGGCAAGCCCGCAGGTCGGTGTGCCATGACATGTAGTGTAGTATCCCACGCGGATGTCATCCGTATAGCAGCGTCTCGATTCTTTGACAGGGGCAAGATCAATCATCAGTCTGTCATAGCGGGGGCGGACAATCTTCATCGTTCCGCGTTTGCCGGAGGTAATCTTGATGCGCACGAGTCCGGCTTCTTCGAGTTTCCCTACATGCATGGATACCGCACCGTTCGTAAGACCAAGTGCTTCCGCCAGATCATTCATGCTGAGAGTGTCGTCTTCGTAGATCATTTCCATAATTTTTACGCGCATAGGCGTGCTCAATGCTTTAAATACATTTTCGGCTTCTCCAACAGAACGAAAATACAGCATACTGCATGACCTCCTTCTTAATATACCCACGCAGAAGCTAGTGTACTATCCGTTTGCACTTCATGGTAAACAGCACGATCTGTTTCATCAACGGTCTAGGACTATCGCTCATTTCGGCACCAGTTGCCATAGCTGCATCTCGCATATAACGAGATTTTCAGCAGTTTTTACAATGATTGCCAAATGGTAAGAACACTAGTACAACATATTTGGGGATTGAATTTGAGTGTAGTTATTTTTAGTATAGTGAATGCTAAAACAAAAGTCAAGGCTAAAATTTATAGACAGGAACAGGTACAAAAAAATTAAGTGCACAGACAGGGAGCGGGGCTGTCAATAAAAAAATAGATATTAAATATATCATAAAGTAAAACTTTTAGTTACTACTAAAACAATATATTATGAATGCACTGGTGGCTGCTATGGCTGATGACAATGAAGAAAATGGCGAAATACTATGAATTGTAAATAGTTAGTACACTGGTGTAACGCACAATTCCACTTGCAATTATTTTCTTAAGATTCATGTTGACTGCATTTTATAGAAAGTGTGGTTATTTACTTTTAATAAGGAAACGTCTATAATGAAAGTAACGCATTGAAGGAAGGAGAGAGGGAATACATAATGGAAGAAATTGGCATCTTATCAAAAATTGAAGAAAATGTTGCAAGGGTAATGATTGGAAAGAAGGAGGTGACAAAGCTTTTGCTGACAGCACTGGCAGCAGGCGGACATGTCTTACTGGAAGATGTGCCTGGAACGGGCAAGACGGTGCTTGCGCGCGCGCTGGCAAAGTCGATGGGCTGTACCTTTAACCGGGTGCAGTTTACGCCTGATCTGTTGCCGAGCGATGTGACAGGTTTATCTTTTTTTAACCAGGAAAAAGGGGTATTTACGTTTAAGGAGGGGCCTGTATTTACGAATATCTTATTGGCAGATGAGATCAACCGCGCGACACCGCGGACACAGTCAAGCCTTTTGGAGTGCATGGCGGAGAGGCAGGTGACTGTGGACGGGGAGACTAGGGAGCTGGAACCGCCTTTTTTCGTCATAGCGACGCAGAACCCGGTGGAGACGATTGGATGTTTCCCACTGCCGGAGGCACAGCTTGACCGTTTTATCATGAAGATTCCAATGGGCGGATTGAGCGAGACGGAGGAACGCCAGATGCTTGACCGTTTTATCAATGCGGAGCCGCTCGCGGAGCTTGGTGCGGTATGTAACGCAGAGGAAATTAGGAGATTGCAGGCCGCCTGCCGTGAAGTCTATGTGCATGAGGATTTGCGCAATTATGTAGTGGCGCTGGTGCAGGCGACCAGAAAGAACCGAACGGGGGTAAGTCCACGTGGAACGCTTGCACTGCTGCGCGCATCACAGGGGTATGCGCTGGTGCAGGGGCGGACATATGTGGTGCCGGAAGACCTCAAGGAGATCGCACACTATGTGTTGTGTCACCGGCTGATCGGGGAGTATGACGATGCACAGAAGGCAACCATTGTCACAGGTATTCTGAACCGTATTGAATTGCCGACAGAAGATTGGAAATCAAAGAGATGATCATTGTTTTATTGTTAGGGATACTGCTTGTCAGCGTCCTGTGGGAAGGGTATTTCAGATATTGGTGGTCAAGGGAGATTGTGGTGAAGCTTTGGTTTGACACCGATGCCGTCTACGCGGGACAGGAGACAAAGCTTTACGAGATGATTGAGAATAGAAAGACAATGCCAGTTCCTGTTCTTGAGGTGGGTTTCCACACGAGGAAGGAACTTGTTTTCGTGGATGTCGAGAATACGAACGTCAGTGATTTTTGTTATAAAAGGGATGTGTTCTCGGTGCTTGGCTGGCAGAAGATTACGCGTGTACTTCCTGTTCGGTGTACGAAGCGGGGAAAGTATGTGGCGAGTGATGCCGATATCATGACGCACACGCTTCTGTATCGGAAACGCTACACGAAGGATATCAGCACAGAGGCGGTCCTCTATGTGTATCCTAAAATGACAGATGTGTCAGAAATCATGACCGTATGCGAGTCACTGCTGGGGACGTTACAGTGTGCGAAACAGCTTTATGAGGACCCGTTTGCATTTCGGTCTATCCGCGATTATACGATGAATGATCCGATGAAGAGCATCAACTGGAAGGCAAGTGCCAAGACGGGCTCCTTGATGGTCAATACCTTTGATTCTGTGCGGTCACAGAAGGCTATGATTTTTCTCGATGTGGAGGACCGGGGGATTCTAAGGTACGAGAGTTTGGTGGAGGAGAGCATCGCGCTGGCGGCGACACTGTTTCGCAAGCTGTCAAGGCAGGGTACAGATGTGGGATTTGTATATAATGGAAACAACGGACAGGCAAACAGGCAGATCATGCTGCCCGAAAATAACAGAGGGAATCTGATTGCGTTTGAGCGTATGCTTGCGGAGTACGATCAGGAAGAGGGGGCGGAGGCGTTCGAGCAGCTCCTTCAACATTTATTTGAGAAGGTCTTTGTGGAAAGACCGCTAACTGGAGATACGCTGTGCCTGTTTATCACAAAGAATTTAAACGATGCACTTTTTGAGCAGATCAGGACCTGGGCAGGCGAGCAGCAGACATTGATTGTTGTTCCTGTCTACAGTGGGGAGAAGACAGCCGGGCACAATGCAAACATAAAAAGCAAGGACAATGTTCAGGTTTTGATAAAGGAGGTAGAGCGGGCGTGAGACTAAATAAATGTTTGAAAATGATAGAATATATTCACGCTGTACTTCACTTTGCTGTATTGATACCGCTCGTGTATGCGGTGGCAGAACTATCCGACCCTGCGGGCGCGGGAATGCTTTACTTGAAATGTCTGTTGATAGCAGTGCCGATCGTGCTTACGGATATCGCAGTGAGACGTGCCCAAAGCCTTGTGGTGTACATTTTGAGCTGTGCTGCGATTATTGTCTGTCTGGCGGGAGGAATGAGAGGGTTCTTGTATCTGAGCGCGGGGAATGGGCAATTGACACTTGAACAGAAGTGTTATGTCTGCGGGATACTGGTGGAGACGCTGATCATAGCCGGAATGCGCCTTTATAACAGAGTCAAGGAAGCTGCCAGGGAGCGTGAGGATCCGCTTGCCGCCAAGGAACTAGGAATGCTGAACTGTCCGGCGCTCTCACACATCTGGTATTTTGTCGTGTTCTATATGCTTGGAATCTGTGTCAATGGAAAGTCGATGTGCGATATCGCATTCGCCAGCACCATTGTATATACCGTGCTGGCACTTGCCCATGAATATATTTGCGCGGCAAGGGCATATCTGGACATCAACAAGCGCACCAAGGGCATATCGCGCAGGCGCCTGTACGGAATCGGTCTGTCCATGCTGCTGCTGTACGGGGGGCTGCTCCTGGTCGGAATGCTGCCGTCGGTTTTTTTGATTCAGCAGCGGCAGTATACTGATTTTCGGGAGTGGTTTAGTGAGGTAGAGCTTGCGCCGCTTGACTATGTAGGTGTGGGAGGCTTCGAGACACCGATTCAGGGAGGCGGTATCATGGAACTGATTCTTGATGGAGAGCCGGCACCGGAGCCGTCGAAACTTGTGACTGCGGTGTTCTGGGTGATCGGTGCACTCTGTGTTCTTGTGTTTGGCTATGGGGTATTCCTAATCATTCGGCAGGTGTTCAGGGACTTTCGAAATGGGCGTGATGAGAATGGAGATGTCGTTGAGGAGATCAAGGATGAATTGTCTCAGAAGGAGGAGCATATATATAGGAAGCGTTACCGCGGCATGGAGAGCGAGGCAGAGCGCATTCGGCGCAGATACCGCAAAATGATACGTAAACACCGGAAGGAGCGCCCGGCACCTTATGAATCCCCATCTGAGATTGAAGCCTGTGCTGGGTTGAAAGATGATGAAGCAATGCAGCAGCTCCACACAGCATATGAGGCAGTGCGCTATGGGAAACTATAGATATATGCTGTAGGCTGGATTGGAATTTCGTGTTTGGAAACACAGTGGACAGCAACACAACTGTTATGGAAATAAAAAGAATATTGAAGGAACAGCTTGCGTAAAACACGAAATTAGATTATGATGTAACTATTAGCCCTGCGGAAATGTTGATTATATTTGAGATAGGATGCGAAAGAGGTTATTGAATGAATCGTAAGAAAAAAAGGGGCGGCACAGAAGTCGCGTTTCGTCCACAGACCATTATAGAGGCAAGATATGATCTGGACAGAAGACAGAATGATATTCTGGATATTTTGCTTGGTATTGTCGGTGAGGGAGATGACACGGAGGAGAACACGCGTTATGAGATCAATATTGGGGATGTAAAGCATCTCTATAATCTGCAGGATGAATCCAACGCGTACAGTTATCTCCAGAAAGCAGTAAAAAAATTTGAAGGTCTTGGCTTTCGACTGAAAGAGGATGAAGGGACAGATATCTACTATCCATGGTTCAGTAAGATTAAATATCAAAAAAAGCGAGGGGATGAGAACCGGAGCAAGATTGTGCTCGATCTCCACCCGGAGGTCAAGGAAATGATCATGTCTGCAAAACAGGGGGCTTATTATCGCATTGAGTATCCCTTGAATCTCACCAAGAAATATTCCAAGAGGCTCTACTATCTCCTAAAGGACAAGGAAACTTTCAATGGTGGAGTATTTGTGGTATCTTTTGATGAACTCAGGAAGATGATGAAGATACCAGAATCTTATGCAAACGGAAATGTGAAACGGGAAATTCTTGACAAGCCTTATGAAGAGATTAATGGCAATACAGATATCTCGTTTGAATATGAACTGATCAGCGAGAAACTGCCGAGTGGACAGCATGGCATCAGTGCAGTCCGGTTTAAAGTAAAACGGGTCAAGCGCAACAGCACGATTGTTGAGTACGAGACGATCGAGCAGAATGGAGAAGCTGTACCCACGACAGAGGAGGAGCAGGAAGTTATCGATATCTTTGATTGCAGTATCAAGGAAGCAAGGGATATTCTGCGCACCGCAAAGTCAAACGACCGCACGCATGAACAGTTAGTAGAAATATTATCATATACATTGAAAAAGCAGGTTGAAAACAAGGTTGGTTATGCACTTACCATCTTAAAGAATGGATATAATGAACCGACAAAGCTGAGCGGTAAAAAGACTGGTTCCGCTTGGAACAACAAGGAGCTGGATACAGCGTACGCACAGATGAATTTTGAAGATCTGGAGAATCAGTTGTTGTCAAATTTATAAGGGCGTCTCAGCGATTACTTTTTGAAGTCCTGTAGACACGTCAATTTTCAGAGATACACTCTTATAATCAAAGAAATGAGGACAAAATGAAGTCCTGTAGACACGTCAGCAGTCAGATTGAACGATGGAGTTGTCACTCTTAAATCAAAGAAATGAGGACAAAAGTGGAGCGCATACAGACAGTGAACATCACAAGTGCATATGGGAAAAAACAAGTGCTCTGCGGCGTGAATCTCTCAGCAAGTGCCGGTCAGTGTGTCGGTATTGTAGGGACAAACGGCTGCGGGAAGTCCACATTGCTCAATATTCTTGCTGGCTTGCGAAAGGCAGATGGCGGAGAAATTTATTTCGATGGAAGCAGAGCGCAGGGCAGAAAGATTTTTTGTAATTATGTGGGATATGTTCCCCAGGAAAATAATTTGATTCCAGAGTTGAGCGTGATGGATAATCTGCGCCTGTGGTACAGGGACGCCAGTGCGCTGAGACAATCTGTTGAACAAGGATTTTTAAAGGCGCTGGGAATCGACAGCATATGCCGTATGCGCGTGGGAAAGCTGTCGGGCGGTATGAAAAAGCGTGTCAGCATCGGGTGTGCGCTGGCAGGGAATCCGCCAATACTGATACTAGATGAGCCGGACGCCGCACTTGATCTGCCGGGAAAGGCGGATATCAGGAGGTATCTTGACATGTATAAACAGATGGGAGGTACAATTCTGCTCGCCACACATGATGAGGCAGATTTAGTATTGTGTGACAAGGTGTTTGCCTTAAATAGGGGAATGAGCAGTGAGATTGACAGTGGACTGCGAGGGGATGCGTTGTTGGGAGCGATCATTTAGAGAACAGTTCAGATATGATATTGGAGAGCGATGAGCAAAGATAAGAGGAGTATAAACAAGTGGAAGAAAATAAGAAAAATGAAATAAATACAGAACAAGCAGCCAGCGGGGGACTGCTGTACGGCACGGAACCAGCGCCGCAGGAGGAGCGTCAGGGAACTTCTGCGTTATATGGAACGGTAACAAAGCAGCCTGAGACGATGGAGGCGCAGCCAGTGCTTGCAGCAATCTCAAAAGAGAATCCGCAGGCGGGGATGGAACAGCCCGTTGGCGCAGTGAACCAAAGCGCATCCGAGTCAGCAGATGCATCCGTTCAGCCAGCGCCGGTGCAGCTGACAAAGAGCCCTGAGTCGTCAGAAATTGCAGTCCAGCCAGCGCCGATACAGCTGACAAAGGCCCCTGAGTCCGCGGAAGTGCCGGTTCAGCCAGTGCCAGTGCAGTTGACAAAGGCCCCTGAGTCTGCGGAAGTGCCGGTTCAGCCAGCGCCGATACAGCTGACAAAGGCCCCTGAGTCCGCGGAAGTGCCGGTTCAGCTAGCGCCGGTGCAGCTGACAGAGGCCCCTGAGTCCGCGGAAATGCCGGTTCAGCCAGCGCCGGTGCAGCTGACAGAGGCAGCTAATGCGGCAGGGGATATGGGGACAGCAAAGCAGTCAGCGCCGACGAATCCTGTCTGGCCGATACAGCAGACACCACAGGGCGCGTATGATCAGCAGGGCGCCAGCCAGACGATGAACTATGCTCCGATGGGATTCGGGCCAGTACAGACGCCGCCGCCGATTCAGGGTGCACCTGCACTAAAACCGCAAAAGCGCAGAAATGGTCTGGTAGCTGGCATCTTGTGTGTGGCGGCAGTGCTTATTGTCATTGTGGTCGGTGTGATGTTATCGAAGATTCTCTTGGGAGGCGGCGCAAAGGCTCAACTGGCAAAAGGGTTTGCGAACATGGCAAAGGAGATGGCTGCATATCAAAGCTCCATCGCGGAGGATATCGGGCTGACTTCGCTCCACAAGATCAAGGCTGAACGGCCAATACATACGAATATTGATGTGTCTTTCACAGACCCGAATGCATCGGGAAGTTTCAGCAATCTGGATCTGGAGATCGATTCCGTTACGGATTATAAGGAAAAGATGGGGGAGTATGGGGTTCGTGCCGGCACATTTGGCTTTGATATGGATATTGGAAATATCGTTGCTGCGGACAATACACTGTATATTACGGTGCCCATTATTTTGAAAGATAAGGTTTACAGTCTTGATCTGACCAATTTGGGAAAGGATTTTAACAACTCAGCATGGTCTGAACTGCTTGGTGAAGAATTGCCGGAGGAATATGCGGTTACTTTGTTTGAGAGTCCCAATACGGCAGCAAACATCAAGGATGTAGGGGCAGACAGTGAACTGTATAAGATTGTGCATCAGCATTTTAGCGCTGTCGCAAATACCATGACCTTTGACAAGATCAAGGAAAAGAAAACGTTTGCGTTCGATGGCGCTGATACAGCATATGGCGGCGTGCGTGTCACCGTGGATAAGGATGCATACAATGAGGCGGCGGAGGGGATACGAGATGCCATTCTTGCGAGTGATTTTTATGAGGAGTCGAAGAAAGGCTATCAGAGTATCTATGGCATCAGCTATGGCGAGAAGATGGATACGGTTGTTGAATATATGTTTGATATGCGCTTTGAGCAGGATATCGTACTGGATTTTTATCTTGATCGGAGGGGGCGTATTGTCAATCTCTCTACACCGGAGGATATAGCTGTCTCAGGGGAGCATTCTCAAGTGGAATCCCTGGCAGTCGATATTGATTTCTCAGGCAGTGAACGCGCACTGGATTCCATAGAGGGTGGTGTTTACATGCAGGCCGATGATGAGATTTTGTACTTGGGTATATCAAGGAGCGCATCTGTCACAGAGGAGTGCTACAATGAAGATTTGACCTTTAGACTTCAGGGGGATGGTAGTGACGAGGAGATCACTTTCTGGTATACGAATGCGTGGGGATATGAGGATAAAACCTTTGATATGCAGATGGCGTTGGAAACAGCGGTGGACAGTATTGGGCTTCGCGCAGATGGTTCATTTATGGACATTGTAAAGGGTGAAGGCTATACATTTCAAATAGATCATGCAGCGATCAGTTTCGACCAGGAAGATATGCTGCTGATGACAGGATCTATCATGATGGAACTCGTGGAGAATAGAATTGAAGTGCCCAAAAAAGCCGAAAATATTTTTGACATGACTTCGTCAGACATTCAGGAATTGTTCTATGGTGCACTGTTTTAGGAAGATGGAAAAAAATCAAAATCAACTTTGGGTACAAATGGAATACAAGAGGGCGGCAGTTATGCTGCCCTTGATTTTAAGAAAGGCAGTCATACTGGCGGCTTTGTGTCTGGCTGCGGTGGGTATGATTGCTTTTTGTGTGACTGTTCTCCAAAGACAGGGGGACAGCGGTGCAAAGATCAGAGTTGGCTACACTGCGCAGTCCGACCAGATAACCAATATGGCTGTTTCCTATGTGCAGCAAATGGAATCTATAAAGAGTATATGCAGTCTGGAGGCGGTCAGTGAATCAGAGGGGAGGCGCCTGCTGGAAAACGGAGAACTCGCTGCATGGATTGTCATTCCAGACGATATTGTGAATGAAATCCTCTCAGGGCGCAATACACCGGCGACATTGTATTTGCCGGAAAATGGCAGGAGAACCAGCGGATTGGGAGCGGTGGGGAGTCTGCTTTTTGAGGAGCTTGCCTCGGCAGGGATGGGAATGCTTGGCACTGCGCAGGCTGAAATCTATGCCGTGGACAGTGTTTTGCGGGAATTTGTGTCACAGGAGGGGACGGAAAGCCTTTTGCAGGCAATGTATGATGATATCAATGAGTTTAATCTAAGGACAGTCGCAGGAAGGGAGAAATTATTTCAGACGAAGACGCTCTCGCTGACGGGGAATGATACCGTAGTTGTCTATTATGGAAGTGCCTTTTTGACTATCTATATGCTGCTTGCGGGACTCTTTCTGGGCGCGTTTTGCAAGCGCAGCAGCCTGCAACAGACGATGGCAGCCAAACGAATCGGTGTGGGGTATATGCAGCAGCTAGGCGCAAGATGCCATGCGGGTACATTGTTGATGGCTGTAGTCCTGTTGCTGCCGTTTGTGGCGTATGTCATTCCGCAGGTGCAGGAGGCGCTGGCGTTGAGCATGACAGTACAAGGTGTGATAATACTGTTTTTTATTTTGGTCTTTGTGACAGTATATCATATGATGATCTATCAGCTGATAGAGAAACGGGAGTCGGCGCTGGTCGTCATCGGTGTGCTGGCAATCTTGCAGGCATATCTTTCAGGCTGTCTGATTCCGTCAGTACTGCTGCCAGAGACGGTGGCGGCATTTGGCAGTTTGCTGCCGGCAGCACTGATCAAAGAAGGGTTTTCCATCCTGTTTACGGGGCAGCCGCGTGCATTTTATCAGATAGCTTGTGGCTTGTGGATTTGGGGAATGGTGTTCTTTCTCATCACGGTGCTGTCTATGCGCATTGGCGCGCGTGACAAAACGGCAGCGGGGATGGCGTCGTCGTCTGCCAAAGTTTATATTCCGGCGCTTGGCATGGTGGTTTTTCGTCGGCTTCTCCACAGGAAAAGCATTTGGCTCAGCTTAGGTGCCGTCGCGGTGCTGTCAGCATTGATTCTGCGGGTTGAACAAAAATCAGAGATACAGCTCCAAGCAGCAGTCTGTGACGAATCGGGCGAATTTCAGGAATTGCTTGCATCATATGACGGACTTGTTCGGTTTGTGCCGTATGAGAGTGATGCGGCAGTTCAGCGCGCAGTTCAGAGAGGGGATGTGGCGTGCGGGTATGTACTGCCGCAGACCCTAGCCGCAGATCTGACTGCCCAGCGTGCCAGACGGGAAATCCTCGTATATCAGGATGCGGACGCGGTGGCAGCCCCGATCGTCAACGAGATTTTGTTCGAGCGAGTCTTTAGACAGGTATCACGGATATGGTTTGAGGAGTATCTGATACAGAACCGTGTGATCAAAGAAATGAAAATTAGTGATGAACGCCTGCGCGAACGCGCAGCCGAATACTTTTACGGGGAACTGTCGGCTGGTACCACATTTCGTTTTGAGATCAGACGAATGGGAGATACAGATGAAATTGTCACGGACGATCATATCATCTACCCTGTTTATGGTGTTGCCGCCGCCGCAGTAATCCTGTGCGCCTTGCAGGGAATTGTGCAGGTGCTTGCGGATATCAGGGCGCAGCATTTTTACAGACAAAACAGGGTAGCAGTATCATTGCTGACGTGTGTGCTGCCTACGGTGCTGGGGGTTCTGTGTGCTGTGGTGTTGATTTTGTTAAAGTAAATCCAAGCCGTATCGCCCGCTTCGGGCAGGCTGCTGCACAGGCACCGCAGCGAATGCACTCGGCGGAGTTTGGGGCGGCGACGGGGTCAACGTCCATTTTGCAGGTGTGGGCGCACTGACCGCATTGGATGCAGGCGTTTTTGTCCACTTCCAGATGATAGACGCTGATTTTGTTGAGCAGCCCATAGATGGCGCCCAGCGGGCAGAGTGTCTTACAGAAAAAGCGGAAGATGAAAACGCACGCGGCGATGGTCACAAGCAAGATGCCCATTTTTAACGCAAATAAGAGACCTGTCGTCGCGCGAAGCTCAGGGTGCGTGGCAGTCATCGCAATGCCGCCAAACAGTGTGCCGGACGGACAGATGTATTGACAGAAGGCGGGCTGTCCCATGCCCATGTAATTTGTGGCGGCAATGGGCAGCACGATCACAAACACGGCCAGAATGCCATATTTGATATAGGTAAACCATTTGGGCAACCTGAATTTGCGGGACGGGATTTTATAGAATAGTTCCTGCACCAGACCAAACGGACAAATCCAGCCGCAGATCAGTCTGCCAAACAGCACACCGACTGCAAGCAGAAAGCCGACGACATAAAAGCTAAAATTATACTGTATGGAACCAGCGACTGCCTGCATGGCGCCAATGGGACATGCGAGCGTGGCGGCTGGGCAGGAATAGCAGTTCAGACCGGGATTGCAGAACTGCTTCCATTTACCTGTATAAAGTTTTCCGCCCGCAAAATTGCCAATGTGGGAGTTGGTAAAGCCAAAGGCGGCAATTTGTATCAATTTACGTTTTACTGCATTTTTCATGTCTATCACCCTAATCCTATACATTCCAGACAGATATTGACCGCCTTGTTCCAGACAGTTTCCAGTTCTCCGCGGCTGATGCCGTATGCAAGCATCAGCGCAGACAGCAGCAGAGCCGCGCCTTGGAATAGTGTTCTTTTTTTGCATTTTAATCGCTGCATTGTCATCTTGTACTCCTTATAAGCATCTGTTGAATTGTTTTCACCTTATTTTAGCATATTAAATTGATTTTGTGTAGGTGTTGTTCGCAAGGAGAAATAATGCTATGATGAGGGTGTTGAATCATTTGAGAAATTGTTAAGGAGAATACAGATGTATCTGAAATCAGAAGAACTGTGCAAGGCAATCAGACAGGGAAAAGATGTCACGGAAAACCTTGCCCAGATCGAGCCACAGTTAAAACATTACTATAAAGAACGCAGAAAAGCACTGCAAGAAAACAGATTTCAATGCGCAAACGACAGCATCTTACACGCATGGGACGCGCTGTATGATGTGAGTGCCAGCGTGAGGAGGCACTGGGATATGGTTTATCCGCTCCTTACAACACCAGAAGGCAAATATGGAGCGGTTCTTCGCTTTGTGAATACGCGCGAGAGATTTCTGGGGATTCCCCATACCCAAAGCGTCCGTATTTTAAGAAAGATTGGCTGGACATCAGCGGATATCATGGCAGCTTATTTATGGAATCGTTGTCGATGTGATGAACTTACGTTATCCCCGGACGCGGTAGCGGAGGCTGTGCAGGAGGATATGGATACGGCATTGCGTTTGATGGAAAAGAAAGGTTACGATCTATTTTCTAACGGCTATGATATATACAAGAATTTTGAGTGGATTGATTTTATGTATTTTTTTATAGAATATCAGGATCGCACGTTTCTGACTACACAGCACAAAAGCAAACGCCTATGCAAGTATTGCTTGGAGGTATTGAAAAAATTGGAGAATGGTCTGGCAAAGCCGGAAAAAGTTTCAGAATGGACACAGCTGCCTGATTTTTCGATCTTTGAGGGTATTACGTTGACACAGAAACACCTGATGAAATCCGCCGCGGGGCAGCATCTGAGGAAAGGAAACGACAATAACGGTTATTATGTGTTGTCGTATCATTTGGTGGACGAGGAGCATGGTTATGGGGCAGCATTTCGCTTTAACGGGTTTAATAAAGCGCCTGAATACCACAATGAAGAAAAAACGTCATGGGGCGTATATTTTTATCGCTATCATTATCTTATGTTATTTGATCATGTTCCAGAGAGCTGGCGGTGTAGTCCTGCAAAGTTACCGGAAGATTTTGTGAAAAAGGCATTCCATTCCTTTTATAAACTGGCAGGATTCGATTGTGGTCATGTACGGCGGGAATAGAAACTGTACATGAACCTGTAAACCTTTGGCTATAGCCAAGATCAAGAGAAGGCAATTTTCAAGTTATATATGCAATTCACTATAGTTTGGCGTGGAAATGAACAAAAAGCTTGTGCTATACTAATTATAGATATTCTTTATTTTTGAAAGGCATTTTTGATACGAAAGTTTATGAAATAAATGCTTTTCAATATAAGGATAAGGTTAAGAAAGATAAGTTTTGGAAAAAAGGGGGATTTTTATGAATATTACAAAGAAATCATTCACCTGTGACAGAGATGGGCTGACCATTCGCGGAATGCAGTATTTCCCGGAATCTTTTGACGCAGGCAAGCGCTATCCGGCAGTGATTGCCAGCCACGGCTTTCTCTGCAACTATACGAATATGGAAAACTGGTGCAGGGATTTTGCGAAAATTGGCTATGTGGCATTTTGCTTTAGTTTTTGCGGCGGCGGGAGTCTGTCCGAGGACAAAGCTGTAAAAAGCGATGGCGAGAGTACGAAGATGTCTGTCTTGACAGAGGTAGAGGACTTGCTGGCTGTGAAGAAATTTGCCAGTCAGCATTCCTATGTGGACATGGAAAACCTCATTTTGCTGGGGGAAAGCCAAGGAGGTTTTGTGTCTGGACTGGCGGCGGCGCGGTGCGGTGCGGAAGTCAAAAAGCTGGTGATGATTTTTCCGGCGCTCTGCATTCCTGATCATGCAAGGCGTGGAGGGCTTGGCGGTTCCAGCTATCCGGTGGACAATGTGCCGGAAGTACTAGACTGCGGACAATCTCTGCTGGGCAGGGCATTTCATGAGGAGGCGGTAAAGATGGACGCCTATTTGGAACTGTCTGCGTATGAAGGACCGGTTTTGATTATACAGGGGTTGGCAGATGATATCGTCAACTATTCGTATGCGATTCGTGCCAAGGAGAATTATAGAACAGGGCAGTGCCATCTACAGCTTGTGCGGAATATGGGACACGGATTGCAGGGAAGCCTGTATCAGAGCGCATTCGATTCTGTGCGGCAGTTTTTGGCAGAGCGGGAAGAAGTGCTGACGATTCGCATTATTCTGACGCGCTATGAGACGCAGATGGAGGGCGATGTGCGCGTGGAGAAGCTCTTTTTCACCGGCTGGTGTGAGACCAAGTATTTTCAGGGAACGGTACTGCCCGGCGGGTGTGATGTGCGGCGGCACAATGCAGACGGGGAAGTGAGCATACGGGCAGAGTACACGCTGGAGGGGCTCGACCAGAGCCAAACGCCGTGCAGGGTTCACATCATAAACCAGCGTGGGGAAGTGGATTGGAAGCCCGTTGTCACAACGGACAGCGCAGAACTGGCGTGGCTGAAGGAGGCGGATTTGACAGCAGTCGTGGAGGAAGGAGAGGGAGGACCGACAATTCGCATCTATCGTGCAGGCACAAAGAGATAGATTGTACAAAAAGATGATGTTCATGAAAAAAACAAACTATTTTATCGAAGGTTTGCAAGGTGCAGGCAAATCAACATTTGTACAGAAATTGTCAGACAAGTTTCAAGACTATCAGGTTTTCCGCGAGGGAGACTACTCGCCTGTCGAGCTGGCATGGTGTGCCTATGTCACAAGTGGGCAGTATGACAATATATTGGCACGCTATCCTGTGATCGAAGCGCAGCTTCGAGAGAAAACCATCACGGAGGGCAGCCATAAAATCATCTGTTACACGCAGATTTTATGTTGAGAACGCTCCTTATGGAAAGGCGCACCAGCTGACCGGTTTGGAAGGTCTGCTGGCACACCTTGCGCATCGAAGAACATTAGAGCGACGGCTTCTCAAAGAACTGTTCAGGGAGAACAGCACCGTCTTGAAATCAAAAGACTGTTCCGTGGAGGAGATTTGAGTTCTCCGCGGAACAGTCTTTGTTGTGAATGGAAACTGCCACAGTATTTAAAAGGCAATAAACTTTCCTTGTGCTTTTATTCTAGCAAGTGCAAGGAGGAAAGTCAATAATCGTTGGCGATCATTATAACTGGAATTTTCCTGTCGCGTCATTGAGCCTGCCCACAATCCCGTTTGCGTCCTGCAAAGAGGTGTTGACGGAATCTGTAATCTGCACAACCTCCATCACGCGGTCCGCAATGTTGGCAGTTCCCTGTGCGCTTTCCTGTGCCGCCTGCGCAATTCCGTTCAGGGAGTCCGTGATGTTGTTGATGGATGCGAGAAGCTCTTCGGAGATCGCGCTAAAATCCGTGACGAGGGAATCAATCTCGCCGGCGTCCTCGTTGTAGTCATTCGCAATCGTCTCAAACATGCCGATGCTGTCCATCACTTGTGTGTCGATAAAGGTTAAGAGCTGTTCTGCATCAGCTGCGAGCGTGCCAACAGAATTATTAACCTGTTCAGTTACCTTCTGGATGTTTTCCGTGCTGTTCTGTGACTGCTCTGCGAGCTTACGGATTTCGTCAGCGACAACCGCAAAGCCTTTTCCCGCTTCGCCGGCTCTGGCAGCTTCGATGCTGGCATTGAGCGACAGCAGATTGGTCTGTGAAGTAATTTCCATAATGGACTCCGCGAGCGTTGAGATCTCGGAGACGACTTTCACTTTTGTGAGTGCATCCTGTAAACTCACCTCAATCGCCTTTTTCTGCTGCATGAGGCTGTTTTTGCTCTCGCCTGCTGAGCTCTTTGCACCGACCGCTTTCTTGTGGATGATCTCGGCGCGTCCGGCGCCCTCCTGTGCACGCTCCGCAATATTTCTTGCTGCGTACTCGATTTCTTTTGTCATTTCATTGATGCTTCCGGCAGTGGCGGCAGTCACATCCATGGATGCCGAGAGCTGTGTGGTGGTTGAGGAGACATCCTCCACTTTGGTGTTGAGGTGAATCATGTTTTCCGAAATGCCGTTGACGCTCTCCGTGGTCAGCGTTGTCTCATCCTTGACATCGTGAATCAATCCGCCGATGTTGACACGCATCTTTTCGAGAATATTTGAAAGCCTGCCAAAGTCATCCCGACGTTTTAGCGTCCGCTCATCAATTTTTACCGAGAAATCGCCCCCCGACATGACATGCAGGACTTCGCCGACTTGATGTAATGGTATTGTGATGTTGAGGATGGTTATCACAAGGCATAAAATAATAATGATTGCAAATACGATGCACACAGTGATAAATGTCTGTATTTTCTGATTGGTAAAGGTGTGTGCTGTCTCTTTGGACGCAGCGATCTGCGCATCAATATTGTCAATGTAATTTCCGGTGCCGACAACCCAGTCAAACGGTTCGAAATATTCCGTGTATGCACGCTTTGGCATTGGCTCGGTGCCGCCCTCCTTTGGGTACTGGTAATCGCAGTAGTAGCTTCCCTGCGAAACGGCGCCCTCGATGAAGTCTTTTACCATTTTAAAGCCGGTTACGTCTTCGGTGCCCAGCCGGTTTGTGCCCTCAATGTCATTTCCAAGCAAAACGACATTGGTACCGTCAGACAGGTCAACCCAGAAGTAACCATCGATGCCATAGCGCAGTGCCCGAACCTTGTCTGCGGCTTGTTTCATACCTTCCTCTCTGGTGTAGATTCCCGCATCGATTTCTGCCTGATAGGATTCTAACAGCGAGATCACTTGTGCGACTTGCTGCTGGATGCAGTCGTCGTAATCCGCCCGAATATTGGCTTCCTCCTCCTGTAAGATACGCTCGTCAATTGCCCGCATACTTCTTACAGAGAACAGTATGCTAAATAGCATAAAGGCAACAACCATCATGCCGATCAGTGTCATTTTTAGTTTCACACTCAGATTTTTCATTTGTATCTCTCCCTTCAAAACGATGGTATCGTATATGTATTATAGTAATATAACCATCTAAACGTTATTATAGCACTATCGCCTTCTATGGTAAAGGAAAATGTGCATTTTGTATAATTTTTAATGATTAATACTTAATTTTTGTATAATACCACCAATAAATTAGTCTTAATACCTTAAAAACAGGCTGAAAAACGTTTTCATACTTGCAGTTCATACAGATATCCATTATGATAAAATTACATATAAATCTGAATAGAAAGGCAGTGAAAAAATGGACACAAAAACAACAGATATTCATCCAACAGACAATGAAAAATGGTGGAAACGAGCGGTTATCTACCAGATTTATCCCCGAAGCTTTGCGGACAGCAACGGGGACGGCATCGGGGATTTGCAAGGGATTATCTCAAAACTCGATTATCTGGAGGATTTGGGGATTGATGCAATCTGGCTCTCTCCGGTGTGCAAATCGCCGCAGGACGACAATGGATATGACATTTCTGACTATCAGGATATTGACCCGATGTTTGGCTCGCTGGCGGACATGGAAAAGTTGATACAGGAGGCGGGAAAGCACCAGATTCGCATTATATTAGACTTGGTGTTGAATCATTCCTCGGACGAGCATTTTTGGTTTCAGGAGGCAAAGAAAAGTAAGGAGAATCCGTATCACGACTACTATGTCTGGCGCGACGGCAAGGAAGGAGAGCTGCCTAACGGGATGCGGGCTGCGTTTGGCGGGTCCGCGTGGGAGTGGGTTCCCGAAGTGCAGCAGTATTATTTTCACCAGTTTTCTGTAAAGCAGCCCGATTTGAACTGGGAGAACCCAAAGCTGCGCAAGGAAATCTATGATATGATCAACTGGTGGATTGAAAAGGGCGTGGGCGGTTTCCGTCTGGACGTGATTGACCAGATTGCGAAGGAGCCTGACCAGGAGATTACCAACAACGGACCGAGACTGCACGAATATCTGCGGGAATTGAGCAGGGAGACCTTTCAGAAAGCGGATCTGGTCACGGTCGGCGAGGCGTGGGGCGCAACGACAGCGCTTGCAAAATTATACAGCAATCCCGACAACAGTGAGTTATCCATGGTATTCCAGTTTGAACATATCTGTTTAGATCAGATTGCGGGAAAAGAAAAATGGGATTTGGCGCCGCTGCCGTTTATGAAGCTCAAAGAGGTGTTTGCGCGCTGGCAGACACAGCTTTGTGGGGAGGGATGGAACAGCCTGTTTTGGAATAACCATGATTTGCCGCGCATCGTCTCCCGCTGGGGAAATGACAAGGAATACCGCGTCGAATCAGCCAAAATGCTGGCAATCCTGCTTCATGGATTGCAGGGAACGCCGTATGTTTATCAGGGTGAGGAACTTGGGATGACCAATGTACAGTATGACATGGAGGACTACCGAGACATTGAAACCCTGAATTTATATCAGGAACGACTCGAAAAAGGATATGCAAAGAGCGACATCATGCGCTCCATCTATGCAAAAAGCCGCGACAATGCACGGACGCCAATGCAGTGGAACGACGGCAGAAATGCAGGATTTTCAGACGGGGAACCGTGGCTGAAGGTCAATCCAAACTACACAGAAATCAATGCGGCAGCGCAGACTGCGGACGAAGATTCTATTTATAGCTGCTATAAGAAACTGATTCATCTGCGCAAGGAGAATGGGGTGTTTACAGATGGCGTGTTTGAACTGCTGTTAGCTGAGGATGAGAATTTGTTTGCCTACACGAGAACGAATGCGTCCCAGCAGCTTTTGGTGGTCTGCAATTTTTACGGCAGGATGGTGCCCTGTGCGCTGCAACAGCCTGCTGCGTCCATGCGGCTAGTGGTAAGCAATTATAAGGACGCAGATCAACTAGCGAATCTGCGCCCTTATGAGGCAAGAATGTATCTCAAAGGATAGCGTTACTTGTATATTTTATTTTTTCCGCAGACGGAATCTATGTACAGATTCTTTCAAATCTTCGGCATTGTGGCGCAGTCCCTGTGCCGAGGAGGCGGTATCCTCCGCGGTTGAAGCGTTGTTCTGAACGACGTCGGAAATCTGGTTCATTCCGACAGTCACCTGCTCGAGCGACTCTGCTTGCTGCATTGCGGAAGAGGCGATCCGTTCGATCATCGCTGCCGACTGTTCTCCGCTTGCAATCACTTCCATCAGTGCATTCATGGTTTCAACGGACAGAGAGGCACCAGTTTGTACTTGTTTTATCGAACTTTCTATCAGGAGGGAGATATCCTTTGCGGACTCTGTGCTCTTGTTTGCAAGACTCTGTACTTCACCGGCAACAACTGCAAATCCTTTTCCTGCCTCGCCAGCGCGCGCAGCTTCCACGGATGCGTTCAGTGCGAGGATATTTGTCTGTAAAGAGATATCCTCAATGGCCTTTGTTATGCCGCCAATCTGACGGGAAGAATCGGAAATTTCATCGATGGCTGTGCGCAGAGCCGCCATTTTTTCATTGCAGACAGACAGGTGCCTCATAGATTCTGTCGAAGCGTTGTTGGCGTTCGCTGCATCGGAGGAGGTGCTGTTGACCTGCTTTGAAATTTCCAGAATGCTAGCGGACAGCTCCTCGACGGCGGCTGCCTGTTCTGTGGCGCCGTCCGACAGGCTTTGTGCGTTGAAGGACATCTTGCTGGATTCTTCGGATACCTGCTCCGCAGCTTTGTTGATCTGGTAGAGCGCGCTGTTAAAGGAGTCCAGAATCTGTGCCATGGCGCGTTGGATTGGCTGAAATTCGCCGCGGTAATCGTTGCCGATGGACAAGTCCATGTTGCCCTGAGCCATCTGTGTCAGCGTCGTATTGATGTCGCTGATATACTTTTTCAGCTCGCGCTTCGTCTCATGGATGGAGTCCACAAGCATTCCGATTTCGGATGTATCAGCGGTCAGAGTAAAATCTGCCGAGAGATTTCCGTGGGAAATCTCAAGCATCTGCCGCTTGACAGCCATGACAGGGCGCAATACCTTGAAGCGGACAAGGATCATATTGCACAATTGCATGACACCTACGATGAACAGTGCGATGATCATCTGTATACGAATTTGGTTTGTATTCGCAATCAGGCTGTTGACCTGCTCTGCCGTCCGATTGTCCAAATCGGCTAAGAACTGTTCCTTTAAGGTATTGATCTGGGCGATGGATGAACTGTACTCCGGTCCATATACATAATCGAATGCCGCTTTATTGTTGCCATTCTGCACATTTTTCATGGCCTCGTCCTCAAGAGGGACAAGCTGATTAGAAAGTGCGTGCATATCGTCGATCATTTTCTGCTCCAAAGAGGTAATGCCGATTTCCTGCATTGCCGCGACACCTTTGTCTCGGTTCTTCAAGTTGTCTACCTCATTCCAGTAATTGTCAAAATGTTCCTGAAGTCCAGTTGCCGCAAATGCCCGCACTTCGTTTGTCAGGTAAGAGGAAGCGTTCATAAAACGGTTTGCATTGTAGGTCAGGTTGAAGCGCTCCTCATACGCTTTGTTAAGCTGCGTGTTGACATTCCTGTATGAAAACAGAGAAACTGCCAGGTAGATCAGCGATAAGATCGATATGCCGTTTAGGATTGCGGTAAGTAAGGATTGACTGATTGCTTTCTTCATATTTATAATCTCCCTTCAAATATCCGCCCACAGTCAGAGGGCGGATATACTTTTGTGCCGTCTACTATAGTGTACAAAAAATAAAGGAAAATTTCAATATCACTTGAGAAAAGAGTGGAGGAGAAATAAACTATTTTTGTACATTTCACGCAGAAACAGTTCAAATATGAAAAATAACAAAGAAAATAATGGACTGCGATCGGCGCGCCGTATGGATTGTCAGGAAATGGAAAGACTTACGATATGGAAGGAGAAGTGCTATGGGAAAACAGTATGAGTATGACGCGGTGATACATGAAATCCCGGAAAAGGGCGGTGCCTATGTCGTGTTTCCGTGGAATATCCGCGAGGAATTTGGCAAAGGGCGGGTTAAGGTGCATGTGATGTTTGACGGCATCCCGTATGATGGGAGCATCGTCAATATGGGAGTGAAGGATGCAGATGGGTCAGTATGCTACATTATTGGGATGCTTAGGGAAATACGAAGACAGCTGAACAAAGGTGCAGGAGACAGCGTGCATATGGTAGTGGAGAGCTGCGCAGACAGGACTTAGCATTTCCGGCTAAGTCCTCAATCTGCCTGCGAAGCAATTTTTGCATGAATTGCAGTCAGTGCACTTTTTCAATCAGTTTTCTGTAAATGTGTTCTACAAACCATGGTTCCTTTGGCATGATCAGCGCATCCTCAAAGGAGAACCATTGTACGGCCTGATTTTCATTTTCATTCACAATCAACGCTTCATTTTCATCGGCCTCAGCCAGATAGGTAACATTCATGTGCAGATGGCTGGATACATAACGACCGTTCTTGATATGGCCATCAACCGTTAAGATTTCCAGGCTAAAGATGTCTGGGCTTACGAGTACTGCGTGACGAACACCAGTTTCTTCTTGCAGCTCGCGCAGCGCCACAGAGCGCAAATCCTCAATGCCGTCCGCATGACCACCGATCCACGACCACGAATCATAGATGTTGTGGTACACCATCAAGGTCTTGGTGCGCACTGGATTGACTGTCCATATGGAGGCTGAGAAATGTGCAGTCTGATTTTCTCGGCTCAAATAATCTGAGTGATGCGTCATATAGTCGATCATGTGCGCCTGATCACAGACTTCCTGTTCGTTATAGGGCTGGTAATTTCTGATATCTTGTAATAAATTCATCGTCTGTACGCTCCTTTTTCTATGATTATAAAGTATTGATCTTGGTCGTTCAAGCTAGAACAAATGATTTTAGGATTTTCCCAAAATGTTCGTTACTATTCACGGCCTAGGAGCCGCTCTTCGTAACGATTTGGGGCAATATTCAGAATTTTGCTTTGCAAAAATCGCCCCTCACTCCTGAATCATGTTTTCACGGAATGCGCAGTTCAGCGCATTCCTGACCCGTGAATAGTAACAAACGTTCTTAGCATTTGGAATAAAAGTAATATCGAATTGTGAAATAGATTGGTAATAAATTGGAAAATCGTTGACAAGCCAGTCTACTAACTGTAGAATATAAATAGGTTTACAAACAGTAGAACGGAGGAAGCCACGATGGAATACAGACTAGGCGAGATTGAAATGAAGTTTGCGGACTTGATCTGGGACAATGAGCCGCTCACGTCGGGGGAGCTGGCTAAGCGCTGTGAAAAAGCACTCTGCTGGAAAAAATCAACGACATACACAATCCTTCGGCGGGTATGTGACAGGGGATTGTTCCGCAATGACAACGGAACAGTGACTTCCTGTGTGTCGAAGCAGGAATTTTTATCAAAGCAGAGCGAGCAGTTTGTCGAGGACACTTTTCAAGGCTCCCTGCCCAAATTTTTGGCTGCATTTACCGCGGGCAAAAAACTTTCGGACCGGGATGTGGAGGAGCTCAAGAAAATTATTGAGGAGAACTGTATGTGAGGTGATGGTGGGACATCGTGGGAGGGAGATCGGTATGGGAACATTATTTTCAATGATTGTCAATATGAGTCTGACAGGCGGAATCGTGATTGTGTTGGTATTGTTTCTGCGGCTGTTTTTGATGCGGGCGCCGAAGCTATTCAGCTACCTGTTGTGGGGAGTGGTATTGCTGCGGCTTTTATGTCCGGTTTCATTTTCGTCAGGATTGTCGGTCTTTGGGGTGATGGATGCGTATATCTCTTCTGTGCCGCAGGCGGGGACACTGCTTGGGCTGAATGGCAGTGCACAGTATACGTTGGGGTATGATAGGGGGCGTGTACAGTGGACAGTGCCCGCAGACAACGAGCGGGAAGCCGGCGCAGGTCAAAGCCTAGGGGCATCAGACAAAAACAGCAGCGCCGTGAGCGGTGGGGAACAGATTCGTGCTGCGAATAAGCAGACCAGCGCAGATCAGGCTCAGACCCTGGCGCGGCACGATGGCTTTGCTGGGCGAAATGCAGTGCTGGGATACAGTGTCATCTGGATGCTTGGCATGGCAGCCTTATGGATTTATAGCGTTGTTCGTATCATTTGCCTAAAACGTCAGTTGATTGGCACAGTCCCCGACCAAAAGAGTGCCCACAACAATATTTATCTGTGTGATTATATCCACACGGCATTTGTGATGGGCGTGCTGCGTCCGCGGATTTATCTGCCAACCACGCTCACGGAGACAGAGCGCCATTATATCCTGCTTCATGAGCAAACACATATTAGGAGAGGCGATCATGTTCTTCGTCTGCTGGCGTTTCTGGCGCTGTCGCTTCATTGGTTCAATCCACTCGTCTGGTGTGCCTTTTTCCTGTCTGAAAAGGATATGGAAATGTCGTGTGACGAGGCGGTGATGCGCCAGATGGGCACCGACTTGCGGGCAGCGTACTCTGCTTCTTTATTAAATCTGGCGAGTGGAAAAAAGGTTTTTGCGGGGGCGCCGCTTGGCTTTGGCGAGGGCAGTGTGAAGAGCCGCATCAAGAATATTATGCGGTATCAAAAAACAGCAGTGTTCGTTGCCGTTCCGGGATTTGTGCTGGTGGGGATTGTGCTGGTAGCGCTTGCAAGCAACCCTGCCAGAGACAGCACAGTGAGCGCAGACGGGAACCAAAACGAGGAGGAAATCAGGGACTCTTGGGGCACTTATATGAATGAGAAGCCGCGTGGGGAGGATTGGCATCGGGAAAGCGCTGCGGACGAGCAGAAGCAGAATGCAGCTTTTCAGGCGTCGTCTGGCGCGGCAGAAGCAGAGGGCAGCGGAGAAAGAATGATGGTGTCTCCGGCGGTGGTGACGGACCAGATGGTGTGTGATATCGATGGCCCTGTTTTGGATTATGCAGATCACAAAACGCTGATATTTCATCATGATTTTGGACTTTTTATCTATAATATTGGCGAAAGCAGGCTTGACAGCACCGTCAATTTAAAAGAGCTGGGGTGCCTTGATGCAAAGGGGCGGCTAAACTGTGAGATTTTTGTCACAGAGGATGGACAAAGGGTTGATCTGCATCCACTGGACACAGACAGGCTGTATGTGTATAATGTCACCGACAGACGGATGACGCAGGAGGCGTATGATGGCACATATTACGAGGAGCACAACATGGACTTTTTCGTATCGCGCAATCAGACAAAGAATTGTGTGTACCCGGACTATACGGTGTGGCGTTCAAAGGACTGTGTGCCGCTGAGCGGCAGTCAGACTCGTTATCTCTATCTGGAGAGCGGCAGCGGCATGGTGATGGACCTCTATTATATGGTGGAGGTAGGTGATGGGGACGGCGAGCGCGTACAGTTTGCCAAGATTTTTGACGACGAAATTGCCCTCACACAAGGCGGCGGGCTTTTTGCGTATGCCAGCTATACTGGCTATATGGACGAGTGTGCCGCGTGGGATGGATATGGGCAGTTTGTGAATCGAGACTATGACGGTGACGGCAGGAGGGACCGCGTCTATAGGACAAACCTAGGTTTGGATGATATGTGCACATATCGGATTGAGTTTGGAAACGGCGATGTGATTGAGACAAAACGGCTTGGCATGGGAATCCCTGAGATACAAACCTGTGATTTGAATGGTGACGGTGTGAAGGAAATACTGATACAATTGTCATACGGGTTTAGCACAGATCCGAATGCCAACGGAGAGATGGCATTGTTTGAAAAGAAAAATGGCAGGTACGAACCATTGATGCCGCCGGAGGAATTATACACTTCTGTGAATGGAAACGAATCTGCGCTGCAAGATGGGAGTGAGATGTATCGTCCCAGTATTACAGTTGTCTGCAAAGAGCTTGGAGATGAATTTCCAGCGTGGGCGTCCATGCCGGAGAACGTGGGTAAGCAAGTTCCGGCACGGCAGCTTACGGTGCAAGTCAAAGAGCTGACAGGGAATGCGGCAATCGAGAAGGTAATCCCGCTAAAGCAGGAAGTAGAATATCTCTTGGAGGGGGCGGAGGATACATTAGATCATCAAAGCGTCAGCTATAAGACAGAGATTGTCAATGATGGAGAGCGGGATTTGCTGGCGTTTTATTTCGAAGCTGTCAACAAATGGTATCTGGACAAGATCGTGGTGACAGCAGCTTATGAAAATGGGGCGCTGCATGTCGTGGGCAGCAGGTATGTGTCTGAGGCTGATATGGAGTAGGAAAGTGTATTGATAAAAGGAGAAAATATGAGAACAAATAGAAAATTCAAGGTATCATTTAATTCGCCGGTAGTGATTTGCTTCACGGCTGTCTGCTTTGCCGCGCTGGTGCTGGGCTGGCTTACGAAAGGGTGGACCACAAACGCCTTTTTCAGTGTCTACCACTCCTCGCTGCTGTCGCCGCTGACATATGTGCGGCTGATAGGCCATGTGTTCGGTCACGCAGGCTGGGAGCATTTTATCAACAATATCATGTTGCTATTGATTGTGGGACCGCTTCTCGAAGAAAAGTATGGTTCATCGAATCTTTTGTTTGTGATTCTTGCAACCGCACTGGTGACAGGCATTGTGAATTATGTTTTTTTCCCGCATGTACAGCTTCTTGGCGCAAGCGGCGTGGTGTTCGCGTTTATACTGCTGTCCCCCTTTACCAGCGTGAAGGAGGGGAGTATACCAATCACACTGGTGCTGGTGGCGGCGCTCTATATCGGAGGACAGATTTACAGCGGTGTTTCCAGTCATGATAATGTGTCCCATCTGACGCACATTATAGGCGGCTGCGTGGGAGCTGGGCTGGGGTATGTGATGCACAAAAATAAAATGAATCGGTATTAGTGTGAAATATAAAATTTCACCATCCTGATTTGTACGCCTGCTGAAGCAGGCAGATGGGAGTTCGTGTGAGAAGGGAGTTCGTATGAAGATTGCTGTATTATCAGATATCCATGGAAACAATATCGCGCTGCAAACCTGTATGGAATATTTAGAAAAGCAGGCGATAGATGCCTATTGTTTTCTGGGGGATTACATAGGAGACTTTCCTCAAATCCGGCAGGTAATGGATACCCTCTATACATTACAAAAGAACATGCCCTGTTATCTGATTCGGGGGAACAAGGAGGAGTATATCTTATCTGGAATAGGGGAAGCACACCCTGAATGGGACAGTTATCCGAGCACAGTCGGAATGCTGCGATACGCGAGGCAGCATTTGACGCGTGAGGATTTGTCCTTTTTAGAAGCGCTGCCAGTCACGGCGCGCATTCATATAGATGGTATGAAAGACATTAGAATTTGTCATGGCACACAGAGGGCAGTCAAGGAGCAAATGCGCCCCGGAAACAGCCAAAATAAGGAAATTCTTGCCCAAGTGGCGGAGGAATATATGCTGTGTGGTCATACGCATAGGGTCATGGCGTTGCAGGAGTATGAAAAAATCGTATGGAATCCCGGCGCTGTGGGTCTGCCCAGCATTGAAAAGCGCGATACAAAAACGCAGTTTATGATACTGCATAGCGACAATGGTGCGTGGCAGCCTGAGTTTATAGAGCTGGATTACGACATTGAACAAGTGATACAGGAAATGCATGATACAGGTTTGTATGGGACTGCCCCATATTGGGCGAGGACAACAGAGTGCATTCTGCGCGGCACAAAGGTGACGCACGGAACGATTCTGGGCAGGGCTATGGCGTTGTGCGAACAGGAGACTGGCAGGTGCGACTGGCCCGCAGTGCCGGAGATTTACTGGAAGCAGGCGTTGGAGGAGATAAAAAAACGTGAAAAGTACTGATGGAGGTAAACAAAGCTATGGTATTTGATATTCTTTGTCTGGAGGAGAGACCGGACTTAAAGGAGCGCGCCGCGCAGTGGTTTCACGAGAAATGGGGCATTCCGCTGGAGGCGTACATGGAGAGCATGGCGGAGTGTCTGGAAAAGAAAGGCGCTGTGCCGCAATGGTATCTGGCGATGGAAGGCGGGCAGATTATTGGCGGACTGGGTGTGATTGAGAATGATTTTCACGACCGAAAAGACCTTGCACCGAATGTCTGCGCCGTCTACACAGAGGAGGACAAAAGAGGTCAGGGCGTGGCGGGCGCGCTGCTGAATACGGTCTGCAAAGATATGCGCGACAGAGGCATTGACACGCTTTATCTTGTGACAGACCACACGTCGTTTTATGAGCGTTATGGATGGGAATTCCTGTGCATGGTGCAGGGTGACGGAGAGCCGGACATGACAAGGATGTATGTCCACAGGGAGAAGGACGTGCGGGGCGATACATTAACAAATCAAGCAAAATCAAGGCATTCCGCGATTCAGTAAAAGCAGAATTGCCCCTGCTAAATCATTCAGCCCCAAATTCGATTGATTTAACAGAATTTTCGGGGTATAATGACATCAAACGTGTTTCTCGATATGGGTATGTATGAACATGAATGAGAACAGCATGGATTATGTGCATCTGACGGACGACAAGCTGTTAGCCACTCATCAGTGGAAAGGCGGGCTTGATCTGTTAAATATCGTCCTGATAGGCATATCAGATAAGATTCCAGAGCATGATGATAAGTATGAGCTGCACCGTCTGCTGAGTACATTGTTTTCGATGGAATTGACTGCCGCAGAAAAATTAGGGATTATAAAAACCAAGTACAGTATTCCGATAGACGATAAGTTGAGAAAGGATGTGAGCGCCATGTGTAATCTTTCACAGGGGATCAGGGAAAAAGGCAGGGCAGAAGAAGGAGAAAGAATTATTTTAAATATGCACAGGAAAGGTTATACTCCTGAACGGATAGCGGAGATTGTGGAAAAGACAATTGAGGAAGTAGAGGCTATCATCAGGAAAAGAGAGCCTGTACTGGCATAACAGAGGAAACTTTATAATACAAGCAGTAAAGCAGTGAATTTGATTTTAAAATAAACAGTTCACTGCTTTTTATATTTTTCCGTCCCTTGCGAAAAAGCTTTGCTTCGGATTTATAACATCCAGAGCGTTGAATAAAATAAAAGTAATTTTTCGACGTCCTTCATCAAAACGAAACTTGGACAGGGCAATGGCGATTCATTGTTTGAGATCGCATATCCTTGTCTTGAGGTCATTTTGATTATACCGTATAATGAAAAAGGTTATTAGTGACCATAATTCAGGTATACCTTGTTGTAAAGGGGGATATTCAATTGAAAAAAATAACAATCATTGAAGATGATACAGATATTCGCAACATGATAACAAAGTTTTTGACAAATCAAAAATATGAGGTGTGCTCTGCGCCAAATGGTAGAGAAGGCATAGAAATATGCCAAAGAATGTTACCGGATCTCATCATTTTGGACTTGATGCTTCCTGTTTTAAGCGGTGATCATGTGTTAAGGCAGTTAAGATCATTCACAAATATTCCTGTCATTGTTGTGTCTGCCAAAACGATGGTACAATCCAAAATAGATTTACTGCGTATGGGGGCAGATGACTATATGACCAAACCCTTTAACCTCTATGAGTTGCTCGCAAGAATTGAGGCAAATTTAAAAAGAAGTGCGCCTGTTTCCCAAAAAGAAGATATACATTTAAGATATAAGGATATTGAAATTGAAAATTGTACTGTATATATTAAAGGAGCTGCGGTGCAGTTTACGTCAACAGAATCAGCAATTTTAATACTTCTGTTACAGTATCCGCAAAAAATTTTTTCAAAGCAGAATCTTTATGAATCGGTCTGGCAGGAAGAATATACCTATGACAATGATACAATTAACACGCATATTAGCAACATTCGTAAAAAAATAAAAAAGTATACGGACACAGATTATATAGAAACAGTATGGGGAATTGGATATAAATTGAAATAATTTTCGTTTCTTTAGATTTTTTTTAGATTTAGAATATAAACTGGCTTGGAAAGGAGGTGATAACATGTCAGAGATTATATGTCAGACAACTGAACTTTGTAAAAGTTACAAAAATTTCCATGTATTGCAAAATATAGACCTCTCAATTAACCGTGGCGAAATATATGGACTGATTGGTGAAAACGGGGCGGGTAAGTCTACCCTGATTCGTATATTAACAGGATTAGCTTTTCAAAGCAGTGGTGTGGTCACTTTGTTCGGGAAAACAGAGAATCTGCGATACGAACGTGCCAAAATTGGGTGTACTGTTGAGATGCCTGCATTGTACAAAGATATGACTGCCAAGCAGAACTTAGAAATACAGCGGGTACAGCGGGGGATTCCGGGCAAAAAATGTATTGCCAAAACATTAGAACTTGTCGGACTCGATGATACACAAAAGAAGAAAGTAAATGACTTTTCTTTGGGAATGAAGCAGCGGTTGGCACTGGCTGCTGCACTCTTAGGTGAGCCGGAATTTTTAATATTAGATGAACCTGTCAATGGCTTAGATCCGACAGGAATTATAGAGCTTAGGGAATTGCTCAAAAGACTAGCAAAGGAAAATCATGTGACGGTTTTAATTTCAAGCCATATTTTGAGTGAGCTAAATCAACTGGCAACCTGCTATGGTTTTTTGCATCATGGAAAGCTACTCAAACAAATTTCCGCAATCGAGTTAAACGAGGAGTGCAGGCGGCATATTCGACTGAAAACAGATGATACGAAAAAGACTGTCACTGTTTTGGAAGAACAACTAAATATCAAAAATTTTTCTGTACAGCCAGACAATTATATAAGGGTATATGAGAAACTAGAAGAAACACATACTATTTCAAAAATGCTTTCTTCTAATGGCATTGTAGTCGAAGAACTATCTGTACAGGGAGAAGCATTAGAAACATATTTTGAAAATCTAATAGGAGGCGGAAAACATGTTGAATCAGTTAAAGTCTGAATTTCTCAAACTGAAATATTCCAAGCTGTTTATCGCAGTCCCGATTCTTCTCTTGGCAGGGTTGATATTATACGGAAGTTTCAGCCTCTCCTCAGGGGGGACACAGCTGTTCGTTTCGGAGGGAGACGAGGAGACAAATGCTGCCATACAGGGCATGATTGGTTTTTTTGCATTTACATTTGAAAACATTGATATGCCTAAATTTAGCGAAATTATGCAGTCCTGTATCTCCTGCAATGTGTTTCTGTGGATTGTTGCGCTCATTTTGACGATACAATTTTTTTGCTATGACTATTCTGCGGGTACCATTAAGCTTCCTATTGCGTATGGAATAGACAGAGTGAAAGTTTACTTTGCGAAAGTGATTGTGATTGTTTTGTATAATGCAGTCTGCTATTTTTTATTCAATGCCATCACGCTATGTTTTACCTGTATACAGATTGGATATACGCCCAATATCACAGAACTGATACAGTATTTAAGCTATATCGGACTGAATTTCTTCGTAATGATTTCCTTTATTTTCCTTTGCATTACGATATGTATTTGCTTGAAGAATACTGGCATCATTGCGACGGTCATGTGTTTGTTCACGTTGGGCGGCGCGGTAATTTATACTGGTATATGGCAGAATTTTCACAGTCACGCAATACTAAAATATTTCGTCTGGCTCAATCCATTATACTATTGGATGAATATGGGTACATTTCGGCTGGAATACGGACTAATCAAGGAAATAATTGTATATTTTATTTTTGGTTTATTCTTTTTGCTGCCCTTGTCTGTTATACTTGTCAGAAAACAGGAATTTAAATAGGAAGTAATCTGCATTTTATCGAAGGAGAGTGTGTGTATGATTGATTTATTGTTGGTTTTACTGAATCTTATATTAGCATGCTCTCTTTTTTCATGGAAACGCCAAATCTGTGAGATAACAAGACAGATTGGCGAAGACAGAAAACTACGAATTTCCTTATCCAATAAATATATAGAGAATTTAGCTGATACAATCAATGAAAAAAATGATTTGGAACAAAAAACAAAAATTCAGATGATACAGGAAAAAGAACAATTGCAGCAATCTATAGCGAATATCAGTCATGATATAAGAACACCTTTAACATCTATTCAGGGATATTTCGTACTCTTAAAAAGCTGTGAAACGAAAGAAGAACAGGAACACTATTTATCGATCATTCAAGCAAAGGCAGACTATCTAACGGAACTGCTGCAAATATTTTATGATTTGTCATTGATCGATCGTGAGGCTTATATTCTGGAAGTTGAAAAATTAGATATCAATAGAATTGTAACGGATTGTCTAATTGATAAATATAACGAACTGAAAGAACGGACGCCCATTATTCAAACAGAAAATGCTCCTGTATGGATAACTGGAAATACGGTTGTCTGCAAAAGAATTATTGAAAATCTGATTACAAATACAATCCGGTATGCGAACGATTATATTGAAATTGTGATAGACGCAAATGGAATTTTTACAGTAAAAAATACGACATCAGAATTAAAGAATATAGATGTTGATATGCTCTTTCAAAAATTTTATACCGTAGATACATCACGCTCCAATGGCAATGTGGGATTGGGATTGTATATTGTAAGGGAATTATTGGATAAAATAGAGGGTGGTATAAAAGGGATTCAATATAAAAATAATGTCTTGACAATCTCAGTTTATTTTAAACTTTATCATTGACTTCTCTTTCAAATATAATCATCTTGATTGCAGAAATCTGCCATCTTGACAAAGCATTTTGCGGGTGCTATAGTGACAATTAACATATTGTTTTCGTTTCAGACAGGAGGTTTCCCATGTAATCCGATATTCCGATAAAATAATACAGAGTCATCACAGGCACGATCTGCGTTAGATTGTGGCTATGTTTTTGTGCACAGGCAGGGAAACGTTCCCTGTTTACTTCTGTAAGTCGGAATAAAGGATCAGTATGGAGCATCTGCCTGAGAGGGTATTGCTATTTTTTGTATGCTGTGAAAGTATTCCTTCACAGCTTTTTTTATGCACACGGGCACCCCAAGGAAGCATGTCAGCAGAAGCTGACAGGTGCCCGGCGCGCGAGTAGAGAAAAGGGGTTTCCCTACTCGATTGCACACGGGCACCCCAAGGAAGCATGTCAGCAGAAGCTGACGGGTGCCCGGCGCACGAGTAGGAGAGAAGGTCATTCCCCTACTCGATTGCACACGGACGCGGAGAGGAAATAAGCAGCAAAAGCTGCCCGCGGTGCATAGAAAAGGCTTGCATAGAGATTAGAAGGAAAGAGGATTGATAGAGATGGAACAGATTTTTAAATACCCAAGAACCCGGCATCTTGAGGGTTCGAGGCAACAACTGGGAGACGGGGACTTAAATGTTGTAAAATTGGAGGAGATCAAGGGAAGCTATTTGGTTCTGGAGGAAAAGGTAGATGGAGCGAACTGCGGGATCAGTTTTGGCGGAGATGGAAAAATGTATTTGCAGAGCCGCGGCCATTTTTTAAACGGCGGATACGGCGAACGACAGTTTGATTTGTTCAAAGTCTGGGCGAGTTGTTTTGAAAGCAGTCTGCACGCGCTGTTAGGAGACCAATACGTGATGTACGGTGAATGGCTGTTTGCGAAGCATACTGTATTTTATGACAGGCTGCCGCACTATTTTATGGAGTTCGATATTTTTGACAAAAGGCAGCAGCGGTTCTTTTCAACCCGCAAGCGCAGGGAAATTCTGGACAATGCGCCGTTTATTCATTCGGTGCGTGTATTGACGCAGGGATATTTCAACACAGTGGGGGAATTTGAGAAGTGGATTGGGCAGAGTCTTTTTATTTCCGAGCGGCAGCAGGATAATTTTCTTGCACAGTGCAGGAAGAGCGGTACAGACAGCGGGCTGGCAACTCGGCAGACCGATTTGACGGGAATCATGGAAGGAATTTATATCAAGGTGGAGGACGGAGATTACGTGACAGACCGTCTAAAGTATGTGCGTGGGTCTTTCCTCAACACCATTCTCGATTCGGAAAGCCACTGGGCAGACCGACCGATTATCGTCAATTGTCTGGCAGACGGAGTGGATTTGTTTGCTGTGCAGGAGGGAGCGGAGGCGGATGTGTCAGGAAATTCTTAGAGAAATTCGCAGTGGTGGATTTTCTTTTCAGAAGCTCTCTTGCAAATATGACGAGTTAAAACAAATGCGAGATATACCTCAAAATCCCGCCTATCACGGCGAGGGTGATGTTTACCGCCATACAGAAATGGTCTGTGAATCGCTTTTAGCACTTCCAGAGTGGGGGGAACTCGGGCAGGAGGAACAGGAGCTGTTGTTTATGGCGGCAGCTTTTCATGATATTGGCAAGATTTACTGCACCAAGCAGGAGGACGGCAACTGGGTATCGCCCAATCACACGAAAATTGGGGAAAAGAAGTTCCGATGGCTGGCGTACAGCAAGGCGGAGAAGTTCGGGCTGACCTTTTCCCAGCGGGAGATAGCTGCCAAGCTGATTCGGTATCACGGATTGCCCGTGTGGTTCTGGACAAAAGACAGAATAGAATGTGATTTGCTGAAAGCGGCGGAGAGCATTCCTTTGAGGCTTCTGTATCTGCTCTCCAAGGCAGATGTGCAGGGACGGATTGCAAAGGAAGCCTGCCAGTTGGAAGAACAGGTGGCGTTATTTGCGGACTATGCAAAGGAGTTGGGCATTTGGGAACAGCCGTATATGTTTGCCAATTGCTATACCAAATATGAATATTTTCATCGGGAGGCATTATGGTATCAGGCAGCGTTATGTGATCGCACGGAGTTTGATGTTCTCTTGCTGTCAGGTCTGCCGCTTGCGGGAAAAGATAGCTGGATTGCGCAGCATGGCGGCGGACTGCCGGTTGTCTCGCTCGATGATATCCGGGAACAGATGGGCATCTCGCCTGCCAAAAATTCAGGCAAGGTAGCGCAGGCTGCCACGGAACAGGCAAGAATTTATTTGAGAAGAAAGCAGCCGTTTATATGGAATGCGACGAACATCATTCAGGAGACCAGACAGCGGCTGATTGGACTGTTTGCCGGATATGGTGCGCGGGTGCATGTGCTGTATTTGGAAGTCCCGTATCAAGAGCTGTTTGCCAGAAACCAAATAAGAGCACGTTATATTCCCGAACCTGCATTGGAGGATATGATTCGAAAACTGGAAATGCCAGCGCCGTGGGAGGCGTATGAGGTGAGCTGGAATGTGCTTTGACGGAAGGTGTCATGGCAGTTTGTTTACATTTTTATTCCTTTACAACCTTATTGAATTACATTATAATATAGTTGATAGTTCGTTATAGTTCTGTATTAATTGTAAAAAGAAAGAGGCAAAGCAATGAATGTGATACAAGTGGCGCTTGATCGTTTATATCTTGATCCCAATAATTACAGGCTAAGAGGTAATCCGAATTACAAAACGGTGGAAGATAAAAACATATGCAATAGTATGGTTCAGAAACGCGTGATGAAAATGATGAAAGGTGAAAATTCATCAGATATAAAAGATTTGCTGGAGAGTTTTAAGGAAAATGGTTATCTAAAGATTGATAACATTATTGTTAGACCGCTTGATGATTCGAAGGAACAGTATCTTGTAGTGGAAGGGAATAGGAGAATTACCACACTCAAGGTTTTGAAGGAACTATACGAAGATGGCATGGAAATAGGCAAAGTAAACCCAGAATGCTTTGATAATTTGGATGTGGTTGAGTATGATGCTGATGATAAGGAATATGAAATTCTCATGGGATTGCGACATGTTAGCGGTGTTAGGCAGTGGGGAGATTATGAGCAGTCAGAATTGATTGCCAATTTAGTGCGCAGGCATCATATGGAATTGAGAGATATCTCAGAAAGTCTTGGAATAACACTGAAAAATGTGAAGCGAAGATTAAACACATATTATGCACTGGAAATATTTAGGAATGATGCAGAATATGGCGATTATTTTGCACCGAATAAATTATCATCGATTTTTTATGAAATCATGGGGAAGCCCGAAATGAGAGATCAATGGCTTGAATGGAATGAAAATCTTAATTCTTTTCAGAATAAGCAAAATATGAGGCGATTGTTTTCATGGCTGGTTCCCTATGAAGATGATAATGGCAAAATGCTCGAGCCTATAGTCACAAAACGGGATGAAATAAGAGAAATTATGAAGTTTGTGATGGATGATCAGGCTTTGGAAAAGCTAGAGGAAAGCAGAAATGTGACAGAGGCGAAAGAGGAAAGTGAGTACTGCTCGAAAGAAGCCCTAAAGAATAATTTTAAGCAAATTACACGCATTTTGAATAAGTTAAATTTAGGAACACTTACAAATTTAGAAGATCAGGACAAAGCGACCATTTTAAAGATTCTTGACCAGATGGAGACACAGGGCAAGCTGATTAAAAAATTAATTCAATCATTATAAGGATATAGGCATGGGTAATTTGTACGCAAAAGAGAAACAGTTTAGGTCAATCATCGAAAAATTGATAATATCGTCGGATCAGATCGATAGTGTAGACAGATTGTATGAGGAAATATTTGGGAGTACAAATGCTGAAGAAATACAGTTATTAGCGGAGAAGATAGCTATATTCTTTCAAGATGCTGAAACGTTATATGGACATAGTCTGCTAAAGTTTAATAATGATACGTTTATTTATCAAGTGAATGAGCAGTATAGACAAGATTTGATTCAGATCACACAGGTGATTGACCATATTACAGCTGGAGATTTTGAGAAGCTGTGCGCTTTGTTTTTAAAAGAGATTGTTGGATGTGAGGAAGTGAATGCTACACAATGTTCACATGACCAAGGAATTGATTTTGTCGGCTACAAAAAATATGTACCGTGTTTGACGGCAAATGAACAAAACAGTAATCTGTTGTATGTGATAGGTCAGGCAAAACATTATAAAAATGAATGTGTTGAGGTGTCTGAAATTCGAGAGCTTGCAGGTGCAATTTATTTGTTAAAGACGAATGATTTCTCGAAAAAAAGAGCACAAATAGGAGAGCGGGTGATATATAGGAATCTTGTAATTGATGCATTTACACCGATTATTCCGTATTTTATAACATCAAATTACTTTACAAGTTACGCATATATTTTATGCAAAAATGCAGCAATTATAGCCGTAGATCGACTTGAACTCGTGTTAAACTTCTTATTTTCTAACCGTTTTAGAGGAAGGAGCCAGAACGAGATACTTCAAGAGATACAAGAGGTCGATAGAATAAGTTAATATCATAAATTCATATAATTTGTATGAAAAGAAGGGAGCATAAAAATAATAATGATAAAGAAAATAGTTAAAAACAGTGCGCTCGCCATTGCCGCCACGACCATGCTGCTGACAGGCTGCCAGTCCAACACGGACACCGGTGCAGAGACGGAGGCATTGAAAGAACAAATCACACAGTTAGAACAGCAGATCGCCGCATTGCAGCAGCAGGCGGCAGATAACAATGTACCAGATGACAATGCAGTGAGCAGCAATACAACCGACGAAACGCCGTCCGCGGCGGAATCTGCACAGGAACAAACTGACACTAGTGTCAGAAATGACCAGCAGTCTGACAGCAACGCAGATAACAGTACACAGATGCAGCCCACACCAAACGCAGAGAGCAATCATATTTCCGGTCATGACGAAGAGCGCAATCACAATCCGTCACAATATGATCAAAATGGCGGTGTGTCGAACCAGCCGGACAATTCGACAGCCGGGCTGACGACCTATACCATGCAGGAGTTAGGCAGTATGGTCGATGCGTTTGTCGAAAAGGCAAACAGCGCCGCGCCGGGCGGAACAGCCGCAGACGATCTGGAACAGTTCTTTGCCTTGAAGCAGGAGGAGAAGCAGATTGATGATCTGCTCGACCGCCATGAGGATGAGCTGGAATACCTCTATAAAAACCAATCCCTGACAAGGGAGGACTATAAACGGCTCGAGCGCGAACTGGAACTGCTCGAGGATAAGCTGGACGCCGCGGAGGACCAGCTAGAGTATGTGTTTGGCATTGATGATTAATTGATAGATGCCAGTGCTGCTTTGTCAGTAAAGTCAATGTCATATCTCGTTCCGTGCGAGAACAGGACACCGTACCAAGGCTCGCGCCTGTCCCATGTGCTGTAAACCAGTCTCCGGCAATCGCTGCATTGGGCTACTATAAATTCAAACAGGAGGAGATCAGAATGAAACCAGTAGTACTTTGTTATGAAAAATGCAGCACCTGTAAAACGGCGCTAAAGTGGGTGGAGGAAATCGGTTGTGAGGTGCAGATTCGTCCCATCAAGGAAGAAAACCCGACAGCGGAGGAGCTCAAAGAGTGGCACGCAAAGAGCGGATTGCCACTAAAGCGGTTTTTTAATACACAGGGGAAACTGTATAGAGAAATGAAGCTTGCGGACAAGCTGCCCGAGATGAGCGAGGAGGAGCAGTACCAGTTGTTATCCACAGACGGAATGCTGGTAAAGCGCCCCCTGCTGATCACAGACCAAGACGTATGTCCGGGCTTTCAAGAGGCAGTGTGGCACGAGGCGCTGATGCGGCAAGCTTAATGCTGCCGCTCGAACACCGGAATTTGCGCTAACGGCGCAGGACTGAGCACAGTCTGTCCGCCCTCATAAAGCTGATTGTCGGCAAGCTGTTTCCAAGTGCCGGCAGGCAGATACACCTCGCGCTCGCGCTGACCGAACTGTAGGATTGGCGCAACTAAATACTGATTTCCGAACATGTACTGGTCGTCCAATTCCCAGCAGCGCGCATCATCAGGAAATTCGAAAAACATTGTCCGCAACAGCGGCGCGCCTGTCTCGGACGCCTCCTGCATCAGCTTTTCGATATAGGGTTTGAGGGAGAGACGCAGGTCAAGCTGGCGCTTCATGATGTCAAAAGCCTCATCGCCGTAACTCCAAAGTTCATTGGGATATCCAGTAAACAGGCAGCCGCCGCCCCATTCTTTCTCGGAGAGCGGCGGGATATCGTGGGGACCGCGGTCGCCGTGCATGCGCAGAATCGGGGTGAACACGGCAAATTCGAACCAGCGCAGCAAAAGTTCGCGAAAATCTGGGTCGGCGGCATCATCCGTCATAAAGCCGCCAATATCCGTCGTCCACCACGGGATACCCGCAAGCCCCATGTGAAGCCCTGCGATCATTTGGTCTCGCAGGGACTCAAACGTGCTTGGGATATCACCGGACCACAATAGGGACGCATATTTCTGGCTGCCCGCCCAGCCGCACCGCACGAGCGAAAGCGCTTTGGTCTGCTCATAAAAGGTCTTGACATAAAGTTTTGGATAAACATTGCTGACCTCCAGCGCACTTCCGGCATAATAGCGGTAATTATCGAAGTCGTATACGCTGTAATCCGGCTCTGCATTGTCAAGCCAGAACATATCAATGCCGTAATCATAATAATTTTTCTTGCATTTTTCCCACAAATATTCCTGTGCTTCGGGGTTTGTCACGTCGATGGTAAGGCAGTCGCCCTGAAATTCATAGGTCTGGTTGCTGCCGTGTTCCGTCTGGATTAGCAGACCGCGGTCGAACAATTCAGCGAAGTTTTCACTCTTTTTGTCAACGGTGGGCCACACGGACACGACAACCTTGGTGCCCATAGCGTGCAGCTCGTCGCACATTGCTTTCGGGTCAGGCCAGTATTCTGCGTCAAATTTCCAATCGCCCTGTCTCGTCCAGTGGAAAAAGTCAATCACAATCACATCAAGCGCAATTCCCAATTCCTTGTATTTTCTTGCCACGCCAAGCACTTCCTCCTGCGTCCGGTAGCGCAGCTTGCATTGCCAGAGTCCGAGAAGCGCCTTGTCGATCATGGGTGTTCTGCCAGTCACTTCAGTGTAGTTTTGCAGGATTTTGGCGGGATTGTCATCGACGGTAATCCAGTAGTCGAGCTGTTTTGCGGCCTTGGCTTCCCACTCCGTATAGTTTTTGCCAAACACGACATTGCCGACGCCCGGATGATTCCACAAAAAGCCATAGCCGAGACTGGACACCGCAAATGGGATAGAAGTCTGTGAATTGCGCTGCGCAAGCTCTAAGGTACAGCCCTTTAGATCGAGGTAAGACTGCTGATACTGTCCCATGCCATAGATCTTTTCGCCGTCGGTACTCTCAAAGCGCAGCTTCATCTCATAGTCGCCGCCAATGATAGCCTTGTACGCCCGCCCGCGGATTCTAAGGCACCTGCTCTGGCGGCAGGAGGGCTGGTCGTAATCCCGATGATATTCTTTGAGGATTCTTTGTCCATCGCGGTAAAAGGTCATAATCCCCGCCGCATCTACCTTGATGCACAGACGCCCGTTTGTAATAGACGCGTTTGTTATGGAAGCGTCAGGATTTTGCGTATTTTCGCCGCAGTTCAATTCGATGGAGACATCGGCGGAAGTGTCCGGTACAGGTTCTTCGAGCGCCCAGTCTTGGCTGGTAAAATTGGGGAATTTTGTCGCGCGGATACGCAGTGCGTTTTTGCCCCACGGTGTGATGCACACAGTCTCATACTGGTGCTTCCACATGAGGGATTGGTTTTCTTTCCAGAATTTCATAGAAGGTTCCTCCGTTTCATATTTATAAGGGGGTATTATTTATCGGTCAACAGAAAACAGCACATACCTTTTTTCTTCGGCGGCCTTTTGCCAGAACGGCAGACTGTCCTGTAGATAGTCCCAAGTGTATTCAAAATCCTCGTCGTCCGTCGCAAATCCATAGTCCTCCTCGTCGATGCTGTCATAACATTTGCGGCATTCTTCCTTGGTTCTTTTGGGCAGTGCCTCTGCAATCTCAGCAACCTGTTCCGGCGTTTTAAGGATGATATATTCATCGTCCTCCTCATCGGAACGGAGAACCTCGCCAGAAGGATCACGCATCAGACCATACAGAAACTCACCGCCAAAAATCACATTGCACAAGGGAGGGAATCGGTTTTCAAAGTTTAGATTGCCATCTGTCAGCATTCGATGCATGGCATCCCAGGATTTGTCTAATTCACATACATACTCAGGAAAATCATTCCAGAAATTTTCTTCGAGTTCATTGTGTAGATAGTAAGAGCGCTCTGTTCTTTCTACCTTTCGAAAGGCCTCAATTTCTTGTTCATTCAGTGCAAATAAAACAGCCAAACAACCCATAAGGTACACCTCCAATTTGATTTGATGATTGATCATGTGTGTTTATAATTGCATGTCCATGCGGACATTATAGCATACTCCTATGCTGAATGGAATGGGGTTTGGTTTGCTTTGACCCAAAATGGATAAAAATAGTCGTATGAATTGCAAAACGAATCATGAAACAGCTTGAAATCCCCTGGAATATATGATATATTGATAAAAATGTAACCAATGTTTATGTGTTACATATACTATACCAACAAACTCTTTGCACTGCAATCATACTACAGTACAAACTGAGCAGGCCGGGGCAGCACCCTTGGAGCCGGGTCGCATTGCGACAGTGGATTGATCACATCCGCGGGACAGTAGTTGCTAATACTGATACGTGGGTGTGTTTTTTTGACCCGTTTTTTTGTGCATCGTCCATGTAGAAAAATATGCCGCGTTAGTGCGCTGAAATATCAGATTTAGCACATACTGGAACTGATGCTTTTAGAAAGGCGGGATTTATTATGAAATCTGTAAATGAATTTGAAAGGACAGCAATGAAAGTTTCTGTGGTGAGCATTGGGGCAAATGTCCTGCTCTCCGCATTTAAGCTGCTCGCGGGGATAGTGGCATATTCCGGGGCGATGATCAGCGATGCGATTCATTCTGCGTCCGATGTGATCAGCACGGTAATTGTTATGATCGGCATACGATTGTCGGGCAAGGCGTCGGACAAAGAGCACCCTTATGGGCATGAGCGCATGGAGTGCGTGGCGGCGATTATCCTTGCGACGATCTTGGCATTTACGGGATTGGGCATTGGCTATACTGCTGTGAGAAAGATTTTGTCAGGGGACTATGGCAAGCTCGCAGTGCCGGGCGTGCTGGCGTTAGTGGCAGCGGTTGTGTCGATCGCAGTAAAGGAGGGCATGTACTGGTATACCAGAATCCATGCCAAAAAAATCAATTCAAGTGCGCTGATGGCGGATGCGTGGCATCATCGTTCTGACGCGCTCTCGTCAGTGGGCGCACTGATCGGCATCGCAGGCTCACGGCTTGGCTACCCTGTATGTGATGCCATCGCAAGTTTATGTATTTGTTTCTTTATAGAGAAGGCGGCGTATGATATTTTTAAAGATGCCGTTGACAAGATGGTGGATAAGGCTTGTGATGAGGGATTGGAAAAACGGCTGAAAAACTGTGCGCTGGCGCAGGAGGGGGTGCTGGGCGTTGATCTTCTGCGCACAAGGGTTTTTGGCAATCGCATTTATGTAGATATCGAGATCAGGGCAGACGGCGATGCCTCCCTGCGGGATGCCCATAAGATCGCAGAGCATGTGCACGACTCCATAGAGCAGAGCTTTACGAGTGTCAAACACATTATGGTACATGTAAATCCGGCGGATACTTGAAAGAGTATCCGTTTTTTATGCACTCGGGCGTCCCAAGGAACAATGTCAGCAGAAGCTGACGGACGCCCGGCGCGGGAGTAGGGGAGAATGTCGTTCCCCTACTCGATTGCACAGTCCTACGCACCAAAGGAAGCATGTCAGCAGAAGCTGACGGACGCCCGGCGCGGGAGTAGGGGAGAATGTCGTTCCCCTACTCGATTGCACAGCCCTGTGCGCCCAAGGAACAATGTCAGCAGAAGCTGACGGGTACTGCGCTACGCGATTGTGGATATCTCGGCGACACATGGCGGTGGTATCCTGTCCTTAAAGGAGGAATTGTATGACATACCGGATTTTATTGATTGAGGACGATTGGCAGATTTGTGAGATTCTCACAGACTATCTGACATCGCAGAAGGAAGATGAATTTCAGGTGTCTTGTGCCAAGGATGGCGCAGCAGGATATGAGCGGATTGTAGAGGGGCAGTATGACCTTGTTCTGCTGGATATCATGCTGCCCGAGATGGACGGATTTGCGCTGTGCAGAGAGATTCGAAGCTTTAGTGATGCGCCTGTTATCTTTATCACGGCAAGAGGGCGCGAGGAGGACAAGCTGCGGGGATATCATTTGGGCTGTGACGATTATCTGGTCAAACCATTTTCGCTGCCCATACTTCATGCGAAGATGCTGGCGCTCCTCAAACGGTCTAAGGGCATGGTTCAGTGTCTGGCGCTGACGGCGGGCGGGATTGTGCTGGAGCCGGCGCGCTACAGGGTAAGCTGTGCTGGAGCTGAGATAGACTTTTCCTACAAGGAATATGAGCTGTTGAAATATTTGATGGAGCATAAGGGAAAGGTCTGTACGCGGGATGAACTGCTGACGCAGATTTGGGGATATGACTTCGAGGGAACTGACAGGGTTGTGGATAATCACATTAAAAAAATACGAAAAAAGCTAGGCACCCAGGGACGGCAGATTCGAACGGTCATCAGAAAGGGATATCAGTTGAGGGAGGATGAAAATGAGACAAAGTAGGGAGAACGGGACAAAAAGACGAGTATTTATGAAAATCTGGCTGCAGACAGGGATTCCGATTTTGAGCGTGACAGCCGTGGCGTTATATTTGATTGCAGGGATGGTTCTGGGGGCGCTGGAGCTGCTCGGCGGTCAGCGGGTGGAATTAAATGGAACAGAGTTGGCGCTGATTTTGTCAGAGCAGGATTTGGCGGACCAGGAGGCAGTGGAGGGCTGTCTGAATCTGGAGCAGTTTCATATGATAGGAATCTTGCTGGATGAGGATGGAAATAAGGTGGCAGAAACAGATCTTTCCCAGTATGAGGAGGGGGAACAGAGAATACAATATCAGAATATACGAGAGCGGCTGCTTGATAAGCGCGCAGGAACAGTTGTCGATGGGCTGGATCCGTTTGATAAGAATTACTGGTATGGACAGAAGCCGGTTCTGACACAGAAGGGAGTCTATAGACTCTGCTATGGCGGCGTGACCTCGACATGGGTTGCGAATCAGCATAGGCTGCTGGCAATAGGCGTCGCGATTCTTGCGGTGATGGTGGCTTTGACGCTCTGTATAGCCCATAGCTATTATCGGATTTACAAAAAACAGCAGGCGGTGGAAGCGGCATTCGGGCAACAGGTCAATCAGCTTGCGCACAATCTGAAAACGCCTATGATGGTGATCTCAGGCTACGCAGAAAATCTAATGGCAGGGATACAGACAGAGAAACGGACGCAGTACACAGAAAAAATTCTGGAAAATGTAAATACAATGAATGCGATTGTGGATGAAATGCTGGAATTTACAGGGAGACGGCAGATCGGTTCGCATTAAAAAGCCGGGCAGGGGATCACAGTATCCCTCTGCCCGATCTGTGTTGTGTTCAAAAAGTCAAATCGTGGCATACTACATATATTATTAAGAAAGAACCGCAGATCAGGGTTTGACAGAATCCGACTGGCGTGTTACGGTATAGGGAGTGAGATTGGCAGATTGTGGCAGCATGGAGGTAAGAGATGGCGTATTGTGAGAAAGATGGAATCGGCAAAAAATTTGTGGAAGGGATTCTTGTAAGTTTAGAGATAATGGGGTTGTTTTTTCTATTGCAGCTTCTGGTGAGTTTTGTGGGGATCGCAGCAGCGCTGACGGCATGTATGCTGCAAGGGATGGATGTGCTGGATGCGCAGCGCGCTGCGGTCGGGATTGTCATGGACGGCGGCTTTATGACAATGCTGACGGTCGTGTCCACCTTCGTGTCATCTATTTTCTCGGTGTCAGCGTACTGGATGATATGGGGCAGGCGGCGCACGGCACAGGACAAGCAGTATTTCAGGGAATATGTGCTGCGCATAAGGACCTTTGCGATGATTGTGATAGGCTGCTGCGGGCTGTATTATCTGGCACTGCTGATTGCGGCGGTGATCGCTGTGGCTAGTCCTGAAACGATGGAAAACTATAATGACATGATGGATTCGGCGCTTGGCGGGAGTCAGTTGCTTGCGGTGATTGCGGCGGTGATCTTGGCGCCTGTCAATGAAGAGTGCATAATGAGAGGGCTGATTCTAAAGAATCTGCAACGATTTTTTTCGACGCCGGTCGTGATTCTGATTCAGGCAGTGTTGTTTGGTATTTTTCACGCAAACTGGGTACAGGGCCTCTATGTGCTCCCCGTCGGTGCGGCACTCGGCTATGTGGCTGTCAAGTGCAGGTCCGTGATTCCATGTATTTTTATGCATTTGCTGTACAATTCCCTGTCGTTTGTGGTGGGATTTCTGCCAGTATTTTGTCAGACAGGTATCTTTGCTGTCAGTGCGGTGGTGGTGAGTGCAGCAGCAGTGTGGTATCTGGGGAAAACGGCACATACAGATCAGGGAAGTATAGTTTCGGAGAGGTAGGATTGATATGACAGTTGGCAAATCAGACAAGAGAACAGCGCTTTTTGAAAATGTACCAATACCAAAGGCAGTTGTGTCACTTTGTGTGCCTACGATTATCAGCTCACTGGTGATGGTGCTCTACAATCTGGCGGACACATATTTTGTCGGAATGTTAAATGACCCTGTGCAGAATGCAGCAGTGACGCTCGCGGGACCTGTGCTGCTCGCTTTCAATGCAGTCAATAACCTGTTTGGCGTGGGTAGTTCGAGCATGATGAGCCGGGCGCTCGGCCGCAAAGATCTCGACACAGTTCATCGAAGCTCTGCCTTTGGCTTTTACTGTGCGCTGGTGTGCGGAGTTCTTTTTTCTCTGTTGTGCACAGTGGGGAAAGCGCCGCTTCTGGTGCTTTTGGGGGCAGATGAGGTGACTTTGCAGGCGACATCTGCGTATCTGCGGTGGACCGTCTCGTGTGGGGCAGTGCCCGCAATTTTAAATGTGGTTTTGGCGTACATGGTCCGCTCGGAGGGCGCTGCTTTTCACGCGAGTGCTGGAACGATGAGCGGATGCTTGCTAAACATTGTGCTGGACCCTATTTTTATCCTGCCGTGGGGGTTTGATATGGGTGCGGCAGGTGCAGGACTTGCCACGTTTATCTCAAACTGTGTGGCTTGTACGTACTTTTTTATACTAATCTATATCAAGAGAAACAGCACGTGTGTCTGCCTTCGCCCATCACAGTTTTGCTTGAAGGGGGCAATTGTGCTTGGCGTGTGCGGTGTGGGCATTCCGGCTTCGATACAGAACTTGCTGAATGTGACAGGAATGACGATACTGAACAATTTTACATCTGCCTTTGGCGCAGATGCAGTTGCGGCGATGGGTATCACGCAGAAGATTTACATGGTGCCGATGTATGTCTGCATGGGAGTCTCACAGGGGATTATGCCGTTGGTGAGCTACAATTACGCGAGTGGAAACCAAAAGCGAATGAAGTCGGCAATCGTGTTTGCAGGGGAGATCAGCATTGGATTTATCACGGCAGCGGCGTTGTTTTTCTTTGTTGACGCAGAAGGCGTGGTGCGGTTTTTTATGGACAATCCGTCCATCATAGCGTACGGAATCCGGTTTTTGAGAGGATTCTGCCTTGGGCTGCCATTTTTGTGTATGGATTTTCTTGCAGTCGGTGTCTTTCAGGCGCTTGGTTTCGGAAAGAATGCGCTTGTGTTTGCCATTATGAGGAAGATTGTGCTGGAAATCCCGGCGTTGTATTTGTTGAATTATCTGTTTCCGCTGTACGGGCTTGCCTACGCGCAGTTTGTTGCGGAGTTTGTGCTTGCGATCGCAGCGGTGCTGGAGCTATTGCTGATTTTTCGCAGGCTGAGCAGGAGACAGGAGGATGTTGAGGATGTGTAGAATGTGGAGGTTAGGACAAAATGTTTGAATTAGGGAAAAGGCAATCGCTGTTTATCGTGAAGGAACTGGATTTCGGCGTGTATCTGGGAGAGGAGATCAATGCTGCGATCGAGGACAGAGTGCTGCTGCCAAAGAAGCAGGTGCCGCAGGGGAGCAGCGTTGGCGACCGCGTTGAGGTGTTTTTGTACAAGGATTCGAAGGACAGGATTATCGCGACGACCAACAAGCCACTGCTGAGCGTGGGCGAGGTTGGCAGGCTTCCTGTATCGCAGGTGACAAAGATTGGCGCATTTCTGAACTGGGGGCTTGAGAAAGATGTATTACTTCCATATAAAGAGCAGACCGCCAAGGTTCAGGAGGGGGACGAGGTGTTGGTCGCACTCTATGTTGACAAGAGCAGCCGTCTTGCGGCCACAATGAAAGTATACCGTTATCTACAGTGCGGCAGCGATTTTCAGAAGGATGATACGGTGCGCGGAACGGTCTATGAGATTCAGCAGGAAGTGGGGGCTTTTGTGGCGGTGGATGACCGTTTTTCTGCGCTGATTCCACGCAGGGAGCTGTATGGTTCAGTCAAGGTGGGCGATGTTGTGACAGCGCGCGTGTCTGCCGTCAAGGAGGACGGCAAGCTGGATTTGAGCATACGGGAGAAGGCATATCTACAGATTGGGAAGGACGCACAGAAGCTTATCGAGCTGATGGAGAGCAGGGGCGGGGCACTGCCGTTCACGGACAAGGCGGCCCCGGAGGTTATCCGCAGCGAGACAGGCATGAGCAAGAATGAGTTTAAGCGGGCAGTCGGAAATTTGTTAAAAAATCAGAAAATTGTCATAAACACGGACGCGATTTGCTTGAAAGCAGAACCGTAAATACACAAAAACAGCCCCGAAGGGCTGTCCCTGGTAACGTGTGTATTCCATTACACACTGATGTCAATATTGGCGCCGATGCCGGGATTGACAGAAAGCTCCATCGCGGAAGCGTCGAGCATCTCTGTCATCGCAGCGGAGACAGTCTCTGCCTGATCCATAGATTTTGCCAGCATAGCTGTGCCGACATCACTCAGAAGATTGGTCTGAGCCATACGCATTGAAAGACCTGGTATATCCATAAGCAACCCTCCATTCCTGCTTACTCAGCAGCACTTTCGTATCTGCTATGATATGTATTTCGGTTGAAATTGCCGAAAGCTAAAGAGAGGGAGGAAATAACGTGTAAAAATCTATACAAAATTCACTTCACGCATGAATTTTTACCGGGCTGTGATACATTTTCTCAAGCACTTCGCAGTGAGTGCGAAGCTGTATGGACAGTAACTTTAAAAAATGCATAAAAAAGTTGTTGTCAGCTATAGATTTATTTGTATAAATGTATTAAAATGATAACAGAATGCGAGGAAAAGGACAGAACATATCAGTCATTTTTTGTGGATAATGTATAAGAAGGAGAGTGGCATATGATTTCAAATCAGATTATGCAGAATACCATCGAGGGTATCAAGGCGATAGCAAGAGTGGAGCTTTTTGTGGCGGATATCGATGGTAAATTGGTGGCTTCCACCAAAACGACCGGAAACAGCTTTGAAGGTTCCGTGATAGAGTTCGTAAAGTCAGCCGCGGACAGCCAGGAGATCCAGGGATGCCAGTTCTTTAAGATTTATGATGATCAGCAGCTAGAGTATATTCTGATCGCCAATGATGCGGGGGAAAATGCTTATATGGTGGGCAAGATGGCAGCCTTCCAACTACAAAATCTGATGGTGGCATACAAGGAGCGCTTTGACAAGGACAATTTCATTAAGAATCTGTTGCTGGACAACCTTTTATTGGTGGATATCTATAGCCGCTCGAAGAAGCTTCACATACAGACCGATGTGAAACGTGCCGTTTTGATCGTTGAGTCCCAGAATGGGAAGGATGCGAATATTCTGGAGAAGGTGCGTGAGAATTTCGGGCAGAACGGCAGGGATTTTGTGACAGCGGTCGATGAGAACAACGTGATTGTTGTCAAGGAGATTGCGGACAATGAGTCGAACCGTGATATTGACAAGTATGCGCGGACGATTGAGGACAGTCTGGTCAAGGACGGCATCAAGGATGTGCATATTTCTTACGGCACGAATGTGAAGGAGATCAAGGAAGTCAGCCGCTCCTACAAGGAAGCGAAGATGGCGCTTGATGTGGGGAAGATTTTCTTTGCCGAGCGGGATATCATCGCGTACAGCGAGCTTGGCATCGGGCGTTTGATTTATCAATTGCCGATTCCTCTGTGCAAGATGTTTATCAAGGAGATTTTCGGGGGAAAAAGCCCGGATGATTTTGATGAGGAGACACTCACGACCATCAACAAATTTTTTGAAAATTCTCTGAATGTGTCAGAGACTTCAAGGCAGCTTTTTATCCATCGCAACACGCTTGTATACCGACTGGATAAGCTGCAAAAGAGCACAGGGCTTGATCTGAGGATTTTTGAGGATGCGATCACATTCAAGATCGCGCTGATGGTTGTGCGGTATATGAAATATATGGAGTCATTTGAATATTAAAATATAGGAGTGGAGCGAGAATTTGAAAACAACAGGAACAAGAAGGCGTTTGAGTGCCGGCAGTGATAAGGCGATTGTGATGGAGCATGTGAGCAAGGCTTACACAGTGGGGGTACCGGCATTAAATGACGTAAATCTGCATATAAATAAAGGAGAGTTTGTTTTTATCGTGGGTGACAGCGGGTCGGGAAAGTCCACGCTGATCAAGCTGCTGCTGCGGGAACTGCTGCCCACATCGGGGAAGATCATCGTGAATGGAACGGATGTGGTCAGGCTCAAGAGACGGGCAATTCCCAAGTTCCGCAGGAGTCTGGGCGTCGTGTTTCAGGACTTTAGACTCTTAAAGGACAGAAATGTGTATGACAACGTTGCCTTTGCGCAGCGCATTATCCAGATGCCGAACAGGGAGATACGGAAAAATGTTCCGTCGATTTTATCGACAGTGGGACTTGCGGGGAAGTACAAGGCAAGACCCAAGCAGCTTTCCGGCGGGGAACAGCAGCGTGTGGCGCTCGCGCGGGCGCTTGTCAACAAACCGCAGATCTTGCTTGCAGACGAGCCGACAGGGAATTTGGATCCCAAAAATTCTTGGGATATCATGAACCTGTTGGAGAAAATAAACAACAATGGGACCACCGTTCTAGTCGTCACACACAATCGTGAGATTGTCAATGCCATGCAGAAACGGGTTATCACTATGAAGAAAGGCATCATTGTCAGTGATGAGGAAAAGGGTGGCTACATCGATGAGGATTAATACACTATTTTACTGCATATGGCAGGGCATACGCAATATTTTTAAGAATAAATGGTTCACGCTGGCATCTGTTGCGACAATCTCGGCATGTCTGTTTCTGTTTGGATTGTTTTATTCGATTCTGACGAACTTTCAGCACATGGTGAAGAATGCGGAGCAGGGGCTTTGCGTCAGCGCACTCCTCGATGGGGGACTGAGTGATGAGCGTGTGGCGGAAATCCGCGGCATGATTGTGCGCAGGACTGAGGTCAGCAATGTGGACTATGTGTCTGCGGAGGAGACATGGGCGCAGTTCGTCGAGGAAAACAAGCTGGGGGATGTCAGCTTTTACACGGAAAATCCACTTGAGGACTGTGCGCACTTTGACATTTATCTGAGTGATGTATCCATGCAGACGGCGCTGGTAGATTATTTGGAATCCATTGAGGGGATTCGCAAGATCAACCAGTCGTTTCTCACAGCACAGGCGCTCACGGGGGTCAATGCCATTATCGGCTATGTCTCGATTGGTATTATCATCATTCTGTTTTTGGTCTCGATCTTTTTGATCAGCAATACAGTTGCCATCGGAATCTCTGTCAGAAAGGAAGAGATTCAGATCATGAAGTATATTGGCGCGACAGACTTTTTCACACGGGCGCCGTTTGTGATCGAAGGAATGGTAATTGGGGTCATTGGCTCCTTCATTCCGCTGATTGCAGTATATTTTATCTATAATGAAGCGATGATGTATGTGGCAAAGCGTTTCCCGTCCTTGTCACAGCTTTTGGCGTTTCTGCCAGTCGAGACAGTGTTCACGAACCTTGTGCCAGTCTGTATCGGGCTGGGTGTGGGGATCGGCTTTATCGGAAGCTTCACGACAGTGAGAAAGCACCTGAGTGTGTGATGAGCGTGCATAAGAAGTTAGAAAGGGCAGGGTTTATGCAGATTAGGCACTATAGAAAAGTGGCAATTTTGATGGCGGTGGCAATTTTGATGACTGCGATGTCTGTGGGAATGCCGTCATTTGTCAGCCAGGCGGACAATATATCAGATCTCAAAAAGAGCATTGAACAGAAACAGCAGGAGATCAAGGATGCACAGAATCAGAAAAAGCAGTTACAGTCGGGGATGACAGATGTCAAATCAATCATCAATGAGCTAGAGCAGTCCAAAAAGGATCTCGCGGCATATGTGACACAGCTCGATGGCAATCTCTCGGAGGTACAGAACAGAATCGCAGAAATCAAAGAGATGATTACGCAAAAGGAAGCAGAGATCACACAGACGATGGAGGAGCTCGACGCGGCTGTTGCACAGGAGGAGACACAGTACCGGAATATGAAAGTGCGCATCAAGAGTATGTATGAGCGCGGCGATAATTTTTATTTCGAGGCAATACTGAGTGCGCGTTCATTTGGGGATATGCTAAACCGGGTAGATTACGTGGAGAAGGTGTCTGAATCAGATAAACGAATGTTTGAGGAGTTCCGTGCGACGCGCGAGTATGTCGAGGTATGTAAGGCACAGTTAGAGTCGGAGCAGGAGCTTTTGGAGGAGGCGAAGAAGAACGTCGAGGCGGAGGAGGCCTCCTTAGAGAGCCTGATTTCACAGAAGCAGGCGGATATCCAAGCATATGAGACAGATATCAACAACAGGGAGCAGCTCTTGCGGGAGTACGAGGCGGAGATCGCAGCGCAGAACGCCGAGATCAAGGAGCTTGAGGAGATTTCTAAGACCTTGCAGAAGCAGCTTGAGGAGGCAAATGGAAAGAAGAAAACCTATGATGGCGGCATGTTTGCGTGGCCAGCACCGTCTTATACAAGGATTTCAGACGAGTATGGAGAGCGTATGCATCCGACGCTGAATGTCAAGAAGTTTCACAATGGACTGGACTTGGCAGCGCCGGGCGGTTCACCGATTCTCGCAGCGTATAATGGGACAGTAGTGGCTGCCTCCTACAGCAGCACGATGGGGAATTATATCATGCTGTATCACGGTGATAACCTATATACGATCTATATGCATGCGTCGAAGCTGTATGTCTCGCAGGGGGCAGAGGTAACGAAGGGACAAAAGATTGCCGCAGTCGGAACGACAGGAAGATCTACTGGAAATCATCTGCACTTTGGCGTGAGATTGAACGGAAATTATGTAAATCCATGGAACTACCTGAAATAACTGGAAAAGAAAGGCTTTATCATGCAGAACCAAACAAATAAATCAACGACGAAATATTATATTTTGGGCATCGCTACGGGGATTTTGGCAGCGATTACAATCACACTGGGCATCGCGGGCATGGTGCGGTTCTTTCATGCGTTCCTTCCGATTGGCCAGGGAAATGCGATGGCTGGCTCACACATCACGGATGGAAAAGTAGAGAAGAAGCTTGCGCTGCTGGAGGACACGATACAGAAGTATTTCTGGAAGAATGTGGAGGAGGAACAGCTGGAGGATGGACTCTACAGAGGGCTGCTTCGTTCGCTGGAGGACCCGTACAGCGTCTACTATACAAATGATGAGCTGATCGCGTTACAGCAGCAGACAGAAGGCATATATTATGGAATCGGTGCCTATATTCAGGATGGAGATACAGGGTATGTGCAGATCAGTGGCGTGATCAAGAATACGCCTGCTGAGACGAGCGGTCTGATGAAGGGGGATTATATTTATAAAGTCAATGGCGAGGATATGCAGGGCAGGGACAAAGCCTATGTCGTGAGTAAGATCAAAGGGGAAGAACACACTTATGTGACACTCACGATCATTCGGGAAAATGAATCCGCGCCGCTAGAGATTGATGTAGAGCGCAGAAAAATTGAAAGTCCGACTGTAGAGTATGAGATGCTTGAGAACGGGATGGCCTATATCCAGATTATCGAATTTGACCTCGTGACAACCGGACAGTTTGAGGCTGCCTATGAGCAGGCACAGACGGAGGGCATGAAGGGGCTTATCATTGATTTGCGGGGCAATCCGGGCGGAAATCTGTCTACAGTCTGTGATATTGCACGAATGATTCTCCCCAAGGGACTGATCGTCTATACAGAGGATAAATATGGAGCGCGCGAGGAATATACCTGTAAGGGAGAGAATGCCATTCAAGTGCCGCTGGTCGTGCTCACGGATGGACTCAGCGCGAGTGCGTCTGAGATTCTTGCAGGTGCAGTGAAGGATTATCAGATTGGCACGCTTGTAGGGACGACGACCTTCGGCAAAGGGATTGTTCAGAAGGTGATCAATCTGTCGGATGGATCGGCAGTCAAGCTTACAGTGAGCAGTTATTTTACACCAAACGGAAACAATATTCATGGGATTGGTATTGAGCCTGATGTGGAAGTCCAGTTTGATGCAGAGCTCTATAAGAACGGCACAGACAACCAGTTGGAGAAGGCAAAGGAGACACTGGCTGAGATGATGCACTAAAAAGTAGGATACCCCCCAGAAGTAGTTTTACTTTTGGGGGGCTTCTTGTTATTGAGATGAGAGAAAGCGCGGAGGTAAGCAGAGATGAAGAAATCGGTAACAGTGGGGCTGTTGGCAAGCGGAATTTCAGATAATTTCAGCATGATGGTCTGTAGAGGGGCGATGAGGGCCGCCCGCGAGCAGGATGTGAGGCTGGTGATCTTTCCCGGAAAATATTTGGACAGGGATCTGACAGCATTGAAGGAAATCTTATACGAATACCAGTACAATACACTCTTCTCCTATGCGGAGGGAAATCGACTGGATGCAGTCCTCATCATGGCAGACAGTATTGGATGCTATGCGGAGGCGGAGAGGGTCAAACAGTTGATCGAGCAGTATAAGAATATCCCCTGTGTCCTGATTGCATCAAAGATGGAAGGGTATATCAGTGTCAATTATGACAATTACAATGGTATCAGCGAAGCGATGAACTATATGATTCATGAGCTTGGCATGAGGAAAATCGGCATGATCGGCGGACCGGATGGCAATACCGACGCGAAGGAACGGAAAGATACTTTTATCCGTGTGTTAACAGAAAATCAGATGCCATATGATGAGAATTGTTACATAGAGGGAACTTTGTCAAGGTACTCGAAGGCAGCCTTTGATACGTTCATCGAGAAAAATCCAGAGATTCAAGGTGTATTCTGCGTCAATGATGATACGGCGATCGGTCTCTATGAGTCGTTAAAGCAGCACGGGCGGATACCTGGCAAAGATGTCAGAATATTTGGCTATGACAATATGCTTGCCTCTGCGAAGATGGAGCCGCCGCTTGCCTCAGTCTGGGCGGATCCCACACAGTTGGGGGTAAATGCCTTACACACGGCGCTGCGTCTTATTGAGGGGGAGCAGGTTGAGGATCAGGTGTTGTCCACGAAATTTATTAAGCGGGATTCACTGGGCACGATCAAGAAAAAAGAGGTGCTTCAGTCTGACAGATGGCTTGACAGCAACAGTATAGATCACTATTTTAATGACATTTTCTATCGTGGGTATACATTGAATATCAGGGAATCTTACAGCGCGTTTATGAACTGTATGATAGACTTGTATGAGGCGGGGACGGCGACTGCCGAACAAAAGAATGCGTTGCTGAGAGCGCTGGATACATTGATTGGATGCGGCGCGATGGAGTATGCTGACATGGAAAACTTTTTGACGCATGTGGAGCAGATGCATCGCGCATTTCAACATAAGAACGCAGTGTGGGATGAAATAGAGGAAATCTTTGCGCTCATCTATCGCAGAACCATCATGGCGGTCGAGCAGCATTCGGGCAGAATATCAGAATCACGGGAGGATGAGCAGTATGCGATGAAGCTGTTCGTGCGGGATATTATGCAGTTTGAGAAGGGAAATGACCAAAGTTATGCTGTCTTGCTGGAGCATTTAGGCTGGCTGGACATACAGAATGCATATATCTATGTGTTCAAGAAGCCGATTATGCATCTCGAACATGAGGAGCTGGAAATTCCAGACAAGCTATATCTGAAAGCTGTTCGCAGTGCAGGGGTGGTGACAAGTGTCTTGGGGGCACAGCAGCAGTGCAGAACAGACGAGATCTTTCGAAACAGCCAGATGGGAAATGGGACGTCTGCACTTGTCGTGCTTCCGCTGTACTCCAATGAGATGCTATACGGGATTTTAATCTGTGATATGACAGAGCGGTTGTTTGAGAACGGCGAGTTTCTGGTGAATCAGATGGGTGCAGCGATCAGGATGCTGGAGCTGTTAAAGTCGAATGAACAGATTCAGCGACAGCTTGAGGAGAGTCTGATCACACTCAAGGAGAACAATATTGTCCTCGATACGCTCTCGAAGTCCGATGCGCTCACAGGCATTATGAACCGCCGCGGTTTCTATCATTCGGGTGAATTACTTTTGGAGAAAAACAAGCAGGCGGGCGAGAGAACGCTGGTCGCATACATTGACATGAACAATCTCAAGATCATCAATGACAGATACGGTCATGATGAGGGAGATTTCTCGATAAAGTTAATCGGTGAACTGCTCACAGAGACAGCGGGCAGCGCAGGGCTTGTTGGCAGGGTCGGCGGTGATGAGTTTGCGCTGATTATGCCCGCACTGGCTTTTGATGCGTCTGCCGATGGCGAGAGAATGTTTGTTGAGCAGATTTATAAGCGGTTTCAAGCGTATAATGAAGAGAGTACAAAGGCTTATAATATCACGGTGTCTGTGGGGACCTGTATGGTGGAGGCAGCGGATGTGATGACGCTGAAGGAGGCTATGACGCGCGCGGATGGCAGGCTGTATGAGGAGAAGCAGAACCGAGTGAAGAGTGTGGCGAAGTGATCGTAAGTAAGGAATCAGAGATACTTTAAGCGAGGGAATCATGGTATGGTCAAATTAGAATTAAACGGAAATTGGGAATTAAGGGACGCGGCGGGAGAGCTGCTCTGTCCGGTAACTGTGCCGGGGAGTGTCATCTCGGGCTTATATGCGGCGGGAAAACTTGCGCATCCGTATGACAGAGAAAATGAGTATGCGGTTCGGGAACTTTTTTGGCAGGAGTATCAGTTCGTGCGCAGCTTTGATGTAGATGAAGCGCTAATGGCACAGAACACGCTTACGCTGGTCTGTGAGGGGCTCGACACGCTGGCGCAGATTTTGATCAATGGAAAAGTGCTTGCGGACACAGATAATATGCACCGCACGTACCGTTTTTCGGTAAAAGACTTTCTGCGTCTGGGCGGGAATGAAATCTGCATTGTCTTTCGCTCCGTGCTGCGTTTTATAGAAGAGTATCCCTATCAGGAAAATAAAACCATTCACTATATCCCCTGCGGTGCGATGAAGGGAAACCAGTTGGTGCGCAAGGCACATTCCATGTTTGGCTGGGACTGGGGTCCGCAGCTTGTCGATGCGGGAATCTGGCGCCCTATTTATATAGAAGGAACAGCGTCGGCCGGCATCGAGGACGTGCGCATCAGGCAGATACATGAGAAAGATGGCAGTGTCCGCGTCAAAGCAACAATAACCTTGTCTGGCAATGAGATAGAAAGTAACTGCACGAAATGGAGTACATTGTCTGGTGCCGGTACAGAGCGTGACTGCATGAATCAGGAGGAGTTGGCAGTCCCATCTTCCGATACGAGATCTTCCATGCAGGCGGGAATAGCGGTGACAGTGGCATTGGCAGAAAAAGAGGGCATGGAGATTTCTAAGGTGTCTGCAAAAGCAGTGGCGTCCAAGCTTGTCTATGAGGCGGAGATTACAGTACAGCATCCGAAGCTTTGGTGGCCAAACGGTTACGGAGAGCAGCCGCTGTATGAACTGGCGGTATCTGTTGACTTGAATGGCGGGCAGATACAATGTGTGACAAAGACCATCGGTCTGCGCACACTGACTGTCAGTCAGGAGGCGGACGCGTGGGGAAATGAGTTTGCGTTTTTGGTCAATGGTGTGAAAATTTTCACGAAGGGTGCAAATTACATACCGGAAGATGCTGTGTATCCGTGGATTGATGAAAAGCGGATCGACTATTTGTTACGGTGCTGTGTGCGTGCGCATTTTAACTGTGTTCGTGTCTGGGGCGGCGGGTATTACCCGTCAGATGCTTTTTATGATCTGTGTGACCGGTATGGTCTGATTGTGTGGCAGGACTTGATGTACGCCTGCAATGTATATGATGTGACGGACGATTTTGCCGCCACGGTCAGGCAGGAGACGCTCGACAATGTGCGGCGGCTGCGGCACCATGCGTCGCTTGGGCTTTGGTGCGGCAACAATGAGATTGAGTCCGCGTGGCACCACTGGGGAGATTTCCAAACAGAGTCCATGTATCTGCGCGCGGATTATATCAAATTATTTGAGGATATTTTGCCAAAGGCGGTGCGCGAGGCAGATGATGAAACTTTTTACTGGCATTCCTCACCGTCGTCGGGCGGGTGTTTTGACGACCCCGATTCCGACCGGCGCGGCGACGTGCATTATTGGGACGTGTGGCATGGGCAAAAGCCGTTTAGTGATTATCAGAAGTATTTCTTCCGGTTCTGTTCGGAATTTGGGTTCCAGTCGTTTCCCTGTCTGAAAACAGTCGAGTCCTTTACGGTGGAAGCAGACAGGAATATTTTTTCGAGAGTCATGGAGAGCCATCAGAAAAATGATGCTGCCAACGGTAAGATGCTCTATTATCTCTCGGAGAATTTCCGCTACCCGAAAGATTTTAAGAGCCTGCTCTATGTGACGCAGATTTTGCAGGGAATGGCGATTAAGAGCGGCGTTGACCACTGGCGTCGCAGCAGAGGGCGCTGCATGGGGACACTCTACTGGCAGCTTAACGACAACTGGCCGGTGGCGTCGTGGGCGAGTATTGATTATTATGGCCGGTGGAAAGCGCTGCACTACATGGCGGCAAGATTTTATGCCCCTGTTGCGGTAAGCATTCAGAAGACCGAGGATTTTGTCAGTGTCTTTCTGGAAAATGAGACATTTGCAGAACAGCAGTGCAGTGTGACACTGCGTGTGCGGGATTTCGCGTTTCGTGTACAGGCAGTGTGGAAAAAAGAAGTGCGGGCGGAGGCGCTGTGCGCATGTGAGCTGCTGCGGTGCGCAATGGACGACATGCCCTCTGGCAAAGCGAAAAGTCCGGCTGACGGGTTAAAATCTGCCAATAACATGGCGGGCGGTCAGGACGGCTTGTTTCTTGAGGCAGAGGTCATACTTTCTGACGGAACCGTGCTGACAGACGTTGATACTTTCGTGTCATACAAGCATATGGAACTGCCGAAGCCGCATTTTACAACAGAAGTGCAGGAGACAAAAGACTGCTTTGAGATTACGGTGCGCAGCGACGTGTTTGCGCCGTTTGTCGAGATGGATTTCGCGGACGCGGACGTTATTTTTAGTGATAATTTCTTGATGATTTCAAGTGAAAAGCCAGTGACTGTCAGGCTGGAAAAATGCGATATTCTGTGCGGAAGCTTTGCGAATGCGGCGGATTTGAACGCGCGGCTGGAGCTTGTGAGTGTGGCGGAGACGTATTAGAGCGCGAATTTGTACGCCTGCTGAATCAGGCAGATGGGAGTTAGAATGAAGGTATACGCAAAAGTAAGAAAGCATGGAGAATATCACTCCCAGAATATCGCACACGCGGTTTTTGGATTTCGGGAAATGGGCGCAGAGATTGTCAAGTATGAGGTAATTGATGAAATTTATGATGCTGTGACAGATGAGGATATTGTGCTGGATTACATTGACCAAGTGCAGACAATCCTTGATAAATTTCATGTAAAGCCAGTGTGTGAGGATTATCCGGCGGCATTAAGGCCGTTTATGGGACGCCGCATCTGGACGGACTACATTGATGCCATCAATGCAAATCCTAAGAAGTGGGGCGTGTTTGTGAAACCAGTCAGGGACAAGGCTTTTACGGGAAAGGTCATAAATGGACCACGGGATTTGATTGGCTGCGGAAGTTGTTATGAGAATTATGAGGTGCTCTGTACAGAAGTATTAGATATCAAGAGAGAGTGGCGCGGCTTTATGCTCTATGATGAGCTGATAGATCTCAGACCCTATCAGGGCGATTATCATTACCAGTATGACCCGGAAGTGATTGACCGCGTGGCGGCAGCGTTTTGCACGATACCAAACCGACCGATGGGATGCAGCATTGATTTTGCGGTAACAGTCAAGGACGGAAAGCAGCAGACGATTTTTCTGGAAATGAATGATGGATATGCGCTTGGAAACTATGGGCTGTATCATCTGAGTTATGCAAAGCTGATCTCCGCGCGGTGGTCGCAGCTTTTGGGCAGGGAAGACGTGTTTGATTTTCGAAAATTCTTAGGATAAAGTGAGGGAAAAGAATGGTCAAGACAATTGTGTTTCCGTCCAGCTTTTTTGACACTCGCAAGGTTGACGAGGATTTGCAGGCGGAGTACGATGCGGTGCTGGAAACCGGGCTGTTTGACGTGGTGCTTTTTGGGTATGACAAGTGGTTTGGCGAGGGGGCGTTGACACTTGCGGGCAAATGGACAGAAGAAGCAGATGCTGTCTATCGCGGGTGGATGATGAAGCCTGAGCAGTATGAGGAGTTTTATCGTGCGCTGTATGCGCGCGGCATTCGTCTGGTAACAGAGCCGAAGGCGTATGAGGCGATGCATGTCTTTCCAAATGTCTATAAGCTGGTTGAGGAGGACACTGCCAGAATGAGGATTTTTCCGCTGCATGAGGAAATTGAGCTTGTGCGCGTGAAGGCAGAATTTTCACGGTTTATGGTCAAGGACTATGTGAAGTCTGTCAAGGGAACGTCGTTTCCCAAGTACTTTGACAGCTCGACGGAACAGGACGCATTCAATCAGTGGATGGAGGTATTTTACCAATATCGAGGCGATTTGCTCACGGGAGGAATCTGCATCAAGGAATATTTGGATTTGAAAAAGTATGGCGACAGAACGAATGAGTACAGAGTGTTCTATATGAATCATGAGATTGCGGCGGTGTCGCGCAATTCTGGACAGCTTTCGACGGCAGCTTTGCCGCCAGAGACGCTTGTCGAGAAATACCGTAATCTGCCGAGTGTGTTTTATACAGTGGATTTTGCAGAACTCGAGAATGGGACTTGGAAAATTATCGAGGCAGGTGATGGCAGCGTGTCTGGACTCTCAGACGGACAGGATTATGGGGCGTTTTTTCGGGCGTTATATCAGTGCGTAACAGTTCAGCCTAGGACTTTGCATTTACTGCAAAGTCCGTGAAATAGCGTAATGGTAGAGATGCATCAAGCCACCACGAAGTGGTTATGCATGGCTTGATGCCTGTAACAGGAAGCCGAAGGCTGAACTGTTACATCAGTGCCTGTAAAATATGTAATTTGGCTTGCAATTGATTGAGTAAAGTGATATAGTAGAGACATAAAAGGAGCAATCGCCCACAAAGTGGTTGACCTCCGAGGTATATTATAAACCTACCTTCATCGGGCAAGTGACAAGGTAGGTTTATTTATTTTCGCTTATTATTCCTATCTATATAGGCAAATCCACCTGCGGTGGATTCGCAGTGCAATCAAGAAGTTACCGCCAAAAAACAACAGGCTTAATATTTCATATGTACTCATTGCACCACCTCCCTTCTTTTTCAAGCTCGGGAGGTTTTCCACCTTGTAACACGATTGTTCCATGTGAAAATATTAACATACTGTTTTAAAATGCGCAAGACAGAACACTGCGAATATGGAAATTATGATTCATTTTGATAATATTCGCGAAACTTCGTAGTGGCAGCGACGCATCAAACCATCACGAAGTGATGTCTGTAATAAACAATTTCGAGGTATGAATCAATGGATTACAAAGAAAATATTCTAGGCTGTGAAGTGTATTATGGACTTAGGAAAAGTGTAGGCTGGCATAATTTTTCAAAAGAACAGACCGAGCGGGCACTTGCCAACAGCCTGTATACGGTGACGGCTTTCAATGAGAATCAGGCTGTCGGAATGGGGAGACTGATTGGCGACGGCATGTATTTTATAATAGCAGATTTGGTGGTGCACCCTGATTTTCAGAAAAGGGGAATAGGCCGTGCAATCATGGATTTGCTCATCGGGTATGTCCGTCGGGAAACGCCGGTCGAAGGACGCTCAAGTATACAACTGATTGCAGAGCCGGGGAAAGAGGCTTTTTATGAAAAAAGAGGCTTTAAAAGAATCCCGCATGAATTTTGCGGTTCGGGTATGAGGAAAGTGATTCGAAGGGGAACTGTGAAAGACTAGTGTGAGAAGTACTATGCCTTACACCGAGAAATGCCTGAAATGCGGCATTTCTCCTATGGATCTGAGTCACGGCAGGGCTGCGACATGGGGGAGCGTGTATTGGCGTGTGAAACTGCTGAAAGGAGGAGTGCGCATGTTTGTGATTACAAACAAGTCCGTTAACAAGGCGATTGACTATATCCTGCGTCATCTCAATGAGGAAGTGTCTGTCGGGGATGTGGCGGCGCATTGTCATTTTTCCAAATATCATTTCAGCAGAATGTTCAAGGAGGAAACAGGGGAGAGTGTGTATGCATTTATAAGGCGGCTCAAACTAGAACAGAGCGCATTCCGGCTGAAAATCGAGCCGAATCGAGCGGTGACAGACATCGGATATGAATTTGGCTACAGCCCGTCGAATTACAGCTCGTTGTTTCGGGCGTGGTATCAAACGACACCCGTGTGTTTTCGCAAGAATTGTTTTCGGGCAGCGCTTGGACATCCCTTTATGCATATGGAAACACGTGAAAAAGATAATGCACTTGAGACTTTCGAGGAATGCAGCCGCAAAATACAGATTAAGACGCTGCCGGATTTCTTTGTGCTCTATGAGCGCCGGATTGGCAGCTACCGCCATTTGTACAGACAGTGGCAGGATTTTATGGAAAAGTACCGCGCGTATGTGACAGATGATACGGAGTACTTTGAGCGGACATTTGACGACCCGGCTATTACGGCTGCAGACGGCTGCCTGTATGATATCTGCATGAGTGTGGACAGAAATATCGGACTGGAAAACACCTGCACGATAGAAGGGGGAAAGTGTGCGGTTTATGCTTATAAGGGATTGGGAAAATATATTTATGCCGCATACCAGACTATTTTTCAAATATGGCTGCCGCGTGTTCCGTATGAGCTGGATTATCGCAGTGGTTTTGACATTTATCACATGGTGGACGGCGATTCAGGATACATGGAGCTGGACATCTGCATGCCTTTAAGAAACAAGTAGAAAGAGCACAAATTCAGAAGTTAATATTCAATTCTCCTCCTATAATGGGAAATACCAAAAGCACTTAGAGGCTTTCGGCGTATCAAGGTATCGTCTTGAAGGTTTACCGGTATATGGATGCTATGGCCGGACTTCGAACGATCAGCCAAACAAATAGGAGGATATTTTTATGGAATTGGAAAAAATCAGACAGCATACGGCGGGAACTATTTTACAGTTTTCCATACCTGCCATTATCGCGATGGTGCTGACTTCTTTGATTACGGTGGTGGACGGGTTTTTTATTGGGAACTATATTGGCGGGGAGGGAATTGCGGCGGTCAATCTGGGGCTGCCGATTATCTACTTATTTTTGTCAATCGGGTTGATGGTATCCGTCGGCGGGGCTGCGATTGCGGGAATGCTGTTCGGTGCACGGGATTTGGCTGCCTGCAATCAGGTTTTTCGGCAGACGATTGTGACCACGATGGTACTCTCTGTGCTGACAGCGCTTTTGACAGCACTGTTTTTTGAGCCGATGCTGGACTTCCTCGGAGCTGTCGGACAGGTGCGTGCATATTTCAGAACATACTATGGTATTTTGCTTCTGGAACTGGTCGTGATGGTGGTCAATTCGTCCTTTGGCATGTTTATCCGAGGTGAGGGGAATCCGCAGTATTTTATGAAGGTCAGCCTAGTGAGCGTGCTGTTCAATGTGATGCTGGATTATGTTTTCTCTGTTGTTGTTCCTGTGGGGATAGCGGGAATTGCGGCGGCATCGCTGATTTCACAAGTGGTTTCGCTTGTGCTGATCTTGTATTTTTTCTGGAAAAAAGCGAACGTGTATCATTTCGGGAGATGTTCTTTTTCATGGTCGGTGCTCAAAAGGACACTGCTCAATGGAAGCTCGGAGTTCATCGGGGAGATGTCAACGGGGATTGCCATGTTTGCCTATAATTATGTAATTCTGCGCAGAGCCGGTGTTGATGGCGTCACGGCGTTTACCATTGTCGGATATGTCTCCTATCTGTTTAGTATGGTGGTTGTGGGATTTGGGCAGGGTGCAAGTCCGTTGATGAGCTTTGCCTACGGCGCCGAGGAGTACGAGCTTGCAAAAAGGCTGCGCAGGCGGACAAACGGAATGGTGTTTGCAATCGGCACTGTGGTTTTTGTGATGATGACGTTTCTGTCGGGACAGTACAGCAGATTGTTTGTACAGCGCGGCGAGATTCGGGAGATGGTGCAGACCGGTATGGTGATTTTTATGGTATCGTTTTTCTTTTCGGGCACCAATGCGATTACCTCTTTTTATTTTACGTCGATTGGCAAGGCGCTGGAATCGGCGGTAATTTCCATGTCGCGGGGGCTTGTGGTGCTGCTTGCCTGTATCTTCGTACTGCCGGCATGGTTTGGCATGACCGGCGTGTGGCTTGCCGCGCCCGTGACGGAGGCGGTGACGATTTGCATAAGCTGGCGCATGGTGCGGCGGGAGAGTTGACACAATAAAGAGTGATGGGACATATTAATCAGTACAGCCATTACAAGCTGCGCTATAAGTGGGCAGATTAAAAAGCTGCTCTTTTGATATATAGTGTATTATACTTTGAGTATATTGACATTTATCGAGCCTGCATTTAATATAAAGTAAATGCAGGCTTGATTTGCATATGAACGTTATATACAGCATCACAATAAAACGGACAAACGGCGGACGTGATGGCGGCATTGAGACTATCCCAGTGTTTGCTGTGGGCAGCCGGTTTCCCTATGATGAGTGTGTTTGAAAAGAAGAGGAGGTGGCATCAATGCCCACAATGGCAATTATGACAGGCATTCAGGCGAGCGGCAAGAGCACATTCTGCCAAAACAATTTGCCCGGCTACGTCAGAATCAACCTCGACACTCTCCACACGCGCAACAAGGAAAGTATGGCGATGGACGAGGCGTTTCAGGCAAAAAAGGACATGGTGATCGACAACACGAACCCGACAGCCGAGGAGCGTAAAAAATATATTGTAAAAGCAAAAGAAAACGGTTATCGCGTCGTTGGCTATTTTATGCAGTCGCGGTTACAGGAGTGCACCGCACGGAATGAACTGCGGGAAGGCAAAGCAAAAATTCCCGCCAAAGCGATTGCGGCGACTTCGAATAAACTCGAGCTTCCCTCGTACGAGGAGGGCTTTGACGCGCTGTACTTTGTCCGTATGACGAAGACAGGAATGGCTGTTGAGGCGTGGCAGGTCAGCACGGGCACGAACCATGCAGCCCACAACGCTGATTTCTGTTTGGATGGAATACTTGGATAGGAGTGGAACAATGAAATTTGATGATTTAGATAAAAAGATGCGCATCTACGAACAGTCACTCGACCAGATTCTTTTACCAGAGATTTATATGGTGGCGAGACTTGACGGCAGAGGCTTCACAAGACTGACGAAAGAGATTTGTAAATTCGAGGCGCCGTTTGACATTCATTTTCGGGATTTGATGGTTCACACCGTCGAGCATCTGATGGACTGTGGGTTCCGTGTTGTGTATGGGTTTACAGAGAGCGACGAGATATCGCTATTGTTTGCCACAGGGGAAAATGCTTTTGGCAGAAAGGTGCGCAAGTACAATTCGACACTGGCGGCGGAGGCGAGCGCGGCCTTCTCGCTCGCACTTGGAAAGGCGGCAACGTTTGATTGCAGGGTGGTGCCGCTTCCCACGCTTGAACGGGTGCAGGACTATTTCCTGTGGCGGCAGGAGGATGCGCACAGAAATTCCCTGAACGCACACTGTTACTGGATGCTCAGAAAAGAGGGAAAGACGGTTCAGGAAGCTACCAAGGCACTCGAAGGGCAGTCCGTGAGCTTTAAGAATGAACTCCTCTTTTCAAAAGGCATCAACTTTGACCAACTCCCATCGTGGCAGAAGCGGGGCATCGGAGTCTGGAAAGAGCAGTATGAAAAAGAGGGGCATAATCCCGTGACAGGAAAATGCGAGACAGCGGTGCGAAGCAGGCTGAAAGTGGAGTACGAGCTGCCGCTGGGTGAAGCGTATGCAAAACAGATTTGCAGTTTTTTGTGAAAATAAATTCAGATAAACAGCAGATTTCATCTGTCGTGAGTATATAAACAAGGAAAGAGAGGAAAAAACAATGAAATTCGAACAGTTACAAAAAGACATGATGGCGGCAATGAAGGCGCGGGACAAGGTGAGAAAGGACGCACTTTCTGCACTGGTTTCAGCGGCGAAGAAGGTCGCAATCGACGAGAACTGCCGCGACAATATCAGTGAGGAGATTGTGGACCGTGTGATTTTAAAGGAAATCAAGTCCGTGAAGGAACAGCTTGACACCTGCCCGGACGCAAGGGAGGACTTAAAGCAGGAGTATCAGGCAAGGTACGACATTTTTCAGGAGTATGCGCCCAAAATGATGTCCGCAGAGGAGATTGAGGCATTTATTATGGAAAAATTTGCGGAGGTTGCAGCGCAGAAAAATAAGGGAATGATCATGAAATCAATTATGCCTGAATTAAAGGGCAAGGCGGACGGCAGCGTGATCAATCAGGTTGTGGCGAAACTCTGCCAGTAAATGATGAATAAATTACTACTGTCCTTTGTATTGAGCAGAACGGTCAAAAAAGAGTCGATCGTCGAGCGGATCTGGTATCAGGGATAGCGCTGGAATTTATCAATTTTTTATAGAGTTTTTTCTCCTAAGATGCAAAAATGATGCAAACTTGTTTTATGCTAAGGATATCATGGTTATAATGGGATTATCAGCATAAAAAGAGGTGCATATGGAGAAACATAACAATAATATAGATGGAACGATTGATAAACAAGAACTAATGGCCAAGAACAAAAAATCTGCAAAAAAGAAAATATTATGGACGGCAGGCATTTTTTCGCTGGCAGCAGCGGTCATTGCAACGGGAACGCTGGTTTTGCGCAAGGACCTCAAGATTAATCCACTGCTTGCCCAAAATTATGAGGTTCACGGTGTGGATGTCTCCCATTATCAGGGAACGATCGACTGGGAAACCCTGTCACAGCAAAATCTTGATTTTGCCGTGATTAAGGCGACCGAGGGGAGTACCCACATTGATGACCGCTTTGAGGAAAACTGGCAGGCGGCAGAGCAGACACATCTGTATCTGGGCGCCTACCATTTTTTCAGTTTTGACAGTGAGGGTGACAGACAGGCAGCTTCCTACATCGACACAGTAGGAAATCTTGATGGGAAGCTTGCGCCAGTGGTCGATGTGGAATACTATGGAAACAAAAAAAGCAATCCGCCTGCACGCACCGATGTAGTGAAAAACCTCGGTGCGCTTTTGGACGCGCTGGAACAGCATTACCAGATCAAGCCGATTATCTACACGACGTTTACCGTCTACAATGAGTATATTAAAGGGGAATTTGAGGATTATCCGCTGTGGGTGCGCAGCATTTACTGTCCGCCGGAAGTTCTGTTTGGCAACAAGTGGAGTTTTTGGCAGTACATGGACACCGCGATGCTGGACGGATATGCAGGCGATCAGAAGTATATTGATGTGAACGTATTTCGGGGAACCATGGAAGAGCTCGAGGAGCTGGTGATTCAGACGGCGGAGTGCAGGGAGGAGTAACAATATTCTGATTTCACTCGCTGCCGGAATGAAAAGAATGATAAAAGAATGATAAGAAGTTGATAAAGATTGTGTTTTGATAGCTGGCATATTATAATAGTGTGAAAGGCAAAGAAATTCTTTTCATGAAGGGGGAACATCAATAGACATGTGTGATAAAAAAAGTTATGAGCAGGCGATTGAGGAGCTTTCACTGATGCTGATGTACCTGACAAGGACGCAGGATCACAATGAATTTTGCAGATACAGGGAGTTGAGCTGGAAAGGTTATGATTTCGAAATGCTTGACAAACTTTCAGGTGAAGAGTTGATTATCCAGCCAAAGGGGCGCCGGGGATACGATAAATACCTCTATTTGACGGAGGAGGGACGCAGAAAGGCACAGGATCTTTTAGCCAAGTACGGTCTGTGCGATAAGGCGCTCAACGAGCGGTTTGTGCTTCGCAATATTCTACCGGAGGAGGCAGAGCAGGCAGCACAGATCGAGCAGATCTGCTTCCCGCCGAACGAAGCGTGCTCCAAGCCTCGAATTATGGAGCGCGTGGCAGCAACGCCAGAGCTGTTTCTCGTCGCAGTCGATCAAGAGACAGGAAAACTTGCCGGCTTTTTAAATGGCATTGCAACAGACGAAGCTGTATTTAGGGACGAGTTTTTCACGGATATAAAGCTGCATAAACCGGACGGGAAAAATGTGATGCTTCTTGGTCTTGACGTGCTGCCAGCCTACCGCGGACAGGGACTGGCAAGGGAAATCATGTTCCAGTACCTGCGCAGAGAGTGGGAGAAGAGGCGGAGGAAAGTGGCGCTGACCTGCTTGCAGTCCAAAGTGAAGATGTACACCAAGATGGGCTACCAAAATGCAGGAATCTCACAGTCCACGTGGGGCGGAGAGCAGTGGTATGATATGGTGTATGTTTTGAATATTTAAGATGTGTTCAATTAAGGAAAAGCAAAAGGATTCTTTTCAGATCACAATTGACGCCTCAGCCTGCACTTCCCTGATAGAAGGAGCTGCCTGCTTCGGGAAAAACGATGGCAGAGACTGCTGGCGATACAGCAGCCAGCAGTTTGAGAGCGGCAAAATCTATGGTCTGGTTAGCGAATATGAGCAGGGCTGTATGTACCTGTCGTATTTATTGGGCGGCAAAATTGATTTTGGCGACTTGAAAATGAGCTGGAACGGAAACCGCATTCAGCGAAAAGATTTGGAATGCGTAAGCTGGAATCTGGAGCCGGCTTGCGAACCTTACCGAAAGAGCATCGTGAAAAAGGCGGTTAACGCCGCAATCAGGAAAAACAAGTTGGACACTACGTTTGCAGAGATACAAGAGCGGTTTTGCCTAACGCCAGAGCGGGAGGACCGGAGATTGTCCCAGCTTAGCGGGGAACGGTGGCGGGCGAGTGCGGCGTTGGGCTTTGCAGAAAATAAAAGAATATTTTATGCGCCATATAATCCAAGTGTTTTTTATTATCAAATGTGTCAGTCGGCACTGCTAAAATCATTGCGTGAGCTGACTGACAGCGGGGCGCTGGTACTGCTTCCGGCTGGCTCGGACAATTTTTTGAAATATATTGCAGACGAATGTATTTATTTAGACTTCGACCGGCATTATGAGATCGAAGCGTTACGCCAGCGGTATCAGCAATATTTTGGCAGAGGGGATTGGATTCGTTGAAAACGAGGGAGGAAGCATGTACAAGCATCACGAGGAATCACTTGAGAATCTAAAACAATATTTTTCGGACAGAGAGGAGGTCATCGCATTAATCTTTGGCGGCTCTGTCGCAAAGGGCTGTGAGCGCCCTGATTCTGATCTTGACGCGATGGTGGTTGTCACGGACGCGGCGTATGCACTTCTTGCGCAGCACAACAGGACAGCGGAAACCATTGAGGGGCACTGCACGTATGAGGGCGGCTATTTTGACATCAAATATATGACAAAATCTTTCTTGGAAGATGCAGCCATAAAGGGAAGCGAGCCGGCAAGAAATGCATTTATTAAGGCGCAGGTACTGTTCACAAAGGATTCAGATATTGAGCAGATTGTCGAGAAAATACCAGTCTTTCAAAAGCAGGAAAAAGAGCACAAAATGCTTTCCTTTTATGCAGACTTCTGGCTGAATTATTACTATTTTCTAAAATCCTGTCCGCTTGACGGCTATATGAGACTCCATGCGGTAAATGAGGTACTTTACAGCGTCTATCGTATGATTTTGCAGGAAAATGAGATTTTATTTCCATGTAACAGGCGGCTGGAGGAATTTGTGGCAAATGTATCGGAGGAGACAGCAGCGCTCACGGACTTGGGAAAAAGGGCAGCACAGTCGCAGCAAATGTCAGATGTGGATGAGTTTGTAGCGCTTTTCAAGCAGATTACTACATATCAGGAACCAGAAAACATCGGTACTATACTGTCCCAATATACGAGAGACTTTGAGCAGTGGTGGAGAGAACCTAGACCGAACATCAATGAGTGGTAAAACCCAGAACAGAAAATACAGTGCAGGAGGAAGCAGTCGATGACTGATACAAAATACGAACCCGCAGATATTGAGATTTATGTCAAGGACAAGGGGCTGGTGCTAAAAGAGAAGTCCCTTGTGGCATTCACCCCATACAACAAAAAGATTGTAGGGATTGGAGACGAGGCAGAGGCGATTGCAGCGCAAGATTTAGAAAGCGTTACAGTACAGTCGCCGCTGCGCAGAGGAATCATCGCAGATTACGTCGTGGCGGACAGAATGTTCCGTCATATGCTGCAAAAAGCATACGGCAAACGGCATTTTTTTAAGCTCAATATCGCAGTTGGAGGCATACCGCGAAATACGACGGAAGTCGAAAAAAAGGCCTTCGAGGATATAGCATTTCATATGGGCGCCAAAATGGTGACAATTTTCGATGGCACCTATGAGAAGTTAAAAAAAGAAATGGCAGTGGCGGCACCCGGGAAATTCGACACATATCATGTGATTATTATCATTGGCAAAAACGAGCCTGAGCGGTATCTCGCAGAGTCGTTGGCAGATCTGATGCAGTATGCACAAAGTCAGGGCATTGATGCAGACAGGGTGAGGGAGATGCTGCTGGAGTCGTCTCATTAAAATATCAAAAATGAGCAGCCATTCGTGGATAGATGACTGCTCGATAAACTGAAAGCGGATTATGTCGCTTTAGAATGCTTTATTTCCTTTGTAATAAGTGTGATGCCATATAGACCACAAACCAAAAGAATAATGTCCTCGTAGGCGTCAAAAAGAATTGATTTGATACCAGTCAAGCCCCAAATCGTCAGTAAAACAAGTAGAATCTTGCTTTTCCTTTTGTAGCCTGAATAAACAATGATGCTCAAACTAATGACAGGGCAGGGCATTATGTACGTTACCATTTGCGGGAAGGAATTGCCTAGCAGCGTGGAAACAATCGGATAGCTCAAATAAAGGAGCAGCAGCACAGTTTGAATTGTACTGGGCTTTTCCAGCATGTCAGCTTTATATTTTTGGCTTTCCCATAGAAATAGGATGCCACAAAGCAAAAACAGCGGCAAGGCAAAAAACTTTTGAATCGGTTCAGTTCCATACCATGCAAAAAATATAATACCTATGAACAGGTTCGTGATTCCGAGTGCAAATTTTGCCGCCCACCTTACTGTTTGTATATAGGATAGTGCCATTGCAGAAATCATAAAGATAAGCAAGATGATTTGGATTGTCCATGTCTGGCTATTGTATTGACCGATCACATTCCAAAATACCTGTGTATCCATTTATCCACCTTCTTACAAGCCCGATTTGCTGAGCCTATTATAGCATAGGGTGTATGCCAGATCAATGTACTTTTGTGGAAAACGCCGAAGGTATAGTACGGCAGCGTCTTTCATAGGCTTGATGAACTGGAACAGCAGGCTGTGATCGGAGCGTTTGAAAAGCGGACAATCATAGAGATTTCCGGCGATGTAATTAAAGCGATTGCACAGAAGTATGAGAATGTGCAGAAAGGTGTGGGTGATATGATGGGCGGAGCTTTGATTGAAACAGAAGCACGAAGAATTTTAAACAAAGGCATAAGTGAAACAAAAAAGGAAACGGCACTTAGAATGCTGAAAAGAGGAAAAATGACAGTTGAGGAAATTGCTGAGGATTCAGGTCTAAGTGTTGCGGAAGTGGAGCAGCTCGCAGCACTTCAGTCAATGTAAAGTGATCGTTTCAGATTATGATCGGCCGCTATAGCAGATGTAAAGGAGATTTCAAGAGACGAGATACTTGATAGGAGGAATTGAATTGATGATACCCTCAAGAGAAAGAGCTGAGGAACTTTTAATAGAAGCAGAAACGTGCAATCCGGGAGCATGGGGAAATCATAGCCGTGTTGTCGCCCACTGTGCAGAAAAAATTGCACAGGAATGCGGCGATTTAGATTCTGACAAAGCATATATTTTTGGATTACTTCATGATATTGGGCGAAAATTTGGTGTAAGTCATTTGAAACATGTATCAGACGGTTATTCCTATATGCTCTCTTTGGGATATGATGAAGTTGCTAGAATATGCCTGACGCATTCTTTTAACATTCAAACTATAGATGCATATGTTGGAAATTTTGATACTACTGAAGAAGAACTAAAAATGATTCAGGATACCTTGAACATAGTTGTAATGGATGAATATGATAAATTGATTCAGTTATGTGATTCACTTGCGGGTCCAGACGGTGTATTAGATATCGAGGAACGGATGGGCGACGTAAAGAAGCGTTATGATTTCTACTATAGTGCGGTCCCTTTTTTGGGGATAAACAGCCTTGATTGATCTGCATTCTCCAGCGTGAGAAGCTGCACTTTCCTGTTGATTCCTCCGGCATAACCTGTCAGGCTTCCGTTTGTGCCGACGACTCTGTGACATGGGATAATTACAGAAATTGGATTGTGGCTGACTGCACCGCCTACTGCGTGTGCCGACATTTTCTCAACGCCCCGCTTTCCCGCAAGCTCCGCCGCAATCGCTTTGTATGTCATCGTTTGGCCAAACGGAATCGTTAACATGATTTCCCACACTTCCCTGCGAAATGATGATGCCTGCTGTAAGGACAGGGACGGTGTAAAGTTTGGTTTCTGACCGCCAAAATAAATGTCGAGCCATCGCACAGTCTCCTCAAAAACTGGAAGCATTTTCTGTTCATGCTGCGCTGAAAGTGTGCTGCCAAAATATTTCTGTCCATCAAACCATAAACCCGTTAGCGCTTTCCCGTCACTTGCGAGCAGAATCCCGCCAAGCGGCGAAGCATAATGATGTGTGTACTGCATTGTATTACCTCCTTGCGGTGAATAAAGATTCTCAAAGTTAAATTCCATGATCATCTTGCAATTTCTTAGTATACCCAACTTTTCCATATAAATCTATAGAATTGAAATAAAATGCCTTGTTATTTGAGAAATATTTCTGTCAATAGGTCCTTCAAAAATATATAAATCAAACAAAATCGGGCTGTACACATGTGTGGACAGTTTGGCAGGCAGGAAGTAGAAGTAGCAATATAAGCTTTTATTCATTGTAATGCTTTGGCAGATATGATATACTTCAAAGTAATAATACTATAACTGTTGAATTAAACAAGGGTTCGTTTGAAAAGAGGGATTGATATGCATTTCAATTATTGTCCCCACTGTGGGAAAAAGGCAGAGATGAGACAAATCGGTGACGAGGGCATGATACCGTACTGCGCAGAATGCAGGATTCCGCTGTGGGATCTGTTTACGACCAGCATCATTGCGGCAGTTGTCAATGAGTATGATGAAGTTGCGCTGCTGCGCCAGAATTATGTCTCGACAACAAACCATGTATGTGTCGCTGGCGTCATGAAAATCGGGGAATCTGCGGAGGAGACTGTGGTTCGTGAAATTGCGGAGGAGCTTGGTTTGCACGTAAAGTCTCTAAAATACATAAAAAGTTATCCCTATGAAAAGAAGGAAATGCTGATGCTTGGCTTTCAGGCAGTCGTTGATAAACAAGAGTTTGTATTGTCCGGTGAAGTGGACGCTGCCGAGTGGGTAAAATTTGAGAATGCGCTCCCCCTGCTGCGAGACGGCAGTATAGCATGGCAGCTTGTCAGAACGGTGATCAAGGAAAACGAATCATGATCAAGGAAAACGAATCATGATCAAGGAAAACGAATCATGATCAAGGAAAACGAGCAGTGAATCAAGAAAACGAATTGTGATCAAGGAAAACGAGCTATGATCAAGAAAACGAGATTGATCAAGGAAAACGAATTGTGATAAGGAAAACGAGCAGTGAATCAAGAAAACGAGTTGTGGTAAAAAAACAGAATTTAGCGTATGGAACAAAAATTGTGATTGGAGTACAAGATGATCTATCTGACAGGCGACTGCCACGGGGATTTTGGGCGGTTTTCGAGGAGACGAAGAATGCAGCTTCCATTTGAACTGACGCAAAAGGATATTGTCATTATCTGTGGTGACATGGGATTGCTATGGGCGGACGACAGAGAGTTTGCATACTATAAAAAGTGGCTCTCTGCGCTGCCCTTTACTATATTGTGGGTGCAGGGCAATCACGAAAACTATGACATGATTGCTGCATATCCTGTCTCTATTTGGCATGGGGGCAAAGTGCGGCACATCGTCGAGGACAAGATTATCTTGCTGGAACGGGGACAGATCTTTGAGCTGGAAGGAAAGCGGTTTTTTACATTTGGAGGCGCTTCGACACACGATATACAGGGAGGGATTCTGGACCGAATGTCGCCCACTTACGCAAAGGATAGAAAACGGGCGAACAAGCGCGGGCTGCCGTACCGCGTCAGCGGTGTGTCGTGGTGGGCGCAGGAGCTTCCATCGGAGACAGAGATGCAGGAGGGCAGGAAAAATCTGACCCAAGCAGGCAATCGGGTTGATTATGTCATATCGCACTGTCTGTCAGGCAGAATGCAAGACGTGCTGAAAGCGGTTCTTGCCGCAGGTTCAGATGAGAAAACTGCGCATGAGAGCAATGCATACGGTAAGGATATCCTGACAGCGTATTTTGATGAGCTTGAGGCAACGCTTCAATATCAACATTGGTATTGCGGGCATTATCATGTGAACCTGAACGTGGACGAACGGCATACAGTGCTCTACAAAGAGATCGCGGTATTAGTTTAGTGTGGCAAGCTGCTCATTTCTGCACACTTCACTGAGCACATCCCGTACCTCCATCAGTGCAAAACCAAGCAGGTTGAACCCGTTCCATTTCAACGGATTTTGTGCCATTTTGTCTGTTTCTGCCATCTTAATCCCCCAGATACCGTCATAGGGGCTTGCCTCGACTAAAACTTTATTTCCTGTCTGTAGCAGGAAATTTTTTAGTTGGGGATTCTGTGTAAATTTCATGTAGTTTCCATTTAAGATAATTGCGAATTTTGCCTGCTTCCATACAGTTTCATTGAAGTTTCTCACTTTCTGGCCAAGCGCTTTGATTCTTTGAGGGCTTTGGCTGGATAAAATTTTCTGCCGTATCTCCTCGTCATCGAACAAAAGCGCTTTCTGTGCCATCATATACTGTTCCACACAACAATAGTGCTCAGTGCCGCAGACAAAGGGGGAAGTCTGCCATTGACTGAGGCAGCCTTTATGGACCGTATTGTCTGTAGCGGACTGCGGTTTCCAAAACATACAGTATTTTAGCCGTTTCCCCATTCGGTATTCTTTCCGAATCTGTTCTAACGTGTATTTCGCAGCGCCGTCTTTTTTCCAATAGGCTATGCGAAACTCGCCGCGCGTGTAATAAGTGCAGTTGTCGCGTTCCTCCCAGAAGCCGTTCCACGTCGGCGGTTCAGGGAACAGCTCCTGATATTGTACGGTTTCCTCATTAGAAAGTGTCTGATACCATTCATTCCATTTGATGCTGTAAGCCTTGCCAGAACCTGTATTCCAGCCATCTGAGAAACGTTCGAGTGCGGGGTGTGCAAGCCATAATGGCAGCAGTAGTTGTCTGTTTGCCAGCATTGTTTGATTCGCCTCCTTTATCAATAGAAGTCTTTTGCAGCGTTGGGCGCAAAAGCTTCTGAGCGTTAAGATGGGGTTGAACGCGTTTGAAAAAACATTTAAATATACTTTAGTTTAGCATACCGGGAAAGAATATTTCAAGTGCAGTATCTTATTCAACGAGGCACTTCTTATACAAATAGGAGTAACAAAAATATGATTGGCAAAGCAATTATTGAGGTATGACACAGCTTCATGTACAGTAAAGAAGCCGTCAACCGAATATAAGAGACAGACCGCCAGCACCACACTATTTCGAACCAAAGACAAAAAACAATATAGTGGAAATGTGCATAACAGGCTATGGAATCATGGGCAACTCTATTCACAGAACATGGAAAAGCGCAAGTGCAGCTTTTCAAGGTTCTGCAAACAGAATTACCTACAATTCTATAAGACCACCAGTTATACACATTACGCACAATACTAGCTAAAACAAAATCACGCTCACTTTATCATATAGAATCAAAAACATTATTTCATATTTCTTTTTACGATTTTAAAATATTGATAATACTTGACAAATTTCAAAAGCACTGTATAATACAGTATTGGATAATACAACTATGGAGGTGAAGTATGTCTACGATTGATTTAATTATTTTAGGCTCATTATGCCAAAGCCCTAAAAGTGCGTATGACCTACAAAAACAGATTGAATCCCGAAACTTGTCAAGGTGGATAAAAATTGGTTCTTTTACAGTTTACAAGAAAGTGGTTCAATACGAAAACAAAGGATATGTTATTAGTGAAACTGTAAAAAACGGTCATATGCCCGAAAAAACAGTGTACACAATAACACCAAAAGGAAAAGAAGTTTTTAAAGAATTGATGATTAAATTTTCTTTAGCTGAAACAAGAGTATTTTTAGATTTTAATGCCGTTCTTGTGAATATGGCTTTGCTTGATGAAAGTTCTGCAAATGATTGTATTGCAAATATTAAAAAAAGTATCCAAACTACTAAAATGCAGATTATGGAGCAACTACCCACGCACAAGGACATTCCTTTATTTGGACGAACGATACTGGAACAACAATTTTTACTTTTAGAAACACTGGAAAAATGGGAAGATAATTTTGAGAAAGAGTTGGCGAAAGAGAGAGAAGAAAAATGAATATGACGTATTTTATAGTTTTTAATTTGGTGGTTTATTTACCATTTCACTTATTTGAGGAGGCTGTTGGTGATTTTCCTAAATGGATGTATGAACATAAATGGCTGCCCTATCATATGACGCATGGACACTGGATGGCGAACAATCTATTTATTTACTATCCAATGATTCTTGTATCAGCTCTTTTATTTATGTTTCACAATCAATTTGTCTGTTTCGGAGTGGCAATTCTGATATGGGGAATCATCAATTTTGGCGACCATTTTTTCTATACAATCAAAGATAGAAAAATCTCTCCGGGCTTAATAACTGGAACACTTTTTCTTGTTAATTCACTTTTCGGATTAAGATATTATTATTTGTCAGATTCCTTTTCTGTATATCAGTTCATCATAGGAATTTTGATTGGTGGTGTGTTATTTGGTTTGCCGATGGGACTATGTGTTGTTTTATATCAGTTTTTAGAGAAATACATCAAATAAATGCTTACAATACGCCCGTAAATCATACATCGCCCCCTATGGGAGAAAGGGAGAATTTTCTATGGCTTTCGCTATGCCGCTATCAATGCATGGCAGGAAAAAGAAATATCCTTTGAATACCTCACCAATAGATAGCTTGCTGCCGCAATAAAAAATTCAATAAGCAATGGGGCTGATGGCGGCTTGCGGAGATAGCTTGCAGCCTTTTTCGTTTCACAATGAATATTAGGAAAGGATTGATTGTTTTTGCAGAGAATTTCATGTATAGTATGAATAAGGGGCGCCGCCAAGACGATAATATTGATGGCTTTTGACGAACCTGAACAGAAATTCATTGCCTTTTCATGCAGATATAAATACAATTTTTCCGCAGAGAACGGTCATATTGAGCACATTGTGATCAGTGTCGATTAGATCAAGTGTTCCTTATAGATAGGGGACAAACGGTAGCTTGCGATGTTGTATCTGAATGTTGAAAACGTGAGAATCACACGCGGTATATGGCGATATTGGAAAGTACACAAAGGTAAAGCAGAAAAATGGTCGAAACGGATAGTGCTATTGTGAGGTATGGAATACAACTGAAAAGGCAGCCTTTGACATCGAAGCAGTGTCAATGGAATTTTACAATACAGGCAAAGTGAATTTAATTCACTGCTGTTTGATGCCGGACAGGGCTAGGCAGGCAATCTGGAGCTAGAGGAACGAGCTATTTTTATGCACACGGGCGTCCGGAAGAAGGTCATTCCCCTGCTTGATTAAGAAAGAAGGAAATCATTCATGTGGTTATTATTTGCATTGCTGTCTGCGGTGTTTGCAGCAGCGACCTCCATACTGGCGAAGATTGGCATAGAGGGTGTAAACTCAAATCTGGCAACTGCCATCAGAACAGTGGTCGTTGTCGTGATGGCATGGGGAATGGTGTTTTTGACGAATGCGCAGGGCGGCATTGCGCAGATTGGAAGAAAGAGCTGGATTTTTTTAATATTATCAGGACTTGCGACAGGCGCGTCATGGCTGTGCTATTATCGGGCGCTACAGCTTGGCGAAGTTTCAAAGGTCGTACCGATTGATAAGCTGAGTGTCGTCATCACACTGGTGCTTGGATTTGTCTTTCTGCATGAGCAGGTGAGCTTCAAATCGCTGATTGGGTGTATCCTGATTGGCGCGGGAACACTGGTGATGGTTCTGTAAAGCAGGATATCAAGGCAGGACGCAGAAGAACAATATCAAAGTGAGAACGACCTGATCGAAACAAAATACATCTGAAAAAAGGAGGAAACAATGGCATTTACACATCTGCATGTGCATACGGAGTACAGTCTGCTTGACGGCTCCAACAAGATTAAAGAATATGTCAAGCGCGTCAAAGAGCTTGGCATGGACAGTGCGGCAATCACAGACCACGGCGTGATGTACGGCGTGATTGACTTCTATAAAGAAGCGAAGGCAAACGGCGTGAAGCCGATTCTCGGGTGCGAGGTTTATGTCGCGCCCAATTCGCGTTTTGACAAGGAAGTCGGCGGCGGGGAGGAACGCTATCATCATTTGGTGCTGCTGGCAGAGAATAACGAGGGCTATGCCAATTTGATGAAAATTGTGAGCAAGGGATTTACGGAAGGATATTATTATAAGCCGCGTGTGGACATGGAAGTCCTTGAACAGTTTCATGAGGGAATTATTGCACTCTCCGCGTGCCTTGCGGGCGAGGTGCCAAGACTGCTCACAAAAGGGCTGTATGAGGAGGCAAAAAAGACTGCACTCAAATACGAAAATTGTTTTGGCAAGGGCAACTATTTTTTCGAGCTGCAAGATCATGGGATTCCCGCGCAGCGCACAGTCAACACGGCGCTGCTGCGCTTGAGCAAGGAGTTGGATATACCGCTTGTGGCGACGAACGATATCCACTATACCTATGCGGAGGACGAGAAGTCACATGATATCCTGCTTTGTATCCAGACCGCGAAAAAGGTTTCTGACGAGGACCGTATGCGCTACGAAGGGGGACAGTACTATGTCAAGAGTGAGCTGGAAATGCGCGGGCTGTTTCCCTATGCGCAGCAGGCGATTGACAATACGGCGATGATTGCCGACCGCTGCAATGTCGAGATCGAATTTGGCGTGACAAAACTGCCGAAATTCGAGGTGCCAGCAGGATATGATTCGTGGAGTTATCTCAACAAGCTCTGCGCAGATGGCTTAGAGGAGCGCTATCCTGAGGATAATGGAACGATTAAGGAAAAGCTTGACTATGAGTTGAATGTCATTCAGAATATGGGCTATGTCGATTATTTTCTGATCGTCTGGGATTTTATCAACTGGGCGAGAGAGCATGACATTCCAGTGGGACCGGGGCGCGGCTCGGCAGCAGGCAGCATCGTATCGTACTGCCTTCATATCACAAATATTGACCCCATTCGCTACAGTTTGCTGTTTGAGCGTTTTCTAAATCCCGAACGAGTCTCTATGCCCGATATTGATATTGATTTCTGCTATGAGCGCAGGCAGGAGGTCATCGACTATGTGAGTGAGAAATACGGGCATGACAAGGTAGTGCAGATTGTGACCTTCGGTACGATGGCGGCTAAGGGTGTAATCCGCGATGTCGGGCGCGCACTGGATCTTCCGTATAATTATGTGGACGGGATTGCCAAGATGATACCAAATGAAAACAACGCGCCAGTCAGTATCACGCGCGCGCTGGAGATGAACCCGGAGTTTCGGGCGATGTACAAACAAGATGAGCAGGTGCAGTATTTGATTGATATGTGCAAAAGACTAGAGGGCCTGCCGCGCCATACCTCCATGCATGCGGCGGGCGTCGTGATCTGTCAAAAACCCGCGGACGAGTTTGTCCCACTGTCGCGCGGAAGTGACGGCGCCATCACGACACAGTTTACCATGACCACGATCGAAGAGCTGGGATTATTAAAGATGGATTTCTTGGGCCTGCGCACCTTGACCGTGATCAAGGACGCGGTGGACAATGTCGAGAAAACAACAGGCGTGCACATTGATGTCGATGCCATTGACTATGATGATAAAAAGGTGTTGATGTCCCTCGGAACGGGTAGGACAGACGGCGTGTTCCAGCTTGAAAGTCAGGGTATGAAGAACTTTATGAAAGAGCTAAAGCCGCAGAATCTTGAAGATGTGATCGCAGGCATCTCGCTCTACCGCCCGGGTCCGATGGACTTTATCCCGGCATATATCCGCGGGAAAAATAACCACAGCGCAGTCACCTATGCCTGCCCGCAGCTAGAGCCGATTCTTGCACCCACCTATGGCTGTATCGTCTATCAGGAGCAGGTTATGCAGATTGTGCGCGACCTTGGCGGATATACGCTGGGGCGCAGCGACTTGGTGCGCCGTGCGATGAGCAAGAAAAAGGCGTATGTCATGGAGCAGGAGCGCAAAAATTTTGTGCATGGCAATGCCGAGGAGGGTGTGCCGGGCTGTGTGGCTTGCGGCATCTCAGAGACAGTGGCAGATCACATCTATGGGACGATGATGGATTTTGCAAAGTATGCATTTAACAAGTCCCATGCGGCGTGCTATGCGGTGGTCGCGTATCAGACCGCGTATTTAAAATATTATTATCCAGTGGAGTTTATGGCGGCGCTGCTCACGTCGGTGATTGATAATGCGGCCAAAGTGTCGGAGTATATTATGGTCTGCAAAAGTATGGGAATACAAATCCTGCCGCCGGACATCAATGAAGGGGAATGTGGATTTTCCGTTTCAGACGGTGCGATTCGTTACGCGCTCAATGCGATTAAGAGCGTCGGCAAGTCGGTCATTGACCAAATCACAACAGAGCGGAATGCCCATGGAAATTTTCAGGATTTAAAGGATTTCATAGAGCGCACACAGAACATTGAAATCAATAAGCGCGCCATTGAAAATTTTATCAAAGCAGGTGCATTTGACAGCTTCGGCGCGACCAGAAAGCAGTTGATGAGCGTCTACGCGCAGATTCTTGACAGTGTCGTGCACACCAAGCGCGGTGTGACAGCGGGGCAGATGTCGTTGTTTGACATTGTCTCAGAGGAGGACAAAAAGGAGCTTGAGATTCCGCTGCCCAATGTTGGGGAGTACGAGAAGGAGCTTCTGCTCAGCTTTGAGAAGGAGGTGCTGGGGTTCTATGTCAGCGGACATCCAATGCAGGAATATCAGACTTTGTGGGAAAAGCGTATCACCGCAAAGACCTCGGACTTTCATCTGGACGAGGAGACCGGGCAGACCCATGTGGAGGACAATGCAAGCGCAGTGATCGGCGGCATGATCATGGACAAAAAGATTAAATATACCAAGCAGGATAAGATCATGGCGTTTCTCACGCTGGAAGATTTGGTGGGCAGTGTGGAGATTGTCGTGTTCCCAAATGCCTATGAAAAATATTCCTCGAAAATATTGGAGGAAAATAAGGTGTTTATCGAAGGCAGAGTGAAGGTGGAGGACGAGCGCGACGGCAAATTAATCTGTGAGCGCATCACTGCATTTGATGAGATTCCAAGGAAGGTGTGGCTCAAATTCCCAGATATGAATACCTATCTTGGCAAGGAGTCCGCGCTGTTTGATGCCATCTACGAATCAGAGGGCATTGATACAGTCAACATATATATAGAAGAAACACGTCAAAAAAAGACCCTACCGCCCAACCGCAACATCAAGGCAGACAGTGCAGTCCTTGACAGGCTTCGGGATTTGTTTGGCGAGGAAAATGTGAAAGTCGTGTGCTGAGCACAAAAAATGGTTAAAAATTTATCAATAAATATTGTAATATATGAAAAAAAGGTTTAAAATATTTATGATTACGCGGGGATACTTTCGCGGATAATACGGATTATAGAAAGCATAGGACTTCAAAGTTTTATAGCAGACGGTGCTGTCTGCCATAATCGATGCAAACGACCGCATAAGGAATTATCCGCTTTGCGGTATGCAGTCGGTGCGGGTAAACACAGCGATAGGCTGCGTTTGCGATATAACATATTTTAATGGAATGGAATATAGGAGGTATAATGATGTCTAGGGAAATCAAGACGATAGGTGTATTGACAAGCGGAGGGGATGCACCAGGAATGAACGCGGCAATCCGTGCGGTGGTGAGGAAGGCTCTGACAAACAATGTAAAGGTGAAGGGAATCAAACGTGGCTACATGGGGCTGATCAATGAGGAAATCATTGATATGGAAGCGTTCAGCGTGGCGGATATCATTCAGAAGGGCGGAACGATTCTCGGTACGGCGAGATGTCTTGAATTTAAGGAAGAAAATATACAGCAGATGGCTACTGAAATCTGCCATAAGCATGGGATTGACGGACTGGTCGTGATTGGCGGTGACGGTTCATACAGAGGTGCGCAGGGACTTGCCAGACATGGAATTAATACAGTCGGTGTGCCAGGTACGATTGATCTCGACATTGCGTGTACGGAGTATACGATAGGTTTTGATACAGCGATCAACACAGCGATGGAGGCGATTGACAAGGTAAGAGATACTTCTTCTTCTCATGAGCGGTGTTCGATCATTGAGGTTATGGGCAGACACGCAGGGTATATCGCACTCTGGACAGGCGTTGCGAATGGTGCGGAAGATATTCTTCTCCCCGAGAAATACAATTACGATGAGCAGGAGCTGATCAACAATATTGTCAGAAGTAGAAAGAAAGGAAAGACGCATCATATCATCATCAATGCAGAGGGCATCGGTCACTCTACATCCATGGCAAAACGAATCGAGGCAGCGACGGGAATTGAGACAAGGGCGACGATTCTTGGCTACATGCAGCGCGGCGGCAATCCGACCTGTAAGGACAGATTCTATGCATCCATTATGGGCGCATATGCAGCAGATATTCTCTGTGATGGCAAGTCCAACAGAGTTGTAGCGTACAAGCATGGTTCTTTCGTCGATTATGATATTGAGGAAGCACTCAATATGAAAAAGGGAATCGATGAGTACCAGTATGATATCTGTCGGAAGCTGTCGAGTTAAGTTGAACAATAGTATAACATTTGTTATAATATACAGATATAATTGAATAGGAAGATGGATGCGATTTTCTGAATGGATTGCCCTCTAGTATTACGAAGAAGGGTGATGCCCGATGAATACAATTAGAAGTGCTGACGCTTTTATTAGTAATCTTCTCGGCGTTGTCTTATTTAGAGGAACATAAAAAGAAATAGCATCCCACTCGCCCAAAGTTAGATGCTGTTTCTTTAAACAATATTCAACTGAGGGGAATCAGAAAATCTATTCCGAATCCCTTTCTAATTCGATTATATACCGGCCACTTGCGAAATGCAAGTGGTCTTTTACATTATTTGGTGATACTATTGTTTTATACGGCAAAAGTGATATAATTAACTTTGGTTTGTAAAATAAAGGAAATAAAGGTAAAGGATAAAATATCATGGCATATGAAATTAGTAACAAGCAGCCCAAAGCCAGAAAGTCCACCACGAGACTGATCGCATTTGGGTTTGCAATGATCATTCTGACAGGAACGCTTCTGTTAACGCTTCCTTTTGCGAATAAGTCTGGTCATGGGAATGTGTTCAACTCCCTTTTTACGGCGACATCTGCGACCTGCGTCACAGGGCTTGTCGTCGCAGATACGTACCAAAATTGGACCACATTTGGACAGCTAGTCATACTTTGTCTGATACAGGTTGGCGGTCTGGGATTTATGACCATTGGCGCATACATTTCTGTGATTCTCAAGAAGCGGATTGGTTTGCAGGAGCGGGAGCAGTTACAGGAGAGTGTGAATACACTTGAAATAGCAGGTGTTGTTCGATTGGTCAAAAAGATTGTCCAGGGGGCACTTTGTATTGAGCTTATAGGTGCAGTGCTGCTGACAGTTCGCTTCATACCGCGATTTGGTGTGCTAAAGGGAATTTATTTCTCACTGTTTCATGCAGTATCAGCGTTTTGTAATGGCGGTTTTGATTTGATGGGCACCGAGGAGGCATATTCTTCACTTGTCGCTTATGAGGGAGATATCTTGGTCAATCTCGTGATTGTCTCTTTGATTCTTGTGGGGGGTATCGGATTTATTGTGTGGGATGATGTGGCGCGGAATAAATGGCATTTCAAGCGTTATTTATTACACAGTAAAATTGTGCTCACTGTAACCTTTTTGCTGACAGTGGTTGGTACAGTATTGTTTCTGCTCACGGAAAATAATGCTGCCTTTGCGGGGATGAGTCCGCTAGAAAAGGTTCTGGGGGCATTGTTTTCTGCTGTCACGCCAAGGACAGCAGGCTTCAACTCCGTCGATACGGCAGCGCTGTCAAATTCCGGCAAATTGATAACAATGGTTATGATGTTTATTGGCGGCAGTCCTGGCTCCACAGCGGGCGGTGTCAAGACGACCTCTATGATCGTACTGTTATTTTATGCGGGAGCAATGGTGCTCAATAAAGAGGACATCAATCTGTTTGGCAGGCGTTTGACCGATGAGGTGGTCAAGAAGGCAAATGCAGTTGTGATTATCAATGCGACATTGACGATTATAGCGACTGTTATTATTATGGCGTTGCAACCGTTATTGAATTTTGAGGATGTATTGTTTGAAGTGCTTTCTGCGATTGGAACCGTTGGCATGACCGTTGGCATCACAAGGGATTTAGATATAATAGCACGCGTTATAATAATAGTATTGATGTATTGCGGACGTTTGGGCAGTCTGTCCTTTGCGCTGGTGTTTGCGCAGAAGAACACCTCGACGCCGATGCGTCAGCCACAGGAAAAAATTATTGTGGGCTAAAAAATGTAATCAGAGAATCATAGAATAAAGAACTGTGAATAAAGAATTGTGAAAAGAACTGTGAATAAAAAATGTAGAGTAAAAAACTGTAGAGCAAAGAACTGTAGAGCAAAGAACTGTGAGTAAAAAACTGTAGAGCAAAGAACTGTGAGTAAAAAACTGTAGAGCAAAGAACTGTGAGTAAAAAACTGTAGAGTAAAGAACTGTGAACAAGAGAACTGTGAATAAAGAATTATAGAGTAAAGAACTGTAAACGAGAGAACTGTAAAAAAACTGTAGAGTAAAGAACTGTGGAATAAACGAATGTAAACAAGAAAAAGTATTTTTAATGGAAAGAGGAGAGTTTTAGCTATGAAATCAATTTTGATTATAGGAATGGGACGGTTCGGGCATCATCTGGCGGCGAATTTTTTGGAGCATGATCACGATGTCATGATTGTGGATGAGGATGAGGAGAAGCTGGCGGACATGGTTCCATATGCGACGAGCACCCGTATAGGGGATTGTACAAACGAGGAAGTGTTAAAGAGCATTGGCGTCAGGAACTTTGATGTAGTATTTGTGTGTATCGGTACGAATTTTCAGAGCAGTCTTGAGATCACAAGCCTTGTGAAAGAACTTGGGGCAAAGCGGGTTGTCAGCAAGGCGACCAGAGACATTCAGGCAAAATTTTTGCTTCGAAACGGTGCGGACGAGGTGATTTATCCTGATAAGGATATCGCGGAGAAATGGGCAGAGCGCTACAGCCTTGACAATCTCTTTGACTATATTGACTTGCCAGGTGCCTTTGGCATCTATGAGGTGCCGCCGCTCAAAGAGTGGGTTGGCAAGAGTATTAGAGAATCTGACATTGCCGCAAAGCATAAGGTTTCCATACTTGGCATCAAGAAGAAGCACGAGGAGGAAATGAGTGTGATGCCCTCTGCCGACTATATTATTCGGGACACGGATCATCTGATGGTGATGGCTGGAAATGAGGTGGCAGAGCGGCTGCTGAAAGAGAATCGAAACAAATTTGCCAGCGCGTCCTTTCGAAAATAGTGGTGTGTGAATGTTCTAGGAAAGGAAACAGTATATCTTATGATAACAAGTATGGCAAACAGTAAAGTGAAGCGGCTTGCAGCGCTGGCACAGAAGGCCAAGATGCGCCGAGAGGAGCAGTGCTTTGTCGTGGAGGGCATACGGATGTTTCGGGAGGCTCCGGCAGACTGGATCAGGGAGGTGTATGTCTCAGAATCATTCCTGCAAAAGCACAGGAGAGAGCTGCCCGACAGTCAGCCTTATGAGATCCTCTCTGATGCTGTGTTTCAGAAGGCTTCGGACACACAGACGCCGCAGGGAGTACTCTGCGTGCTTTCTGTGCCGCACTATGAGCTGTCAGAGCGTCTTGAAGCCTGGTGTACAGACACTGAGAGGGCGCCGCTTCTCATGCTGCTGGAGGATTTGCAGGACCCAGGAAATGTAGGAACGATTCTGCGCGCTGGTGAGGGTGCTGGCGTTGACGGCGTAATCCTGACCAAACAGACGGCAGACATTCTAAATCCTAAAGTCATCCGCGCGACGATGGGGTCGATCTATCGGGTTCCTTTCTTTATCGTGGATTCTCTGACAGATACTATTGATCTGTTGAAGGAAAAGGGTATGACAGTCTACGCGGCACATCTTGATGACAGTGTAGCGTATGATGTGCCGGATTACACACGGCCGACTGCCTTTCTGATCGGCAATGAGGGAAACGGACTTCGCCGGGAAACGGCAGCGCGCGCGTCACAGTACATAAAAATTCCCATGGCAGGACAGGTTGAGTCACTCAACGCTGCAATGGCATCTGCAATCTTGATGTACGAGGCGGCGAGACAGCGGAGGATACACACGAACATCTAAAAAAATATCAATTTTTATACTATATAATTATAGAAAGGAAGAGACACAATACGGTCTCAAAACAGGTGGGATGGAATGAAAATTGGTTTTATAGGACTCGGCAATATGGCGTCAGCAATGATCGGCGGAATGTTGGGCACAGGAACATTTGCGTCCACAGAAATCATAGGCTCTGCAAGGACACAGGAAACAGCGGACAGAGCAGCCAAAAAGTATGGTATTGCCACTGGTACAGACAATGTGGAGACTGCGAGACAGGCAGATGTATTAATCCTTGCTGTCAAGCCAGTGTTTTTGCCAGGAGTGATTTCAGAGATTAAAAATGTTGTGGGTGAGGACAAGCTCGTGATCTCGATCGCCGCAGGAAAGTCGCTTGGCTGGATGGAACAGGAATTTGGCAGAAAGCTTCGGCTTGTACGCTGTATGCCAAACACGCCGGCAATGGTTGGCGAAGGATGTACATGTATCTGTTTAAAGGAAGATTGTGCCAAGGCAGACGAGGAGATGGCAGTAAGGATTATGAAGAGCTTCGGCAAGGCAAGCATTTTGCCAGAGCGTTTGATGGATGCCTTTATCGGCGTCGCAGGCAGCGCGCCAGCGTATGTATTTATGTTTATTGAAGCGATGGCGGACGCTGCTGTGCTGGCTGGTATGCCAAGAGCACAGGCGTATGAATTTGCTGCGCAGACAGTTCTTGGCAGCGCCAGAATGGTATTAGAGACAGGGCAGCATCCAGGAGTGCTCAAGGATATGGTCTGCTCACCCGCCGGCACAACGATCGAGGCAGTCAGAGTATTGGAGGAAAAAGGGATGCGTGCGGCGGTCATTGACGCTGTAAATGCCTGTGTTGAGAAATCGAGGAACCTGTGAAGAGCAGAGGGAATACTATAACAAAACGACAAATATTTATGAAATACGAGAGTTCGAGACTTGACAAGTCGCGAACTCTTTGTTATTATATAAAATCGTAATAGGTGTTAATAAATATGTAACATTTGTCGAAAAGATGTAAACAAAGTAACATATTTAGAGAGAAATGGAGCAAACTATGAAGACAAATTGTAAAAAGTGGAAATATCTGTTATGTATCACAGCAGTTATGACCGCGTTTTCGTCTATTCCGTTCAGTACGCAGGCCGCAGACCAGCAGGTAAGGCTGATGAACGAGATGGACAAAAAACAGCAAAACACATCATACAAGATGAATTCAGCAGAGGACAGGAGTATGTTCGTTGTGACAGCAGGTGCAGCTGACATATTAGATGCGGAGATAACAAGTTCTGATCTCCCGAACATGAATGTACCGAAGATGATGACTCCCGACAAAAATGCTTCAAGTACGACAAAAAAGAGTGATGCGCTCGCTGCATTTGTGAAAGGCATGATGGTATTACAGCCAGAACTGCTGCCCCAGTCAAATCTTGTGATGGCAAGGGTCAATGAGTATGTCAACATCCGCCAGGATGCAGACCAGGATTCTGAGAAGGTCGGTGTACTCTACAAGGATTGCGGCGGAGACATTTTGGAAAAAAATAATGAATGGACGAAGATAAAGTCCGGTGATGTGACCGGATGGATTAAGAACGAGTATCTGTATTTTGGAAAAGAGGCAGAGGAGCTGGCAAAGGATGTGGGTGTGCTCACAGCATATGCCAACACCGAGACACTTAGAGTCAGACAGGAGCCGAGCCTTGAAGCAGGCATTGTCGGGCTTCTGGCAGAAGGTCAGGCGGTCGAGGCGATCGCGGAGGAAGGAGATTGGGTCAGAGTCAGCTACGAGGGCACGACAGGATTTGTCTCATCAGAATATGTCCGCGTAGAGTTTGGCATTGATACCGCAGAGTCAATGGAGGCGATCCGGGAGCGGGAGGAAACTGAGCGCGCCAGAGCCGCAGCGGAGGCGGAAGCAAAGCGTGTACAGCAGAAGGAAGCTGTGTTTGCAACTGCGTCAGAGCTTGATATCCTCGCGGCGCTGATTCAGTGTGAAGCTGGCGGAGAACCCTATGAGGGTCAGGTCGCAGTCGGGGCAGTTGTCATGAACAGAGTGCGCAACGGCGGTTATCCCAATAGCATAACAGAGGTTATCTATGCGTCAGGACAGTTTGTACCGGCATCGGGAGGACGCATGGAGTCACTGATTCTCAACAAAACGACCAAGGCATCCTGCATACAGGCTGCACAGGAAGCCATCAATGGCGCCTGCAATGTCGGAGATGCACTTCATTTCAGAAGAAACAACGGCAGACCAGGTCTTGTGATTGGAAATCATGTATTTTGGTAAATATTTCACATGATGTTGACAGAGAAAGGCGTAGTTCATAAAAACTGCGCTTTTTCTGTTGTAGAAACAAAGCGAACAGGAACCTTTTTCTTGCCCCTTTTGCAGAATTGTAGTAGAATACAAATAATTGATAATTTCGACATGAGGAGGTAAACCATGAATTTAAAGGGACGGAGTTTTTTGACATTAAAAGATTTTACGCCGGAGGAGATTACATATCTGGTCGATCTGGCAGCCCAATATAAGGAGAAGAAAAAAAAGGGAATTTTGCACGACACACTCCGCGGCAAGAATATTGCCCTGATTTTTGAGAAGACAAGCACACGCACGCGCTGTTCCTTTGAGGTGGCGGCACATGATCTCGGCATGGGAACGACATATCTTGACCCGTCAGGGTCTCAGATTGGCAAGAAGGAGTCCATCGCGGACACAGCGCGTGTGCTCGGCAGTATGTATGAGGGTATCGAGTACCGCGGCTTTGAGCAGTCGATTGTGGAGGAGCTAGCAAAGTACGCAGGTGTCCCTGTGTGGAATGGGCTGACCAATGAATATCATCCGACACAGATGCTTGCAGACATGCTCACGCTCAGAGAACACTTTGGCCATCTTAAGGGTCTCCGGCTGACCTATATGGGAGATGCCCGCTACAACATGGGCAACTCTCTGATGATCGTGTGCGCAAAGCTGGGGATGCATTTCACAGCCTGCACAGCAAAAGAATATTTCCCGGAGGAGACGTTGGTGGCGCAGTGCAGGGAATATGCAGCGCAGTCCGGCGCGACCATCATGCTCACAGAGGATGTGGATGCAGGGACAAAAGGAGCTGATGTTATCTATACGGATGTGTGGGTTTCTATGGGCGAGCCCGAGGAAGTCTGGGAGGAGCGCATCACAAAGCTCTCCCCGTACAAGGTGACGAAGGCTGTCATGGACAATGCGGGGGAGGGTGCCGTGTTCCTGCACTGTCTGCCGGCTTTTCATGACTTAAAGACGAAGATTGGCAAAGAGCAGGGCAGCAAGTACGGCTTTACGGAACTGGAAGTGACGGATGAGGTGTTTGAGTCAGCGCAGTCGCTTGTATTTCAGGAAGCGGAGAACCGTATGCATACAATTAAGGCTGTGATTGCCGCGACGCTTGGCGCAGAGTGATAAGTGCAGTTTGTTATATAATAACAGATGTTTTGATATGTGAGAGAATGCAGGGCAGCATGGGGTTTTGTTTGTATGAAAAATGAGGAAATATTAAAAAAGCTCCGCGATGCCGGGGACTATGTGAGCGGTCAGGAGCTGTGCGAGTATTATGGTGTATCGCGCACTGCTATATGGAAAGTGATTCGGCAGCTGGAGAAGGACGGATATGAGATCGAGGCGCAGAATAATAAGGGATATCGTCTCGTGGAGAGAGAAGATGCAGATTTGTTTTCAAAGGTTGAGATAGAGAGCAGGCTAGAGACTGCATGGGTTGGCAGAAAGCTTGTATTTCACAGTGAAACTGGCTCAACCAATCTTGATGCCAAGGAGCTTGCCGAGAGCGGGGAGGCATCTGGCGCGGTGGTGGTGGCGGACATGCAGACCGCAGGCCGCGGACGGCGCGGCAGAGGATGGGTGTCACCGGCGGGAAAGGACATCTATATGACCATTATGCTCCGGCCGCAATGCAGACCGGAGAAGGCGTCTGCGCTGACGCTGGTGATGGCGCTTGCCGTTCTGGAGGCAGTCTCGGAGCTGATTCCACAGCCCTGCGGCATCAAGTGGCCCAATGATATTGTGGTCAATGGGAAAAAGGTCTGTGGTATTCTGACGGAGATGAGCGCAGAGCTCGATGGAATCCACTATGTTGTCATCGGTGCGGGAATCAATGTAAATCAGGAGACTCTCGCAGAGGAGATTAGCGGGATGGCGACCTCGCTTTGCATTGAGAGCGGACAGCGGTCAGACCGCGCAAAGCTGGTGGCGCGCGTGCTTTACTTTTTTGAGAAAAACTATGCTGTTTTTGAGAAGAGCTGGGATTTTTCTGGTTTGGTGGACAAATATAATCAATTTTTGGTCAATCGGGGCAGAGAAGTGCGCGTGCTTGACCCAAAAGGCGCGTATGACGGCACCGCAATAGGCATCAATGAACAGGGAGAGCTGCTTGTCGAGCGAAAGAGCGACGGACAGACTGTGCAGGTCTATGCGGGTGAGGTGTCTGTGCGCGGCATATATGGTTATGTGTGACATATCAATTTTTGTGAACATTGTTGTAGCATTGATGGGGAGGCAGGCTTTGAGTCGCCGTTGATGCTGCAAGGATGCACCTAAGCGAGGTAGTATGGAAGAGAGCAGGAACCGCATTGTCCTGTGTGGGGCAAATGCCTACGAACAAAAATATTATTTTAATGAAAGGTTTCACAATATTCCTGAATCCATCAAGGAGGAACTGCATATTATATGTGTGTTGTTCACGGAGGAAGTGGGCGGTGTGTTCACGATTGTCTTTGAGGAAGATGGGAGCGTGAGCCTTGAGACTGACGCCTACGAGGAAGATATTTTATATGATGAGATCAGCAGCGGGCTTTTGGTGCGTGAGATTCGGATGCAGCGCCAGGAACTTTGGGAATCGTTGAGCTTGTTTTACAGGGTTTTCGTGCTGCATGAGGAGTGCGTCGAATGACAGAAGGCTCCGCAGCAAATGAGGGAGAAAAGGGGGAGGAAGTATGGTTCTGGTAGTGGACGTTGGAAATACAAATATTACATTTGGCGTATACGACAATAAAAATCTTGTCACCACGTTTCGTTTGATGGCAAAGACACAGCGGACTTCAGATGAGTATGGTGTGTTGATCACAGAACTTTTGAGCAAAAATCATATCAATACCACCAAGATCGAGGGAACAATCATTGCAAGCGTCGTACCAAATGTCATGCACGCACTCACGGGCGGCATTAAGCGTTATGTGTCTGAGCGGTTGATGACGGTGGGCGTTGGCATTAAAACGGGCATTAAAGTTGTGACAGAAAATCCAAAAGAAATCGGTCCAGATAGAATTGTAGATGCGGTGGCTGCATATGAATTATATGGAGGACCGGTGCTCGTCCTGGATTTTGGCACAGCGACGACCTATGATCTTGTCAATGAAAAGGGATGCTTCTGTGCGGGTATCACAGCACCTGGCATTCGAATTTCTGCGAAGGCGCTGTGGGAGGACGCGGCGAAGCTCCCTGAGATTGAGATTAAGAAGCCCGCATCAATTCTGGCGCAGGAGACGATATCGAGTATGCAGGCGGGACTTGTGTACGGGCAGATTGGGCAGACCGAGTACATTGTAAACCGTGTGCGCAAGGAGACGGGCTATGAGCAGCTCAAGGTTGTGGCAACAGGCGGACTTGGGCGTATCATAGCGGAGGAGACAGACGTGATACAGGAGTACAACAGTGCTCTGACGCTGGAGGGACTTAGAATCATCTATGAAAAGAACAACAGATAGTGCAGCAGACAGGCGGCTGAAAATTGGCGATGTCGTTTTGGAAAATAATATCATGCTCGCACCGATGGCAGGGGTTACGGACCTGCCATTTCGACTGATTTGTAAAGAGCAGGGCGCAGGGCTTTTGTGCATGGAGATGGTGAGTGCGAAGGCAGTGCACTTCAAGAACAAAAATACTGAAGCGTTGATGGAAATACACCCGGATGAGATGCCGGTATCACTACAGTTATTTGGCTCAGAACCGGATATTATGGCGGAGACGGCAAGGCGTATTGAGGACCGCCCATTTGCTGTCCTGGACATTAATATGGGCTGTCCAGTGCCAAAGGTGGTTAACAACCATGAGGGCAGTGCACTGATGTTGGATCCTAAGCTTGCAGGAGAAATCATTTATGCAGTGTCTCATGCGGTCCGTAAGCCAGTGACTGTCAAAATACGAAAGGGATTTGACGAGGAGCACATCAATGCAGTGGAGCTTGCAAAGATTGCGGAACAGAATGGTGCGGCGGCGGTCGCAGTGCATGGCAGGACCAGAGAACAGTATTATGCCGGGAAGGCAGATTGGGATATTATCCGACAGGTTAAACAGGCCGTGCGCATTCCCGTTATTGGTAACGGCGATGTGACCGATGCCGACTCTGCTAAGAGAATGCTTGAAGAGACTGGCTGTGACGGTATTATGGTAGGCAGGGCGTGTCGCGGGAATCCGTGGATATTTCGGGAGATCAACACGTATCTTGACACGGGCATTCTGCCTGCAAGGCCAACCGCGGAGGAGGTTTGCGACACAATTCTGCGGCATGCAAGGCTACAGCTTGCAAATAAGGGGGAGTATGTAGCTGTGCGTGAGATGCGAAAGCATGTGGCATGGTACACGACAGGGTATCCGCATTCTGCGAAGCTGCGCAGGATGGTCAATGAGATGGAGACCTTTGCGGAGCTGACAGACAGTATACAACGTATGTTTACTGGGCATGAGACAGGCGTCACTGTATGAAATCGTCTGCGAAATCTTGACACCGTAGTTAAAAAAAGCTATAATAGGCTAGTTTAAAAGCAAAAACTTGTTTTGATATAGAAAAATAGAAGTACAATCAATAGAAATAGAAGTGGTGAAAGGGAGTAATTGCTATGGAAGCAAAGAAGAATTTATTAACGCGTGAAGGTCTTAAAAAATATGAGGACGAATTACATGAACTCAAGGTAGTCAAACGAAAAGAGGTTGCACAGAAAATTAAGGAAGCAAGAGAGCAGGGCGACCTTTCAGAGAACGCAGAGTACGATGCGGCGAAGGACGAACAGCGCGACATTGAGGCACGAATCGAGGAGCTTGAGAAAATCCTCAAAAACGTGGAAGTCGGAGACATGGACGAGGATGGTCATGACTTGGATAAGGTGAGCTTCGGACTTGCAGTCAAAGTGAAGGATAACGAGTTTGATGATGAGATGGAGTTTAAGATTGTGGGCGCAACGGAGGCAAACAGCTTAAAGGGCAGGATTTCGAATGAATCACCGCTCGGAAAAGCACTGATCGGGGCAAAGAGAGGCGATGTTGTCACTGTGGAGGCGCCGGCAGGTGTGATTGAATACACGATATTAGATATTTACAAACCAGAATAGAGCATATACGGAATTTCTAAGGTGTTAAGAGGTGGTGCCTGAGAAATTCTGAGCGGATAGACACTGAGCATAACGAGAGGAGAGTTTTTGTGGCACAAGAGAATCAAAATCAAAATAATAACCAGCAGCAGGATGTAAACCAGCTTTTGAAGGTGCGCAGAGAGAAACTGGCCGCTTTGCAGGAGGCTGGAAAAGACCCATTTCAGCTTACAAAGTTTGATGTCACACACCACAGTCAGGATGTGAAGGACAACTTTGATGCGCTGGAGGGAAAGAATGTAACCATCGCAGGGCGTATGATGTTCAAGCGCGTCATGGGGAAGGCTTCTTTTTGCAATATACAGGACTTAAAGGGAAATATCCAGTGCTATGTCGCAAGGGACAGCATCGGAGAGGAGCCTTATGCAGATTTCAAGAAATACGATGTGGGCGATATCCTTGGCATACACGGAGAGGTATTCAAGACAAAGACGGGAGAGATGTCCATTCATGCGGCTTCAGTCACACTGCTGTCAAAGAGCCTTCAGATTCTTCCTGAGAAGTTCCACGGGCTGACAGATACAGATATGCGTTATCGCCAGAGATATGTCGATCTGATTATGAACGCGGAGGTGAAGGATACGTTTATCAAGCGCTCCAAAGTGCTTTCAAGCATTCGACGCTATCTGGATGACCAGGGCTTTATGGAGGTCGAGACGCCGATGCTGGTGTCCAACGCAGGCGGTGCGGCGGCAAGACCGTTCGAGACACATTTTAACGCACTTGATGAGGATTTAAAGCTGCGCATCTCGCTGGAACTGTATTTAAAGAGACTGATTGTAGGCGGCATGGAACGCGTCTATGAGATCGGGCGTGTTTTCCGCAACGAGGGACTTGATACGAGGCATAATCCAGAATTTACACTGATGGAGCTGTACCAGGCTTACACGGATTATCATGGTATGATGGACTTGACAGAGAATCTATACCGCTATGTGGCAAAGGAAGTGACTGGCGCTGAGATCTTAACATACGGTGAGCATCAAATGGATTTGTCAAAGCCGTTTGAACGCATTACGATGGTCGATGCCGTTAAGAAATATTCTGGTGTGGACTTTAATGAGATTCACACGTTGGAGGAAGCAAGAGCAATTGCAAAGGAAAAGCACATTCAATTTGAGGAGCGCCATAAGAAGGGCGATATCTTGAATCTTTTCTTTGAGGAGTTTGTGGAGGAGCACTTAATCCAACCGACATTTGTGATGGATCACCCGATCGAGATTTCCCCGCTCACCAAGAAAAAACCAGAGAATCCAGAGTACGTCGAGCGCTTTGAGTTCTTCATGAACGGCTGGGAGATGGCGAATGCCTACTCCGAGTTAAATGATCCTGAGGATCAGCGTCGCCGCTTCGAGGCACAGGAGGCGCTGCTTGCTGCCGGTGATGACGAGGCGAACCACACGGACGAGGATTTCCTCAACGCTCTGGCGATTGGTATGCCGCCGACGGGGGGAATTGGGTTCGGTATTGACAGAATGGTCATGATGATGACGGACAGCCCGGCGATAAGGGATGTGCTGTTGTTTCCGACAATGAAGTCACTTGATAAGTAAATGGGTCTGCAAACGTAGTAAAATCAACGGAGATGGAATTGAGATGAGGCGAAAAATTCGCCCATACGCCCAATTTACGACCAAATTTAAAAAAGATATAAAAATTAAGATGAAAACCGACTGATTGTTTCTGAAAAATGAAACGTGTCAGTCGGGTTTTTGCTATCTAAAATGGTCGTTTCTGAGGAAAATTGAAGAAGACAATAACACCTCCCAAAAGAAAAGCATGCTCATTGAAAGGGTAAGTATTTTATGTTAGAATAATTCTTACAAAAGCCAGACATAACAGATAAAAATCTGATTAGAATAATATGGAAAGGGGATGCTGATATGAGCGAGAAATCTGAAATTGTTTTTATGCAGGTTCGGTTACTACGTCTCGCCTCAGAAGAATGGCATATGCCGATTCAAAAAGTAAATGAGCTGTTTGATAAGTATAGCATCCTTAAATTTATTGAAGAGTGCTATGGCGTTTTTCATATGGAAGGTGATTATGCGGTGTTCGATGAAATCAAAACTCTGCTGAAAAATAAGGGGGCGAATTTGAATGCTTGAATTGTCCGATGGCATGTTTCTTTACCATGGAAGCTATTGTGAAGTAAGACAACCGGATTTAGCAAAATGCGCGGATTTCAAAGATTTTGGAAAAGGTTTTTATGTGACATCATCCAAGGATCAGGCAGAGAAGTTTATCGACACTTCCTTGAAAAAAGCAAAGGCGCAGGGAACAATAGATGGGGAGCAAGGGTATGGAGTGGTTTCAGTATTCCGTTACCATCAAAGTGCCGAAATAGCTGATTATATTTTCCGTGATGCGGATGCTGATTGGCTGCATTGTGTTGTAGGGCATAGAAAGGCAGACACATTTCCGGCAGTGGTTGAAGAAATGAAGCGGTATGACGTGATAGCCGGAAAGATTGCGGATGATGCAACAAATGTTACGATTCTGACCTATCTGGTTGGGGCTTACGGCACAATCGGTAGTGAGGAAGCAGATCGTTTGTGCATCAGCAGATTAATTCCCGAACGCTTGAAAGACCAGTTTTGCTTTAGAACAGATAAGGGCTTAAAATCCCTGTCATTTGAAGAGAGTGAGCGGATATGGAAAAATTAAAGGATGTTACAGACGAACAGAAGAAATTTGCGGTGGATGTAACGGTTACGCTGGTGGTCGAAGAATTGGTAAAAGATTTGAAACTGGAACCAAGCGTGGCGTTAAAAGATTTTGTTTCGTCCAAAACGGGAGCCTTGTTATATGATGAATCATCAAAACTATGGTGGAATGGTCCATCATATATTGCAGACATGTATAAGAAGGAAAAAACTCAAACAGATTCAGAATGACATACGCCCACCATACGCCCGATTTACGCCCAAAGGTCAGCATATAGTAAAAATTTGTGACATGATATAAAAAAGGGGATGCTGAATGATTACAGGAATGATAAGGTATAAAAAGGTGTAAAAAGCAGTAAAATGCAAGGTATTAAGCTCCCGACGATGAAATCACTCGACAAATAAATGAGACTGTAAATGCTGTAAAATCGAAAGATCAGTTTTGTTTTAGAACGGAAAAAGGTTTAAAATGTCTGTCATTTGAAGGAAGTGAGCGCATATGGAAAAATTAAAGGATGTTACGGAAGAACAGAAAAAATTTGCTGTAGACGCAATGGTTGCGTTGGTAGTTGAAGAATTG